>Ga0209976_10002621_pt1 | contig 10184 bp, 15 predicted proteins | sample SumtaG_FD_182806 | JGI IMG/M metagenome (GOLD analysis project Ga0209976, IMG submission 182806) | Deep subsurface microbial communities from Indian Ocean to uncover new lineages of life (NeLLi) - Sumatra_00157 metaG (SPAdes) (version 2) | ecosystem: Environmental > Aquatic > Marine > Oceanic >... | reverse complement strand
TATGTCTGTGAGCGCTACCGGCACAGTCTCTAATTGTTGCTGTACAGTAGCGAGCACGAATAACGCCGCGCGCTTGAAATTTTCAGGACTAGCTTGTGAATATACGTTGCAAGCTGTGATGTCATTAGTGTAAATCATTTTGATGCCTCTCGAATAAAGTCGCGCGCGGCCTTGGAGCTGCCGTGCGCCTTTGCATGTTTGCGATACACTTTCAGAGCGCGCGCCATCGGATACGGTTTACCCTTGTGCAATAGCTCGCGCATGTGCTCACGTTCACTAGCCGGCACCTTGTCAATGCCTAGCGCCTTGTCGCGCATCACAAGCACCTTGAGCCATTTAGTTTTACGGTCTGGCGTGCAGAGTAGCGCGGTATGATCCGCACCAGATACAAGCCGGTATGTGTGCAGCGAATAGCTCATGAGATTAGCGAGCGACACACTAGCCGCTCAGTCTCATAGCCATGCTGCGAACGTAACGCCGCGATAATGTCCGCGCTGTAAATTGAATCAGCCGTGACTGTCAAGGTTAGCCGGCTAAACTTGCCGATGGCGCCTTCTTTTCTACCGCTGAATAATACGCTGTATTTACTCATGGTCTGTACTCCAAGTTATGCGGAATGTCCGCGTGCAGCGCTCGCGTGGTGCAAGCGCTGCCCGCGTCACTCTATACTATGGCGTGCGGCTGCGGTACGCCCGCGATTTTGATGCGATGTGCGCAGCAAATTTTGCCATCGCCATACATTTGTTTGCCGGCTTTCACTTTCAAAGCGTACCGGCTAGTTCCACGTTTTTTAGTTTCTAACGTGGTGCGATGGCGCATAGCGCGCGTGCTTGTCTTGTTACGTTTCATAGTCTGTTACTCCAAGTTATTAAAGTGAATCAGTAGTGTAAAAACGTTCGCCGACTCGCGACCACGAGTCACACGCGCGCGCTACATTTTCGGGCACGTTGCGCAGTATGCCGAGCGATTCAATTAGCTGCCCGTCACAAGTCTCTAGCCGCGCGTGTCGGTTAGCGTCAATGGCTAGTATAGATTCCTGCTTTAGCAGTCTGCACAAGCGCTGCACAATGCCGCGCGCGTGGTCTGTGTCTATCACCACTAACGCGGGCTCAAGCTCACCATGATAGCTGCCCTGTGCGATGGCATACTGCACGCCATTTTGCTTTAGCTGCAATTTGAACCATGCCACGTTTTTACGATTTTGCTCTGTGTCGATAGCCGCTTGCCAAGCGCTAAAAATCAGAGACGGCTGTTGTATATTCATTTACATATACTCCAAGTTATGCGGAATGTCCGCGTGCAGCGCTCGCGTGTGCAAGCGCTGCCCGCGTCACTCTACCTTGTCGAAAATGGGTACGTTCTGCCTGTGTGCTTGTGCCAATGTGCTGCGAAGTGAATCACGTTAGCTGCGCCCGCGTATGGCGTGACACTGCTAGCTGTGTCCGGTTTGCTGTACGGCTGTATGCCCGCGCTCGCTGCTAGCACGCGTGCGGATACACGCGGCATTAGTGTGCCGATCACTTGCCCGTACTCATTAGTAATAAGCTGCGGCGTGCTTGCGTCATAGTCGATGTGCCGTGTCTGTGTCATGGTCTGTACTCCAAGTTATGCGGAATGTCCGCGTGCAGCACACTGCTAGTCGCAATGCGCTGCCCGCGTCACTCTATATTTTGATGTGCTCAATCAGCGCGACATCATGTCTCACACTGTTACCGGATAGCGTAACGTGCAGACCCTCAGTCACTTGCGTGGTCTGAATTTTGCGCAGCTCATCAAATAGTGGCGCGACTCGCGCGCGAGCTTGCCGCGTTGCTGCATCTAGCCGAGCACGCGAGCGCACATCATGCAGTCGCCACAATTCCGCATGAACGTAATCGGGATAGCGCGCGGTACGCTCATCATAAGACATGCAGCCGTGAACAAAATTGGCCGGGTAGTATCGCGCGGTACGCCCGTGCAGCTTGCGCCTATCGTGAATTAGAAAGGCGCCATCTTCAGCGAGCGATAAACGATAGCGCGGCGTGCGGGCTTGTCGTGTTTCTATTGTCATGGTCTGTGCTCCAATTATGCGGAATGTCCGCGTGCAGCGCTCGCGATGTGCAAGCGCTGCCCGCGTCACTCTACTTGTTAAGCTCGCGCGCTAGGTGCTTTGCTTGCGCGGCTGTGCTGCACACATACTGATAGTCTGTGTCGCCATCATACACGGTAACGCCAGACACAGCGTATCGCGGCGTAGCTCGCTGCGGCGTGACATCACTCATATTTTCGATGTGTGTCGCGCAATCGGCAAAATCTTGTGCAGTCGCTTCGCTGCCCGATTCAATCAAATCGGGAATCAGTGTCTCACGTAAATAGCTGGTGAGCTGTGCAGGGTTTTCAAAGTTATAAAAGGGTCGCATGGTCTGTACTCCAAGTTATGCGGAATGTCCGCGTGCAGCGCTCGCGTGTGCAAGCGCTGCCCGCGTCACTCTACCATGTGCGGCGCAAGCTCAATCATACGCGCGCGCATTGCATCAGACTCGCGCGCGCGGCGCCTCACAATCAGCGCATCAATAGTGCCGAGCACCAGTAACAGCACAGGCAGAAAAAGCAGCGCGGCAGTCATGCGCGCGACTCGCGCAAGTGACGGGCCCGGCGATACTTCAGTGTGCTTTCCAGCTTACGAGCGCGGCGCAGTTTTTTGACTTGTGCCATTGATAGCTCAGTGTAAGCGCTGCCCGTATCGGGATGTATAAAAGTGATGGCGCTAGCCGGTTCAATCCAACGATTTAGCATGGTCTGTGCTCCAATTGGGCCCGCACAGCGCGGGCGCTACCCATCATATTACGCTCATGGTTGGCAGTGTCAATAGACTAGCCGTGATAAGTCGCATTTTACGCGTGTTCAATGTATCAGCTACCCTTGATGCTACTATCAGATTGCGATTAAAAGCCGGCACACGGGCTCTGAGGCGTCCAATTATGTTATGCAAGTCGCAAGTTATGCGGGATGGCACGATATTTGATATATTACTTGACATAACCGTCCGCAAACGCGGATTTGCGTTTGCGGACATTGCGGATAATAAGACTGATTCGCATTAGTCCGCAAACGTCCGCAAACGTGTATTAGCACAATGCTAGATATATCATACACTTCTAGTCGCAATTCTTAACGTTTGCGGACATTCAAAAAATACCGATAGCCGCAAACAACGTATAGCCTTTAGGCTAACGTTTGCGGACGGGCAAGCATGGCGAATAAAACAGAACACGCAAACATTGCGACTTGCATTGGAACACGCAAACATTGCGACTTGCATCATGCGACACACTGGGCGCCTTGCAATGGCACAGCGCTGTGCCATGTCCGCATTGCAGCTAGCATGATGATACCCGGCCAAGGGCTTGCAATTTGTATTAGCGTACTGAGCTGTACACATTGCAAGTCGCAATCTGTACGCATCAGTACGTTCAGTAGTTTCAGTCATTACAGAACGTTCAGAAGGTACGGCACCCCCCGAATCCGGGGCCCCGTACCCACAGCCCGAAACGCGTCCCTTATGCCTCAAGCGCTGGTAGAATTTTTTGAAATTTTTGCAGAAATTGCGACTTGACTATCTACTTGACGATTCAGTTGACGATAGGGGGTAGTCCACACGGATAGAGGGTAATTCGCATCCTGCCTTACCGCTTATCGCTACAAGCGCAGCGATTTTGAGAACGTGTTCATTAGATCGACATGTCCACGGAACGTGTACATTGCGATCTGCTGTACACCGATTGCGTGAATAGTGAATCTCGGGTTATAATCCGGGCCACCTACAATAAGCTGAGACTTATAAAATGAGCAGACTGCTAAAATACAAATGGGCTTGGATCATCTGGGCACTCTTGTTCGCCGTCATCGAAATCAAAGCGATACTCGACGACGACAAGGGCGCGGGCGATTACACGTTGTCGCATTTTGTTCGACGCGCAATCGGTGCGTACAAGACATCACCCAAAATGAATTCAGCGAACTGGGCTGCGCGAGTCGCAATTGGCGCGCTTCTAATTTGGCTCTGGCCGCACTTCAAAGTTTTGATGGGGATTTTCTAATGCGAACTGACCATGAGAAAATGCTCGACGACGAATTCATGACCGACGAAGAAAAGTCGATACGTCGCATCGAAGAAGCCGGCATCATCCGTACACCATTGCAGAGTCGCAAGCTCGCGAATGAAAGACTGCGAGTGGCGATCTGCGAGTTAACGGATGCAAACATTACAAACGTGCAAGTGTGGCTCGATAAAATCTCCACGGAAGACCCGGCGAAAGCGCTCGACATTATCTTACGCATGTTGGAATTCAGCGTGCCGAAACTGTCGCGCGTCGAGTCTCAGGTCACGACGAATCCGGGCGCTAGCAATCTTGGTGATCTGACAGTGCGTGACCTACAGGAAATGGTAACAGCGCGCCGGGACTCGGACCGCACGCACGAGGGCGAAGCTGAAGACGCCGACTTCAAGGATTTGCTGTGACGTACGCGGTGACAGGAGACGTGCTGCATTTTATCGGCCCGCAAAGGGGAGCTTTTGAATACGCTCTTATACGCGCAGGTTGGCGAGCGGAACTTACGCGACCACACAATCAGAAAAGCAACGCGCGAAAACTCGTGAGGCCCAAGGCATGACTTTCGACATCGCTGTGTACGTTGTACTTGGTGCGTACCTTGGGATCATCGTCTCGTTCGTGATCGCGCTGTGGCTAGAAAAGCGTCGTGGTTGACATTTGTGGCCGGTAAAGCGTATTATCGCCGGGCGATACGGGAATTCAATCATCCGAGGATCATACAATGTTAGATAAAGCAAACGACGAAGGCGAATTCGTCTTCACACGGCGATCTGCCCTTCAGTTCAAGACAGGCACACTGCGCGTCGGCGACGACGTTGACGGCACGACTGACCGAATAGCCCTTCCAGTAGGCGCCAAGCTCATTGAACTTTCATCGACAGCAGACTGCTACATCATGTTTGGTGACGACTCAGTTGACGCGACAGCCACCATCGGCAACGACGGTGTGAATAGTAAGCTGTTCATGGCCGGCGTTCAGATCGTTGAAGTGCCAAGTCCGGGCGGCGTGCTCGCGACAGACATCGCATACATTCAAGTTGCAGCAGCCGGCTTCATTCAGGCCGAGCAACTGGTTTAATCATGGCAAGGCGAATGCTATCGCTGCGCGGCGCAGTCCGGGCACGCGACATACGCGCAGGCGCGGGCGGTGGCGGTGGCGGCGCAGCTTTCGATCCTGAGAGTATTGCGGGCTTGGAATTGTGGCTCGACGCTACGGACGCGGCCACCATTACCGGCACAGCTTCTCTCGTTACTGGGTGGGACGATAAGTCCACCGCTGGCAACGACGTAACAGCAGCCGGCGCAGCGCGCCCGTCGCAGAGCACAATCAACGGGCTCAACGCGATAACTTTCGACGGTGCGGCTGAAGCAATGTCGCTCGCTTCCGCTAGCGTCACCGGACTTGACGGCCCAGACATCACGATCTTTGCCGCAGTCAACAAGCAGTTTGACGAAGCGGACAGTTGGCCCGGAGCTTTCGCACGCGGTAGTGGTGCGTGGGGGGCCGGTTGGCGTCTAGCATCTTCCGATGCCGGTGGCTCCAATATGTATTTCTCGGCAGCTCAGTACACTTCGGATGCTGCTTTAATCTCAGCCGCGCCATCCGGTGCTGACGCCTTTGCTTTGTGGGCAGCGGATCATGAAGATGCCGGGGGAGTGAAGCACGGATACTTGAACAACGTGCTTGCAGGAACCGACACGTCGGGCCTAATCTCTGGCGCCTCTAGTCACGACCTTACCATCGGGCAACCGGGAACGAATACCACTTACTCACTGTTTGGTTCAATCGGCGAAATCCTAGTTTACAACAGCGTGCTCTCGGAAGAAGACAGGTTGACCGTCTCCGAATATCTCGCCGACAAGTGGGGCTTTGTACTACCAGTCTCCGATCCAAGTTTCGCCAGTGTCACACTCTTGCTTGACTTCGCAGGTGCCGATGAAGGTACTGACACTACTGACTTGTCGCTTCTCGGCCATACCGAAACTTTCATAGCTTCGACGGTGCTCGATACTGACTTAACGTATCTGGGCAAGAACACTTTAATACCTGTTGGCAGCACAGGCCGGCTAGAATTTCCAAGTCACGCCGCTTGGGAACATTTGGCAAGCACCAGTTTTACGTGGGAGTGTGGAGTGCGCTTTATCTCTACCGCTGGCACGCAAACTTTGCTTTCCAATTTCGACGGCACCGTTGGTGCTTGGATACGCTGCTCGGGTGGCGACATAATTTTTGTCAACACAGGTATAAGTGAAAAAACAGAAACGTGGGTGCCGAGCGTGGACACTTGGTATCACGTCGCGGTATGTCGTGATGGCACTAGCTTGCGGATATTCATAGACGGTGTAGAGCTTGGTACAGCAACTACATTCTCAGGGAAAATCTGGCAGGGCACCACTGGCTTTAACGTGGGCGCCGCGCGAGTTTCAACTGAGTCTGTGAACGGAAACATCGGAGCCGTACGAATCACTAAGGGTGTCGCCCGGTACACAGCAAACTTCACACCACCCACGGAATTCTACCCGATAGTATAACGGAGATTTCAGATGGCGCGAGTACAAGCGTTCACTGAGGAAGATGCCGCCATCGAATTGCTGAAGCGTAAACGCTCTCAGCAATCTCTCCATTCGTTTGCGCTCAACATCGACATACCCGGTGCGCCGATGGACGCGCTGTGCCCGGACGAAGATTTACTCGGGCCGGCGCGCAGCTTAATGACAAAGCATCACGCCCTGATCCTCGACGCCGCGCAGACTACGATGAACACACCATTCGGGCGTGCGATGTTTTTTCTCCCGCCCGGCAGCGCGAAGTCATCACTACTGACAGTCGTGGCGTCCGCGTGGGAAATGGGACGCAAGAAAAAGTCAAGGTTGATTACTGCGAGCTACGCGGATAAGATTGCAAAGAAGCAGTCGCGTCGTTGTATCCAGCTTTGCAAGTCCGACAAGTACAGTCAAATTTGGGACGATCCTGTTAGCATGGTGCGCGACGCGACTGACGATTGGTCGCTCGATAACGAAAGTGAATACATGGCTGCTGGCATCATGGCCGGCATCACAGGTAACAGAGCGTCAGGTGTAACGATTGATGACCCGGTCGCCGGGCGCGAGGAAGCCGACTCGCCGACGACACGACAGAAAACTCTCGACGGCTATCAGGATGACATACTCACTCGACTGCTTCCGGGCGCATGGGTCATGCTCATCATGACACGATGGAACCAACAAGATTTAGCCGGCTGCATTCTTCCAGAAGATTACAATGGTGAGTCAGGCTTTATTAAATGTCGCGACGGCATGATGTGGTACGTCCTGAACATCCCGGCGAAAGCTGAACGCCCGGACGATCCGCTCGGTCGCGAAATCGGCGAATACTTGTGGCCTGAGTTTTTCCCCGAACAGCATTGGCGAATTTTTGAAAACGCAGCAGGCCGAGAAGGTCGCCGCGTATGGGCGTCTCTGTATCAGCAGCGCCCGGCACCAGAAGAAGGCGGCGACATCGACCGCACGAAAATCAATTGGTACAAGCGCGGCGAAGAACCACCATTTGAAAACATGGCGCTGTACGGTGCGTCAGATTACGCAGTCACAGATAAGGGCGGCGATTATTCCGAGCACATGATTTGGGGTCAGGACAGCGGCGGCGATCTTTGGGGCTTGCGTTCGTGGACCGGACAGAAGACGCCAGACGTTTCAGTTGACGCGATGCTCGACATGGTCGTCGGTGCTAAACCTAATTTGATTCGCATGTGGTTCAACGAAGGCGGCAACATCGACAAAGCTGTGCGACCGCTCATCAACAAGATGATGAAAGAGCGTCGCGTGTACATTGATATACGCGCGCTACCGAGCATGAAAGATAAGCGCGCGAAAGTTGCAGCGTTTATCTCACGACTGAACGCCGGACATGTCTGGCTGCCTGACGAGCCGTGGGCGCACGATCTGGTTGACCAACTTGCGACTATGAATTCAGGCGGCAGATACGACGATAAAGCGGACGTAGCAGGGCTCATCGGTCGAGCGATGGATCAGTTCCGCGACGTGCGTATCGAAACAGTCGTGAGGAAACAAGGCATTAAGCCGTTCACAGCAGAATGGCTCGAATACGATGAGGCGAAGCAAAAGCAGGGGGTACGATACAGATGAGAATTCTGATAGAATACGCTCGATCTTGGAGACAACTAATATGACCGATCTGACACCGGAAGAAAAGAAAGCCAACGCTCAAGAAGCGAAGGCAGTTAAGGCTATATTAAAGTCGTACAACGCCGCGCGAGCTTTTGACAAAGACGCGCGCAAAGCGTACGCGCAAGACCGGCTGTACGCTTCCGGTAAAGCCAACCCAGATTGGGCTGTCGATGCGAATATGATTGGCACGTTCATCGACATCCTTGTCAGCTTCCTGTTCGCCAAGAACCCAGACATCAGCGCAGCGCCCGGCGAACAAGTCGGAAAAACCCCAGACGAAAACGCAGAGCTTTTTGCAGACACAATGCGAATTGTTATTCGTCGTTTGTGGAAAGATGCGAAGCTGAAAAAGGCTGTGCGAAAATCATTACGTTCGAGCCTGTCAATCGGACCCGGCTGGCTCAAAGGGCTCATGATAACGCAGTCGAAGAACGATCCGCTTGTCGAGAAAGACCTGAACGATGCGCGAGATAACATGGCTCGCCTGATGGCAACCCGGAAAGAAATTAAGGAAGACGAAGGGCTGACGAAAGATGAGCAAGATGTTTTACAGCAGAACGCAGAGTTGCTTGTTGAAAGCCTGACAAACAAACTCGAAGTAGTTATTCGACGAGGGTTGGCACTTGATTTTGTCCGGGGCGAAGACGTGCAAGTCAGCCTCGACGTTTCTGAGATAAGCGACTACCTCGATGCGAATTGGGTAGCTAATCAGATGTTCGTGCAGAAGGGCGACGTGCGCGGAATGTTCGAGCGCTTCACAGCGGACGACATGAAAGACGCGAAGATATTCTACCAGCGTAAGGTCGCTGACACTGGCGAACCCACGGGCGACGTTACAGCCAGAGACGCTGAGAAATTCACACAGTCAGCAGAGACAGACGGCGACGAAGTCCCGTTCGTTCGAGTGATTGAATTCTGGGACAAGCGCGACAACCACATTAAGACAATGGTGGATGGCGTTAACCGATGGGCACGCGAACCGTACCAGCCGGCAAACGCAACCACACGCTTTTATCCGTACTTCCTGATCGCGCTGTTCGAGGTTGACGGCGACCGTCACCCGCAGTCGTTGTCCGGCAGACTGATGAAGTTGCAGGACGAGTACGCAAGTGCGCGATCTGCCGGGCGCCTCGCGCGCAGTCGGTCGATACCGGGCACCATATTCGACTCTGGTACGATTGAACCGGGTGACATCGCAAAGATCGAAGCTGCCGTCGAGCAAGAGTATGTCGGCGTGCGACCAATAGCCGGGGGTAAACTTGCAGACTCATTCGCGCCGAAACCAGTTGGCCGATACGATCCCAGAATTTACGATACCGGGCCGTCAGTTCGTGACATGGAACGCGTCAGCGGCGTGCAAGAAGCGCTCTCACAAGCTGGTGGGCAGAAGACCGCTACCGAAGCGAACATCGAACAAGCAGGTTTTGCTTCACGCACGGGCGCGGATCGCGACACGCAAGAAGACATGCTCACCGACTTGGCGCAGTACACAGCCGAGCTAGCTATCCAAGCGCTCCCTTATGAGTACGTCAAGAAGATCGCAGGCGAACTTGCTTTCTGGCCGGAAGGCTTAGAGGTTGAAGATGTCGTCACGCAGATCAATCTTGACATCGAAGCCGGCTCCACGGGCGCCCCGAATAGGGAACAGGAACGGCAGTCATGGTCAGTCATCATGCCGCTGCTCCGTGAAACTATGGTCATCATTCAACAGGCGCAAGCGACTGGTAACATACCGCTCGCCGAAGCGCTCACTGAGCTGCTTGAGGAAACGATGCAGCGCATGGGCGACCGAACAAACTTGGACCGCTTCTTGCCGAAGCTCGCGGCCACACCCACCGGGGCAACTCCGATGGGTGATACTGGCGGGCAAGCCACACCACAAGTAAAGGGACAGCAAGCACC
>Ga0209976_10002619_pt1 | contig 10190 bp, 9 predicted proteins | sample SumtaG_FD_182806 | JGI IMG/M metagenome (GOLD analysis project Ga0209976, IMG submission 182806) | Deep subsurface microbial communities from Indian Ocean to uncover new lineages of life (NeLLi) - Sumatra_00157 metaG (SPAdes) (version 2) | ecosystem: Environmental > Aquatic > Marine > Oceanic >... | reverse complement strand
TGGTTTTATTTTGCCGAATTGGATGAAAAAGCGGTTTTTACCATAAAAAAAAGACAAAGCAATAAAAAATTTTTTTTTTTTATTATATTTAATCCATTCCTAGTTAGCCTTTATTTTAATCGAAATATTTAACAAATTCATTTAAAGATTTACGAGGTCTAGGATCAGGTATTTCTCCTTTTGGATATCCTAGTGGAAGAATGGTTAATAAATGGTCTTTTTCTTTCAATCCTAAAATATCTTTTACATTATCTCTATTTATTCTTCCAATCCAACATGTTCCAATACCAAATGTCCACGCAGCTAATGATAATTGCAAGGAAATAAAACATAAGTCATGAACATACCAATTTGGTTGAGCTTCTTTATCGCCGACGAGAACAACTAGAACTGGTGCGCTTGCTGCGAATGGTCCAGTAGTACACTCTTTAGCTATTTTTTTTATGAGATCCTTATTTCGAATTACATAGAACTCCCATGGTTGTCTATTCACAGCACTCATGCACCAACGACATGTTTCAAATATTTCAGTTAAGATATTATCTTCGATAGTTCGATCCTCAAAACTTCGGATGCTTCTACGAGCTTTTAAAAGCTTTAATCCTTCACTTTCCATGAAATATCCCTTCTTTTTATTTAAATTTTAAACTTGTAAAAACTTTTCATTTCATTATTGAAGCTTAATATTGATGATTAACTATTAAAACTTAATGATTATAGAACAAGCCTTAGAAAGAGATTTATTAGATATTCTTGAACTTCAGAAGTTGGCTTATCAAAGTGAGGCTGAAATTTATAATGATTATTCAATTCCTCCCTTAACTCAGACTTTAGATGAAATAAAAGAGGATTTTAAAAAACCTTTTCGGGTTTTTCTTAAAGCTGTGATAAAAAATAAAATAATTGGTTCAGTTAGGGGGTACAAGGAAAAAGACACATGTTATATCGGAAGGCTCATTGTCCATCTGGATTTTGAGAATCAGGGTATTGGAACGAAACTCTTGAAAGAAATCGAAGCTAACTTTGATGATGTTAAGCGGTATGAATTATTCACAGGTCATAAAAGTGAAAAGAATCTTTATTTATATAAAAAACTCGGGTATCGTGAATTTAAAAAAGAGGTAATTCATGAAAATCTACACATGATACATTTAGAGAAAAAAAAATAAAAAAGTTTTATTGTATATCCTCGTCGTCTTTCAATAATTTTTCAATTGAATCACGCCATTTATTTCTCCAGCTTTTCACATTATCACCAAATTTTTTACTGACCATCTTTACACCTATTTCAAATGGAGATTCTCCGCCCTCAGGTTTTATAAAAAAGCCTCCTATATATCTAAACACTTGTTTTATAGTGAACTTATCCACCATGAATTCTTTAAAACGAGTTGATGATTTAAATGTTAGCCAGGCAATTAAAATAATAAGAAATGACAGAATTAAATAAATTCGGTGGTATAAATCACTTACTTTTAGACCAGGGTTTATGTATGTAGCTATAATCGGAAAATTACCTATATATGCATCACTTACGAAAAACGAATCCAAATACACCATATGGTATCCGAGTGCGATTCCTAACACCATCAAAACTACTCCTCGTTCTCCAAACGTTCTCTTCATATGATGTGTAAAATATATCCTTGATTGAAATTGTACAGGATTTTCAAAGGGTATGGGGCGATCTGGTGATTCTGATATTCTTCTTGTGAGAACTTGAACTAAATATAACACGCCAATTAAAAGCATAATAATTTCTATTAGAAGTGAAAATGCATTCTCATTTGTATAACCAAAACTCATAATCAAATGATAGAACATGGACATGTTAAAAACCCCGATGGCAGTAGCAAAGTTTACAATACCTGGTTTAGATTCAACTTTTTTAGGAGCCCTTTTCATCACACCTAAAACAATTAAAGCATTTATTACTCCAAAACAACCAAATAATATAGATGCGAGGTGCCCTTGAAAGATCATATAAATATAAAGCGGTATTATAATGAATGCGACAATTTTAAGCACCGATCCAAAGAATATGTGGTCTTTTGGCATTCCTAAAGTAATAACTTTTTTTGGAAATGAAGTAAAAAAGTATAATGTCAAGAAAAATAATGAAATCCCCGAGATTAAAATCCAAGCAAAAAAGAAAAACAACTTCGCAACTGTGAAAAATGGTGATTCATAAGTCCAATCGAAAGAGAAGAAAGCTATTACAGATCCAACTATAATAATAAAAGCAATCAAATAATAAACGATTAAGTTCTTAATCCTTCCTATAAATATACCTGTGATTATAATAGCAAATGCAAGAAACATCTCGAATATGAGCATCGTTCTAATAAGTTCTAAAGATCCTAACCTCCATAGATGGAATAACACAGCAAAAACAGTGTTTACTAACATAACTATAAAAACTATTAGTGTAAATAAGATATATTCCTTTTGTTTGAGTTTTTGTACCCCACCAAAGATCCTATTTTTTAAAAACCAAAAAATAGTTCGTTCTAAATAAGACATAAAAAAAAGAATGAATAGTTAGCTTAAAAAATTATTCTCACAATTAATGATTTTAAAAATGGGTACGTCTCTTTTTGCAATTACCAAATTTTTTAAATCAATAGTTTTCTAGAATTTTAGAAGAATTATATAATATAATTTTAGAATAAATTTTTAAAAATTAAAAGCGCTAATATTAAGCGCTTTGTAGAATCAGGTGGTTTAAAAATTTTACGTCAAGTTTTTGTTTTTAAAAAAGATGACATGATTTATCAAAGATTGTTTGCTAATGCACTAAATAGACAAGAAGTTGAGGACCTCCTTTTTAAAATTAGGAAAGACGCAATAAAAGAAAAGGAATATTCTATAGGCTATTTTGATTATTATAAATATCGAATTTCGTATATAGTTGATCTGGAATTCAATTTAATTTTCATTTTTGTAGCTGGATTAATGGACGATTTTTTCAGCATAATTAGATCTGAGATGAATAATTTTAAGGACGAGTTTTTAGAGTTATTTGATACAGATCTCAGTCAAAAAGAATTGAACTCAGCAAAAATTGAAGCGCTAAATGAATATATTGATTCAATGCATAAAAATATTAAGCCAAAAATCGCCGTTGTTGGTTATTCTGGTGTTGGAAAAACTACTACAAAAAATTTGATTAGAATGGATGAGATACCTCTTTCACATATTCCTACTATTTCTGGAGATGTTGCAACCGCTAAGATCGGGGACCTAGAATTTCAAATATTTGATTTTGCAGGTCAAGAACAATTTAGCTATTTATGGAAAGGATTTATAAAAGGAAGTAATGCCGTACTCGTAATAACAGATTCTTCTCCATTAAATGTTGAAAAAAGTAGATTTTTTATAGATTTGAGAAATGACGAGGCTCCTTATGCTCGTATAGCTATTATAGGAAATAAACAAGATCTTGAAAATGCGATGGATGTCGGAAATATCGAAAATATATTAGGCATTAAAACATATCCGATGGAGGCAAATAAACCTGAAAACCGAGAAAAAATGATCCAAATTATTGTTGAAATTTTGGACATGAATCTCGAGTCATCACCTTTAATAGAAGGTTTAGTTGATACAGAAAAAAGGATTCAAGAAGATGAAAAGGCAACAACAATAGAGCCAATTAAACCCGAAATCAGTGATTTTATTCGAGATGTAAATATCGATGTTAATTTATGTAATGAAGTAACTGATGATATAAAAGGCGTAAAAGTTGAGACTTTTTTGAGAAATCATCTCAAAATGATAAATTACACAATAAGAACTCTTAATAACAACGAATTTACATTTGAAGAATTTTACAATTATTATCAAGATTATATAAACCACCAATTTGTTTGTAGAAACATAGCTCTCAAACAATTTTTAGAAACTCAATTCTCCCTTTTACAGAAATCAATTGAAGAGGATGAATTCGTTGTTACTAAATTGAAAGATGACGTAGACGCTATAATTAACGCTCTTATATGCGCTTATCTTACAAAAGCCAATCCAAATAAATACCCGATTTTTGAAAATATATTGAAACAATTCAATTTCAAAGGATTTGATTCGCAGACAGTTAAAGAGATTCATGCTTATTATTTAAGAATTATCAACAAATTTGGGATATGAAATATCCCATATTTTAAAACTTAGTTATAAGGTAATATTCCCCTCGAGATGAGATCTTTAGATATGGGTATGTATAAATTCTTTGTTTTTAAATCTCTTTAGTTTTTAAGTATTGATTATATTCATACATCATTTTAAATGCCATAATGGCATGTTTTATCCTATCTACAACAGGAATGTTAAACTTTGATGCAATATTCATTATAAACTCAAAAACCCAACGTGAACCAAAGCTAACGCATAGGATCGGTTTATTTGTCTCCTTTGATAATTTATTTATTATTCGAAAGGACATTTTTATTCCTGCTTCTAAGCCTTCAAACTCTTCTAAAGGCCCTCTTGGGACAGTAAAGATAAACACTATTGCATTAACATTTTTATCTTTAAATAGTACTTTAAGACAAGGTATTAATGTATATCCCTGGGATGGACCCAAATCAATGGTTCCGCCTATAGATACCCAATCAGGTATTATATTTCTTATTTCTTGAATGGATTCTTCACTCAATTCCGCTAAAGATAGTCCTTGCTTTCTTATTTCATCACAAGCTAAAATACCTAAGCTTCCTGAACCCGTTATTATGGCTATGTTTTTACCTTTAGGCAAGATCTGAGATGAAAATATATGAGCTATATTGAACAACTCATAAAAATTATCAACCCGAAATATTCCGGGGTGTTGTTTAAACATAGCATCATAAATCCTGTCATCTCCTGCTATTGAACTGGTATGACTTTTAACGGCCCTAGAACCGATATCACTGCGTCCATTTTTAAGTATCAAGACAGGTTTCGTCATTTTTTTTAAAACTTCCATCAAATCCTTACCCCTTTTCGTGCCTTCCAAATATAAAGTAATTACCTTAGTTTCAGGATCATCATTTAAATATTCAAGCATATCTATCTCATCGATATCGATTTTATTACCAAGGGTAATTGATTTTGAAAACCCTATATTCTGACTTGACCCCCAATCAATAAATACATTGCCAAGAACTCCAGATTGAGCAATAATTGAAATATCTCCCTTCACTACCCTATTGAATTGTACTTCAGAACTCGTGAATTCATTATTGAAGTTAGAAATGCCCACACAATTTGGACCAATAACTCGAGTCTTAGATTTTTTAATTATTTCTATAATTTCATCTTGAAGCTTAATATTTTTATCAAGGCCAGTTTCGGCAAATCCAGCTGATTCTAATATTATTCCATTCACTCCCTTGTCAATACTATCTCTTATAGCCTGTGGTACATGTTTATTTCCAACTAAGATTATTGATAATTCAATTTCATCGGGTATGTCTTTAATATTTTTATAAGCTTTATGTCCTAGTATCTCTGGTTTACTTAAATGGACGGGATATGTCTTAAAATTTGAATTTAAAAGATATTTAGTGGTAGTATATCCAAATCTTAGAGTATCTGAAGCTCCGATTATAGCTATTGTTTTGGGATTAAAAAAGAAATCTAAATCTGTCATTTATACCAAACAAGAATAATTTATACTAAAAATATAGTAAGTCAAATGTTTCTTAAACCTTAAATGTTAGGGTATTTGATGTAATTGGTGTTTAAAATTCCAGACGTTTTTATAGATTGATATAGATTCTTATGATATACGAGAGACATATTAGTGAAACTAGAACTTATTATGACAGTAGTTAATAAAAATATTAACATTATATGTCCAATATGTAAGTCCGAAAAACAGTTAGATATCCCTGAATCAATAATAAATCAAGCAAAACAATTAACTACAGTTTCAATTCAAAAAGGGATGTTATGCAATCATCATTTTCAAGCATTTATTGATAAAAACTTTAAAGTTCGTGGTTATCAAAAGATAGATTTTGAGATTAGTCCTAAAAAATCGAAGTATTATGCAATTTTAAATGAAAGGGTTAAAAGATTAAAACAACATGATGATAAGCTATTTAATAATTTAATTATGGAAGGAAATTACCTCGAATATTCGCCGAAAAATGAAACCAACTTTAAATTAGATAGTAATCCTAAGTCAAATGAAGAATCGAAATTGATAAAGAAAGATATGACACTTGAGGAAATATATGACCTCTTTTGGGAATTTATCGACGACGATAACAGAGAATTCAAGGAATTAATAATTAAAGATAAAAATAGAAGAAAAACCTTAAAAAGCGCTCTTAAACCTATAGAGCATTAAATTTTTTTACTCCTTTTGTAATTTTAGAACAAATTGAAAGTTTATTAATTTTAAAGCTGTTGTCAGAAAAGATTTTTAATCTTAAAAATCAAAATGAATTATATAATACTAATTATAATGAGATCTTTATATGTTAAAATTTTTTCAATTTTAGGCGTTATATATGTATTTAAGTGGATTAGTAAAGAAAGAAATCGGTCGGATAAAGTCTGATAAGCGGACATTAGTATTAATTTTTGTCATTCCTATTATCTTGATTGTAATTTTTGGTCTTTCTAGTGGGGGTGGTCCGACAGCATATTTTAATGCCGCAATTATAACTCGAGATAAAGAACCGTGTGATTGCTATAATTCTACGGATGGATATGATGATATTTTTATAGAAGTCGTTGAAGATGATTGCGAAGCATGGGGTCTCTTTGAGGATTTTGAAAGTGAAGATGATGATGATTATGATAAAATTTTTGATAAATGCGTCGAGTTATTAAGAGACGAGATTATCGATGTTTTTATAATATTACCTGAAGATTTTTCGGAAACAATCACAAATGATACTGATACAGAAATCATTTACTATATTGATGGTTCCGATATGGACGCTAAAAAAGCGGTTGAAGTCGCGCTGCAAGAACCGATAGGTAAATTTAGATTAGAAATAGGTAAAACGGTGAATTTTACCACTATGGCTCCCTATTTAGAGTACGAGGTACCATTTTGGGAATCTCAAGTTCTAAATTATGCTTTTGCCACGATTGCTTCAATGCTCATATTAGGATTATTAATGAATCTAACATCCCTGTCAATTGTGTCCGAGAAACCACTTCCACGCATGTTGTTAACGCCAACAGCTAAGGACGAGATAATTTTGAGTAAGTTAATTGCCAATACAATAATCATGATTCTACAAGTAACTGAAATTTTTGTAATGTCGTCCATTTTCGGATTGTATTGTTTGGGTTCTCTTTTCGAATTATATTTGGTTTTATTGATGACTGGTTTCTGTGGAATATGTATGGGTTTGTTTATTTCGGCAATTTCTAAAACTGAACAAGTTGCTAATCAGTTATATATGATGTTCTTTATAACTGTGATCATGTTCTCGGGCGCATTCATAAATATTGAATCTTTGCCACTCGCAATGCAGATCATAATCAACTCATTACCACTAAGCCATTCCATCCCGCTTATTGTCAACATTACGATGAAAGGACTTCCAATTGATTATGCACATCTGGCAAGTTTAGCCTTAATATCAACTACCTTTGCCATTATGGCTTATATAGCATTTAGGTTTAAGAAAGTGGAGGTGTAAATCTACATTGGCAAAATCCAAAATAAATGACAATTGGAGCAGTGGATCATTTTTTAATCGATTAAGATATAGTCTATGGAGAATTGTACGACAGATTAAAAAAGAATTCCAGCTCTTGAAAATAGGAAAGATGAACTTGGTAATAGCGCTGATGATGCCTCCCGCTATTATTATGCTCTTTGCTTTTATGTCAACTAGTGCTTCAATAACCATTCCTGTAAAAGTTAGTGTTGTGAGTTATGATTCTAATACTTTTGTAAATCAAAATAATTATACAGAAACAACAACCTGGGATAACTATACTAGCAAATATTTAGATGCAGTAAAAGAATCAGAATTATTAGAACTAATTGAATTTTATGACGCAAGCGACCATGAGGATGAGTATGCTATGGAAACGGCGCGATACGAATTACGCGATGGCAATATTGAATGTATAATCGTCATTCCTGTCGAATTTACAGAGTTATTATCAACAGGCTATCCTGGGATTATAGAACTCATACCAGATTCGTCTAATGCTATGGCTATACAAGATAAACTTAATGCGGTTCAAGACTCTATTAATATTTTTGTGGAAGAAAATGATTTAGACCCAGAATATGTATTGCAAGAATATGAAGAATTTTCAGTTCCATCAAAATATAATTTTAGGTACAACTATAATATGACAATCTTATTACCATTTATGACTTTTGGAATTTCCTTTGTTTTAAGCATATTAGTGGTCGTCCAAGAAAAACCTATCGCAAGACTTTTACTCACACCAGTACAAAAAGCGGAAATTTTACTCTCTAAATACATTGTTTATTCTATTGTATTAGCACTTCAGGTTTTTCTGGTCCTCACAGTTGCGATTGCTAATGGTCTTTATATTGCTGGAAGTGTGATTGATTTATATCTCTCCTTATATATGTTAGGTTTTGCGGGAGTGAGTTTGGGAATGTTCATCAGTACTGTGAGTAATACAAAAACCGAGGCAAATCAGTTGTATTTTGCATTTTTTATTGTTAGCATATTATTAAGCGGTATGTTCGTTCCTATTGATGCTATGCCCGATTATTTACAAACTATTGCATATATGCTCCCGTTATCTCATGGTGCCCCAATCATAAAAGGGATTCTCTCTAAAGGCAAATCATTTATTGGATTTGATTTTTTTTGGTTACTTGGAATAAGCTCAGTGCTCATTATTCTTTCATTTCTGGTAATTAATAGAAAACGATATGAGGTGTAAGTTGATGAGTACGGGAAACTTAAAGGAAGTTGTTGTTAATGTAGAGAATTTAGAAGTCACTTTCGGCGAAAAAAAAATCATACATCCTGTTTCTTTTAATGTAAAGCGAGGAGAGATAATCGGGTTTTTTGGAATCTCAGGAGCGGGAAAAACTACAATAATTCGCGTTTTAACTTGTCAAATTAGCAAAAAGAATTGGACCGGTAATGTAAATGTAACGAATCTAAGTCCAGGAAGCAAAAAAAATCACTCAAAAATATTAAGTAATATTGGGTATGTCCCTCAACTAGAAGAACTCAATTTGTATTATGACTTAACACCTCTTAAAAACGTAGAGGTTTTTGCATCATGTTATGGCGTGAAAAAAAAGGAAGCAAAAAAAATAGCTATGGAATTGTTTTCAATTTTAGATATTCCAGAAGACACCTGGGATAACCCTTTAAAAAAGATGAGCGGAGGTGAAAAAAAGAGAGTTTCTATGGCTATTGGTCTAATCCATAAGCCCGACATTCTCTTTTTAGATGAACCCACGACAGGTGTCGACGCCGCAAAGCGATATGATGTTCTTAGCTATTTAAAAAAGTTAAACAGGAGATTAGGTACCACGATGGTTTTAATTTCCCATGATATGGAGGCTGCCTTGATTGTAGATCGTGCCGCTATCTTAAGAGATGGAAAGCTTTTAGAATATGACTCGAATTCTAATTTAATTACATCATTGCCGAGTAAAGGTTTAGTAGCGCGATTTTCAATAGAGAATTTAAATGAGGAAAAAATTAACATTATCAAAGAATTTCCTAATGCCACTAATATTAAAACTATACGTGTTGGAAATGAGACATTGGAAGTGCTTATGGACGATTTTGAAAAGAACCTCTCAAAATTAATTCAGTTCATGATGAAGAATGGTTTAAAAATAAATGCTATGAGCAGGGATGTTGCAACATTTAGAAGATACTTCCAACTAAGAATTCAAGAAGAAGAGGATAAAGAACGCCTAATAAAAATACAGCAAGATGCTATTGAAGAGGTGGAGATTTAACGGAAACCAAAACCAAACGCAAATTTAGAGTTTTATTAGCAATTATGGCTTTTTTTAGTGCTCAATTACTTATAATTGGTCTTATTAATTATCCTTGGATAGTATATTATGATGAGAATGAAGTTAAAGATCTGAAAGATGATATGTTGGATTTTGTAAATAGTCATCAAAATCCTGATTCTGATCTTTTTATTGAACCAACAATAGAGTCAAACTACAGAGCAATTGATTCAATAAATTTTTCCAATTCTGTAATTTCCTCTAC
>Ga0209976_10002616_pt1 | contig 10193 bp, 9 predicted proteins | sample SumtaG_FD_182806 | JGI IMG/M metagenome (GOLD analysis project Ga0209976, IMG submission 182806) | Deep subsurface microbial communities from Indian Ocean to uncover new lineages of life (NeLLi) - Sumatra_00157 metaG (SPAdes) (version 2) | ecosystem: Environmental > Aquatic > Marine > Oceanic >... | reverse complement strand
GCGAAGTTCTTACAGTACTTGCTGATGATCCAGCAGCAGAAGATGACATTTCAAGATGGGTTAACAGAAGCGGTCATGAGCTTTTAAACATGAAAAAAAACGATAACGTATTAGAATTTTCAATAAAGAAGGTGAAATAATTTCGCAACCAAATCTGTAACTGATACAGATATTTTAAACAAAGTAGGAAATACACCAGTTGTAAAGCTAGATTCACTTTCAACTGAGAAGAAAACTTATTTTGCAAAACTTGAAGGTCATAATCCATTTGGTTCCGTTAAAGATAGAGCAGCTTATTGGATGATCAAAGATGGCGAAGAAAAAGGAATCTTAAAGCGAGGACACAGCATTATAGTCGAACCCACTTCGGGCAATACAGGAATTGCTCTGACAGGAATAGCAAGTTTGCTAGGCTACAAAACAGAAATCGTTATCCCTGAAAAGGCAAGTAACGAAACAAAAGAAATTATCAGATCATTAGGTGCCAAAGTCTACGAAACAAGCGATGATCTATGTCCAAAAGTTGGGGCAGGTACTGATCAAAGTATAGCTCTTGCAACCTCAATTGCATCATCACGTCCAGATACGTATTATTCTCCAAACCAATATGCAAATGAAGCAAATTTTTTGGGACATTACAAAGGAACTGGACCAGAAATTTGGAAACAAACTGATGGTAAAGTTACACACTTTTTTACTGGTGTAGGTACTGGTGGCACTATTACCGGGGTTGGAGCTTTTCTAAAAGAAAAAAATCCAGATGTTAAAATTATTGGATGCCAACCACAAAAAGATCACCTGATTCAAGGATGGAGAAATTTTGAAGAATCAGCAAAGCCTGATTTGTTCTTAAAGAGAGAAAAAATGGTTGATGATTGGGTTTCAGTAACAAATGCAGAAGCTTTTGGAGTTGTAAAAGAAGTTTTTGAAAAAGATGGCCTCTTAATTAGCCCATCTTCTGCAGCAGTTTATGCATGTATGAAAAAATACGACATTGATAATGGCTGCGTAGTTGGAATCTTTGCTGATGATGGCAGAAAATTCAAGAGCATTTATTCAGAACAAAAGATAATGACTGAAGAAGAATTTGATAATGCTCTAGCAAAGGCAAAGCACGTCTCCAAAATAGCTTACATGTGACTTTTTTTATTTTGTAAAAACTTTGGAACCTTTTCTGTTAGTTTCGACTGCAATATTGGTAAAGTAAATTCAAAGGTAGCTCCCTTGTCTGGGTTGTTTTGAGCAGTAATTTCTCCACCGTGTGCTGAAATTATTCCTTTACACAAGAATAATCCTAGACCAGTACCACTTTGACTCTCTTGATTTTTTCCTTTTGTGACAAATTTTTCAAAAATTCGAGGTAAAATTTCGTCAGATATTCCCATACCAGAATCAGAAACTCTGATTCGTACTAGATTTTCATCTTGAATGACCCGGGTCTGTATTCTAATTTGACCTTCAGTAGTAAATTTTATCGAATTATGTAACAGGTTTCTAAATACCTGCCCAAATCTCATTTTGTCCATTTCAATTTCTATATTTTCATCAAGGTTTTCTTGAATGCTGACACCTTTTTTGAGATTAATTTTTACTGTTTTTATAATATCTAAGATTTCATCGTTTATTGGAATTTTTTCAATACTGAGTTTTAGTCTATTGCTTTCTATTCTGCTTACATCTAATACTGCGTTTGCTAAATCTTCTAACTTGTTTGCAAGCTCTACTACTCCATCCCAAGCTTCGTTTTGATCAATGTCTCCTGCTTTTGCAAGCTCTGCAAAACCAAAGATTGGCTGAATTGGACTCTTTAGCTCATGCGAAGCTATTCCTATAAACTCATCTTTCATTTTGTCTAGCTCCTTTAATTTCTCATTTGCCGTTTTGAGCTCAATTGTTTTTTCATCAACCTCTTTTTTTAAATCCTTGTTAATTTGGTTGATAAAAAATACCAAAGATGCTGCAATGCTGCCAACTATAATTACAATTATGATTTGTCCAATTAGGGAATTCTTTTCATCATCTTCAATTTGATTAGTTGCGTTTTCTGTCAATATTGAAAGACTGTACATGGCAGAATCCATTTCGTTTTGTAATTGAATTTCTAATTTTTTGGCATGTTCTAATAATAAACTATCATTTGTTTTTCTTGTATCCAGATTCAAAAATATCTCTTTGACCTTATTTTGGTAATCCTTGTGAGTTTGTTCCATATCTGTGAATTTTTGATAAATTACCATGTTTTCAGTTAGGGTGTTTTCTGATGTAGAAATTTTAATTCCAGCTAGGGCCATATTCTTTGCTCTAGAAATGTTTGATTCAAATATTCCTCCGCTAGCCCAAAACTCGTCTATGCTGTGGTCATAACCAAAGGTATTCGCGTTATTATAAAATCGGAGTGTTTTTTCTAAACTGTTTGCCTGATTTACTTGATGAATCCTAACATCTGAAATGATTTCATGGAGAGGAACATATTGCTCTGAAATTTGTATCACTTCTTGATTTACTTTTGACATTTGATATGTTCCAAATAATACTGCAATTCCTAACAACAAAATTATTATTGCTACTGATCCTCCTATCTTAAATCCAGTTATTGTTTTAATTCCTAACAAGAATTTATCATCTCACTTTTTTTATTGTGTAACCCTAGAGCCAATCTTGAGCTTTGACATTTACTCTTTGATTCTACATCATCTTGTATCTGTAGAAGTTTGTCCGAAATGAACAGACTAAGAAAAACTTTGAAATTTTTAATTTTCTGAGAGATATTTGTCTACATCAATTGCTGCCATGCAGCCAAAACCTGCTGCAGTAACGGCTTGTCTATACGTACGATCATGTACATCTCCAGCTGCAAAAACTCCTTCTACACTTGTCTTTGTATTTTGTTTTAAAACAATGTATCCTTGATCATCTAATTCAATTTGATTTCCAAAAAGTTTTGTATTTGGATCATGTCCTATTGCAACAAAAATTCCTCCAACCTCTAATGTTGTTTTTTCATTAGTAATTTTGTCTTTTAAAATAATTTTTTGAACTTTTTCGTTTCCTTGTATTTCGTCTACCACTTTGTTCCAATAAAATTTTATTTTCTTGTCTGCAAAAGCTCGTTCCTGCATTACCTTGCTGGCTCTTAGCTTGTCTCTTCTGTGTACCATATGAACAACCGATGCAAATTTTGTCAGAAATGTTGCCTCTTCTACTGCAGAATCTCCACCGCCTGCAACAACTAATTCCAGATTTCTAAAGAAAGGACCATCACACGTTGCACAATACGAAACTCCTTTGCCAGCAAAAGTCTTTTCGCCCTCTAACCCCAGTTTTCTAGGATTGGCGCCGGTGCAAATTATTACTGCTTTGGCTTCATATTCCTCTGCTGCAGTCAGAACTTTGAAAGGTTTGTGCTTAAAATCTACGTTAACTACTTCATCGTCGATTATTGTAGTGCCCATTCTTTCTGTTTGTTTTCTCATAATTATCATCAAATCTGGCCCTAAAATTCCGTTTTCAAAGCCAGGATAGTTTTCAACATCAGTTGTGTTTACCAATTGACCCCCAGGAAGAATTCCTGAAAGAATCAAAGTATCCTGTCTTGCACGAGAACAATAAATTCCTGCAGTGTAACCAGCAGGCCCTGCTCCAATAATTATTACATCAAATTTTGTTTTCTTTTTTTCTGGTGGTTTTTCTGGTTGTCCTTTATCTACTAGCGCTGTATCGCCAGCAGTACCTGCCATCATGAATCAGAAACTATTACTCAATAATTTAAATTAATCACAAATTCTCAAGAATTTTTTTATGTTTTTCACAGAGTTTTCCAACTTTAATTTGAGAATACAATAGATCTTTTTGCCAATGAGGATTATTCAACCTACACTCTAATGTATCACAAAAGGGTTCGCCGGTTAAATAGTAGAAAATTGCCTGCATGATGTAACCTTCTGCTATAGTAGAGAGACGTTTGTCGTGATATTCTAAATAAGTTCCTTGATATTTTTTCTTCATAGAATCAACATTTAGGCCTTGGGACATTTTAGAAATTAACTCAAAATAGTACTCCCTTGGTTTTGCAGGAGCCTCAATAATACCAGTTGTTGATATAATTGTAGGATTTGAGCAAATGATAGCTCTTCCATGATATCTAAAATCATTTTCATCATACGTGCACGTTAACTTGTTTGTAAAGGCAATGTGGAATTGATCAAAATCTGATTCATTGTTTGCTACTAAATTATTAATTATTTTTTGAAATTCAAAACCATCGTACATTATGATATTTTCATTTTTTCCAGAATCCACAAATGTAGATTTTTCAAAATCAATTTCTTCATTGGTTGGAACGTGTGTCTCAAATGGTTTTTTTGTATTAAAAATCCTACATGCAGCAATTTGTTTTGCGTCAGAATCATTAACAATTGAAAAAATATTTTTTCTTATTTCAACTTTGATTCCAAAAATATCTTCGATGAATTTACCTAGTCTAGTAATTTTTAATTCAGGAACTGATGGTTCATCATAAAGAAAAATTTTAGAAATTTTCAAAAAACAAATCGAATCTTATGTTCCTAATTCTTTGATTTTTGCAGCGGTGACTTCTGCAGCCTTTTTTCCTGAAAATAACATAGAGCCAAAGGTTGGTCCCATACGAGCCAAGCCATGCGTTTCAGTAACTGACATTCCTGCTATCACTAAACCTGGGAAAATTTCGCCAGTTTTTTCAACAACATGTTCTTCACCGTTTTCAACCCACATTGGATTCATTCCCTTCCATTCTACTAGATTTCTATTAACTAGTCGTTTTACTGCAACAGAATCGTGCCCAGATGCATCAATTACCATTTTTGATTCTAACGCAATTGGGTCAACGCATGTAATGTTACGCGGTAATGCAGAGACTGGCATCCAATTAACTACCACTCCAGATACTCTACCTTTTTTTAAAACCAGATCATCAAATTTAGTTAAATTTAGAAACTTTACTCCAGAATCGCATGCTCCTGCAATTAATTTTGATACCGCATGAGGCCCTGGAGTAAGATACAATCCTTCACTGACTTTTTTATACGGAATACCAAGCTCATCCCAAATTTTTTGTGCGGGTTCTCTAACTGTTACAGGATTCATCATGTAACCACCTAACCAATATCCACCACCAAGGTAGTTGTTTTGTTCAACAATCAAAACTTTGAAACCCATTGTAGAAAGCTCTCTCCCTGCAGTTAATCCAGCAGGGCCTGCTCCAATAATTATAACGTCAGATTCGGCCCTATCTATTAAAACAGAGTGAAATTCATCGGCAATTGCTTTTGTAATTTCAACTTCTCTTACATCAGCAAAAATTTTGTTTGGCCTTTCTTGATTAACTGATTCTTGCATAATACGATAAATTCTAAAACCCATTAATAGTTTCCTAAGAATGGATATGATTTCAGAAATTTATCTTTGAAAAAATTATCTTTGAATGTCTCTTTTTATCTGAGAAATTTTAATTTGTTTTAGTTCTTCATCATGAATAATTTTTAGACAATTGGAACAGACTCTATCCATTTCTCCCATGCCTGTTGGAGGAGTCAGGCCCATTATATTGAATCTTGATCTAGATGTTTTCAAACTTGAAATTTCAAATTCTTTGTTGCAAACATAACATGACTTTGCCATACCATTTTAACGAAAAAAAAGCAATTAAAAAATTTGACTAACAACTTGTAACAATCCACTATCAAAAAATTAGGTTCTACTAATCAAATTTTGGTATTAATTCAAGTTTCAAAAACTTTAGAAAACTAATCTACTCTTGTTTCATCGGCAATTTTTGGTAAGAAATTTCTTTATTGTGACTAAAATTCCCCCTCTCAAAAATTTATATCCAAATTCGCGGAAGTTGAATCAAATTGACGGCAACTAATCTTAAACAATCTAGTCCTGATTCTAAAATGCCTAGAGAAAACTGGGCAAGAATGGAAGAAGCAGAGAATTTTGCAAAAAATGTAAAACTTTACCGTCAAGGAAAAATTGACCATGCCAATTTCAGACGATTTAGGCTTCAACATGGAGCTTATGGAACTAGAATGACTGATGATTATGCAATGGTAAGAATAAAACTTCCTGCAGGTGAAATTTATCCCAATCAACTAGAAAAAATTTCTCAACTCAGCGAAACATTCTCTATTGGAAGCGCCCATATCTCTACAAGACAAAACATTCAGCTGCACTGGGTCGTTCTTGAAGATGTTTCAGAAATAATGCGCGGCTTGGCCGAAGTTGGTCTGACCTCAAGAGAAGCTTGTGGGAATACTGTTAGAAATATAATGTGTAGTCCTCTTGCTGGCGTCTGTCATGATGAAGTGTTTGATCCAACCCCATATGCAATTGCTACTACAAAGTTTCTTCTAAGAAACCCATTAAACCAAAACCTTCCAAGGAAATTCAAATTCAATTTTACATGCTGTGAAAAACACGGAATGGCAAGAATTGTTGATGTAGGTTTGATTCCACAAAAAAGAGATCTTGACGGAAAGACTCAACGTGGTTTCAAAGTATTTCTAGGAGGCGGTCTTGGAAACAAATCTTTTGTTGCACACCAGCTTGAAGATTTTACTCCAGAAGATGATCTACTATACACCTCTATTGCAGTTCTTCGAATATTTGATAGAATGGGAAACAGAAAAAACATGGCAAGAAACCGAATGCGATATTTGGTTGATGAAATGGGTTGGGAAAAATTCCAAAACTTGGTTCTAAAAGAAAGATCAATTGTTAGGGCAACCCAATCAGTTATTGTCAAACTTGACGTTGATGACACTCCTCAAGAAATTAAACGACCAATTTCAGTATCAGATACTGATGGAAAACCAACTCCCGAGGGATTTTCTAATTGGTTCAAAACAACTACCTACAAGCAAAAACAGGATGGATACTGTTCAGTGTTCATTACATTAGAAGCCGGAGATGTAACAGCTAACCAACTCAAAGCTCTAGCTGAAATTTGTCGCGAATATTCTGCTGAAGGCTTTGCAAGAAATGGATTTTCACAAGACATTGTATTTAGATGGGTAAGCGAAGATGACCTGCCTAGAATGTATGCAAAACTATTGCAAGTTGGCTTGGCAAATCCAGGCTCACTTACCATGGCCTCTCCAGTTGGATGTTCAGGCACAACTTCGTGTAATTTGGCCTTGACAAACTCTCATAGGCTAGCAAAAGAAATTCAAAGAAAGTTTCTAGATCTCAAACTAAACGAAGATGATGACCTCAGAGATGCAACAATCAAGATTAGTGGTTGTCCGAACTCTTGTGGCCAACACGAGATTGCAACCATCGGATTTTACGGTGGAGGAGGTAGAGTTGGCAAGGACATGTACCCAAATTACACTATGTCACTTGGCGGTAGAGCCGATGGAGATGCTATGTTAGGAGTCAACTGTATGCGAGTTCCTGTAAAGAGAATAATTCCTGTTATTTTAAAAATAATTGAATTATTCAAGAAAAATAAACATCCAAATGATTCTTTTTCATCTTGGATCGATAGAATCGTCAAAGGAAACGAAAACTCTCAAATAAAATCAGTAAATGATTTCAAAAAAGAATTATCTCCTCTAGTGGTTCCTCCATCCAAAGAACAAGAAAAGGATTTCTATACCGATTATGGTGAAGATACAGGTTATCATACCATGACTGGAAAAGGTGAGTGCGCTGCTTGAGCAAAGAAAAAACACTACATCCCACTGTAGAGGCAGATTCACTTCGTTCTGAGCTGCGCGATAAAAGCGTTAGAGTAATTGACGTAAGAAAAGAAGAAGATTATAAGAAAAGCCACATTCCGACCTCGGTGAATCTTCCTCTTGCTAATTTGTTATCTGATGATTCCCCTGAAAGGGTAGTCAAGCTAGTACAATCATTTGGAATAGACGATGAAACTCCTGTAGTGGTATATGATGATACATTTGGGGCTCTCGCATCAAGGGTTGCTTGGACCTTCCAATATTTGGGTCATAGCGATGTTTCCCTTCTTGATGTTACATATGGACAATGGAACTCGCTTGGTCTTGAAACCGACAACAAAATACCCTCGTATGACTCCAAAAATCATTCCGTAAATTTGCATCCAGAAATTATGGCAACAGCTGACTATCTTGAAAAAGCCAAAACAAAAGAAAATGTTGTTCTATTAGATAACAGAGAGCGATTAAATTTCTTAGAACAACATATTCCAGGAGCAATTAACATTCCGTATAGAAGTCTTGGTTCTGAAGATAGAATCCTAAAAACTAAAACTGAAATGAAAAGATTAATTGAAAACAGAGGAATTTCTCCTGACGCTGAAATTATAACTTACTGTGGAAGTGTTGGTACACTTTCAGGCTTGGCATACTATGCATTAAAATCTGTCAACATGCCAAACGTAAAGTTGTATGTTCGTTCATTCAAAGAATGGAAGACTCTAAAAAAACCAATTGAAAAACAACAAAACGCAACCTATTGGGATCTTTCTGCAGAATAAAATTTAGTTTTGCGCAATTTCATTTCTTATCTTTTGAGTAACAATAGCTTCAATATTATCAAATAGGTCATTCATTTTTTGTTTATTTTCTTGCAAATAAATCAGTCCTCTGTCTTTTAGTCTAATTTTCCATAATCTAATTTCTCTGTGTTCTTCGAAAAACTGATCAATCATTTGCTGTCCGTATTGGTTAGGATCAATGAATGTATCAAAATTTTCAATTGTTTTTTCTACATCTTCTTCTTCGAAAGATGATTTTACAGCTTGAATTGCTTCACTTAGTCCTTTGAGACTCTTAAGAGCAACTGGCAATCTTTTCTTACTAATCCCCAAGAACCTATTCTTTTCTACGCCAACTTTTTCAGCCATTTCTGGAACAAGATCATATGTTGCCACCTTGGTGAATCCTTTCCTTGTTTCGTGTTTTACAATTAGTCCTTTTTCCAAAAGTTTGTCAAGAGCTATGAGAGCTTTATTTTTATCAATAAATGTCGTCCAAACAATTGAACCGATTGTATGGTAACCTTGTCTTATGGATTCTATCACAACTACTTCTTCAATTCGTTTGAAACCTTCTTCAGCTCTTACATTTACAAAGTCTAAGTCTTTTATTGCCTTTCTCGCATTCTTTACATCAATTTCAATTGATCGCTTTAGTGCTTCCAATGACTCAGGTATTTGGCTCAATAATGAAAGGAAACATGATTTGTTATACCAGGCCATTCCAAACGTTGGTTCTGATTCAATTGCCTTTTCCACAGAATCAAGTGCTTTAGAATAATTTTTTTGTTCATAGTGTACAAGTGCTTTTAAATTCCAAGTTTCTGCATTTGTAACGTCGATATCTAAAATCTTATCATAGACTTTTAATGCATCACTATAATCCTCAAGATGGAATCTGGAATAACCTAATTTTAAAAGTGCTTCAACATTATCAGGATCAATTCTTAAAACTTGCTCAAAAGCTCTAGCAGCATCATCAAGTCTTTCATCAGCCATTAAATTGATTCCTTTTTTGAAAAGCTTTTTCTTGTTGTAATCTGCATCAACTAGGCTGGTATTTTCTTCTTTCTTTTCTGACTTTTTTCGGAACGGCCTTTTCATTAATCTCAAAAGGGTAACTAATCTAGATAAATACTATTCCTATTTTCCTAAATTCTGTGCCTAATTTTCACTTTGAAAATACAAAAATACTTCATAATTACATCATCGGTAGTGTCCACCAATCCCAAAATTGAAATTTCAGGCACCTCTCCCTTCAAACTTCCCTCTGGAGTTTTTGAGGTCCAAATATCAATTTCAGATAAAAAACCATCCGAAGATAGCATATCTAAGAAAAATTTTCCTACATTGTGGACTGATAATTTTCATTTAATGGTTACAGAAAGACAATTCACCGAAGTTTTAGGAAGTGATAAAAATCCAATTCCAAAATCTGTTTTTACTTTAGATTCTGCATGGATTGTTGTTGCTGATCAGTTTTCTTCAATTCATTCAGTTTTTGAAATTCCATTAAAAAAACAGGTAACTGCACCCCCAAAACCTGTTACAAAACTACCTCCTGAGGAAAAACCAATTCGAGAAACAAAAATTCCAACTCCTGAACGAATACCTCCAAGAGGTACTGCAGGTATTCAAGGCGAACGTGGTGGCCGAGGTAATCAGGGAGAACAGGGCGAACAGGGTTCAATGG
>Ga0209976_10002615_pt1 | contig 10193 bp, 9 predicted proteins | sample SumtaG_FD_182806 | JGI IMG/M metagenome (GOLD analysis project Ga0209976, IMG submission 182806) | Deep subsurface microbial communities from Indian Ocean to uncover new lineages of life (NeLLi) - Sumatra_00157 metaG (SPAdes) (version 2) | ecosystem: Environmental > Aquatic > Marine > Oceanic >... | reverse complement strand
AAGGGGCCCCGGAAAGTGGTGCGGTCGAGAGGAATCGAACCTCCACGGGCTAAGCCCACAGCGCCCTCAACGCTGCGCGTCTACCTGTTCCGCCACGACCGCAAGGAGTGCCCGGAGCATCGAGCTACCGGCATATGGCTATAGGCTGAGCAAGCTGCAAGCAAGGCCGGGCTGCATTAGCAAACGAGCCTTTGGGGCGCAAGGATAGGCTTGCCTTGACCGTTTTGGGCCTTCACAACCGGTCGTTATGGCAATGCTTTCGGCCAAGCCCGGCGCGCGCGCAGCTCCTTCGCAGCCAGGGGTGGAGTGGCTGAGGACGCCGTACCTCGTGCCTTACGAGGAGGCCGTCGCCGCCATGGACGAACGTGCCGCTTCAATCGCGCGCGGCGAGGCGCCGGAATGCGTGTGGCTGCTGGAGCATCCGCCAATCTACACCGCCGGCACCAGCGCGCTAAAGACCGAGCTGCTCGCGCCCGCCCGGCTCCCCGTCTTCAACAGCGGGCGTGGCGGGCGCTTCACCTATCACGGCCCCGGCCAGCGCGTGGTCTATGTGATGTTCGATCTCGCTTTGCGCGGACGCGATGTGAGGGCCTTCGTCACCTTTCTCGAAGGCTGGCTGATCGCGGCCCTAGCGCGCCTTAACGTCGAAGGCGAGCGGCATCCGGGTCAGATCGGTGTCTTCGTGCAAGAAGCAAAGATTGCCAGCATCGGCCTGCGTGTGCGCCGTTGGGTGACCATGCACGGGGCGAGCCTCAACGTTGCGCCCGAGCTTGAGCATTTCTCCGGCATCGTTCCGTGCGGGCTCGCCGATACGCACGCGACGAGCCTTGCCGCACTTGGCGCCGAAACCGACATGGACAAAATCGACGATGCCCTTCGCGCCAGTTTCGCTGACGCAGCGCATCACATAGCGATCAGCCCCGCCCGATCACTCTGAAGCCCGGCGCGACCGAGCCTCCTTCCTGCGTGACGGTCACTTTGCTGACCCTCGCATTCTTGGGCCCGTCGGCGCAGCGCCGAAGCATCTCCGCCACGGCCTCGGAAGGGCCGGAGAAGGTCGCTTCGACACTTCCGTCATCCAGATTGCCGACCGTGCCGTCAAGTCCGAGCGCGCGTGCCGTCTGATTGGTCCAAGCGCGGTAAAAGACCCCCTGCACCCGGCCCTCGATTTTGACGGTGACAGTCCGCCTACCACCACCCTCCTTGGACATGCCGGTCCCAAACAAGAGTTCGACAATCCTGCCGATAACCATCGGCGCCAGGCTGCGGCGATTGCCTTACCCGGTCAAGTCCGGCAACGGCAAACATTCTGGTAGAGAGGGAATGAGCTTAAGCGAATTCGAGGATCACCGCGTCGACATTCAGGCTGTCGCCAGGCTTGACCAGGATCTTGGCCACTTTGGCGTCGCGCTCAGCCTTTAGCACGTTCTCCATCTTCATCGCCTCGACGACACAGAGCGGATCTCCCGCTGCAACCTCCTGACCCTCTGACACGGCGAGCGAGATCATGAGCCCCGGCATCGGGCAGAGCAGGAATTTCGACGTATCGGGCTGCTCTTTGACCGGCATCAGGGCGGCAAGTTCGCTCTCGCGCAAGGTAAAGACCCGCGCCGGGGCTTCAACGCCTTGATAGGTCAGCACCGCGCCATTGAGGATCGGTCGTATCTGCACCGCGGCCGGCACGCCGTTGACCGTTCCTTCCCAAACCGGAGCGCCGAACCACCAGGATGACGCGAGCGCGATCTGCCGCTTCTTCTCCCCGGTCTTCTTGCCGCCGAGCGTCACGGTGACGGGACCGTCGAAGGCGCCCTCGACCGTGACATGCACCCGCTCCGCGCCAAGCTCGACAATGCGCGTCTCGGCGAAGCGCACCGGCTCGCCATGCATCTGCTGCGTGATGGCGCGGCGACGCTCGTTGCTCATATGGTCGATGGCGGCGGCAACTGCGGCAAGCGCGTCGCGAACAGCACCTTGAGGCTGCGGCGGCTTGAACCCTTCTGGAAACTCCTCGGCGATGAACTTGGTGGAGAGCCGCCCCTCCTTCCACCGTTCATTCCGCATCAACACGGCAAGGAACGGGATATTGTGGCGAAACCCGTCGATGACGAAAGCATCGAGCGCGCTTCCCATTTCCTCGATCGCCTCGAGCCGCTTCGGCGCGTGGGTCACGAGTTTGGCAATCATCGGATCGTAATAGACCGAGATCTCGCCCCCTTCTTCCACGCCCGAGTCGAGCCGCGTGGTCACGCCGTCCATGGTCCCGAGCTTGGGCGGCCGGTAGAGCACCAGCCGCCCTGTCGATGGCAGGAAGTTCCGCTCCGGGTCTTCGGCATAGATGCGCGCCTCGATGGCCGAGCCCTTGAGTTTGATATCCTTCTGCTTCAGGGCGAGCTTCTCGCCGGAAGCAACTTTCAGCATCTCCTCGACGAGATCGAGCCCGGTCACAAGTTCGGTGACCGGATGCTCGACCTGAAGCCGCGTGTTCATCTCCAGGAAATAGAAGTTGCGATTCTTGTCGACGATGAACTCGACCGTACCCGCCGAATCGTAGCCGACGGCCTTGGCGAGCGCGACCGCCTGCGCTCCCATTGCCTCTCGCGTCTTGCTGTCGAGGAACGGGCTTGGCGCCTCCTCAACGACCTTCTGATTGCGCCGTTGGATCGAGCATTCACGCTCAGCGAGATGAATGACATTGCCGTGCTTGTCGCCCAATACTTGAATCTCGATATGGCGTGGCGCCTCGATATATTTCTCGACGAACATGCGGTCGTCGCCAAAGCTCGACTTGGCCTCGCTCTGCGACGACGCAAATCCCTCGGCGACCTCCTTGGCGCTATAGGCGATGCGCATGCCCTTGCCGCCACCGCCGGCCGAAGCCTTGATCATGACCGGATAGCCGATCTCCCCGGCGATTTTGGTCGCCTCCTCGGCATTCTCGATCACGCCGAGATGGCCGGGTACGGTGGAGACCTTGGCCTTGGCGGCGAGCTTCTTCGACTCGATCTTGTCGCCCATGGCCTCGATGGCCTTCGCGTTCGGCCCGACGAACGCGATTCCGGCCGCCTCGAGCGCGCGGGCGAAGGCGGCATTTTCTGAGAGGAACCCGTAGCCCGGATGGACGGCCTCGGCGCCGGTCGCCTTCGCCGCCGCAACGATCTTGTCGATATCCAGATAGGACCGCGCGGCCTGCGCCGGGCCGATTGCTACGGCCTCATCGGCCATCTCCACGTGGATCGCGTCGCGGTCGGCCTCGGAATAGACGGCCACGGTCTTGATGCCCAGCCGGCGCGCGGTGCCAATGATGCGGCAGGCGATTTCGCCCCGATTGGCGATGAGAAGCTTGGAGAACATGCGGTTTCGGCCCCCTACTGCTAGGGCGCTTTCTAGAGGCTCGCCGGGAGCGAGTAAACTAGAGGAACGCCTTTGCCGGAGCCTATTTTCCGCGGCAGGCGGAAACCGCCGCCTCTATCGCGCGTGCTGCCCCAGGGGCCTTGGCCGGACGAAGGCGCGGCAGCCGTCGCGGGGGCGCCCTGTGACGCCAGAACCGGCCTTTGCAGAGCGCTCTCACGGGGACGCCTCGTCCCGGTGCTTGACCCGCAGCTTGAAGGCCGCGACTACGTCGCAGGCCCTCTCACCATCGCCGATTTCGCCATCGGTCCGCGCCTCGACCATGACTCAAGCTTCTTCAAACTCGACGCCGCACCTTATCCTCACATCGCCGCCTGGCTCGCGCGTCTCCGCGGCAAACCTTACTGGAGCACGGCTTGACACGCTCTGTTAGCCGCGGCTGTTACGCGTGGCAGCCACTGGCGCCAGTGCCAACGCTCCCGTCGGTCCCGGTCCTAGATTGCGCTAATTACTAAAGAAGCCCTGCATCGAGCGCATGATATCGCTCCCACCCGCGCCGCGGGGGCTTGCGTCGGCTTCCCTCGGTTCCTTCTTCGGCGGCTCGGGCGGCGGCTGCGGAAATCCCGTCGCGTCGCCGAACAACGCCAAGGCCAGCTTGCGGTCGAGCCCATAGGCATCGGCAAAGGTCTTAACCTTGCCGCCCTCATCCGCCACAGCCGTGAAATAGATCATATGCACCGGAATCTCTCGCTCGAGTGCGATCGAACTGTTGACGCCCTTGTCCCACAATTCCTTTACGCGGTCTTTGGTGAAGCCGTTGCTTTCGGCGAGCACGACTTCCGCAAACCGATTGGGCTTCTCCATGCGGACGCATTCATGTCCGACCATGCGTTTTGCCTTCTTGAAATATTTCTTCCTCACCGGAAGCGTGTCGTGCATGTACACAACGTGCCGATTGGGATAGAGAAACTTCACCTTGCCGAGATTGTTATGCGGTCCGGATTTCTGGGAGAAGGTGTAGGCGAGACCGTTGACGCGGTTCCAATCGATCTTGGTCGCGTCCACCGGCTGCCCGTTATAGCTGACGTGGAGCTTGTGCGTTTTGAGGATCGAGTAGCGCTTGCGTTGCAGCAACGGCAGGATGTTTTCCTTCACCACCGTTTCGGGCGCGTTCCACTCGGGATTGAACACGATCGTCTTCATCGGTGAGCTGAACACCGGTGTCGCGTAACCGATCGTTCCGACCAGCGTCTTGTCGGTGTAGATCGTCTCCCCATCCTTAATCACATGAAGCCTGAACGAGGCGGAGTTAACCAGCACATGGACGCGGCCTAACTCTTCCGGCATCCAGCGCCAGCGTTCCATATTGATGAGGATGCGCTTGACGTTCTTGCTCTTTCCAGTTGGCTTGCCTTCGTCCCCGGCCTTATCGCGCGCCGCGAGCAGCGCCTGGCGCAAGCCCACGAACTGCTCGTGCTTGGGATGCAGGGAGCGCAGATAGGCGTCGGGGGCCTCCGCCGCCTCGATCTCGGCCAGCACCTCCTTCGGGTCGCGCAAGGGCGGCTTTTGATCGAACAGTTTGCTGACCTCGGACGGGGTCAACCGTCCACCGGGGGCGAAGCGGGCATATTTCAGAATGGCGAGATCGAGCTTGATTTCGGCAAGCGACTGCGCCTCCGGCGTTGCCGGCAGGACGTCGGCAGACGGAAGCTCGAACGCGGCCGCGTCAAGGCCCCACTCGCCGGCCTTTTCGATCTCGAACAGCACCTGCTGTCCCTTTGCCGAGAAACCCATTTCCGTGATCCACAGGGGTCCGCCGGTTCTTGCCGCATAGACAGAAGCGAGCGCGGCGACATCGCCGGCATGCGCTTTGCCGCCGAGAGCCGGGTCAGAGAGCTTGGCCCTGATCATGGACACAACGGGATCGGCAGGTGCGGGCTCTGCCGAAAGGCCTGAGGCCGGGTCGGCTGAGGCCGGGGCGTCCTCAAGGACGGCCGGTTGAGAGGCCTCAAGCGCAGGCGCAGGCATGTCAGGCGCCGGCTGGGCTTCAGGCGCAGGCGGTAACGCCGGGAGCGGCGGGAGCGGTGGCTCTGGCGCCGCCTGCGGAGGCTGCGGCTGAACGGTCTCGCTCTGGTCCTGGGCATCCGCAGGGGCGCCAGCCCACACCAGGGCGGCCGCCATGCCTCCCAGGACAGTTGCCAGGACTCGCCCACACATCCCCGCACTCCCTTGCGATCTTTTAAGAAACTAGCCCGAGACCGGGCCTTAAGCCACCCCCCGCTCCGCCGCCAATTCGGCGCTTTTCCTGGTCCTCGCCGGGGCTTTTTCGCCCGCGTCCACGAGGTCTCATCGCGGTGGCGCTTGCAGGGCCCCAATCCCGCAGTCGCCGGGCAATCGAAACGGCACGCAAGCCGAAGTGGCTGCGACCGCGCCTGAGGACGACGCCAATCTCGTCGCTCTTGCCCACCGACTCAGACCGAACAATGGAGCTGCGAGGCCGACCAACGGGGGCGCATCCTCATGAGTGCATGGCAGCTTCGATCTGCGGCGCGAAGGCGTCTGTCTTAGCACCCGCCTAAAGCGGGATGTTGTCGTGCTTCTTCCACGGATTCTCGACGAGCTTATTGCGTAGCATCTGCAACGCCCGGGCGACGCGCTTGCGCGTGCCATGCGGCAAGATCACCTCGTCGATATAGCCTCGCTCGGCGGCGACGAACGGATTTGCAAAGCGCGCTTGATACTCGTCGATACGCTTTTGGATCTTGGCCGGGTCGCCGAGATCGGCGCGATAGAGAATCTCAACCGCACCTTTGGCGCCCATCACCGCAATCTCGGCCGACGGCCAGGCATAGTTCACATCGCCCCTGATATGCTTGGAACTCATAACGTCGTAGGCGCCGCCATAGGCTTTGCGCGTAATGACGGTGACCTTTGGCACGGTCGCCTCGGTGAAGGCGAATAGGAGCTTCGCGCCGTGCTTGATCAGGCCCCCATACTCCTGGTCCGTGCCCGGCAGAAACCCCGGCACGTCGACAAAGGTCACGAGCGGAATGTTGAAACAGTCGCAGAAGCGCACAAAGCGCGCCGCTTTGCGCGAGGCATCCGAGTCGAGCACGCCGGCGAGCACCATCGGCTGATTGGCCACGACCCCGATTGTTCGGCCCTCGATGCGGGCGAAACCCACCACAATGTTGCGGGCGAAGCTCTCCTGGATCTCGAAGAAGTCGCCCTCGTCAACGACCTTATGGATCAGCTCCTTGATATCGTAGGGCTTGTTCGGATTGTCGGGGATCAGCGTGTCGAGCGACTTCTCCATGCGGTCCCACGGATCGCGGGTGGGAAGCTCAGGCACGCCAGAGAGATTGCTTGACGGCAGAAAATCCATCAGCCGCCGCATTTGGAGCAGCGCTTCGACATCGTTCTCGTAGGCGCCGTCGGCGATCGACGACTTCGTGGTGTGCACCACGGCCCCGCCGAGCTGCTCGGCAGTGACCTCTTCCTTGGTTACCGTCTTCACCACGTCAGGCCCGGTGACGAACATGTAGGACGTGTCCTTCACCATGAAGATGAAATCGGTCATGGCCGGGGAATAGACGTCGCCGCCGGCACACGGCCCCATAATGAGAGAGATTTGCGGGATCACGCCTGAAGCGAGCACGTTGCGCAAAAACACTTCGCCATAGCCGCCAAGCGCGGCCACGCCTTCTTGGATGCGCGCTCCGCCGGCATCGAACAGGCCAATGATCGGCGCCCGGTTCCTCAGCGCCATATCCTGAATCTTGACCATCTTCTCGGCATTGGCCTCCGACAGAGAGCCGCCGAACACGGTGAAGTCCTTGGCGAAGACGTAAACGACGCGGCCATTGATGGTGCCCCAGCCGGTCACCACGCCGTCGCCGGGCACACGCGTCTTCTCCATGCCGAAATCGATGCAGCGGTGCTCGACATACATGTCGAACTCCTCGAACGAGCCTTCGTCGAGCAGGAGGTCGAGCCGCTCGCGCGCGGTGAGCTTACCGCGGGCATGCTGGGCCTCGATGCGGGAGGTCCCTCCGCCGACCCGCGCCTTGTCGCGGCGAATCTCAAGTTCTTCAATGACTTCCTTCATAGATGCTCCCCAGGTGGCGACTCTGCAACCGTGAATAGCACGGGGTTCATATGGCGCAAATGGCGCAACGCCCCGTCAGTCGTCGACTAGCGACAGGAGCCGGGCGGCGGCGGCGAAATCGCGCCAGCGTGCCGTCCGGCGCACCGCCGCTTCCGCGTCCTCGCCCCATTGGGCGATCTGCCAATCCTCATCGACATGGGCCGCCGCCCACGCCTCCTCCGGGGTCATCTGTCCAAGCGCTACGGCAAGGGCGAGAAGCGCCGAGCCGGTGAGCCCCGTCATCACATGGAGCGCCGCCAGGCTGTAGGTGTCATGGGCCTTGAGCGCCTGTCTCAAGCAATCGAGCGAGGCTTGCGGCTGGGCCACATGAACGATGCCCTCGGAGAGCGCGAGCGGCGCGCCGAGCACCGATTTGGCCCAGGCAAGAATCGGATCCCATTGCGCGTTCTGCGCCTCGACCAGCCCTTGAGGACCGTCGGCCCGGTAGCAAAGGAGATCGGACCCGGCATGGCTGAGGATATCGCCGATCACGTCGTCTTCGCGCCCAGGCACACCGTCGATCGCGCTATTGGCAAGCTTGGTAAGCGGCATGGTCGCAGGATCGATGAGGTCGCGCTGCGTCCTCCATTCTTCGGCTACCGCTTCGGCAAGCGCCCGTGTCGGCAGCACGAGATGCGCCTTTCCCGGCGTGCGCACCGGCTTGCCGTCGAGCAGCAGGGCAAAGCCGTCCCCCTTATCCTCGATGGCAACGCTTTCGTAGAAGCGTCTGGGAAGACTCGTTTTTGATTGCGCGCGGGCAGATGTCTTGCCGGGTTCGTTCATGGATCCGTCAAGGCGCAAGGTCCGCGCCCCGTTCCTCCTGAAAACCGAGAAGGGAGAAGCTTGCCTTCATATGTTCGGGCAAGGGCGCCGTAACGTCCACCACCCCTTCCCCCGAGGGATGAGGAAAGCTGATGCGCCGCGCATGCAGGTGGAGCTTATTCTCGATTCCTTCGGGAAGCTCGGCGCCGCTTGGATATTTGGTGTCACCCAGAATCGGATGACCGATGATAGCCATATGGGCGCGGAGTTGGTGCTGCCGCCCGGTGACGGGCTTAAGTGACACGAAGGAAACCACCCGGCCGGCCCGATCGACGACGGCGTAATAGGTGACCGCCGATTGCGCGACCTCCTGCTCGCCGGGCCGTGCCTTGCGCACGCGGTCGCCATCAGGGCTTGCGGCCTTGACCAGGGAAGCCTCGATCTTGCCTTGAGGCGGCTTAGGTACGCCGTGCACCAGCGCCCAATAGATCTTCCTTACCGAACGGGTCTGAAAGGCGCGGCCGAGTTTGGCGGCGACCGCCCGCCGCTTCGCCACGACGAGCACGCCGGACGTGTCACGGTCGAGCCGGTGCACGAGCCGCGGCCGCTTCTCACGCCCGTCGCCCAAGCCTTCCAGCAGGCGGTCGATATGATGCGGCGTCTTGGTGCCGCCCTGAACCGCGATGCCCGGCGGCTTGTTGATGATGAGCAAGTCGGCGTCCTCATAGAGCGTAATGGCGGACAGGAAGTCGCGTTCGGCCTTAGACAGACGCCGCCGCTGCGAAGATGGCGGAGCGACATCGGGGAGCGGCGGCACGCGGACTTTCTGGCCTTGGGCAAGACGCGTGCTCGACTTGGCTCTGCCGCCATCGACCCTCACCTGGCCGGTACGCAACAGCTTCTCGAGCCTGCTATGGGGAAGGCGTGCGTAATGGGTCTTGAACCAGCGGTCGAGACGCATGCCGTCCTCTTCGGATCTGACTGTCTTCGTCTCAACCCTTGCCATGTTCTCCATCTATTCCTGAAGAGCGACCCCGCGCGTCGCCGACCTTGATCGCAGGAAATTCCCCGGTACACTCGCCTCAATTGCTAAAGGGGATGGAGTCCCCTTTGAACCGCCGCCGCGCTAATGACTCCTACGGCATAGTCGTTATGTACTGCTTTAGTCGTTATGCGGTGGGAGCTTCAAGTCCGCGAGCCCGCCATTTAAGGCGGGTTTTTTGCCGGCTCGCATGCGCAAGGGCCCCTTTCAATCTCGCGCCCGCCGAAAAGGTACGTGATGGCCTGGACGAATACGGCTTTGTTCTATTGTTGGATTGCCGTCGGCAGCGCGCTTGGCGGCGTGGCGCGTTATTGGTGCTCAGGGCTTGCGGCACGGCTCTTTGGCGAGACCTTTCCTTGGGGCACGCTGCTCGTGAATGTTACGGGCTCCTTCATCATCGGTTTTTTCGCTACCTTGACCGGACCCGACGGACGCATTTTTGCCGGCTCGGCCATGCGCCAATTCGTGATGCTTGGATTGCTGGGCGGCTTCACCACCTTTTCCTCGTTCAGCTTGCAAACGCTCAACCTCGTCCAAGACGGCGAGTGGCTTCAGGCCGGCGGCAATGTTGTGGGGTCCGTCGTCCTGTGTCTCTTTGCGGTTTGGCTCGGGCATCTCTTTGCGCTGACCCTTAACGCCATGAAGTGGACTTGACCCATGCCGCTCTCCCGCGACGCCATGCTCTTACGCATCTTTATCGGCGAGGACGACAAAGCGGGCTCTCGGCCCCTTTATGAGGCAATCGTGCTGCAAGCACGCGAGATGGGCCTTGCCGGTGCCACTGTGCTGCGTGGACCGGTGGGCTTCGGCCACTCCAGTGTGCTGCACACGGCTAAGATCTTACGCCTCTCCCAAGACCTGCCACTCATCATCGAGATCGTGGATAGCGAAGAA
>Ga0209976_10002612_pt1 | contig 10195 bp, 7 predicted proteins | sample SumtaG_FD_182806 | JGI IMG/M metagenome (GOLD analysis project Ga0209976, IMG submission 182806) | Deep subsurface microbial communities from Indian Ocean to uncover new lineages of life (NeLLi) - Sumatra_00157 metaG (SPAdes) (version 2) | ecosystem: Environmental > Aquatic > Marine > Oceanic >... | reverse complement strand
GAAAAGGAGGAAAAGGAGGAAAAGGGAAAAAAGGAAACCATTAATGCCTCTGATCTTTATGAGAAATTCATCGAGGATGAATTGCGCAGGAAAAGCAGTGAGTTGGATTTTATTATTCCCAACAGGTACCGGTTGGAGATACTGCAAAAACTGGCCGTATGGATGTTTTTGAATGATGCGTTAAATTTCGATACCGGGCTGCTGGAAGGTGAGTTGAATCTCTGGCAGTATTTTAAAACCGACAGGGCGTGGGAATTTGAAAAGTATTTGAATGAATTATTAACCTTTACCTTTTTAATTCGTGAGGCGGATAACCGTTACCGGATATCTCACAAGTCGTTTCGTGATTATTTAACGGCCGGGGCATTTGTCAAGGAGATAAACACCGGCAGGATTGAACATTTTGCCCGGGATATAACAACAATAGAGTTGAATCATTTTATAATAGAACAGAAGCCTGAAAAGGATGCGCTGTTGAAATTGGTATTAAATGCCCGTGACCTTCCCGCGGAAAGGCAGTGGCAGGGAACCAATGCAGCGACTATTTTACTCAGAATGGATAGAGACATTTTAAGAGGCCGGGATTTATCCCGCTGCCAGTTGTCGCATGTGAATTTTTGGGGATGTGATTTAACCGGCACCAATTTTCGCAGTGCCAATTTAATCAATTGTAGGTTTAATATTACGGTTTTAACGGCCCATTTCCAGGAGACAAATATTGATAATTCTTCTCTGCATATAAATTATTTAAATATAAAAGAAATTACATTTCTTAAAGAATTTAAGAATCTAAGTGATTTAAGTTTCTATTTCAATCAAATCACCGATATATCGTACCTACAGACTTTCAAAAGCTTGACCCGTTTAGAGCTAGATTTTAACCAAATCACTGATATATCACCCCTAAAGGAATTGAAAAATTTAACTCATTTATATCTAAGAAATAATCAATTCCTCGACATCTCACCCCTAAAGGAATTGAAAAATCTAAATACTTTGGATTTAAGCGGTAATCAACTCGCCGATATCTTACCCCTGAAGAAGTTGAAAAATTTAAATGATTTACGTTTATGCGATAATCAACTCACCGATATCTCACCCCTAAAGGAGTTGAAAAATTTAAATATTTTGGATTTAAGCGGTAATCAACTCAGCGATATCTCGCCCTTAAAGGAGTTGAAACAACTACGAGTATTATATCTACATAAAAATCAGCTATCTGAAAATCAAAAATCAGAACTAAAACAGGCGCTTCCTGATTTAATAATTCGTGAGCAATGACCGACTGTTTAGAGAGGCATTCCGTCTGGCGGATAAGTTAGAAAGTGTTCCGGGTTGCGGGTTAGCGGGGAAGAGGCTTAAATACAACCTTGATCTCCCGTAGATGATGAAGTGAGAAGGAAAAATGTTTTTATCGCCGTTATTATTGAGATAGTGGAGGGATTACGTCTTCCATGAAGAGAAGAATATGAAAATTGGAAACCTACCGGTAGAAATGACGATTCGACCGGTAGAAATGGCAATTCGACCGGTAAGAATGGGAAATCTACCGGTAGAAATGACAGTTCGACCGGTAGAAATGGGAAATCTACCGGTAGGAATGACAGTTCGACCGGTAGGAGTGAAAAAAATACCGTCGGTATCAGGTGGAATTCCTGCCCCGGAGAAAACATCCTTGAAAAATTAGGGGAATTCCTATATAATGGGAGCGGAGAAACCATGACGGATAAAAAGATAAAAAGAATCCCTTACGGAGTGGCAAATTACGAGCGGGTTGTTCAAACGAATTGCTACTATGTAGACAAAACCATGTATTTGAGAACCGTCGAAGAGGCTGGCGATTATTTATTTTTTATCCGCCCGCGGCGTTTTGGCAAATCCCTGTTCATTGCCGTGATGGAAGCCTATTATGATGTCTTCTACAAAGACCGGTTCGAAGAATTCTTCAAAGGCACATGGATTTATGACAATCCCACTGGGGAAAGAGGCTCGTACCTGGTGTTAAGCCTTAATTTTTCCATGGTAGAACCTGACCCGGATAAAATGGAAGCCTCCTTTTTAAACCATGTTCGGGGAAGAGCCCGTTCATTCCTGCGAAAATACGCGGTCCATTTAATTGAAGACCGCGACGAGTATATATGGAAAAATATCGAGGAAAACCGTTCCGCTTCCAATATTCTCGCATCGCTTATCGATCTGTGTAAAGATTCCCAACAAAAATTGTATGTAATTATTGATGAATACGATAATTTCTCCAACACCATCCTATCTACTATCGGAAAAGATGCCTACCAAAAATTGACCCACGGTCCGGGTTTTTTCCGGGCGTTTTTCAACGTGTTAAAAGGAGGGACCACCGGCACAGGGGCACCCGTTACCCGGTCTTTTATCACCGGTGTCTCCCCTATAACCATCGATGATGTCACCAGCGGCTATAATATCGGGGAAAATGTTTCCCTCGATGCTGCCTTTAACCGGATGCTGGGATTTACCCGGGAAGATGTCAACGAAATGTTAAATTACTATCGATCGGTGGAATTAATAAAACATGATACCGGGTACTTAGGGGAGATAATCGACAAATGGTACGGAAATTATCTATTCTCAAAACACTCGAAAGACAGTGAAAGATTGTACAATTCGGATATGGTACTCTATTTTCTTAAGGAATATTTTAAGATCCAATCCTTACCTGACGACTTAATCGACAACAATGTAAAAATCGACTACGGTAAACTCAGGCACCTCATTATCGTGGATAAAAGAGAAAAAAAAGTTTCCAATGGAAATTTCGACCAGTTACGAGAAATTATAAAAGAGGGAGAGACGTCATCGGAACTGGCAAAAGGATTTCCCCTGGAAAAGCTAACAGACCGGGAAAATTTTATATCCTTATTATTTTATTTCGGTTTATTGACAATAAAAAAAAAGGAAGCCCCGGGTTTGGTTCTGGAAATTCCCAATGAAACCATTCGCCGTTTGTATTATGATTACATTAAAGAAGGGTATGAAGAAACCGATGTATTTTCAATCGATATATACACCTACAGTCGCTTAATGAAAGAAATGGCAATGAATGGACAATGGGAACCCTTAATCGATTACATCGCCGGGAGAATGAAGGAGAGTATGAGTCTGAGGGATTTGATCACCGGTGAAAAATCCATCCAGGCTTTTTTGAATGTATACCTGGGGTTGACTAATCTTTACATCATTCATACGGAAAAAGAGTTAAATAAAGGATACGCAGATATTGTCATGGAACCCTTTTTAGCGCGGTATGAAGGGATAAAATATTCCTATATCCTGGAGATCAAGTATGAAAAAGCAGGCGTTGATCCGGAAGATGAAAAGACCCGGCAATTAAAATCAGATGCGGAAAAGCAACTGAGAAATTACAGTATCGATGAAAAATTCAGAAAGACGTTAGAAAAAACCAATCTAATCAAGGTAATATTGGTGTTTTCAGGGCATGAATTGATCGATAAAGGTGAAGTGAAGTAAAATTTGCCTAAGTGTAAAACCTTGGTGTACCTTGGTGTCTTGGTGGCAAATTCTCTCTTTTTGGTTAAATTTTAAACTTATATTGAACAACTTCTATGTTTCCATCTTCATCCGACTCAACGGTAAATAAAAAATCCTTGTAAAGGATAAAAGTCTCACCTTCCAGGTGGCTTACCTTTTTAATACGCGGTAATGGCAAATAGAAATTATCTATATACTTTCCTTCCATTGTAAAAACATCCACCAATACTCCTTTTTCTTTTGCCAGGGTAGAGGTCACCACCCATATTTTATCTCCCTGGACGTGAAGGCCCTGGATATCGGAGAAATATTCGGGATCATCCCCGATGGATCCTTCTTTCTCCTTTTCCTCTTTGGACCTCTCATCTTTATAAGGTATACGGGTATATTTCCTGGTAAAGGTGCGAACAATCTTTACTTTTTCCAGGTCCACCTGCCGGACCAGGTACTTCTGTGCATCGGATACATAGAGATTTTTTGCCCGGTCCCAGGCAAAGATAGGCTTGGCCATACTTCTTATTGCAACAGCCATGCGTTTTTTCGAGGATATTTTTTTCATGTACAACTTCTCCGGGAATAGAATCCCGGTCTTTTCAATCTTTCCGGCGCGGGTGCCCCATGCCAGTTCCTGGAATAAGGTATGTTCTCCTGTGTTTCGTTTAAGGAGTTCCCGGAACGATGAACCGACAAACCAGAATTTTTCCCCTATAAAACCGAGTATCTGCTTGAATCCGATTTGTTCTTGGAGCCTGTATTCTTTCAATAGGTTTCCTTTCATATCTGTTTCAATGATCTTGGCAGGCTGATAGGAAAAAATAATGATTTTATTGTCGATAAATTGATAGGAGCGAATAGAGGAATATTCTCCCGGTCCTTCCCCTTTTTTGTGCTGGTTGTTTAAAAATTTACCGTTCTTGTCGAATCTTAAAAATTGGTCGTCATCGGTCAAAAAGATGCTTTCGTCCGGTGCGATCCTGATTTTTCCCGGGCGCTTAAAATAAAAGTCTCCCGATTCATCGCTAATCCGCATTATCTCTTCCAATGCGATTACCCTTCCTGCATTTTGGTTCTGAGGGACTGCGGGATTTTCAGTTATTTTTAATTCCGCGCCTATATTTACCGTTACCATTAAGATAATAATAAAAATAATCATTCGTTTCATGACTACTCCTTAACATATTTCAATATTTAATATTAATCAAATCGGAAAAGAAAATCAAGAGGATTTAATTCAATTTTCAAAATTTACCGGGATTTTTGCTGAAATTTTTTTTAAAATATGTTAATATGGATATAGACGATAAAAAGAAAAGGTTGATAAAATGGTAAAAACAATTAACACGTGCCCAATCACAGGTCTGCCCATCACGCAAAAACCCCAATGGACAGATATTCCCATTTCCAATGATTACACTGTGACTTTCCGCCTAGTAGGTGACCGTATATTGCATGTGATCCCCCACGGCCATTCCACGAAAGAAGCAAGTATAGATAAAATCTATCAGTACCGGGAACAGGTGTTAAAAGAGTGTATCGAACCCGGTGTAAAAATTGTCGAAATTAAAGACTATAAAAATATTACCGGAACTCCCAACCGTTCTGCCAGGATGACCAATATCCGGTATTTCGAGCAAGAGGCCAAACGGTGCCTTGGCTTTATTGCCTTTAATGCCTCCTGGAAAATGCGAACCATTATACGGGTGGGATTGAAATTGATAAAACCACCTTATTCCTTCGAACTCTGCAGTGATTATTCCAGCGCTGTAAAACGGGCGATCCAACTGATTCGCGATTTTGACGAAAAAACTCTTTTCGATCCGAAAAGCTTTATCACGCGAGAAGAATGGAAATATGCGGCGGATGGTTACTCTGCCGAATACAGGGTCTTAAAAAAAAATGTTTTGCATTCAGTGCATAAAGGGTATTTGCAAAAGCAGCATGTGGACCACGCGATTGGAATACCCAGGCAAATTTATGAAAAGGGATACATCGATCATGCGAATCTCTACCAGGTTTCCGATTTCTCCCATGTAACGGGGGGAACATGGCCGGCCCGGTTTAGATTTATAAAAGGGTTAAGAAAAATTTATGCCGATTATGCTCCTCCAAAAGTGATTATTATTGTGGGGGGCAGTGGAATAGTACTCACTGCCTTGAAACTGGCGGAAAAAGGGCTGGGCATTCAAATGGTATTTGTAAAGGATTTAGACGAAGCCTTTTCCTGGATTGCGGAAAAAGAATCGCCCCCCCCCTCTATGGCGAAACTGACAATATCCCCCCATGATGACGATAAAAAGGAACCAACCGATCCCTATCAAAAATATATAGATGAAATAATGGATTTTATTGCTTCCTTTACCTGGGATACACCGGGAAAAAAGATAAAAGAGATCGATGATTCCCACCCCTTGAAATCCATATTCGATGCAGTTAGTTTTATCAAATTGGACATCGATGAACTGCTAATGGAGCGGGCAAAAGCCCTCTTGCAGTTAAAAGAGAAAGAGGAACGTTACCGGAACCTTTTCCAGTATTCAGGAGATGCCATCCTATTATTGGATGAAAACGGGGTGTTTGATTGCAATGAGACCACTTTAAAAATGTTCACAGCCAAAAGTGCCGCGGATTGTTTGGGGCTTCATTTGTGGGATTTTTCCCCGGCTCGCCAACCCGGTGGCACTGATTCCCGGCACCTGGTGCTGGAAAAAATAAAAACGGCCCGGGAAGAGGTATCCCAACGGTTTGAATGGGAACATCGCCGTTTTAATGGCGAGACCTTTCCCGCTGAAGTGCTGGTGAATGAAGTGGAACTGGGAGGCAAAGCTGTCCTCCAGGTGGTGGTGCGGGATATCACCGAGCGAAAAAAAGCGGAAAATGAAAGCAAAAAAGCCCGGGAAGGCGCGGAACTGGCCAACAATGCGAAAAGTGAATTCCTGGCCAATATCTCCCATGAAATTCGTACCCCCTTGAACGGCATCCTGGGTATGACCGATTTGTTATTGATGGGTGAATTGAATGCGAACCAGGAGGATTATTTGATGGATATCAGGCACTCCGGCCTGGCCCTCCTGGATATCATCAATGAAATCCTGGATATCTCAAAGATAGAGGCCGGGAAAATCGAACTGAAGCGGATTCCTTTTAAAATCAACGAGGTGATCCAGGGGATCATTCGCATGCTGACCGTCAAAGCCAGGCAAAAAAAACTGGAACTGTTGTGCAATATAGACCAAAACATCCCGGCCAGGGTAGTGGGTGACCCCACCAGGATACGCCAGGTGTTGGTCAATCTCATCGGCAATGCCGTCAAATTTACCGATAAAGGGGAAGTACGTTTAAGTGTCGAGAAAAAAAAAGAGACCCCCCGGGGAGTTATCCTCGAATTTTCCGTAACGGATACCGGTGTGGGCATTGCGCCGGAAAAAATCGATGTCCTTTTTGATAAATTTTTACAAGTGGACAGTTCCACCACCCGGAAGCATGATGGAACCGGCCTGGGACTGGCCATTGCCCAGAGCCTTGTCCGCTTGATGGGTGGTACGATTAAAATTGAAAGCACGGAAGGCAAAGGCAGCCGTTTCTTTTTTGAAATTGAAATGGCCGTGGAAAAAACAGCTAAAGAACAGGCCGGCAATGCGGAAACAACGGATGCTGCTCCCAAAGATAAGAAAATGCCGCCGGTGGGTGACACGGCCGGGGATAAAAAATTGACCGTTCTTTTAGCGGAAGACCATCCCATCAACCGCAAGCTGGTGGAGCGGTATTTAAAATTAAAAGGATGGGAGGTAGTTCTGGCCAATAACGGGCGGGAAGCCCTGCAAAAATACAAAGAGAACCAAAACAACCTGGATGTTATATTAATGGATATCCAGATGCCTGAGATGGATGGTTATGAAGCGTCGGTGCAGATCCGGCGGTTGGAAACCGGGACCGGGAAACATGTCCCTATTATTGCCCTTACGGCCCATGCCTTGCCCAATTACCGGGAGAAGTCTTATTCTTCCGGCATGGATGCTTACCTTACCAAACCCGTCAATTCCGAAAAATTGTATCAAATGGTTCAACGATTTACGGTTAAAAACAATAAAAAGATAAATTTGCCACCAAGACACGAAACGCACGAATGGCTGAAATAGTATGTGAAATTTGTGGACACGGTGTAAGAACAATCCATGACGGTCGATTCGAAATCGATTATTATTATTGTAAGAACTGCGAATTTATGTTCATGGATGATGAAAAAATAGTGCCGCCGGAACAGGAACAAAAAAGGTACCTGGCCCACATCAATACCCCTGACGATACGGAATATGTCGATATGCTCAAGAGATTTATAGAAATAAGCATAAAACCCTTTCATAAGAATATAACGACGGCCCTGGATTTTGGCAGCGGTCCCGGACCGGTGCTGTCCATGCTGCTAAAAAAGATGGGATTTGAAGTGGATATCTACGATATCTATTTTGCACCCCAAAAAGTGTACCGGGGAAAAACCTATGATTTGATCACCTGCACCGAAGTGCTGGAACATGTAAAAAATCCCCTGGAGATTTTGAAAGAGTTAAAAAAGCATCTGAACCCTGGGGCAATTTTAGCGATAATGACCTTATTTCACCCGGTGGAAGGTCTTAGTCCGGCAAACGCATCGGTATTTAACAATTGGTGGTACCGGCGGGACCCTACCCATATCTCCTTTTTCAGACCGGAGACTTTCCGATATATTTCCAGGGTGCTGGACATGGCAATTCTAATGATAGACGAAAAGAATACCGTTTCCCTGGGGAAATAGGAAAAGCTGTCGAGGCATAAAAGGAAAGATTTATCTACGAAGCGGATCGAACAAGTATTCCAGGCCATTCACTTTGATTTCATAGACAATCTGCAGCATTTTTCCCAACTCACCTTTGGGAAACCCCTGCCGTGAAAACCATACCACGTAAGGCTCAGGCAGATCGATCAGGAGACGGCCGGAAAATTTTCCAAAAGGCATCCTGGTTTTCAAAAGTTTTTCCAAAAATGCCCGGTTCTCCTGGAGATTCCAGTCTAGATTTTTCGCTTCGCTCATCAGGAAAAGACCTTATATATGATAAAAAGGATGGGCAGGCCGATAATTAAAGTAATGATCAGCAATACCTTTGACGGGATAGTCACTTTTCGGGCCACGGAATCAGCCAGGGGTTCCAGCTTTTCTTTGGCTGAATTTACGGACTGCTCAAATTTATTATCATCTTTTGTTTGCGCCTGGATTTCCTGCAACTTTTCTTCGGAAATTTCATCCGCGGATTTATCGAAAAGCGCTGATATGGATTTTGTAAAATAGAATAAGGCATTTTCAATAACAAAAACCACGGGTTTTGCCAACAGGCTTAATTTTTCCCGGACAATTCCATTAACGGACGGGATAAACACACCGTAAGAGATTCCCTCCACCAGGTTTGAAATAGAAACGTTAGAACCGGTTATATCGTGTCTCACCTCTTTGACAACCTCCAGCATCAGCATAACAACCCCCACGCTGTCTTCAACCGCTTTTTTTGCTACTTTTTTTGTGCCCAGTGCGGTTCCGGCAGCCGCGGTGAAGAGCAACCCGGTGATAAAAAAGAGAATAATACCGACGAGGCTCATCCCTTTGGTATAAAACCAGGCGCAAAGGGCAGCGACGATAATCAACAGTATGGCATAACGCCTGAACATGATGCCGCCGGCCTGACCTATAAACCCGGTTAAATCGCTGATTTTCTCTACTATCCCGGGTTTTTGGTACTTTTTAAAATCGATACCTGTCTCTTCAGTCAGGCGGTCTACCGCTTGTTCGATTTTTTTTCGCATTAAAGCCTCCGATACTATATTTTATACTAAAGTAAAAACAAAAGTCAACTGTTGATACGTTTTTTTATGCCATCGAATAAAGTTGCTCTGCCGTTCCTACATATCTATCTTCGATTTCCACATATCTGTCTGCCGCTTCAACATATCTGTCAGAGGTTTCTACATATGTCTCTGCCGTTTTAACATATCTGTCTGCTGTCTCTACATATCTATCTTCGATTTCAACATATCTGTCAGCGGTTCCTACATATGTCTCAGCCGTTTTAACATATCTGTCAGAGGTTCCTACATATGTCTCAGCCGTTTTAACATATCTGTCAGAGGTTCCCACATATGTCTCAGCCGTTTTAACATATCTGTCAGAGGTTCCTACATATGTCTCTGCCATTTTAACATATCTGTCAGAGGTTCCTACATATGTCTCTGCCGTTTTAACATATCTGTCAGCGGTTCCTACATATGTCTCTGCCGTTTTAACATATCTGTCAGAGGTTCCTACATATGTCTCTGCCGTTTTAACATATCTGTCTGCGGTTCCTACATATGTCTCTGCCGTTTTAACATATCTGTCAGCGGTTCCTACATATGTCTCAGCCGTTTTAACATATCTGTCAGAGGTTCCTACATATGTCTCTGCCATTTTAACATATCTGTCAGCGGTTCCTACATATGTCTCTACCGTTTTAACATATCTGTCTGAGGTTCCTACATATGTCTCTGCCATTTCAACATATCTGTCTGCTGCTTCTTCATATTTATCTACCGTTTCTACATATTTATTTGTCGTAGCTGATAGTTTATCTGGCATCGAAAAGGTTTGTTGAAAGGTGGAATTGACTCG
>Ga0209976_10002611_pt1 | contig 10197 bp, 9 predicted proteins | sample SumtaG_FD_182806 | JGI IMG/M metagenome (GOLD analysis project Ga0209976, IMG submission 182806) | Deep subsurface microbial communities from Indian Ocean to uncover new lineages of life (NeLLi) - Sumatra_00157 metaG (SPAdes) (version 2) | ecosystem: Environmental > Aquatic > Marine > Oceanic >... | reverse complement strand
CGAACTTTTCGTGACTGAAACTCGAAAACAATTTCTGATGCAGATAGTATAAACATAAATAGACTATATAAATGTTTCGCTCACCAATGGGAACACATGGGGAATTGATGAATATTACCCCGATATCCCATCATTAATAATTACAGGAAAAATGGAAGAAATGGAGTAAAGCCAAATAAAATGCATCCTCCAACACCCGAAAATAAAAATATCATTGTTCTTCTTGGGTTGGTGATTATCCGGTTATTGTTTATTAAATACCAGAGACTTAACACGATGTCTAGAAATGAAGTTAAGGAACCAAGAGAAAAGCAATAATATAACGTTTTTTCATGAGGGAGTTGAGCTATGCTAATATCTTTAATTCCATTCAAATAAAGTGGATTAATTCCACTAAATTCTATAAAATTAAAAATTAACCGATCCGGTAAGGGATCCAAAACCCATATTAAAAAATAAGTACCATAGTTAAATAGAATTCCAAATGCTAAAGAAATATAAAGAGTGCCTAAAATTAGCCTTAATTTATTTAACGTATCCTGATCCTTTTCAACATTTTTTAACCTAGGTTGAAGATAAATCCCTCGTAGCCTTAACAGAGTTAGAATTCCTACTGAAAGGATGATAAAAACAAAGATATATTTAATATACTGAATAAATATTAGGAAAAATTCGTTAAATGCTACACACCAGTTCTCTAGGCCTAAAATAACATCATTAACCACATTTTCAAAAGATAGTACCTTTTTTTTTAAGAACAAGAAAACCATTTCATAACATTATCAAATAATGTATATTTAAAGTCTACAGAATCATAAATTTGGTTTAATCAACTTGATTGATATTAAGTAATTTTTTCACATTCAGCATTAATAACTTTCAATGTCGTGTTGAAATCTTGCCACCAATCTTGACCTTGTTGAGCAACTAACATTGGATCTACCTTTCTAGAATCCAAACATCTAATTTCTTCCTTATGAGCTTTAATCTTCGTTTTCCAAATTTCAGAAAAAATCCCCTGTAAATTAATTTTCACTTTTTTAATTAATTCTTCATAAGAAACTGATACATCCTCCGTTTTTTGTAGCTTTTGAAGCTGCTCAAATTTCACTTTTTCTTTAGCCCGGTTTAAATCTCCACAACTAATTTTGATTGAAAATGGCGCTTCTTTCCCCCATTTACAGAATTTTTGTATTTCACATAAGGAACAATAAATCTCAAAACTAATTGTATAATCTTCTAATCCAATAATAGAGTAATTTAAAGTTTTAGGCATAATTCTATCTTTTTTATTTAAATAAAAATATAACCTTTTCTCTAATATAATTTAGGTCAAAAAATTTTTTAAACACTATTTATTAAATTATTCGTTAAAGAATGTTTTTTAAATTTGACGATTAAGAGTTCTTAAATTTCCCGGTAAGGGAGAGTGGCTTAGCCTGGTATAGCGCACGGCTGATAACCGTGAGGTCGGGGGTTCGAAGCCCCCCTTTCCCATTATTTTTCGCATGAGTTAATTTCAATAAACTTCATTTACTTGTTTAATTATATTACTAGGGTGTACATTTAAAAATGAAAATTATCATAATCTCTGGAACCCCCGGTTGTGGTAAAACCTCTATAGCACATGAATTATCCAAGTTAATCGATACTAAAATCATTTCCCTAAACGAGTTGGCAGTTTCAGATGATTTTTCTTTCGAATATGATAAAGAAAGGAAAACTTACATAGTTGATTTTAAAATATTTCTTCCATACATTTTGAAGAAAATCAAAATGATAAAAATGAACCCTTCTCAATTCTTAATTATAGAAAGTCATTTTTCAGACATTATTCCTAATAAATATGTTGATTATATTTTTGTTTTGAGATGTGACCCAGATGAATTGGTTAAACGATTACAGAAAAAGAATTTTAACTTAGATAAGATAAGAGAAAATGTGCAATCAGAAATTTTGGGAAATTGTGTGAATTATTTAGTTCAAAAGAAAATCAAAAAACCTATTTATGAAATTGATACTACGAATCTAAACATTGAATCAGTAACTAAAACCATAAATGATATAATATTTGCAAAAGTAGACGTGGAAAATTATTATTTGGGTAAAATAGATTGGTTAAAAAAGTTGTTTCAGGAAGACCGTCTAATTGGGTATTTCGATTAGCAGTAAAATATAGAAGCTGTGAGAATTGTGAAATGGGAAATAACTGATATTGATGCATTAGGTCGGATTGGAAAACTAATCATTAATAAAAAGGAAATAATTACTCCAAATTTATTCCCCGTTGTCCATCCATACCGAAATACTCTTACCCTTTCAGATTTGAAGAACATAGGTGCTCAATGTATTTTCACAAATGCTTACATTATTTATCAGAATCCTGAAATTCGGGACATCGTTTTAAGAAAAGGAATACATAAATATTTGAATTTTAATGGAGTAATTGCTACGGATAGCGGTGCTTTTCAGAAATATATGTATAACAAAACTGATTTTGAACTAAATGCTGAAGATATAGAAAAATTCCAAGAGGATATTGGTTCAGATTTCCCTGTTATATTAGATGAACCAGTTCAACCAGATGATGATTATGAAACTGCCAGAAAGAAAGTTAATTTATCAATACAACGTGCTAAAGACAACATTAACCGAAGAGTCAGAGATACGTGTCATTGGTTTGGACCTATTCATGGTGCAAAATATATGGATTTATTAAAATTATGTACTGTTGAAATGAGTAAATTAGATTTTGGTGTCTATGCAATAGGAGGCTTAGTAAAATCGTTTTTAAATTATCGGTTTGACTTAGTAATTAAAAGCCTTTTAAAAGTCAAAGAAAATATCATTTGGAATAAACCAATTCATATGTTTGGACTAGGATTACCACAATTCTTTTCCTTAGCTATAGCTTGTGGATGTGATTTAATGGATTCAGCGGCGTATATTTTGTTTGCTAAAGAAAACAGATACTTCACTTTATCCACGGGAACAAGGAATCTAGACGAATTGGAGGAATTTCCATGCCATTGTCCGATATGCTGTGAATATGAACCCAAAGAGGTAAGAAATTTCGATGATGCCTTTAGAACTGAAATACTAGCAAAACATAATTTATATCTTTCTTTTTCGGAATTAAGAACTATACGTCAAGCTATTAAAGAAGGGAATTTATGGGAACTTGTAGAACAAAGAATAAGAAATCACCCTAGTTTAGGTGATGCATTCGGTATAATTAAGTCAAATTTCAAATTGTTTGAAAATCATGAAAAGGTATATAAACTGCATGGAAGATTGTTCGCGTCCCCAGAAAGTACTAATAGAGTTTTACTCCAGCGCTATGATTTAAAAATTGAAAAGAACTATAGAGTTCCATCTGAAGCAAAATTTCTAATCGTTCTACCTGAATTAGATGTTAAAGGTTATCAGTCACCAAGTATTAAGAACTGGCTGGAAGAATTTGAAAATAATACAACTATTCCAAGGAAGTCTCTTCATATTGTCTTTATATCTGACTTTTTTGGTATTATACCGCTTGAATTGAGTTTTACTTTCCCGATGGGTCAATTTGAATCAATAAATATGATAAATACTAATAACATTTTGTTTCAAAGCTTTGCCCAAAGAATTGAGAACTTCTTTAAATTTCACGGAGGATATTATGACAAATGTGGTATATTGATTCCAGATCAGTATATTAATCAGTTCGGAGAAGAGACTGAATACTCAAAAAAAAAAGCTATTATCAGGATATTTGATAAATTGAAATCTAAATTAACAATAAATTTCTCCATTTTTGAAGATTCACTCGGAATTATTCAATTTTTCAAGGATGATCAAGAGTGACGGTTATCGAAAAAATCTACGCTTGGGGGCATGAAAACATTTCATGTACTCATAGAACAACTATCGAGATTACTAAAGAAACAAATTTGACAAAGATGGGAGATTGCGTTATCGCAGTGAAATCATCAAAAGGATGCTTTGATCTAACTCCTTTTTTGAGGAATCAAATCAAAAATGGAAAAAGGTTAAAAGTTAAATTGAAGGTAGATAAAGTAGAAGATTATTTTTATGGCTTTGGAAATAAAGACTTAAAAATGTTAGATAAAACTGACATGGTTTTTCGTAAAAGTGATTTTATTTGTGATAGAACTGTATTAATTAGCTGCTCAAAATCATCCAAAGAATTAAGTAGGGAATTAATTGATCTGTTAAAAAATCCTGAAAGAAAATTAACATTAACATTTGAAGTAAATGAGTAATAAGAAAAGAAATAATAAAGTGCAAAGCAACTTTATAAAAGTAAATAAAACCGATGCTCAATATATCCTTCAATTACTAAAAGAGAATTTTAAAAATGATTCTGTTATTAACCACAAATACAAGATATCATATGAAGACAAATACATACTATTCCCATTGGTAGAAAATGAAGATATTATTGATAAATTAAAAAAAACGTTAGACAATACTGTTTCATATGAAATTTTCTCTCGAAAAGCTATTAGCAGACTAGATTACAAATATAAATCTCTTCAGGAAGCATTATCTGGGAAAATTTCCATTAAGTACTCAAATTTAATTCCAAAATCATATGATATTATTGGGAACATTGCGATCCTAGAGTTTGGAAAACCTTCTCGAATAGAAGATAATGTGTTTAGTGAATATAAAAATTTAATCGCTAAGGCGGTAATTAAGGTAAATAAAAACGTTCAATCTGTTTTTGAAAAATTAACTGAAATTAAAGGGGACTATCGGTTAAGAGAATTTGCATATTTGAGTGGTGAAAATAAGACAGAAACGATTCACAGAGAAAATCACTGCACTTTCAAGCTTGACATAAAAACTACCTATTTTTCACCAAGACTCGTTTATGAACGACGTAGAGTTTCAAATACTAATTTACAGGACAACGAAGTAGTCGTTGACATGTTCGCAGGAGTAGGACCTTTCTCAATACAAATAGCTAAATTAAATTTGGTGAAAATTCATGCATTTGACATAAATCCCCATGCTTATAAGTACTTATGCTCAAATATTAAATTAAATAAACTTAAAGGCAAAATTGCTCCCTATAATAGAAATGTGAAAGACTTGCTTAGTCCATCAAACCAAATTGGAAAGCAGTTATATGGAAAGGTACATAGGGTTATAATGAATTTACCAGAACATTCAATAGACTTCATTGATGTTGCTTGTTTCCTAATGAAAAAATCTGGTGGATTCCTACACTTCTATCAAATCTCAGAAAAACCAAACCCAATAGAAAAATCATTAGAAGATTTAAAAAAAAAACTAAATAATTTCAATTGGGTTATAGTTGAAATAAGTCTTTCAAAAATTGTAAAATCATATTCACCAAAAGCAGAATTAATTGTAATAGATTTAAAGGTAAAACATTTACAATCTTAGATAGAACGAAACTATTTATTCTGAAGTATTAAGTAAAAGTTTTTCGACCCAAAATTATAGCTGGACATCTTTGGATTCATCAATTTCTTCTTTTCTTCTCTTCCTTCAGGGGATTATCGATTTTAAAAAGTTAAATCCACTATTAATCTTTAGCTTCAAAAAAATTGATTGAAACTTGTAATAAATTCAAGATTTATGAAATAGGTTCTGAAAAAAATATCCACAGGAAGCAGAATAACACCTTTAATTTTAAACCTAGTCGGAAACTTATCATAGTTTCTTTTTTTTGTCAAGAGAAGGCTTTTTTGAATAATTTGAAATAGTTTAAATACTCAAATATAGAAGAAAGTGATATTATTAACCTAAATTAATTTAAAAGACATTCTAAAGAAAAGTAGATCTTAATTAAACCTCAACAGAGAAAAATATGAATTTAATAAAAAGTAATTATCTAGCTTATGTCATCGTTCATTTTACTATTAACATAATGAATATTTATCTTCTCATTTATCTCCCACTATATTTTTTTGATCTTTTAAACATTGATCGGACCATTTTAGCTTTAACTCAACTCGTTTCTAGGAGCATCTTGATATCTTCAATTTTTTTTGGATATTTTTTTGATAAATTTTCTCAAAAGAAGAAAAAAATAATCTCATTTTCTGCTATCATTTTGTCTTCCAGCTTCCTTTTATTTCTTCTATTTCGTAATATAATATTTTGGTATGGTTTTTTTTTATCGATAGGGTTAACCACAAGGATAATAATCCAAGTAGGAATGAGTAAATTAATGTTTGATTTAGTTAAATTAAATAAATCCCTTAAAAAGAATTTTATTCTAGTTTTTAATGTAAGTTCATCTCTTGGAGCCTTTCTTCCTACAATGCTATTTAGTATAATTGTAGTAGACTTCTACTCATTTTCTCTATGGAATGCATTTTTTATGATAGGTTGGATTTTGTCTTTCCCTATTTTATTCATATATTTTTTGATTAAAGATAATGATATTAAAACCAGTGAAATTCAATACAAAGTAGAGAATGCAGATTCTTCTTCTAAAACCTGGCTGATGATATTAGTTTATATTTCATATTTTCTTTTTTGGGGGAGTTATTTATTTGGGTATCCACTAAGTTCTTGGATTACTTCTAATTTTGGTCAAACTGCATTCAAATTTTATTCCTCTTTTTATGCAATTATCTTTCTTTTTAACTTAATTGGATTTTTTGTTGCGAAAAAAATACATAAAAAAGAGAACGAGAAGAAAATTATACTGATAGGGATATTTAGCATTGCCATTCTTTTTCTTGTTTATCCCTATGTTCCTTTTTCAATATTCTTCCTATTATACTCTATTGAAGCTTTAATCTATGGTCTCGTAATACCCAACTTCTTACATATTATTATAGATCTTTCTAGACGGGGGAAATATGAAAACCTTAAATATCAAATCCTACAAAGCTCTAATTATTTGGGAAATATAATCTTCACATCGTTAGGTATATTTTTATCGAAATATTTTTCTACAACATCATTAATGATGACTTCGGCTTTTTTGGTTCTTTTAGCAACCATCCCTTTGGTAGTAAAAAAGATTCCATATCTTTCAATTAATTAACACCTTTCCTATAAAAATAGTTTTCCTAGATGATACCAACATGGTTGCGAAATAAATAAACCTAATTTTTTAAATATTAATAAGATTGAGCGGACCTGGCAGGAATCGAACCTGCGATCTTTGGATTAGAAGTCCAACGCCATATATACCCAGTTTTCATATAAAAACTACCAGGCTTGGCTACAGGTCCTTGACAAATTTAGTTTATATATAGAATTCAATATTGTCTTTAAATTTTTGGAAAGGAAATCTACCCGGTTTAAACTGTAAATATTTATTTAGAAAGCAAGTTTCACCTTCAATCATATTTATTAACGGTTGGTTTCAAGAAGTTGGCTATTATTGGGACAAGATCTATCTTGAATCCTAAACATATTATAATGTCGGTTAGAATTGGCTTCACTCAAATTACTAAATTAATAAATTATTAATATATTTCTTTTAATAAAGTTGGTTCTTTAATTAAATTTAAGATGTACTATAAATTTTGCACCTTGAATTAGCAAGTTAAAGGAGTGTATCGATTTTGTCTGTAAAGCTCAAAACCAAACTTTATTTCCATCAAAATATTCGTTATTATTTTAATTGGAATAAGGACCGTCATAAAGAATTATATTCCCAAATAACGGCTAATCGAGAAGAACTGAATACACTAAAAAGGCACTTTAAAAGAATTTATAAAGGAATGATCCCAAATAATTTATTCAATTCTCGAAATCTTCCAAGAATTTCACAATTCAAAATAAAGGGTATAAAAACTGCATTTATTAGGAGTTTTAGTAAAAAGTTAATCAGATCAGGGATAATCAAATACCACGATTCAAATTCAAAACTTCCCCAACAAGCTCAAAATGTTATTGATAATTATAAAGTAAATGGAAAAACTCGGGTGCCCGGACACGAACCAATTCTAAAATATATCTTAATTAAAGATAATAACTCAATAGCAATTGAAGTACCGGTTTGGGTTGAAGCGGAAAACAAATCAATTACTGGACACATCGATTTAATCCAAATTGAAGATGATGTAGTCAAAGTTATTGATTATAAACCAGAAGGGAATTTCTTATTCTCTTTGCCACAAGTAGCTATGTATGGATTTCTATTAAAATCTAATTTGAATATTACAAATCTTAGATGTATGTCTTTTAATAAAGAAGAAGCTTGGGAATATGATCCTAAAGTTTTGATATCAGATATAAAAGATTATCTAATTTCTCATAGAATTAATGAGAGACCTTGGGAAAATTTCTTATAATATTTACAAATCTAAGGTAAATTTTCTTTCACCATTGTTTCTTTATCCTCTTTTGACTTTAAATATCCCTTCAATAATAAATAGCATAAAAATAGAGATATTAACTCAATAGCTAGACTGAAAAATGTTATTACCGTACCATTATACCCTAAATATCGTAATAGTATAGCAAAAACTAAACCTGAAGAAGCTAAAGCAAAAATAATAAAACCTTTTACGAGTTCTTTAAACGAATCTTTGATGTAAACAAGTTCCTTCTTAATCCAAGAAAATATTAAGGTCATAAATAATAATCCGTGTTTTGTAATTACTTTTTAAATAAATTAAATAAATATTATTTTAATATCTTTCTTATTTTATAGGGAACTCTGATAAAACAATTTTTCCGTGTCTTACCTTTTTTTAAATTTAGAATACAGTGCCTTATCTAGTAGTTTCCCAATTTTCTTTGCTAGTTGAGTAGCAATTTCGTATCTTTCTCCATCAAGTAGATTTGGTTTGTTTTTGGGAGTACTATCAGTACTAGCTCTTTTATTTAATACAACCACGCTTATATCAGTTATCCATTTCTTTACTTTTTCATCATCTGGTAAATTAATTTTAGGATCGAAAGACTTGATCTTATCTATAGCAAAATTAAAAAACTCACTCATCAAATCTATTGGATCACCCTTCAATTCACTATGAAGTTTAATATTTTCAATAGCAGTTTTTGAATCTTTTTCTTGCCAATATAGTTGATTCGGATTGATCCCAGGACTATTAATTCGCATGAGAGAACCCGTTATTCTTCTTTCAATCCAGTTTAAAGTGCTAAGTTCTTGCTTTTCACGCAGTTTCTTAGATTCCACTTCCTTCACTTTCTCTTTTGCTTCAATTTTTTGTTCTACCTCTATTTTTCGCGCTTCTTCAACATTTTCTAACCTTTTAAGTAAGTCGTACCCGATACAGTAAGAAATGGGTGAGATCAAATCTGGTTTTAATTTTAAAGAAGCTATATCTGCATATATCGGACTTATTTTATCCTGTAATTCAGAAATTCCCTTATTTAAGGAGGTTTCAACTAGTCTCGCTAAAATAAATCCATTGACTAAGAATGGTTGATTAGAAGCATTCAAAACAATGACTAATTCTTCTTGTCTTTTAATTAAGCGTTCAATTATTAATTCTTCTAATTTGATACTTACCCATTCTTCTGAATCTGTTGTACTAAATATCTTTTTCAGTGCTAAGAGATATAATGATCGATCATTTGATACTTTAAAGAATAACTCGATTATTCTACTTAGTTGTCTTAAAATTTTGGATAAGATATAGAAAAAAATATCTTTAACAAGTTTTTCTATAATTTCTTCAAAATCTAAAACAAATAAAATATGAGAATAATTTTTAAGTTTTAATTCATCTAAAAACACTCTATCAATAATTTGTCTTTTTGTATCATAATCTTCTATATCAGTTTTTTTTAGTTTTTGATCTTTTAACGCTACAATATCAAGTTTTTTTAAGTTGTACCTGATCATATTTCTTTTTACTTTTTCAGATAAATCCTCATCTAAATTAAAGAAATAGAGAATATTAAAAACACCATACTTATTCAACATATAAATAACTTCATCAAAACTAGATTCATTTAAACACTGTAAATAATATATGAAATCGTTTGGATTTTCTTTCAACTTTCGAACTAAAACGAATTTTAAAAAATAAAGTATTTTTTCCTCAAACTGCTCATAATTTATTTTTTCTGTAAGGCCATCTTCTATTTGCTTTATTAAATCCTTTTTAATTTCGTTAGCTTCTTTAAAGGCTTTCATCCCCGGTATAGAAATAGGAAAACGCTCAAAATTGTAATCTATAACTTTTCTTTTTATCATCCTAACCGGCATAGCTTCAATTTGTA
>Ga0209976_10002610_pt1 | contig 10198 bp, 7 predicted proteins | sample SumtaG_FD_182806 | JGI IMG/M metagenome (GOLD analysis project Ga0209976, IMG submission 182806) | Deep subsurface microbial communities from Indian Ocean to uncover new lineages of life (NeLLi) - Sumatra_00157 metaG (SPAdes) (version 2) | ecosystem: Environmental > Aquatic > Marine > Oceanic >... | reverse complement strand
TGCGGTCGCATTCAATCACAGTGCAGCCCGATGCAGGGATCTGCTTCCGCCCCGATGATGAAGTTATGATACAACAGGTCGCCGAAAGCAGTCAAGAGTTATTATCAATATTTTAAACCTCAATATTTGCTATTTGCTGCGATTGCGGCAGATGCCGGATGATATGTGCTGGTGCGGGGCAGTGCCGACGGGCTTAATCGGCCTGGCCTGTGACTTCGGCAGGGGCTTGAGGGGTCTTTGTATGGGCGAGCGAACTGGGCTCTGCAACCTTACGGTACCCCAGAGCCTTTATTACCTCGAGCACCTCGGTCCAGGTAGGGAAAAGTCTTTGGTTCTTCTTCTTGTACTCATCGATGGCCATTAAGAACTCGAATTGCTCATCGGACAGGCAGCCTTCTTCAGCGGCCTTGCGGTCGTCGGTAAGGCGTCTTCCGGGCCCGCGGCGGCGGTCAAGGCCGAGACGCCTGTCAACCACGTTTTGCCTGCGGTCTTTGCTGTTGCGGCGTTCTGTGATTTCTTTTTCGCTCATCTGCTCTACCCGATTTTGCACTCGTATAATTTCTTTATAGAAAAGTCAGACTCCGGCTGCGCCGGAACAACAGAGCCTTCACCGGTGAACGGCGGAGGTCAGGATTATTAGAAATTCTCTTCAAAAAACTCAGGGTCGCCGGCCTGCCCATCGTCCTGTTCGAGCACAAAGTCATAGAAGTCGTCGTAAGCGTCCTGTGACTCGATGACAACATGGGCCTCGTCGAGCTTTTCCTCGGATACCATAACAGCGAAACATTTGGCCGGCTCATCGTCGCTCTGGCGCTGCTCGATGACTGCCGGGATATCCTCGGCTTTCAACAGGGATTCGTACTCCCTGGCTTGTTCGAAGCTCTCAGCAAACGCGGCTATAACAAACCCTCCTGTTTTTGTGGTTGTTTTCTGAGATTTCCTGGGACGCCTTGGCATTTTTATCCTACTCTCCTAAAAGGACACCGGATGTTTTTCGTACTGCTATTTCGTCAAAAGCAGGGGCACTAATTATCAAAAAATACGGTTTTTGAGTGGTTTTTTACCTACCGGCCCCTGTGTGGCGTCCCCCGGTATTTATTGTGTGATAAGGCGGTTTCCGAGCATCGTTTTTTACCTTATCCGGCGTGCTTTTTGGGACCATCCGGCTTGGGCGGCGGCCCTTTTTGGTTGCATTGAAGGGCTATTTCCTGTATTAATAAGTGTTTGCGTCTGCTATGATGACCGGCATTGTCAAATCCGTTTCGCTTTGAAAGGAGACTTGCTCATGCGGCGAAAGCTGACAGCAGTGATTTCTGTTTTGGTTTTATGCGGGGTGCTTTTAGAGTCGGCAAGCTGCGGCAGGGGCTCGGCCGGCACAAAAGAGTTTGTAATTACCGAAAACGGTCAGGCCCGCTCGACTATTGTGATGAGCAAGACCCCTACCGAAGCAGAGATGTTCGCGGTGATGGAATTGCAGTACTACATCAGGATAGCTTCAGGGGTCCTGTTGCCCCTGAAAACCGATGACCAGAAGCCCGGAGGAAACATAATTGCGGTCGGACAAAACCGGTATAATAAAAATTCAAAGCTTGGCTTCAAGGAGCTGGCGCCGGAGGGCTTTCGAATTAAAAGAAGCGGTAGAATACTGTCGCTCGTCGGCGCCGACGACGCCGGAACCGCCTTTGCGGTGTACGAGTTTCTGGAAAAGTACCTTGGTATAAGGTGGCTTTGGCCCGGTGAACTGGGCGAAGTCATACCCAAAAACAAAACGATTGCAGCCGGTGCCGTTGACCTGACACAGGAGCCTGATTTTATCTGGCGTGACCGCGGGCCGGGAGGGGCGCTTTGGGGAGCCGCCACCGGGCCGACCGAGATGCATGAAAGGGAGCTTTTGTTGGGCGTGACCCGTGAGCATCAAAAGCAGGTAGAACTCTGGGAAAAACGGAACAAATGGGGCGGTCTGAAGATATACGGCGGCCACTGTCTGGGCGAAATCTTCCCACCGGAAAAGTACGGCAAAACACATCCGGAATATTTTGCGCTGATAAAAGGCGAAAGAGAAATCCCGGGCCCCGATTATGATTACAAACATCGAGGGCAGATTTGCACAACGAATCCCGATGTCGTAAAAGTAGCGGTCGAATGGGCAAGGGATTTCTTTGACAAAAATCCCGAATATGACGGAATCCATATGACTTTGAATGACGGGGTCGGATTCTGTGAATGTGCCAATTGTATGGCCCTTGACACCGGAGAGCTGATTAACAGGCCCGGAATCGACGCCGAAGAGATGAAGAAACAACCCGGAAAATACCGCATCATAACCGACAGGGCGTTTACCTTTATGAACCAGGTCGCCGAAGAACTTCAGAAGACCCATCCCGGCAAATACGTGATGTGTATGGCTTATTCCCGCTATACCAACCCCCCCAAGAACATAAAACCCCACAAGTATGTCATACCTCAATATTGCCTCTGGAGCGCCTACGCGCACGCCAATCCGGAAGAAAAGGCCAAACACGAGGAAATTGCCGCCGGCTGGGCGGCCATGTCCGACAAGATGGGTATCTATGAGTATTTTATTAATGGTTCCTGGCCGGGGCTGCATAGGCTGGCGCCGTACCGTTTCGCAGAGTCAATCAAATGGCTGTACGGCCGGGGAATCACGCTTTATCAGACACAATCCGGAGATGAATTTGCAATCAACGGGCTGAATTATTACGTGGCGGGCAAGCTGCTTTGGGACACTTCGCTCGATGAGCAGCAGATACTCGACGATTTTTATGCGACCGGCTTCGGTAGTGCCGCCGACGCGATTAAGCGATTTCACAATCGACTCATAAAGGCGTGGGACAGAGAAATTGCCAAGGACAAAAAAGTGGCTTGTTACTCGATGAAGGATACGCGTTTACTCGAATATCTTACACCTGGGCTTTTTGAGCAGTGCTATGCGGACCTGGCCGAGGCCCAAAAGCTTGCCGACGATGACCTTATCCGGCAGAGAGTCGAGTTCTACAGAAAGGGTCTTCGATATACACAGCTTATGGCCAGGGCCACCGAGGCTTCCAGAAAGATTGTAGACAAGATTCACAAGGACAAGAACGATGCCTTCGGGCTGGTCAGGTTTCTCGCGGACAAGGAAAACGAGCAGTTGGTAAAAGATGCCCTGGCCGCCTGGAGCGAAAGGGATACCTATGCCGACGAACTCAAAAATGATTACGTGCTGGCATATTTCTGGGTAAGGTACAATAGCCTTACCCGCTACAGATTCTATGTGGTCAATTACCTGGAGAATATGTTGAAACTTTTTAACACTGAGGGGCTGACTGTTAAAAGCGCGCACTGAGCCGAAAAATTCGGCTGGGAGGTTCGGCAATGGAACAATGCGATAGTGAAGTGAATTTTGAGCAATGTCGCTTTTCACGACGAAAGTTTCTGCAAACCACCAGTGCGGTTGCGGCATCTTTGGCCTTGTCCGCTTCGCTAAGGGCAGGCGAGACCATTGTACCGGGACCGAGGAAGAGTAAATTAAACCGGTTTGTAGCCGATGGAAGACCTCTGCTGGTAGTTGTCGAAGGCACCGACACCGAAAAGATGCTCGCAGCGGGCCTGGAGGCGATAGGTGGGCTTGCCGGAATAGTCTCAGCCGGTGACAGCGTACTGCTAAAACCAAATTACGGCTCGCACAGGGCGTATCCAACGGGTTCCGACCCGCATTTTCTGGTCTCAATTGCCAAACATTGCAACATGGCCAAATCCGGTAAAATTACAATCTGTGATTCTTCCGACGGCTATGTTCTGAATCGCTACAACGACCACGAGCATGTTTTCAAGACCAACAACGTATTCGAGATTGCCAAAGCCGCCGGTGTTGAGGTAGTTTGTACACACCCGAAGGACGAACGACAGTACATGCCGGTCTTTTCGCAGCGGTGGCAAAGCAACCCGATGATTATGGCCAACCCTTTTATGTTGAATGCATCGGTTGTGATTAATCAGCCTATGCTGAAAAAACATAATGCCGCCGGCATGACCTGCGCATTGAAGAACTTTTTCGGCGCCGTCCATCAGCCGCAGCGGATATATGCTCACCGCTATCATAGAAAGGGCGGCGATGCCGGTGAGCAGTTCTTTGCGCAAACAGTCGCCGAATTTGCCGATTGTATCAGGCCCGAATTGACGATAGTCGATGCCCGCAAGATACTTACAATTCGGGGTCCGAGTCTTAAGAAAGACTCGGTGGTCAAAGACGTCAACAAAATCATCCTGTCCGGCGACATGGTTGCGACAGATGCGTACTGTGCGAAAATCCTGGATGCAAACGATGAAACATTCCAGGCTGGGTCAATTATGCCCACGCTCAAATACGCTGAAAAACTCCGGCTTGGGACGGCCGATTTGAGCAAAGTGGAAATTGTGGAGCTTTGTGCCTGATAGATTGTTCTGCATAATTGTCTATCATTTGCAGGATTATAAAGGCAGCCCTTTGGTTGCCGGTCTGCATAGGAAGCCATGAATGAAGATTTCCAACCGACTGCATAACTGCCTGGTTTTGGTTCTGCCGGCTGCAATTCTATTTTCCAGTCTTGCCTGTGCGCAGGAAAACAGCATCGACTGGGAATATGTGATGAGTCAGCCGTGGCAAGTCCCTGCCAAGCTGGATTCATTTGTTGGTGTCCACCCGAGATACTTGCTGAATGATGCCAAAATAGTGCAACTCAAGTCAAAGATAGACACTTCGCATAAGAAACTGTGGCTGATGGTTGAGCAAAGAGCGAATTCCTACCATACAAAGGCCCCGCCGGTTGAGTTCAATAAGCAGCAGCCTATGCGTTACGCCGGCCGGGATATTCCATTTATGGCCCTTGCGTTTCTGCTGACAGATGACACCAGACACCTTATAAATGCCAAAAGATGGATGTTCAGCCTTTGCAGCTATCCGACCTGGGACGGCGATGCCTCTCTTGGTGCTGCAGAGTGTCTGCTCGGTGTCGCCATTGGCTACGATTGGCTTTACGACGAATTTACCGAACGAGAAAGGGACTTTGTAAGGGCCAAGCTTGTCTACCAGGCCGAGCGGATGAAAAATGCCCCGCCCCAGCATCACGACCGCTGGCTTGCCAATCACAACAACATGGAGTATGCAGGATTGGCGGCGGCTGGTTTTGTTCTGTACGGCCAGGTGCCGCAGGCGAAGCAGTGGTTGCGCCAAAGCGGGCTCAATATGCAAAAAGTATTCGAACTGCTCGGGCCGGATGGGGCTTCTGATGAGGGGCATCAATACTGGGCATATTCGACCGGAGCCTTGCTTTGCTATGCCGAGGCGGCAAGAGATTTGATGGGAATTAACTATTACGACAGCTCTTTTTTCAAAAACGCGAGCGACTTTATAATCTACAGCACCACGCCACAGTTGGAACCGGACAGCTATGTAATGGGTTATGGTGATACTGAGCGCAACTACGGCAGCCGCAACCCGCTGGCCATTCTTTGTCGGCTGGCGTCCGAATACGACAATGGTTTTGCACAGCAGATGGCCGATTTGATGGTGGCCCGGGCAATAGGGGCGAATGACTACAATACCTGGCGAGCACTTTTATGGTACGACGAAAACGTGACACCTTTGAGCCTGTCGAAGCTGCCGAGGCTGAAGCATTTTGAAAACATCGGCTGGGTAACTGCCCGCAGTGACTGGCGAGCCGATGCGGTGATGGTCGGATTTAAGTGCGGACCTTTCCATGGTCATAAATTGCAGCCGCTGTATGAAAAAATGGCTGACGGCAAATGGCCCGTGCAGCTTTTGAGCGGCGGACATTGCCATCCCGATATCAACAGCTTTCAAATCTACGCTTACGGGAAATGGTTGGCGATTGACCCCAATTATGAGAGACCCAAGTGGACTAAGACACATAATACGATACTTGTTGATGGGGTTGGCCAGCTTGGCGAATCCATAGGCAGAAGCGAAAAATACAGATGGTTCGACCGCGAAAGTGTTATAAAGGCCAAAGCCAAAAGCAAAATATTAAAGTGTGAAAACAGACCTGATTATGATTACATTGTCGGCGACGCCGGAAATATATATCCGGCATCGACGGGGCTTAAGAAATTCCGGCGGCACCTTCTTTTTATCAAGCCTGATGTAATCGTTATTGTTGATGAACTTGAGGCAACAAGAGCCGTTCAATTCGAGTGGCGACTCCACGCAGCTGAAGCAATCGAGAAAATCAAAGCCGATTGCTACCTTGTGAAAAGTGATGATGTTGTTATGGATACACATATTGCTCATCCGGCGACGGTTGAGACGGTTGTTGACGGCAGATTTTTAAGAGTTTTGCCAAGCAAGGCAAAGCAGGCTATAATTGTCACCTGTCTGCATCCGAGGAAGGCTGCAAACAAGCCGAGTAAAATTAAGTCCTGCGAGGTGAAAGGTGAAACAGTGCAACTGTATCTCGAAACAGAAAAGCGAGATATCGGTATGCGAATAAACCTTCGCAGCCGTCGTGTTATGATTGAGCGGTGACCGGTAAGGAGAAAATATATGGCTCGAGAGACATCAAAAATCCTTGGTATGGGCCCTGCGATATTTTCCGCCGATAAGCAGTTCGGCCATAAAGGCAAGGTCTATCCCGACCAGCGGAAGAAATGGAGCGACCCCACAAGCGGAAAAACCGTCTGGCAGATGACTGACACGCCCGGCAGAATCACCAAGGGCCAGTACGCCACACAGAACTTCGCGACGCCCGACGGCGAGCTGCTTATATATGGTTCTGACAGGGGAAATGTAAAAGAACAGCTTAACCTGTTTAAGATGGACCTCAGAACCGGTGAAAGTGTGCAGCTTACGGATTCACGAGATGACTGTAAGCCAAGGTGGTCTCACATTTCGCCTGACGGCAAAGAGGTATACTATATAGAAGACACGAATCATTTCAAGGCGGTCAACATTGACACCCTCGAAGAGCGAAGCCTCGGCCGCGTCGAAGGCTGTACCAGGCCGCACCAGTTGACCGTCAGCCCGGATAATCGTTACATTGCCGATGGCTTGTTTTTACAGAAGAAGAAGGAAGGGGCCTTCTTGAATGAGCCTTTTGGTTTTCTTATAAGAAGCGCTGTGGTTGTAATTGATACAAAGACCGGCAAACAGCACAGGTTGCTTGACGGCAATACGCCACGTACCCACGTGCAATACTGCCCGACCGATGCGAATCTGCTTTGCTACTGCTACGGCGGGCCGTGGTGGTATGTCCAGAGATTATGGCTGATACACGCCGATGGCACGGGAAACAGGCCCATCTTTTTGCAGACCCACTTCGAAGGATGCGGGCACGAGATATGGAGCACAAACGGCAGGAGGATTTACGTTGTCTGCAACGGCGGGCGTCAGCCGCAGGGACTCTGGTCGGTTGATGTGCACACGGGTGAGGAAAAGTGTGTCCTGGCCGGTATGTGCAACGGTCATGTGACGGCCAATCCGCAGGAAGACAGGTTCGTCGGCAACGAAATATACCGTGACTTCACCAAAGGCCTTTGGATGTCAAAGAAAGGCAACCCCGAGCCGGAATTTCTGTGCCGGGCCGGCAAGGGTGGACATAAAATACCGTCGGGACACGGTGGCAGCGCACATACGCGATTTTTGCCGGACGGCAAAAGAGTTGTTTTCAGCGCCGCTTTTACCGGTTCCGGCGAGCTTTATATCGTAGAGGTCTGAAATCTTCGCGCAGGCCGGGAAAGGCTGGTCTATGAAAAATATAACTCGACGTGAATTTATAAAACGGTCGTCAGCAGCGGTAGTTGCGGGGGCCGTGGCCGGCGGGCCGAAGATATTTGCCAACAGCGGCCGGTTCGGTCATAAAGGCAAAATCTACCCGGACCAGCGGCGCAAATACCGCGATTCGAAAACCGGAAAAACCGTTTGGCAGATGACCGATACGCCGGGCAGAACAACTCATGCACAATACTTTACACAAACCGGCACCACACCCGACGGCAAATGGCTTTTCTACGGTTCCGACCGGGGCAGTGAAGCCGAACAATTGAACCTGTTTAAGATGAATCTTGAAACCGGTGAGAGTATCCAGCTTACCGAATCAACAAAAGACGTAAAGCCTCGCTGGTCTCATCCTTCACCGGACGGCAGGGAAATCTATTACATCGAGAACCTGAACCACTTCAAGGCCGTCAATACCGAGACACTCGAAGAGCGCAGCTTGTGTGTTATTGACAATTGTCATAGGCCCCATCAGTTAGGCGTCAGCCCTGACAATCGTTACATCGTTGACGGAGTATTTCTTGAAAAGAAAAAGGAAGTCAATTTTCTTGAAAGAGGCGGTCATCTGATACGCAGCGCTATTGTTGTTATCGATACGAAAACCGGCAAATGGCATAAACTGCTCGACGGCAATACCCCGCGAAGTCACGTTCAGCATTGTCCCGCTGACGCAAATCTGTTAGTCTATTGCTATGCCGGGCCCTGGTGGCGTGTGCAGCGCATGTGGCTGATAAACGCCGACGGCACGAACAACAGGCCCATTTTTGTGCAGACGCACTTCGAAGGGGCAGGCCACGAGTTCTGGAGTGCCGACGGTAAGACAATCTATGTTACCTGCAACGGCGGCAGACAGCCTCAGGGGCTTTGGGCACTGGACGTTAAGACCATGAACGAAAGGTGTGTTCTTGCCGGTGCCTGTGTCGGCCACGGTGCCGCCAACCCGCAGGAAGACAGATTTGTCATAGATGATATGTATTTTGATTGTAAGACCGGATTGTGGATGTCGAAAAAAGGCTCAGTCGAACCGGAGCTGCTTTGTCAAACCGGCGTGAACTGGCACGGCGAAAGACAGGAATACCATCCGCATCCGAGATTCCTGCCGGACGGCAAGCGTGTTGCGTTCAGCAGCGCGATGAACGGCTCCGGCGAAGTCTATATAGTCGAACTTTAGCAGATTAAACAATCTTGAGGAGTATTGATATGAGTGCTTCGGAACCGATGTCACGAAGACAGTTCTTGAGGACTTCTTCCAGGCTTGTTGCCGGAGGCAGTATGTTGACGGCTGCTGAGGAATTGTTTGCGCAGGCACAGGGCAAAGAACAGAAGAAACCGAATCTTCTGTTTGTCTTTGCCGATATGATGCGGTCGCAGTCTATGGGTTGTTCCGGCAATGAGCAGGTCATAACGCCAAATCTTGACAAGCTTGCGGGCCAGGGTGTGCGCTTGACCAACGCTATCAGCACGTTCCCGATATGTTGTCCGTACAGAGCTACATTATTGACGGGCAGATTTCCACTAAGCCACGGTGTTATAACCAACGGCCCGCCCCTGCCCGAACATGAGTTGTGTATTGCCGAGGTATTTAAAGCAGCGGGCTACCAGACCGGCTACATAGGCAAGTGGCATTTGAACGGCCATGCAGGCGTCAATGCTGCTACTCATCAGTTTGTTCCGCCGGGCCCGAAACGCCAGGGCTTTGATTACTGGGCGGCAGCTAATATCTCTCATAATTACTACAAGTCGTTTTATTATCGCGATACTGACGAAAAGATTCCCATCGAGGGCTGGGAGCCTGACACCCAGACGGATTTGGCAATAAAGTACATGCAAGAGCATAAAGGCAAAGAGCCGTTCTGCCTGTTTTTGTCCTGGGGGCCGCCGCACGACCCGTACGTCGCTCCGGAAAAGTTCAAGAAGATGTATGATGTCGATAAGCTCAAATTCCGCAAAAACGTTTTCCTCGATTTGGGCAAGAAAGACATTCTCTTGAATTACTACGCCGCCATTACCTCACTTGACTGGAATATGGGTCGGCTGATGGAGGCGATGGACAGGATGGGTATCACCGACGATACGATTGTTGTCTTTACCTCCGACCACGGCGATATGATTTATTCGCTGTATCTGTTTCAAAAGCAATGGCCGTACGAGGAGTCCATCTCGGTTCCGTTCATTATCCGGTATCCGAAGAAACTAAAGGCCGGCCAGGTTAATGATGTGCTATTGGGTACGCCCGATATAATGCCGACACTTCTTAGCCTTACGGGAGTGGAGATTCCAAATTCCGTCGAAGGCAGGGACCTGTCCGGCTTTATTGCCGGCACTGCCACCGAGCCCGAGCCGGATTCGGTTTTGATTGAAGTTATTACTCCGTGCGGCCGTGCTAACGACAGGGCAGGGATGCGGGCCTGGCGCGGTGTCAGAACA
>Ga0209976_10002608_pt1 | contig 10201 bp, 8 predicted proteins | sample SumtaG_FD_182806 | JGI IMG/M metagenome (GOLD analysis project Ga0209976, IMG submission 182806) | Deep subsurface microbial communities from Indian Ocean to uncover new lineages of life (NeLLi) - Sumatra_00157 metaG (SPAdes) (version 2) | ecosystem: Environmental > Aquatic > Marine > Oceanic >... | reverse complement strand
CGTCATGGCTGAGCAAATCAAGCTGTCGCTGAAGATTCACCCAACTGCCCACAATCAAAGACGCAAGAAGCACAAGCTGTATCAAAACCGAGACATTCACCTGCCGATTCAACCGCCAGCCCTGACCATTTTCCCTATCCATCCGACCTCCTTAACTTCGTAATTACCCTCTAACGATATATCCTTCTTCGCAGGACTTTTATCTTCGTCGATTGTTTCTCAAGATCCATCACCATCCGTTCAATCCAGAACATGCTCCTGCTGTCACGTCGGCTGCCCAATATGTCCCTGCCGTCCGGTCCACTTACCACCCTGTCGCCCGGCTCATAATGCATCGCAATAAATGGTGTCCGTACCTCAATCGTCTCAATAACCACACGTGCTTTCTGCGCTTCGCGTCGTACACAATCCATTAGCGTTTCCACATCGTCGGCCTCATCAGCCGTCCCAATATTCTCCGCCGTTGATTTATGAAATATGCTCTTTCCCGATACCTTTCGATATTCAAACTTTCGAGGCAAAGTCACCAAGTGCTCAACCACTTCAACAGCCGACCCCACCGGGCCATGATTTATCGCAACATTCAACCGCTCATCGCTTTCGACCACCGCTGTCATCCTAAACTTCAGCGTCCCAGCCGAAATCGCCGACCACATACTGCTGCCAAGCTCATCGCTACTTAGCCAAACTCCGCATTCATCGCTCAGAACATCAAAACTATCGGAATACTCCTGCCACGTAGCTCCATCGTCGTATGAAACTTCCAGGTAATACCCCAAAGACTCACCGTTGCTGTCGGTGCTCAGCGCTTTCAAAAACCGCCTCGGCCGCTGTGCATAGTTTTCCGTATCAAAAATCTTTGAAAAATCAAACGCTTGCCCCTGATTGTAAGGCTGGCCCGTATAATCACCCGCCTCATTCAGACACCACCTGCGATGCACATCTTGCACACTGTCAAAATCCTCATTCATTGATGGCGAATAATCCGACTGCTCCCCCCCTTCAAGAGCCGAATCCCACGCCTTAATCAAATCAAATGTCGCTTCATAAACCTTAAGTTCACCTTTGCCGATATATCTGTGAGTAACGGGCCAAAAGTTTCTTTCACTCTCCAACTGCCACACATTCATCCGTGATACGCTTAGCTTTTGTCCCGTTCGCTGGCAGTTAAGCTCAACTCTTCTACCAACTCCGTCGCGATAAAATACTATCCGCTCAGCCGGCCCCTGCAAACTCTGCCTCGATACAAACTTAAACCTCACTCCCACCTGCTCACAGCAGCGATGCAGAGCCTTTACCAGACTCATACCCTCAACATCAAGCTCATCGGCTATTGCGCCGCGCATCACCCCCTCAATCTGCGACAGACTTGGCATCTGGAGTTGACCGTACGGAAGATACTCGCACAGAAGATAATGCACAATTTCACCACAACTCCAGCGCTTCGCCTTTCGCACATCAGCGGCGAATACTGTATAGTCTTTTCCATTATATTTTACTGAATCCTTAGCCGCATTACCTGCTCCATCTTCGTTAAATATTGCCTCTATTCCTTCAAGCCCGAGCGTTGCCCCATCGCCTGCCGTTACCCGCCTTCCATGAACGGTTATCCGCTCAAGCTTCGCGGAAATATCCCGTGTAATAATTTCAACAACCTCACCATCCGGGTTTATCTTCGTATCAATCCGCTCAACCCAGCCATCGAATATACAAAGCCCTTCCGGCCCTGACTCGCCGATTCCGCTATCATAAAGTTGGCGAATTCTCACCGACCTGCCCATCGCCACAATCTGTTCAATATTCTCAACTCCGATTGCCTCAGAATCGTCACAGGCCGAAGTATTATAAACAAGCCTTGCCCACGCGAACTCCGGATACCTTGCCCGGACAACCTCAGCAACTTCAAGAAACGTGCACAAATGCCCATCGACAAAGACCATCGCTCTTGCCGCAGGTATCGCTAAAGTACCAGCCTCAGCCTGATAAAAATCAACACAATTAGACATTCGATCTCCTCACCCGCGCTCGCTTAAACACACTCGGCACTTAAACTTCCCACTCCATCCGGCAGCATATCGCCTATCTCAATCTCAATCGCACCATCAAAGTCATCTTCCTGCCCATCTTTCGATACAGCCCGTATTACGAAAAGATACCTCCCCTCGCTTAGCACACCACTTTCGTAGCTGTAGAACCTCGCCCCGGCATAATCAACCACTGCCACCGATGTCTCGTAATCAACCTGCCCTGTGCCGTTATCGCTGTAAACATTAAAGCCTCCGCAAACCGCCTCCTGGCCAACCGGGCAGTAATACCACACAACCCTTACCCCAGGTCCTTCAATCTGCTCGGCAAAGATACTGAACACCTTATTACAGCCCGGCTCAATCAAATCACCTTCGCCGTCAAACACCGCCTTGATTGCCATACCAAAGCTTTGCTCCTCATCCCCACAGCGATTGGCCCGACGCACAACATAAAGATAGCTCTGCCCGACCTCATGCCCAACCACTTCAACCGCCAGCCCTTTTGAGCGGTTCTTTTGCCCGGCTACGGCGTTTACGGCTGAAACGTAAATGCTCGACGTACAACAGTACGCCTCCGCTTTATGTTCAGCCTAAGCCTTGTATCCGAACAAAACTCCGCGCTCAAAATAACTCAGCCTCCGAAGCCGGATTCTAAAATAAATCCTTTGCAGCCTTAGCCAAAATCCGTATAATTACAATCCATGAAGAAATCGCTTTCACATTTGCCGAAGCGTAAAAGAGGTGAGCTTGCCCGTATCCTGAGCATTGTTCGCCAAGCTGTTCCGCAGGCCGAGATGGTCATCCTCTTCGGCTCCTACGCACGAGGCGATTGGGTAGAGGATGTTACCGTAGAAGGCCACACCACCTATGAATACTCCTCGGATTTCGATATCCTCGTAATAGTCAAATCCAAGGCCTTGGCCGATAACCTCGATCTGTGGTACCATCTCGAAGACGAAGCCGGCAAACTGCCCGTACAAACGCCCGTCAAAATAATCGCACACGAAATAAATTTCGTAAACGGCAAATTAGTCAAAGGTCAGTACTTCTTCAGCGATATCAAAAAAGAAGGAATAATCCTATACGACTCAAAAAACTGCGAACTTGCCGAACCAAAGCCGCTCACCCCAAAAGAAAGACTGGCACAGGCAAAAGCAGATTTCAAACTATGGTTTCATAACGCAGAAGTATTCTGCTTTCATTACGAAAATGCTCTTAAGGTCAATGAATACAAGAGCGCTGCCTTTATGCTCCACCAGGTCGCCGAATGTCTCTATGGCACGGTGTTATTAGTCTATACGAATTACAAACCCAAAACCCATGATCTCGATACACTCCGCAGACTCGCGGCCAATCACGACCCCGCCTTTTTTACGGTATTCCCGCTGCGTACCGAGCAGGAAAGAAAGTGTTTTAATCTGTTAAGACAGGCCTATGTAGGAGCACGCTACCACGAGAGGTACAAGATAACAGTCAAGGAACTAAAATACTTAGCCCGATGTAACGAACTGCTCAGAGACCAGACAGAAACGAGTTGTCAATCTAAAATGAACTCATTCATTTGAGCGGGTTTTGAGCGGTTCTTTTGCCCGGCTACGGCGTTTACGGCTGAAACGTAAATGCTCGACGTACAACAGTACGCCTCCGCTTTATGTTCAGCCTAAGCCTTGTATCCGAACAAAACTCCGCGCTCAAAAAACTCCGGCCTCCAAAGCCAGATTCAAAAAAATGAGGTCTTGCACCTTTGTCGTAAATTCATATAATTGCAAGAAATTGGACGAGACCGCCATAGGTGGATAAATATTGAAGAAGCAACGGGAACTTGTTTGTACACACGGAATATAGCTATTACCCGATTCCTTATGAGTCTGATTAAGCCCCTGAGGTATGTACTGTCGAAATCACTTCTGTAAACTCTCGTCCAAGACTCGTCAATGAGTAACTGTCCGACTCCAAATCAGAATTGTAAGCTTCTATCAGTTGTATGAGTTGGTGCTGCTCCAAATGATCAACGAATCTAGCGTTCGCAGCAGTCGATATTAGCCCAATATCCATTTCCAATAATTTTTGGATGGGGATGAACTGAATCCCTTCATGAATAGAAATATGACCTATTTGCCCCATGAGGACCAATTCTACATCGAGCAGTTCGTCTAGGATTTCCAGATAAAGGCTAGTTAGGTCCAAGTCCATGCGTGTTTTCAGTATTCCACGAACGAAGACATTGGTAAACAGCTCAATCTTCTTCCAGCTGCGCTCTTCTGTTACTTTCTTGAAAATATCGCGGCAGAGAAAATAGAAATCGTCGGTGCTCAGAAAATTCTTATCGACTTTCTCTTCGTCCATTTCTGTGAGTACACGCCTTACCCCATCAAGAAGCGCACGTATTCGATCCCTCTGTAAAATTTCTGCGCGGTTTCCCAAAAGGCTGTCAACAGCGCTGCCAACTCCAAAAGGAATGAGTTGCAGTACTGGCCGCATCCACTCCAAGGACGAATATGACTCCGCAATACGGTTAAGATATTCAATCGGTTTCTCTGTTGACATTATCTTGTCCAATCTGGTTTTTTAGTTGTCCGGCCATATAACCCCACCCTCTTTATCAAACCAAAAAATACATCAACGACAACTTTCTCGTCTCGATTTATCGGGTCTGGTGAGATAAAATCCGCCGAGGGCGCATAGCGTCCGTTCAGTGCATCCGTTCTCATCACCCTCGGCGTTTTTATTCGTTCAAGTCCGCACACAACACATTACATTACGACCATTGCTGTGTTGGACGGCTCTCCCTCGCCTGCCTTGTTTATTGCGATGATGCGGTATTCAAATTCCGTATTTCTGGTCTGATCGACTAATGTCGCCTCTGTAATAACCGCCGTCGCTACATCTTCCCACGGCCCGGCCGGTCGCTCTCTGCGCATTACTTTATAGGCCGCCGGAGACCCACCGTCTATAGGCGCCTTCCAGTCGAGGAACACCCAGCCCTCACCCTGCCTCGGCGCTTCGAGGAGCCTTGTCTGTCCGGGCGCGGTCAGTGCGGAAGCGGCCTTTCTGCCCGCCCAGCCGATGAGCTTGAGCTTGTCATCGTCGTAATCGACGGTGTTCTCGGCGTAGCGGATATCGCTTTTCATTGCATCGACCAAATTCTCCAGTACATCGTCCTTGGTGGTAGTGGCCGCCTCGGCCGCCGCCTTTGCCGCGATCGCGGCATTGAGTGCCGTGATATAGGCGGTTTTCGCCGTCGTCAGGTCCAGTACCGCTACCGGCGGGGCCGGGTAGATTACTATATTTGCGGTAAAACCCGTTATCATCGCCTCGGCGAGTGCTACTATCTCTGGTTCTGTTCTTGGAAATCTTGCCATAGTTAAATTCCTTTCAAAAAAAAGTTATTCCATTATTTTCTCCCCGCTACGATGCGGGATATGTTTAGGTTGTGGCAATTTAACTCTGCTGAATACTTGCTTCACAAAGAATGTATATGGGCACTAATGGTTCTTTATAGTGATATAGCCCTCTCCTGCTAGATTTTATAAAAATCTTTCCCCTCGCATCACTCGACAAAATGCGAATATAATTTCTGAGTTTTGTTCTGTCAATCTGAGGTATTGTTTTTTCTCCTGAAAACTGATCTCTGATATAGTCTTTTAGACTATCATGAGCTTCATCCAAAGAAAAACCATCGTATAAACCGCATTGGGCAAGTCCTTTAATAATCAGAAAATATTCCTGCTTCGGTTTGCCCCTTATTACCGTGGCTTTATTGTAAATTGCTTTAACATGCGCACAATAACGATCTAAAAAAGAATCCATTGCTGTTCTAAAGATTGAACCGAAGTCTTTTTTTTTGTCTGCACTTAAAAACGACCGACTAAGCTCTAAACCTATTGCATGTGCATATTTTGGAAAACCGCCCAAAAGCTTCGACACCTCTCTTGAAATGCGGCGGGGAATATCGATTTTCAGTTCAGTGAAACCTTTGCTAAGAATTTGTGCTAATTCCTCTGTGTGCATTCTTGGCAAGTTAAGAGAATAAAGTCGTGATCCAATGCTCATATCACCCTCAATTAAATCATCAGCAGTATCTGCAATTCCGATGACAATAAGTCGTGGCGACTGACGACTTCGTGATGAATCACTTAAGCTTTTTGCTAAATTAGAAATCGCAGCTTTTGTGCTTTTACTATTTATTTTTTCGAAATCATCAATTATTAAATTTACTTTCTTTCGCAAAAGAATGTCTGTGATATGAGGCACAGTTCCTATGTCACCTCCAAGTTCACTTTCAGTTGCGTCCACAGAGTCTGCGCCTGCTTTGAACTTTGCTATGTATACATTTAGAGAAACTTCTCCCTTCCCAGTTTCTGTTGATGTTTTCTTTGTTGCAATACCTTCTTCCAGCGTTCTCAGAATCTCTTGGCTGATATTGTTCCAAGTCATTTTATTCGTGCATTGAATTCTGATGTGATTAATTTTTCTTTGTCTAAGCTCTGTAAGAACGAAAGATGTTTTTCCAATAGCACTATCACCAAAAATCAAACATTGCGTTCCTCTTTCCTGAAGGATCTTCCTGAAAGTAAGTTCAGATTTTCTGCGATGAGTATAAACTATGCTATCTACTGCCGGTGACGCTGGGGTAAAGACTTCCTCTGGAGTTAATTTTGCCATTCTTTTACTCCTTAATCAAAAACGGTTTGTATTCTCTGTGGCCAATTTTCCCTATTTCCTACCTAACTCCCTTAAAATCAACGACTTACGCGCCTTTTTGGCCGTTTACAATGGCTCGATGTAAGCCTGTAATTGGTTAATGTAACCTCACAATGGCTCGATGTAAAGCGACAATGCTGCGTTGCAACCTTACAATACCACGATGTAAACTTGCTATGGCACATTGTAAACTCACAATGGCTCAATGTAAAGCCGCAATCTGACGATGTAAATCTGCAATGGCTCAATGTAAACTTACAATGACTCGATGTAAAGCCGCAATTTGACGATGTAAATCTGAATCAACATCTTTTTCTTTGGTGTTTTAATCGGGTTCGACTATTTCACCTTTCAAGTTTCGAGCAACCCATTTGCCATTTTCAACAGCTACTGTTAATTGATCACCTTTATTACGAAGAACCCAATGAGGCAAACGTCCTTTCCATTCTATCTGTCCATCTTCTGTAAAAGAATTTGCAAAGTCCAACAATGTTATTTTGTAACTTCCATTGGAATCGTCTGTAACCTGAATATACTCAACTTTTTTCAGAACTAGTTTTTCGTCTACAGCCATTGGTTTGATTGCGAGATTATCAGCATTGCCTCTCATAGCTATTGCAGGATATAGCAGGCCATCAAACATATCGTGCTGAAAATGCTGTTCCGCAATAGCGACAGAGAATTTATATTTATGTTCTTGGCCAGAGGGTACTATTTTTGTAAACTCATCCGCGAAAAACCGTTGAACTAAAAGGTTATCCCGTTCCATTCCTTTAGGTAGTTCATTATTATACCAAGCTGGCATTGTTCTATCTGAACCAAGTTTTTTAATTATATCGGGATGATATCCAACATTATTAACTGACAGCGAAGAAGCTGTTTCCCATTTTGAAACAACCAACGTATCTCCTGCATGGATTCCTAATTCATAGAAAACAGCTTCGCGAACGGAACTGCAATAAAACAAAGGTTGATTTGGCTTACCTGCCCTGTGTAACTTGTCAACTTTTTCTTTTGGGGGAGAGTTTAGTTGACTTACCTTATGGGGTTTTTCTTCACATAGGACACCACGATAAAACTTTTCGCCTGCAGGTATTATAGGTGAATTCAACATATAGCCACTCGCAAGAGCGCTAACGTCCTTTTTTATATCATCAACGCTTATGTTTTTAAAGTCTAGTGCTTGAAGTGTTTCAATTTTCCCTTGAATATCATCTGTAGATAATCGCTCTATTACCGTATGATCGTATTCCATGTTATATGCGCCGTTCCTATGGAAAGTGATGCTTGACATTGGACATGTATATTTTGTATCGCTTCTTAGCTTTTCTAAATTGGAAATAATATCTTTATTCAGGATGAAAGCTGTTTTTTCTGCACCTTGTAAAGAATAGAAGCCTTTCCATTCGGAGATATTATTATTCTTTTCAATATAAAGTCTGGCCTTTTCCCAACCTGAAGGTAACATCTTACCCAACAAACCCCCAATAGCGTTTATATACCTCTTGTTATCATCTGTAGGTGTAATTGCCAAAGCCTTCTTCACGTAATCAATTCCTTTCAACTATTCTCTGTCGCATGGCGACTTTACAACACCACCAATACCGTATTGGAGGGTGTTCCTTCGCCTGATTTATTTACCGCTATAACTCGATATTCGATTTCTGTTTTTTCCGGCTGGTCAACTAACGTAATTTCAGAGAGTATCGCCGTGGCGATATCTTTCCACAGACCATCGGGTCGATTCCGGCGCTGGACTTTATATGCGGCGGGCTTGCCGCCGGCGGCGGGTTGTTTCCAGTCTAAGAACACCCAGCCGCCCCCCCCAGCTCCCTGTTTTGGCGCTTCGAGCAGGCGACTCTGGCCGGGCGCTGGTAACACAGCCGGGGCCTTTCTGCCCGTCCAGCCGATGAGCTTCAACTTGTCATCGTCGAAATCAACGGTATTTTCAGCGTAACGAATATCGGCCTTCATGGCCTCGATAAGTTCCTGGAGTGCCTCCGCCTTATCGGTGCTCGCCTGTTCGGCGACTGCGCGGGCGGATAAAGCGCTGTCCCGGACAGTGGCAAATTGGTTTCTTTTTGTCATTATACTATACCAGGGCACGGGTGGGGCAGGGAAAACAGCGGGATTATCCAACAGTCCCCGCCATAGCAGTCCGGCCAATGCGGCAATATCAGCCTGGTTTTTGGGAAATCTCGGCATCTGTTTTCCCTCTTTTGGTTACTCGTTAAGAATTTGCGGCCAAAGCCGACTTTTATAGCAAACTAACCTGTCTTAGTGGAAAAGTCAACTGATTTCGTAAATAAAACCAACATCCCCATAAATGTCATCTTAAGAGCCACCCCGCTCGTAAGATTGCCTAATTTATTCTTAAGAACCCCCGCAACAACCGGCGTAACACCGCTTATCTTATCCATCGCCTCACGAATCTCGGATATATGTACATTCTCGCTCGGAGAAGCGCTGTCGCCCCCAAACTGTTCAATGGTCGCGTTTTCATTATCAGTACACCACATCCGACCCGGCGATACAGGCTTATCTTCAAAACCCTCAAGACCCTTGGCAAGATACATCTTAAAAGCCTGAAAAGTTATCCTGCTTGCTCTGTCGCTTAGCCTCGTATTAAGCTCATCCTGCAAACCGACAAGTTGCTCAACATCACTTAATCCCTCATAGTAATAAGGCTGGGCGATATTCTGTATATGCACAACAGGAACCACGCCTAATACATTAACACCTTCACCAACAAGTTCCTTATTTTCATACCTTTGCCACACTTCAGGTCCGACTATCTCCGTAACCATAACCGACTGGCGATTTGTTCCCTCTGACCTGCCGCCAAGCAGCCGTGAAAGAAAACTACCCTCTCCACTTACCGCATTCTTTTGTTGATAGAAATTCTGAATGTAATAGTTGATTTTCTTGTAATCATTCTCATCCAGAACCGGCAATGCTCGCGGTGCCTCAATCAATTCCAGACCGATGCAGGAAGCCAATTGAAGAATTGAATCAAAAGAGGAAAAATGATTTGAAGCCCTTGAGACGTGACTTGAATCGCTGCCCGTACCGTTAGTACGATTGATTTGCAATACAACCTCCTCGCCCGGCCTGATTACGCAGTCCACAAAACCATAGACACTCCCGAGCACTGCCATGTCCTGAAAAAAGCCAACACCACCATTGGCATCGAACACAGACTTTATAACTTTCTCAATTTCTCTGCGTTTCCCGACCTCCGGTGCCTTGCTGACAAGACTAACACCTTTACCAAACAGAAAATCCACCATCGCGTTAATACGCCAAGCGATATCATTCTCTATCACAACTTCCTTACGCTGTATGTCCTTTACCGCCGTCGCCGAACCGGACCCACCAAAGCCCGAATAAGCAACACCCGTTATCCTTGCCGGCAGACCATATTCCTGCGCCTGTATATAGTTTCTGCTGGCCTCATTGACCTTGTTGTC
>Ga0209976_10002606_pt1 | contig 10206 bp, 9 predicted proteins | sample SumtaG_FD_182806 | JGI IMG/M metagenome (GOLD analysis project Ga0209976, IMG submission 182806) | Deep subsurface microbial communities from Indian Ocean to uncover new lineages of life (NeLLi) - Sumatra_00157 metaG (SPAdes) (version 2) | ecosystem: Environmental > Aquatic > Marine > Oceanic >... | reverse complement strand
GGTCGTCCACGATCTCCGGGGCCGTGGCGTTCAGGTCCGCCGCGAAGAGCGCCTTGGCCTGAACGGCGTCCAGCTCCCCGAGGGTGTCGGCGGTCTGAGCCAGCTCGTCGGCCACGGCCCCGACCCGGGAGGTCAGCTCGGCGAGGATCCTGGCGACCTCCCGACGCTCCTCCTCGCCCTGGGCCACGATGTCGTTGTTGAGCTCTACGGCCGGCATCGGCTCCACGAAGAGGCTGGCGCCTGACCCAGAGCTGCCGTGGATGATCCCTGGAAGCTGGCTGCGCTGCTCCGACTTGACGAGCAGCACGCAGCGGTCGTTGCGGGTCGTGATGAGCTTTTCCTGCAGGAGCCGCTCGGAGTCCTTGCCCCGGAGATAGGACTCCATGATCGAGTGGAGCCGTGTCCTCAGGCGCGCCATCGCGCGGCGCGTCTCGGCCAGCTTGGGCGAGGCGTCGTCGGCGATCTCGCCGCCGGGGAGGATGGCCTTCCGGATCGCGGCCGCAACCGTCGACTTGCCAACCCCCCCTTTCCCAGTAACAGCGAGCTTCAAAGTGGGCCCTCGAGAATTTTTCAAGTGCCTTGCGCGGTGAACTTAGAAATAATAGGATAAATGTCGATATAATTAGGCCAACCAATATCATTAATGAATATTCGGATGTTTTTAAAATAACCAAAGGGATTAAAAGCGAAAAGGTAGTTAATAGAATTTATAGTTTGATAATAAAACATGTACGAGTTAATGGATATAGGGGAAGGAATCTTTTTATACCACATTATTTTTTTGCCGTTCGTTTAATCGAAAGAGTATTTCCCTTTTATTTTGATAAGCTTGCCGGCCTGAAAAATCAAATTGTGAGGAGGAGAATATATAGAAGGAATTCTTTAAAGAAAGTTATAATTACCGGTGCTTCTTCAGGTTTAGGAAGAGATCTGGCTTATCTTTATGCTAAGGATATCGATGAACTCATAGTAACAGGTCGGAATGAAACAGCTTTGCAAGCAGTCAAACAAGATATTGAAAAGGCTTCAAATTGTAGTGTTAGTACATTTGTTGTTGATTTTTCCACTATGGATGGAGTAACTGATCTGGTTAACAAATTTGATAATGTGGACATGCTGATAAACAATGCCGGCAGTTATTTGAATAAAAGTATTGACGAAATGAGTATAGATGAGTATGAGGAGCATATGAACATTAACTTTTTTTGTCCTGTTTTACTGACTACTCGATTATTAAAAAAGTGTGATTTAAAAAAAATCATCAATATTCTTTCAACAGCCGCAATAGCCGGTCGCAGAAATCATAGTGCATATTCTGCCGCGAAAGCAGCTTTATGGGCTTTTACAAGATCATTAAGAAGAATCTATGGAAATTCAATACAAGTTCTCGAGGTAATTCCTGCTACATTCAACTCAAATCTTTTTAGATCATTAAATAATAGAACGATTGAAAATAATATGAAGCGCTCTTCAGTCAGTGTTGCAAGAAAAATCTATAAATTTGAAAAAATTGGCAGGGATAAAGTGTTTTATCCTTTTAGGGTGAAACTATTTATGCTTTTCGAAGTTGTATGGAATCAATTGTTTAATAAGATTTTTAATTAATACCAGGATTATGATGAAAGACAAGAAATTATCAAAAAGTGGGAAATGCATTAAGTGAAGAGTTGAAAGATATGGAAACTTCCGATAAATTTGAAAAGCCTGTAGAACAGAAATATGACAAATTAAAGATAGTCCTTGACTTATTGCTGCTTATCATTGCCTTTGTAATCGCCTATTTTATAAAAAGAAGAAATCTTAATATTTCAGGTATCTATATCAAATTTTTACCCCTCTATTTCTCCTGCTGGCTGCTTTCGAGTCTTTTTCCTGGTAACAAGCTCCGAATCACAAATTATAAATTGCGATAAGAGAGCGAGTAAGAAAAATAATGGCAACTAACATGACGAACAATGATGAATATCGAATGTCGAATGAAGAAGTATAGAAGATAATGGCAGCTAACAAAACGAACAGGAACGAACAATTTGATTTTTTTAAAAGTCTTTTTTTGTTAGTTTTGTTCGTTGCTAAATAAGAAAGCTCCTTGTCATAGCGAAAATAGTTGGTGTAAATATTGGCAAAGGAAGGTATACTAATTATGAATTGTATTAACGTGCAATTAACGTGCAATTAACGTGCAAAATGTGAAAGATAAAAGACGATTGGTAATAAATTCCAAATTAAAAGCACCAAATTTCAAAGTAATATACCGAGCCTTTAAGAAGATCTAGAAGTTAAGAGGTTAAGAAGTTGAGAAAGTGATAAGAAAGACGATGAGAAATTAAGAAGATGAGAAGTTGAGAAAAAAATAAATGTAGAATAACGAATATCGAACAAATGAATGATGAAGTATAGAAGATAATGGCAACTAACAAGACGAACAGGAACGAACAAAAAAGATAGGATTGAATATCGAATAACGAATGTCGAATGTCGAACAAGGAATGATGAAGTATAGAATATAAAAAATCAGTGTAATCAGTGTAATCTGTGGTTCCTTTCATTGATAAATTGTTGACAAATCGGTAAAATGGAATTATAATACCAGGAGGAGGTAAACAAATATATGAAGATAACTGCAAAGCTGATGATAAAATCGTAAGGTACCCAGGAATTGAGTATTACAGAATATGTAATCCCTTTAGGGGAAAATGCTCGCAAACGGCATTATCATGAAACTGATAAATCTAAAGTTACTTCTTTTGTTGTTCAAATGGAAGTTTTCATTAATGGCCAATGGAAAGTAGTGATTCGCTATGATTGTGTCCATGGTTTTTCTCATATAGATCAATACTATCTTGATGGGAGAAAGATTAAGAAAAAACTAAATTTAGAACTCAGCGAAGCCTTGACCCTGGCTGATGAAGATATAAAAGAAAATTGGAAAGTTTACCAAAAAACTTTCCTGGAGGTGAAATTAAATGATTGATGTCTTAGAAAGAAAGCATGCCATATTAGTAACAGAGTTTGACCGTTACGTCGTGGAGCACCCTGAATTTGCGGTGAAAATCCCACGAAATGCCCAGATTGTTCTTCAGGTTGAGGGAGAGGAAGAGTATAACGCCTGGAGTAGACAGATAGCCGCGAGGCAAAGGGAACGAGACCAAAGTGTGGTTTTTGTGAAAGTGAAAGGTCTCAAACCGGCCAAATCAAGACTCATTAAACCTGAGATTGCAGCAGCATAATAGATCCTTCCTTTTAGGTATTTTTGCAGACGTGCAATTAACGTGCAATTAATTCTACTTTGTCACGTTTCCTCCATTTCTCGTTTTATATAAGAATTAATAGCCGAAAGTCTCTTCCTATGGCGCTTTTTTAACTGCCGTAATATTTCTTGTGGCATTATATCTCTCTTTGGTAATGTGCATAGCAAAAGTGTAACGATATCATGATAACTTAGTAATGGTATACACCGTCTGTGTAGCCAGCGCACCTCCAGCATAAACAACATCGCCAAAACTACCATCGCCATGTGATGGTGCCAGCCCAACCAACTGCGAACCTGATAATCTCCCATCCCACATTCATTTTTCCCGTCCTGAAATGATCTTTCAACCCAGTAACGTTGAGCTTGCATGAAAGCCAACCGATGTAGTGATGTATCTTGCTCAGCATTACTTAAACTATATTTAATCTTGTGGGGGTTCTTTACTTCTCGACGCACGATAAGATGCCAGAGACGCGCTTGTGGCTCCTGTAAACTGTAATCCCATATCCAAACCTGCTTATGCAGGATATCCACCTTTATTTTTCCTTTGGTGCTATTTCTCACTTCAACTCTCCTCCACGCTGCATCCGGTTGCTTTTTTGCCCAATCACACACCTTCACACCTTCAACTTGAGCCTCCAATAGGGCAGGAGGGTTACCGCGACTGCTTGGTTTGCGCTCCGGTGCTTTGGGTTGAGGATCTTGAAGATATACCACACGATCTTTGTGTACATCTATCACAAAGGTTTCACCCATATCAGCCAACGTACATAAAAACCAGGGGGCATCTCCGTAAAAACCATCCGCTCCTATCCAATTGAAACCTATACCACTTTCACGGGCACTCACCACTAATTCCAACGCCAGTTCTCTCTTGCTCTTATATACCTGATACTCTTCCGGGATTTTGGCACCTTCACAACGCTCTGGTGAATCCTCTGAATCGGTCCAACTCTGCGGTAAATATAGACGATAATCAGCGGGCGTCACATATTTGCCGTTACAAACCACTGAAAACACTCCCACCTGACAATTCTCTACTTTACCCAACTGACCACACCATTGCCGAGATACTCCAACTGAATGATTACCTTTTTTGGCAAAACCAGTCTCATCAATTATTAAACAGCTATTCGACCGCTCACCAAGCAAATGGTTGCCATCATTGCTAATTTTAACTAACAATGGTTTTTCATCCCATCCAGAGTTCGATAGGAAGTGATGCAACGATTGATGGTCACTATCAGGAACCACCTCTTCCATCCGTTCCATATTCTTTTTGGAAGATTGAAACAGACCTTGAAAATATTGACTCGCTACACCACTTACGTCATGTGTTGTGGTATAAAAAAATTCACCATAACGGCTACTGAACATCTCATCAAAGTGTCTCCCCGTACCCACAATGGGTTCCAGGGAGCTGTTAGCATAATTTTTCTCCTCTGTTAGCTTGTATCATTTATTTTTATCATGTGATTATTATACAATATTAATGAAAAAAGTCAATACTATTCTACATTTTTAATCATTTTATCCAAAATATGATGAAAATCTTAACATGGAACAAATGTGACAAAGTAGAATTAACGTGCAAAATGTGAAAGATAAGAGACGATTGGTAATAAATTCCAAATTAAAAGCACCTGGTTTTAAGAAGATGAGATGTTGAGAAGTTGAGAAAAAAATGAATGTAGAATAACGAATATCGAACAAGGAATGATGAAGTGTAAAGAAGATAATGGCAACTAACAAGACGAACAGTAACGAACAAGAAAGATAGAATTGAATATCGAATGTCGAATGTCGAACAAGGAATGATGAAGTAAAGAAGATAAAAAATCAGTGTAATCTGTGGTTCCTTTCATTGATAAATTGTTGACAAATCGATAAAATGAAATTATAATACCAGGAGGAGGTAAACAAATATATGAAGATAAAGGTACCGGTTTTAATAATAGGGCTGATATTTCTTTCGTCATTGATTTTTGCCGAATCCGGGTTTTCTGAGCAAGACAGGGAAAGACTTATACGAGTTGAGACTACACTCAAAGTCTTTATGGAACAGGTGGATAAGCGATTTGAACAGGTAGATAAGAGATTCGAGCAGGTTGATTCAAGATTCGGACAAATGATGGGCTTTTTTATGATTTTAACTGCAATTTTTACAACATTAACCCTGGGAGTCATAGGCTTTGCCTATTGGGATAGAAGAACAATCATCAGGAAAGCAAAGGAAGAAACAATATTGGAAATAGAAAAAGAAAGAAGGTGAGAAGTTAAGCGACTATAGAATGGAGGGACTTAAGATGAAGAAAAATATTAAACATTTCAGGGCTTTAGAGGTTTATAAAAAGGCATGATGAAAAATGACGGAGTGACGGAGGGTAGATGATAGATAGGTGTAGGGGTTTGATTTATCAAACCCTGTATAAAAAACCAGGGCCTCCCGGGAAAAAAGAGTGAAATGAATAACCTGGAAAATCCTGATAGGTTTGGAACACCCGGGAATCAGGGATATAATTGGGCAAAGGTTTTTCTTGACGCACTGCTGCTTTTGATTGCTTTTGCAATCGCCTATTTTATAAAAAGAAGAAATCTTAATTTTTCAGGTATCTATATCAAATTTTTACCCATCTACTTCTCCTGCTGGCTGCTTTCAAGTATGTTGACCAAAAAGCTGAAAAACAATGAGGATGAAAGCGGGTATATGAAGCGGCTTGAGCCCTTTTTCTCCTCTGCTCTCTATTTTACCGGCCTGTTGTCTCTCCTTATCTACGGCTTAAACTTGTATAAAATCTCCCGCTTCATTGTTTTCGGGTCGTCAGGCATTTTCCTGCTCCTTGAGATTCTTATCTTATCGGGCAATTATCTTCCCTTGTTCAAGACCAGGGACCGGGAAAGGGGGAAAGGATTTTCCATCGCCTTATTCTTACTGGGAATTCTCCTGGTAACAGCCAGTTTTTTAGCCGTTCATTTCTTTAAAATCGGCACCATTAAAGTGCATAAAGACTACCAGGACGTTTTGTTATTAATCTATTTCCTGTGGCTTTTTACCGGCTTGATCATCCACAAGTTCCGGGTCCCGGATGAAAAAAACTATTTAAAAATGATCTATCCCTTTTTGAAATCAACCTTTATCGTACTCTCCATTGCCTCCCTCATTGTTTTTGGTTTCAGGACCGGGTTTTCCCGGCTCCTGGTTTTCGGTTCCCTGGGAATCTATGCCTTCTTTGAAATCCTGGTTATATCCCTGTACTACCTGCACAATCTTCGTAAAAAATTCGATATACCGGAAATAAGTCTTTTCGAGGCTCCTGTGGTTTCTATGATTGGAGATAAGGTAGTGGAAGAAGTGGTTGAGAAAGAGCGGGATGAAACAAAGAAAATCCCTGTATCAAAGAAAAAGTTCGCTGCTTCTCTTATCCGGGAAAAACTGGAGGACATCTATTTAAGAGAATTTCCCCGGGTATTCGAATTCATCGATAGGGTGATTGACCTGGATACTGTCGATATATTGAAAGCCGAAGTAATCGATTCCGGCAATCCCTATAATGTTGAGATTTTACCGGATAATTCCCTGGGATTCTTTATAAACCTCCACACCCTGAACGATTTTCGCAGGGTGGATCAATACTTGATCGAAGTCAACCGCAAAATGAGAGGCAAGGCTGTTTTTGTCGGTAAATTTGAACCCTGTGAAAAACGGTATAACTATTTTTCAAAAAATTATCCTCATCTCCTGGCCAATGTCCTTTATTTTTTCGACTTTACCTGGAAACGGGTATTTCCCAAATTACCTCTTTTAAAAAAGGTCTACTTTGCAGTGACCAAGGGAAGGAATCGTGTTTTTTCAAAGGCGGAAGCCCTGGGCCGCTTATACTTCTGCGGATTTGAAGTCGTCTCATTGGAATATGTCGATCATCTTGTCTACTTTATCGTGCAAAAGGTAAAGGAACCTGAAATTGAATCCAATCCCTCTTATGGGCTCCTGTTTAAACAGAAAAGAGTTGGAAAGAAAGGTAAAATCATCTACACTTACAAGATGCGCACCATGCATCCCTATTCGGAATACATCCATAAGTATATTTACGAAAAAAACAGATTGGATGAAAAGGGAAAAATCAAAAACGATTATCGAATCACCACCTGGGGAAAAGTTTTCAGGAAATTATGGATCGATGAACTCCCCATGTTGATCAATTGGCTCAAAAGAGATGTTAAGCTGGTGGGCGTAAGGCCGTTGAGTGAGACGTTTTTTAATACTTACCCGGAGGATTTGCAAAAAGAGAGAACCCAATATAAACCCGGATTGATTCCCCCCTATTATGCGGATATGCCCAAATCCATCGAGGAGGTGTGGGAATCGGAGAGAAAATATTTGCAGAGATACAAAGAGCATCCCTTTCGAACGGACGTTGCTTACTTTTTTAAAGCATTAAATAATATCCTATTTCACAAAGCCAAAAGCAGTTAATGGTTAATATTTGGCAACTAACAAAACGAACCAAGACGAACTATTTGGACTTTTAAAGAATTCCTTGTTTGTCTTGTTAGTTTTGTTCGTTGCAAAAAATAACTGTCAAAAAATAAAAAAAGATGGCAACTAACAAGACGAACAGTAACGAACAATTTGATTTTTTTAAAATCTTTTTTTGTTAGTTTTGTTAGTTTTGTTCGTTGCTAAATAAGAAAGCTCCTTGTTGGTTTTGTTCGCTGCTAAAAAAATAGGAAAATAATGCCAAAAAATAACTTGACTTTGAACAGGACATATATTAAACTCTGGGATTAAAATGTTGAACAAACCATGAAACATTTAAAAAAGCAAACCAATGTCGTTCTAATCCTGGTGTTATTTTTCTGTGCCGGATTCGATGTGTCTGTTTTGTCTGCTGATGTAGATCCCTTTTATACGAAACTATTGCGGGAGGGAAAAACCTTCTATGCCGAAGGCAAATACCGGGAAGCCATCGAGAATTTTAGAATCGGTGAATTTGGTCTTCTCGAAGAGAAAGAGGTTTTGGCGGAGCTCTATCTTTTCTATTCCCTGGCTTATTTAAAAGTGGGAAGATTGGAAGAGGCACGGGAAATTATAAAAAAATTTGAAACCGAGCTCAATATCAAAGACCTGGACACCCTTCCCGTACCTCCTCTTATAGAAATTGATGTAAAAGTAATGATGACCATACTCAAAAACCAGGAAGAAAATACCGGGGGGACAAAAAAGACAGGGGGAAGAGAAAGAACCGCTTCCTGGAAAAAAGTTTACGATTTTGAACGGCAATTCCGGGACATCCTGAAAAACCTGGAAGATAATAATCTTGGTGCAGTTAAAAACAATATAAAAAAACTTGAGAAGATAGATAAAAAAAATACCCGGATTCATTATATCCAGGGGATTTTGAAATTTAAGGAAAAGAGATATAAAGCGTGTACTAAAGCGTTAAATAAAGTTAAACCCTCGTCACTTGTCAACGGCAGTGACCGCTCACTGCTGGACAACTTCTACTATTACTTGGCGTTATCTCACCACTATTTGAATAATATGGAACAACGACGGGCATACAGTGAAGGAATAAGCGACGAGGCGCTTAAAGCCAGGCTGAAAAAAATCATCGCAGAAACAAAAGCCCGCGAAGAAAAAACGGAAAAAAGCGGGAAAAAAATCCGGGAAAAGTCTTGACAAATGAAAAAATGTGTAATATATTCTGTTCATATTTAACATATTTAAAAAGGAGGTCCTATGAAAAATAGACCGTTGTGTGGAAAAAATTGGGGTTTATTTACCGTTGTAATTTTTTTGTTTTTAGTAATGCCGTTTGCAGTTTTAAGCGGTGCTGAAGAACCCACTGGCGAGACGGGCACTATAAAAGGTGTTATGTATAAAAAGGATGGGAAAACACCGCTTAAAGATGCCCAACTTATATTGGAAGAGTTTGAAGATGGTAAAGCTACAGGCAGAGAATTCAAATCCAAGAACCCGAAGGATGACACGGAGTATACCGATGAGACTGGAGAATATATACTTGAAAATATTGACAAAGGCTTTTACCGGGGAAAGATTACAATCAATCGTGGTAAACATTACAAGATAAAAAAGGTCGACTTTTTCTTTCATGTGATCCCCGGAGAACCAAATATTGTCTCTTTCTCCCTGAAAAAGAATAAATAGGAGGCTTCCGTGAAAAAAGGAAAAATAAAAAAAACCGTCACCTATTTTACCCTTCCCCTATTTGTATTTGTAATGCTCTGGCTTCCGCTTCCTTCGTTACCGGCTGCCGCGGAGGAGCCCGCCGGGGTCGGCACCTTAAAAGGTTTCATCTACAAAAAAGATGGCAAAACACCGCTCTGGGGCGCCCAGGTGGTGCTCAAAAATATAGAGACCGGGGAAATTATTAGGTCCAACGTCACGGATGCTATTGGCGACTATGAAATAAAAGATAAGCCGGCAGGGAATTATAAGGTCTTAATAATTGTGAAAAAGAAAAACCATGAAATTAAAAAGATCGACTTTTTAATTAAAATCGTAGCTGGAGAAATCACCAATATATCTTTCGCGGTGAAAAGAAAACGCTTCCTGTTTATTTTCCCCTTTAGACTCTGTGAAGTGGTGGCAATCGTTGCCGGGGTACTGGCAATCGTTGTGGCGGTAAAAAAATAGTTTTTATTGACAAAAAAAGACGAGTATATTATTATAGTAACTGCCCAGGAGGCAAAATGAAAAAAAAGGTTCTATACATAAAAAAGGGGATTGTGGCCGCCGCGGTTGTATCCCTGCTTTTAACGTTAATGCCGGCATCGCCGGCTTTTGCCGGCAGTGGCGATATCTACGAGTCCAACAGCAATTTAGGACATATACGGGGTTTCATCTATAAAGCGGATGATAAAACACCGCTCTGGGGTGCCCAGGTAGTGTTGCAGGATGTTAAGAGCCGGCAGGTGTTTCGCTCCAATGT
>Ga0209976_10002605_pt1 | contig 10209 bp, 10 predicted proteins | sample SumtaG_FD_182806 | JGI IMG/M metagenome (GOLD analysis project Ga0209976, IMG submission 182806) | Deep subsurface microbial communities from Indian Ocean to uncover new lineages of life (NeLLi) - Sumatra_00157 metaG (SPAdes) (version 2) | ecosystem: Environmental > Aquatic > Marine > Oceanic >... | reverse complement strand
CATCTGTTAAACCTAACTCTGACAAACCATCAAAATCAAAATTTAAATCATTGCCCGGAACATTTGGATCCGGATTTATCATCAATTGATTAACTTCAGTTTGTGACTCTTTGGTAAAACTTTGTTTATCGTAAAATTGTCCTGCGGTTGCAAAAATAGTTATTGGATGATTTACATAATATGGATTTGGATATGGATTAGGACTATGAGGATCACGACTTACAGTCAAAACTAGATTCGTTGATGCTGGATTACCATCTTTATCTATTGAAGTACCTTCTTTATTTTTTGCTTTGATATAAATTGTATATGGAGAATGCTCTGTAGCTGATCTAAGCCCACCCTGTAATGTATTATTTTTGATAGTTAATCCTAAGTAATCCTCTACTTGTTTCAGACCTTTTAAATCAATTTTTCCATCCTGACTTTTTGCTTCTATTTCCCAACCATCAATTTCAGAACTGCCTTTTGGAACTTTAAAATAATTAGTTAATAAAGCAGGAGGCAAATCATCGCCCCACTTAACTGTTCTTGAGCCAATATCATCTATTTTAATTGGCGGACTTGTAGCTCCATCAGTAATTATAGTGATGGGTAAGGGAGTTTTGCTTTCACCTCCTGCTGTATTAGAAGCATAAAGATGAAAAGTATGTAAAGCCACATTTTTTCCTTTCATCGCTTTTGGCGTTCCGGAAAAAGTTACAATAAAATAACTATTAACTCCCTCTTTGCGAGGCTTTTTCTCTATATTATAATCCAAGCCCAAATCTTTCATTTTGTCATGTTCACCTGGCCCAAAATATAACCTCAAATCATTTCCAGGAACGTTTGGATCTGGGTTAATCATTAATTGATTGTCTTCCGTTTGATCTTCTTTAATCGGCGAAATATGATCATAAGTATGACCAACTTCTAAATCCATAAAAACCCCTCCTCCTCCATGATAATAGTTGTCATTCGGATAAGGATTACAGTCATGTTTTGGAGTTACCACCAAAACCAAACTTATAACACTCAATGATGGAATCGAATTAACATTCGCCGACACAAAATCTACGGTAAAGTTTTTATTCTTATCTTTGGCAGTAAAACTATCCGCATTAATAATTAATCTTCCATCTTTATATTGCAAATCATGATTTTTCGGCAGATTTTTTACTGTATATTCAATTTTGCTGGCATCTTTATCTTTAACCTGGCCGGCAAAATATTGCTGCACATCAATTTGCTTAATTTCTTTAGGGTGTACAATAACTACATGTTGCACCGCAGACAACTTGTCCCCAGGCGAAGGAACTGGTGAAGGCAAAATCTCCGATGATTGGTCAACTAAAGCCAAAACTTGCTGCATACGTACCGCAGGATTAGATACCCAATCACGCAAATTATTAATACCAACGTTCGCTTGAGGTGACCCATACATCGCAGGTTTAGCATTTTGATCGCCGCCCCAGTTATAAGTTAAATTAATGCCGACTTGGTTATCATTGCGCGCGCCCAAATTGCCGACAATTCTTTCGCCCAAAAGCCCAAGTTGTAAATTACTTCCTGGAATACTATATAACAACCAATCTACTTCTGCTTGGTAATCTTGATAAGGTTTGCGATGACTCGCTAATAATTTAAACTTAACATGATCGTTGATTAATTGATCCAAACTTACGGTGGCACCTAAACCGTTATCATCTTTTTTGCTGCTCAAATCATTATACATGCGATATAAAACATTATCATAGTTTGCTTGAAGCCCTATTAAAGTAGTCGGCGTGGGCACAAAATCAACTCCAGCACTTATACTTTTATCAGTTCCACCAGAAATACGGCGATGATTTCGATATAAAAATCCGCCCGACCAATAATTTTTATCTGCCAAAGTTTTGCTGTTTGCTTTGCTGTAATAAGCATTAAAATTAACATCGTGTAATAAACCTTTATCCAAAACATACGCATAACTTGCACCGATCGCATTTTGATAAATCCATTGAGACACCATACCTGAAGAAAAATCAAAATCTAATTTTTGTGATAAGTTTTCCGCGGTTAATTTTATCAATTGATTGGGAGTAAGCGCATGTCCCCAGGTTACACTAAAACGACGTTGTTTGCCGCCTGCATCTACTTCAGCAGATAAAGCATTTCTTACATCAAGCAGCTGGGTATATTTACCAACTAAATAAATACCTACAAGCTTGCTCCACTGAAAATTTAACTTCAATGGACCTTTAAAGCCAAAATCACTACTGGAAAAATTTAATGAATTATTATCAACATCTTGATTAGAATTAATTGAAGTTTCATATGGCGCTGGCTTTTGTGTTGCAAAATTATCACTGGCTGCAACACTGATTCCACAACAAAACGCAAACAACATTAAAAGCGCAAATAACTTTAGCAGCAAACATGTGCATTGCTTAACAGTATCACGACAACGCATTATTAGATCTTCTTCTAATTAATATAAAGAACATCCCCCACGATTTAACGCAAGGAATCATCAAGCTAAATAAAACTTGAGCATCAGTGCTCTGAATTGACTAAACAGGAAAGATCATCTTGATCTAGAAGTTTTATGAGCGTCTATATTAGACCAAGCTTTGAACATTTGAAATAAGCAAATGGATTATTTTTATGTACGATGTTTGCTATATATTGCTGTTTGCGCATGATCTATCGGCTGAACTCAGTAAATTAATTGAAGCTGCAAATAAGGTGTGTAATCAAGGAAGCCAAAGCCCTGTGTTAACTATTTTAAAGGCCTTTTATTAACGAAGAAACATCATATCCCGCAAAACTCCCGCAAGGATTTTTGTGAAGATGATAAAGATAGGTAAGCAGTTGATTTAAAGTGGGTCGTGAGCGACTCGAACGCTCGACCAATAGGTTAAAAGCCTACTGCTCTACCGACTGAGCTAACGACCCATAAGGCAAACATGGTACTAAATTATAGCAAAATATCAAGCAAAAACACCTTGTCTTGATATAACATGAAAGTAGATCCCCCGCTGGAGTTTATCCCCGCGAAAGCGGGGACCAGGATAACTTCAATAAAACGTAATTCCTGCTCAAATCTATCGTAAGGTAACTTATCCTTACATCACGATCATACTTCTTTATCTACAATTTCAGTTAACCCACAATCGCGGACCTCTGTAATTTCTGCAATTGCACAGTTGCCACCCTGGCGGCGCTACAATTTGGGTACTTTTTAATGATCGTCTGCCAATATTCCTTGGCTTGATCAAACCGTGTATTATTAAAAGCCATCTCCGCCAATTTCAACAACGCATCCGCCGCCTTACAAGAATCACCATAATTATTCACCACTAAATTAAATTGCTCAATCGCATTATCATTATCACCGGCAATTATGTACAATTCCCCTAACCAATAATGCGCATTCGACGCAAATTGCCCCGACGGATATTTACGCAAATAATCATTTAACGCAGAAATTGCCGCGGTATATTGTTTATTCGTAATCAACGTAAACGCGCTATGATAAGATTTGGTTTCTTCATCTGAAGTAGCCGTACTAGAAGGCACGCTCGACTTAGCATCTGACGTTGTCGTAACAGGCATACCCGCAGACTTATTAGATAACGAGGCTAAACGTTGATTTAAATCTGAATATAATTTACGTTGTTGATCTTCTAATTGTTTAAGCTGTTGACTTTGCACATCAATCAACCCACGTAAATTTGCAATTGCTTGTTGTAATTGCGTAAGTTTCTGTGGCAAATTCATTTGCTGCAAATAACCAACTTGTTGCTCTAAACGCGCCACCCGCCCATTCATATCCGTTGACACGGGTTGTAATTGCTGCGCCAATGGTACTACTGGTTGAACTGGCGTTACTGGTTGAGCCGGAGTAACACTTGCACTTGATCCAACATCCACAACTGGAGCTTCATCTGCAAATGCGCAACCCACTAACACAACAAAAAATATTGTACAAATAAATTTAAATACTTTCATCTTCTTCTACCTCAACTTTCATATCGCAGATCATCACGTCGATTTAAACTATAAGCAACTTCCGTATTCCCGTAAGCGATTGGTTTCTCAGCGCCATAACTTACCGTACGCACTTGATTTTTCGGCACCCCCTGCATTCTCAAGATGCTTTCTACCGCATTCGCCCTTCTTTGACCCAAAGCAATATTATATTCTCTGCTGCCACGAATATCTGTATTACCTTCTATTACCACATGTTTTTGTGGGTGTTGCAACAAATATCGCGCGTGCGCTTGAATAATTGCATAATCTTGAGGCGCCACATTATAACGATCAAACGCAAAATAAAAACTACGCACCGCCAAAATACCATTATGCGGCCCAGCATCATTTTGCAAACTACGTAATGCTGCAAGATCATTTACTTCACCTAGACCTTGCGTTTGTACGGTCGCAGCCGTACCTTGAGTACTCCCATTACTGATTGACCCCATTTGATGCGCACAGCCAAATAACAAAATACAAACACAACTCAAACAAAATAATTTTTTCATTTTAACCTCCTAATGGGGTCAGGTCTTGAGTTTTACGCTCTGACCTAAAACCTGCTCCCGTTATCTTTATCTATTAGGCCAAAGCTTAAAACTCAAGACCTGACCCCACTATTACTGTTTACTGCTTAAAAATGGCGACCAAGCGGGTTCCCTAACCTCTCCATTCGTTTCTGGCAAATTCAATCTTACTTTACCATCGGTTGAAACCAACGCCAACAATCCTTTATTACCATCGTGCGACGCATAAATAATCATCCGTCCATTTGGCGCGATACTCGGCGACTGATTATCACATACACCCGCTAAAATCGTAACCACACCTGTTTGTAAATCTTGTATCGCAATATTAAAACTTCCTTGATCGCGATGCAACATTACAATACTTTTTTTGTCCGGTGTAAATGACGCGCGCGCATTATAATTTCCAACAAAAGTTAAACGACGCAAAGATCCGCTTGCTAAATCACGTAAATAAATTTGCGGCGATCCCGCTCGATCTGAGGTAAATAAAATTGATTTTCCATCTGGAGAAAAACATGGTTCGGTATCAATCAGCCAACCATTGGTTAATTGCGATAATTTTCCATTGTGTAAATCAACCAAAAATATTTTCGCACCACCATTTTTCGATAACACCACCGCCAAATGCTTACCATCCGGCGACCAAGTAGGCGCACCATTAATCCCCGGAAAACTCGTAATTACACGCCTTGCCCCCGTCGTTACATTTGACACAAACAAAGTTGCTCGCCGATTTTCAAATGAAACGTATGCAATGCTCTTACCATCCGGTGACCAAGCCGGCGACATAATTGGCTGACTTGATGTTAAAATTGCTTGCGGATTATAACCATCGGAATCAGACACAATTAACGAATATTTCCTCGGCTGATTCGGCGTACGATCAACTAAAATATAAGCAATTTTGGTGGAAAAAATCCCTCGCTCGCCGGTAAGTTTTGCATAAATTATATCAGAAATTTTATGCGCCAACTTGCGTAAATCTTTCGCCATCACCACATAAGTTTCTTTCGCCAAAACCGGACTTGCATCAAAAAACGATTTTTTCTTAAAATGCTTATAAATATTTAACAAACTAAAAGAAATTTGGTATTTATTATTACCATAAGATTGAATTTTACCAAGCACCAAATCATCAACGCCTTTGTCTTTCCAATATTGAAAATCTACATTATTAATATCACTTGGCGTTTGCTGCATTTCCTTAACATCAAGCAATTTAAATCGCCCGCTATTTTGCAAATCCTGCGAAATAATTGTGGTAACATCTAAAGGCAATTGTTGGTTGCCTTGAAATTTAAATGGAATTGCGGCAATTGGAATTGCCCGATCCACCCCCTTGGTTAATTCAAGATTTAAAATTGCATACGCCGATGTTTGCAAAATTAATAACAAACCAAAACAAATTATCATTTTTATTTTCATAATAATTCTAATACCCACTTGTAGGGGCACGGCGTGCCGTGCCCCTACAATCTTCACGTTAACACCCCTTCAGGTTTTACGGTCAAATGTAATTCCCGCATTTGATCAAAAAGCCTGGTATCATTCGGCGTCGGTAATGGCGAAGCTTTCCACACTGCGGTAATAACTGAGCGATCCAACACCGCATCCCCACTGCTTTGTAAAATTTTAACATTTAAAACCGTGCCACCAGGCGCCAAATTAATTAATAGTTGTGCCGATAATTTTTTATTTACTTTAGGCGGCACAATCCAATTCTGCTCAATTACATTGGTGATCAATGCTTTATATTTAGCAATTTCGCCTTGCATTTGTTTATTTTGCGCAGAAAAAATTTGTTTTTGTTCGGCGGTAATTTGCGTTTGCAATTGTTTTTCCACATCAACTTTTTCTGCCAAATTACGTTTTTTTCGCAAACCGACTAAATGTTGTTGTAACTGAGTCATTTTTTTTGCTGCCATTTCCGTTTGTTGCTTTTGTTGTCGCTTAAGCTTTCGTTGTTGTTGGCGTAACTTGGTCAAACGTTGTTGTTCTGCTATACGTTGTTGTTTAGCTTGTAGAGCCAATTTTGCTAAATGTTTTTGATGTGCGATTTCTGCGCGACGTTTAGCCAGGCGTTCTGCTTTAATTTTGTGAATTTGTCGTTGTATTTGTCGCTGATTGACGGTTACAGCATCAACAATTTTAGGCGCATTATTTTGCGTCATCATATACAGGTTATGTTTGAAATTCAAACTTCCAAACATAATAATAAACACAACAATATATAAAATCGCCGCAAATATTGTAGATTTTTTATAAAACTTGTTCATTACAAATTCTCATTTGGGCTTGCGGTCATCAAACCAACTTGTTTAACACCCGCGCGCTGCAACAAAACCATCGCCCGTACCACTTTCGCATAATCAACTTGTCGATCACCTTTCACTAAAACCGTTATCTTATTACCCGCCTGATTAGCAACCGCTAATTCTGCCGCAACACGATCCATTAATTTTTGCGCAGGCAAAGGAACACCAGAGTTTTTCGACGAATTTAAATAATACAAACCTTTTTTATCAACGGATACAATAATTGGCGTAGTTTGTTTAACTGATAATGCGCGAGCGCGAGCACGCGGTAAATTAACATGCACGCCTTGACTTAATAATGGCGCGGTAATCATAAAAATTACCAACAAAACCAACATTACATCAATGTATGGCACCACATTGATTTCCGACATGGAACGATTGCGTTTGCGTTGATATCTCATGATTCTAAAAGTCTCGTTAAGTAATTTGAAAATTCTTCGGCAAAAACTTCATATCGATTTAACATCCGTTCAACCGTATTATTATAACGATTATATGCGATGACCGCTGGAATCGCGGCAAACAAACCCATTGCCGTGGCAATCAACGCTTCCGAAATCCCTGGAGCAACCATCGAAATTGTCGCTTGTTGCACATGACCTAAAGCCTGAAACGCCATCATAATTCCCCACACCGTACCAAATAACCCAACATACGGACTAGTTGAGCCCACCGTGGCCAAAAATGGCAAATGCGTTTCCAAATCATCTACTTCACGTGCATGTGCAACTCGCATGGCACGCTGTGCCCCTTTAATTATAGATTCAGACGCAACATTTTGTTGTTTATGCAAACGCGAGAATTCTTTAAATCCCGCACAAAAAATAGTTTCAAGTCCGCTAAGATTTTCCTGGGTAGAAATATTTTGATAAAGTTCGTTTAAGTTTTCTGTCTCCCAAAATTCTTCTTCAAATAAATCCCCTTGTTTACGTGTCCAACGCAAGAAAAACCACCGCTGAAAAATAAATACCCACGAAACAAACGAAGCCAACAATAAAACCAACATGACAAACTTTACCACTGGATCAGCAGCTAAAAAATATTGAATCACCGAAGAATTAATCATCATTTTTTATTCCTCTAATTTTTGTAAAATCTCGTGCGGAATTACACAAGGTTTTAATTTTTTATTAACGCACGCCAATTTAATTATACCTTTGCAATAAATTACATCTTTATTACGCACCACATGTTCGATTTCCATCGATGCTTTACCAAGCTTTATTACGTCACAAGTTATTTCTAACGTATCCAAAAGTCGCGCTGGACGCAAAAACTTAAGCTCTGCTGCACATACGGCAAAACATACATCTTTACACGACGCAAATAACCATTCGGTGCGCGCATGCTCCATATATTTTAAATAATTGGTATGATACATTACACCTTCACAATCTGTATCGGAATAATAAACTCGTGTGGTAAAAATAAATTTTTCCATTATTCTTCATTAAATAATTTTTGTTGTGCCGTTTTTTCTTTTGGCTTGTTAATTCCAAAATGTGCATAAGCATGCTGCGTCGCCACTCTGCCACGCGACGTTCGCATCATAAAGCCTTTTTGAATTAAATATGGTTCTAAAATATCTTCAATCGTGCCACGTTCTTCACTAATCGCCGCTGCCAAACTATCAACTCCAACCGGCCCGCCATCAAACTTATCAATCATCGCCAATAATAATTTGCGATCTAACATATCAAAACCATGTAAATCAACATCCAACAAATCCAACGCTTTGTCCGCTACACTTTGTGAAATATCTCCATCTGCTTTAATTTGTGCATAATCACGTACACGACGTAATAAACGATTCGCAATCCGTGGCGTACCGCGCGATCGCTTAGCAATTTCGGCCGCCCCCTGTTCATCAATATTTATTTTAAAAATATTTGCCGAACGTTTTATAATGCACACCAATTCATCCACGTTATAAAATTCCAAACGTTGCACAATGCCAAAACGATCACGTAATGGCGAAGTTAATAATCCCGCACGCGTAGTCGCTCCAACCAAAGTAAACGCCGGCAAATCTAATTTAATTGATCTAGCCGAAGGCCCCTCACCAATTATAATATCCAATTGATAATCTTCCATCGCCGGATATAAAATTTCTTCGATGTGCGGGCTTAAACGATGAATTTCATCAATAAATAAAACATCATCTTGTTCAAGGTTGGTAAGAAGCGCTGCCAAATCGCCGGCTTTTTCTAATACTGGACCTGACGTGGCGCGCAAATTGACATCCATTTCATGCGCGATAATATGCGCCAAAGTGGTTTTGCCCAAACCAGGTGGCCCAAAAATTAATACATGATCAAGCGCTTCTTGCCGTTGTTTTGCCGCAGCGATAAAAATTTCCATTTGGTTGCGCACTGGATTTTGTCCAACATAATCTTCCAAAGTTTTTGGCCGAATAATGCGATCATCAACTTCATCTTCGGATAATTGTTCCATCACCACCAATCGATCTGTTTCTAGCATAGTTCTCCCTCTTAGCGGGGTCAGGCTTACTTCGTAGCGGGGTCAGGTCTTGAGTTTTAAACTTTGACTTAAAACTCAAAACTTGACTCCGTTATCTCTATCTATTAATCCAGAGTGTAAAACTCAAGACCTGACCCCATTATTTAAAGCTTTAAAGCTTGGCGAATAATTTCTTCGCTCGATAAATCTATCACATTAATTTTCGCTACGGCACGACTTGCATCCTGCGGTTTATAACCCAACGCAACCAATGCACTAATTGCATCTCGCGTTGTGTTATTACCATCCGCCGATAATATTTCATCTGATTTAGCAACACCACCAACCGGTTGCCAATCTTTCAACCGATCACACATTTCAATAATTAATCTTTCCGCGGTTTTTTTACCAACTCCAGGAATATGCATCAATCTTGCGGTGTCTTTATTTTCCACACAAAATACAAATTCATCTGGATTAATGCTGGATAAAATCGCCATCGCCATGCGCGGTCCAACGCCATTTACCTTAATCAAAGTACGAAACAACAAACGTTCCTGCACATCTACAAAAGCATACAAGTCATGCACATCTTCACGCACCACTAAATGCGTAAACAAAGTTACTTCTCGTCCTACTTCCGGTAACTTATAAAAAGTATTCATCGAAGCATAAACTTCATAACCAACACCCACCACATCAATTAACAACACCGGCGGATGTTTGGCAATAATTAAGCCTTTTAGATAACCAATCATTTAGTTTTATCCCCATATATTTGGGCACAGCACGCTGTGCCCCTACAGTTGTGAGCATGACAAAGAGCCACCGCTAACGCATCTGCCGCATCAGTTTGTGGCACATCAGACAAGTTCAACAAAGTTTTTACCATTTGTTGTACT
>Ga0209976_10002600_pt1 | contig 10223 bp, 18 predicted proteins | sample SumtaG_FD_182806 | JGI IMG/M metagenome (GOLD analysis project Ga0209976, IMG submission 182806) | Deep subsurface microbial communities from Indian Ocean to uncover new lineages of life (NeLLi) - Sumatra_00157 metaG (SPAdes) (version 2) | ecosystem: Environmental > Aquatic > Marine > Oceanic >... | reverse complement strand
CAATAATTGCGTAATTTGTTATATCATCGGATTTACTACCACCAATGTCACCCGTTGTAAACGTACCGCCTGAAACGGCCTTGCTAATTTCCATACCACTCTTACCGCCGCCGAACATACTGCTAATCCCTCCAATTCCCGACATAATTCCCGCCATCGGATTTAACATACCGGCAACGCCGGATAATATCCCGCCCGTCTCGGCAGGTAAGGCAACACTCGGTACTGCTGACTGATCTGAAGCTGGAAAAGACATTTTATTTTTTCCTTATAACCAAAGCGACACCAAGTAATACAACGCCGACAATAATCAACGTGACATTTGGAGTAAACTTAAAATCTGCAAGCGTTAAATTTCTCTCGATCTCGCCAACTCTGGCAGGTTCGATTGTTGGAGTTAAACCTTGCGTTCCTTCGATCCGCTCCAACTCTTGAAATACATCGGCGGTCCCCCCGACTATTGTACTAATACCGCCGAGCATATTTTGCCAGGCCCCTGGATCGAAAATGTTTGTCAATATTCCACGCTTTGAATAGTCTATTTGCGTAGGCATGTCTCTACCTCAAAATATGTTAAGAGCAAAAACAAAAGCGATCAACCGATGTAGTTTGCCGCGCCCATGTCATAGACCATTTCGGAATACACTTCGTAAGCGTTCGGAGCCGTTGACCAGTTAAACTTTTGACGAAAGCTCGTTGCAACTCCAACAGGCAGGGCCGAACCTTTACGGTTAAAATCGACATCGAACCATCCCGATTGTGGGGACCTACCCGCCCGATGTAACAGATAATTATTCTGTGCGATTGTCAAGGGATCGTGCAACAACTCTTCATTGAAACGAACCTCGACATCATCCAGAACACCCGTTGCACCGAGATCAACATGATAGCCAAGCATGGCCGTGTTCGGTTCGCCAAACGGCAACTCAGTGACATTCTCTACCGAGATCGTAGTATGAGAACGTTCCGACTTCTCAAGGCGGATATGTTCGCCAAGCGGTCTCTTCGGTCCCCGATCGATTTCCGGTATGACTCCGCAAAGAACAACAGTCGGTGCAACATCTTTCAACTTAACGTTTAAGATGTAATGATCGATGTCAAGCATACCGACAACCAGGGCGAAAGGATCGACCAACATTCCCAAACCGATCCGAGTAAATGGAATGTAGAGACATCCGGCATAAGTGTAACCGCTTTTCGATGTCTCAGGATACTTATTGAGAATATCGAAAATGACATCGGCGGGAATTTCCTTGAGCAAACGGATACTCGGACCTTTCTTTTGTTTAAGAGTCAAGGAAATCCAGGCCACATCCGTAATAATTTCGGCCTCAGTCATCATAACGCCCGCCGCTTTTGTGAAGTCCAACAATAGACCATGCTGATTGAACCTTGAGCCAATTGGAATTGTGCATAGTGCGTTTTGTGCTATGCCTGGCAAATCAGCTTCTTTTGCTAAGTGTGTTTTCATGGTTTACTCCGTTAAAAATAAAGTAATATTTCCATCCATGTCACGAACCACGTCACCATGTCCGTGATCCATCAATAGATTTATCCGCCCAACGCTTTACGAATATAGGCTTTGGCCTTGATCGCATACGGACCGACAACGGGTATCTTGCCAGACCAATTCCAAAGAGCAATTGTCGCCCCGCCATAAACGGCATAAGTGATCCACCTTTTGCCCGTGAAATTTCCCTCACCTTTGGGAATATTAAAATTTATCCATGCTTTCCCCATGACGATACCCTTTCAATACATAAATACCATTGACGTTCAAAATGGGAGATTAAAGAAGTGTTACGGATTTTGTCAATAGACTACCGTTACGGTTAGGAAAAATTTTTTTTGTAGGCTTTTTGCAGTCTATACAGCTTTTGCTTGTGTTTATTGGAGCAAGTTTTCGCCCGTCCGCTAATTATTATACCACAGATTTTACACAAGTTCGTCTTTACAAATTTCCCACTTACGCGCTCCATCGCCATAAACCCACTTCAAATATTGATATTTTTCAAGGTTCCGGATCGCCTGGGCCGCATCGGTTCCCAGGTAATCTTTGAAATATTTAAGATCATCCGGTTCGGTATTTACAAAGATGCAAAACTCCTGGGCCTGACTTGTAATTTTTCGACCGAAACCGACCGGCCTCTGAGCCGCACCGAATAACTCGACTCCAGGTTCACGGCCACCGAAAATCATTTTATTAAATTCTTTCGGCGGTCTTTGCTTATCAAAAATTATGTTCAACTCTTCGACAACCAGAGTCAAGTTTTTACATTTCATACAAAGATCACAGATCTCCGCTATGTCCTCGATGATCTGACTTTCATCATCATCAACAGGGGGCCGATAGATCATACGAAAGTCACCTGAATAAACTTTAAGCCAGAATTTTTTCAAGTCAATCAGATTATGAAAAGTCACTCCGTCCGTATAATCCTTGCTAAGAGTATCGAAGATCACAAGCCGATTAATCGACTTTATAACTTGACGGATATGAGCGGTTTTCCCACTTCCCCGCATCCCAAAATTTAACCTGATAATAGCTTCGTCACTCATGTTACTGTTTCCTTAATGCCGAGCATACCGGCAAACTGATTTATCCGCTCAGGTGACATATCCTTGAGCTTATCAATAATGTTAACGATAGATTTCTCTGAATCTTTGTTGACAATGACAGGTCCGGACCTTGACAGTTTTATGGCATCGAACCTACTACCAATAACAAGCTCCAAACTCATATACAAACCAAACCACATTTCAAGGACCGGAGAAATATGCAGATTCGGAAAGTAATAACTCATAAGGTTCGTCGCCGGTATGCCGATCAACTTCTCTTCATCCTTAGACAAATTTATGTTAGGGACATTTTTTGCCAAACGTTGCCAGCCATTGAAAAATTTATTGAGAAAAAACAGATAGACCGGATCGGGGACCTGGTTTTTCAATATACGCTCGACACGGGCCTTCTCATCTGAAAGCCCTGGGGTCCGTCCTGTAGCACTACCAGGCGCAGAATAATCCACATGGGCCGGTCCAGGAGCTTCCTGGGGGGCTTCCTGGGACGGTCCAGGGGGCTGATCCTTAGCCAGGGCCGCTTCCAACTCCGGATTTTTCACATTCTCCGATCCCCTGGAGTTTACAGGATCAACAAAACTGTCAATTTCAAGCTCATTCAATTTTTCTTTCTGGATGATCTCCGTTGCCAACTTTGTACGGTTCCAATATTTTGAAACCTTGATCTTCAAATTTTCGGCCTGCTTAACCAGATCGGGCCGTGACTTCTTTTTAAGAATATCTAATCCTCGCATTGTTCAACCCCCGTTGTAAATGTCACTTTACCCCAAAGAAATTCTCGTACTTGCGGCTCCGGTTCATTTCCAGGCCCAGGATCGGGCGGGTCCGGTTCCTTTGGCAGGTCCGGTTCCCTGGGTAGTTCAGGTTCGGGCGGCATTTCCGGTTCCGGAGCTTCGCAGGTATGCCATTCCGGATTCGGATCGCCAACGTTCTCAAACCAACCGCAAGTATCACAATTAAATTTCCCGCCGCTCTCAAAAGCAAACGGGTTTTTACAATTCGGACAATTCATAATTCTTAAACCTCGGAATTAATTAATCTCCATACCTCAGAGAAAAACGCCGGTCTTTTTTCTTTGGGTAAACCCATGAACTGAGCCACGACATTATCAACCGTGATTCTAATTTCCGGTTCTGATTCCGGATCGGGGGCCTGGACCGGTTCCGGCCTTTCCCAGGCCTTAACTTTACCGGCATCTTTTGTCACCGGCAACGGATCACCAACAATTACAAAACATCCGTTAACATGATCCCAGATTAAATTTGCCGTGTTACCGCTTGCCTTTATAACCAGCTTGTACGGAAATCCACCTGCGGAAGAACTAACCGTAATTTCTTCGTCCTGGGTTTTCTGGAGTTCAAGCACCAACTCAGTCAATGCCTTTTCCATAACAGCGCCTAATTGAGCTTTGTTAAATGCACAAATCATTGTCTTCACCTTTCAAAAAATTGTTATATTTACAATGTCACCAACGATGGCGACTAAATAATAAGACAGTAAAAAAAATTTTAAGTCATATTGGTACCGGCCAAAAAAGATCACCCCTTACAGAGCAAGTGACATTAAAATTATCGTAATTTACAAGTCAAACGAACATACTCAGACAATTGCTGATCCTCGTTAATTTTAGGATCATAATTCATCGATCCCTCAAAACGAGAAACCAATTGACGTTGGTGAGCGTTCATCCTGGAAGCTCCGTCATCAAGCATATCGATCACCCAGGCAATGAATTTTTGATCGGATACAAAAGTTTTTCGCACACAAGCCAGGGACGGAGCGACTTGCCGCTCAGTCCATTCGATAACTCCGGTAAGTGTGTTTTGAATTTTCTCGATCCTGATCGTAAGCTTTCCAAGTGACTCAGTTATCAACTGCCAAAAATCATAGACATCAAGACGGTTGATATTTCGATCACCGTTACGATGAACAAAGCTAATACAACCCCCGATCAACGCCCCACATATAGTAGCAAACACAACAATGTCACCTTCACAACCGGAAAGTGCTATAAATACCTTTTGAGACTTCTTTTGTGAAAATTCGATTTCCCAACGAACACAATCTTTTTCCCCGTCACTTTCAAGCTTTTTATCATAGCACCGGAGATATTTTCCTGATCCATTTTGGCCCCGCCGTCCAAACCAGGCCTCGTCATAACAGCGCCGACCACAATCCCAGGCCGGTCTATAACCTGCTTTCCTAAATCCTGTATAATCATAACGCTCGATTAATTCATGCAGATCATACGGCTCAACAATACGGCGATAATCATCAAAAAATATATCGATCCGAGTACACAAGCCCTGAAAATGTTCAAAGCCCTGGATCATAAGAAGCAAATCGGGGGCGGTAAGCTCATCGCAGGCCTTGCCTGGACACTCAAAAGTAAAACGGCCCCTGTGGACTCTTTGTGATCGCTCCACGTCTGAGTCGTAATTCATAGAAGCACCGGACGGCCAGATGTATCTTGAATCATAAGACCAAAGACCGTAGCCGTCTGAATCACTTTCACCATAGAAACGGTCGATCCAGGATTTTATCTCTTGTAAGTCTTTTTGATTAAACGATATGCGTAACCAATGGATACCCACTTGATTACAATTATGGGAATTAACCCCCCGTATTACATCACGGGGGGTAATCCCCTTTTCAGCTTCCGTGCAAGCGTACATAGCTTGACTCCTTTCGCACTATTGCGGACATTTATGCGTTACTTCTCTGCGCTCGAGGACTCAGATTCAGACTTTTCAGGATTGTCCTTGACGCCGATATACAAAGCCAGGACCTTTGGCCTGGACCGACAAGCTTCGATCAGGTGAGATACTGCCGCGATCATAAGCCCCGCAACAACAACTCCATATAGACAAAGGTAAACTTTCTTCTCAGTGTCACTCCATTTAGTTTTTGCCATGATTAATCCTCTGGTTTTTTGCCAATAAACTCAAAACTCTCCACGATCACCCTGATCCGACTATGCTTCTTATCTTCATGTTCCCAGGACTCCAGCTTAAGCCGTCCGACAACAAAGATCGGATTTCCCTTGCTGAAATATTTATTGATAACCTCAGCACGCTTTCCAAAACATTGACACTCCACAAACAAAACCTCTTCACCCATCGACTCATCTTGCTTTTTGAACTTACGATTAACGCCCAGGCCAAACTCCACAACCGCCGTCTGATTCGTTGTGTAGCTCAATTTCGGGGTCCTGGTAAGATTCCCCATAAGGATCACTTGATTAAAATCCGACATATCATTTTCTCCTGTAAATTCAGGGCTTACGCCCTGTCACTGGAAGTTTCGCTTTATGAGCCTCGGCAGGTTTTCGGCCTACGTCTTTTAAATCTTGATGATACTTAACTTTTTTAGCGTTACGGGTTCGGCGGGTCCTCGATGTAAGCTCAGCGGATCGCTTTTTTTTCGGTAACGCTGAATTTTTATATTTTCCACGTTTGCCGCGCTTGCCTAAAAGCCAGGCCGTGTATGCTTTGTATGCTCGATGTAGAGCTTGTTTACATTTGGTACTGCAAAACCCGTCTCTTTCGGTCTCTTGATCCGGCCTGTATTGTTTACCGCACCAGCGACAATACCAATGATGTTTATACATAAATAAATATCTCATCTCTTTTTTAGCGTTATTGGATATCGAGCCGGCTCAGCTCCATGCCGGCTCAGCTCCGGAGCCTGGCGATAACGCTTATTATTCCCGTTATTAACGTTAGGAGAACAGGGGGCGATGCGGAGCATACCGCATACAACGTACCCCCTGCCCTGCCTTGCCTCAGCTTCACTAATCCGCTCAGGTCCTCTTCAGGTAGCCCTACCCTGATCAGTGACATATATAAAAAATCGGGCGGACAGCCGGTCCGGTCGAGGAATGTGGCACATCCGCCCTGGAGTGGAGAGCAAAGAAAGAGGATGGAAGTCAATATTTTGACTTCCACCCATAGAGAAGCTATACGGCCAACAAAGCCGCCCTGATGATTTATGAAACGGCAGATGAACGAGAGAGATCGCACACCTGCCGTCCACTTGTGGACATCTGAACTGCCAGGACAGATGAAATGCTCGGATTTGTGGACACGAAAAAAATCAGAAAAAAACTGCAAAAAGGCAATTTTTCTTTTGCCAACAGGCCTTTTCTGATAAAATTTGTCCTTCAGGGGCATTTTGCACCTTCCTTGCAAATGTCCTGGTCGCCAGGTAATTTAGGTTTACTTGGCGGCCTTTTTTATTAGCCCGATGCTAATGTTAAAGAACGATATAGACGATTGTCGATATGCAGGAGACTTGCTGTAAAGCCTTATGAAAAAAGGCCTTACGGAGAATATATGTTATGTTTCATTCGACTATCGGACCAGGGCAGGTAATCCATTATTGCTGAATAGTTTATATGTCCTGGCTCGCTGTTAGTCCACATAACGCATTTAGCTCCTTTATCGGACAAACGCTAAAATACTCTACACACAACAAATTTATTTTGCAAGGGAAAAACGGGCAAAAAGGCCCATTTGTATTCTTTGGGTTCTTTGGATCACGCCTGGCACAGTCACTCAAGGCGGTAAAACCTGAAAAAAACCATGACAATACAATCCCCGATCTAAACGTTTTTCTTTCGGTTCCCGCCTGCCAGGACACCACGTTTGCGGATATTGTCCAGGATCGCACCCATGCCACCGCCGCCGATCAACAATTTCATCAAACCAGAAACGTCCGGTATCCCGCCCGAAGCCAGGGAAAGAATTTGCTCTTTAATTTTTTCATTATTCAATCGTTGCTGTTCAAGGTCCTGGCCAGCCGCTTCAAATTTAATCGCCGTGATCTCTTGCTGTGCTTGCCAGGTCTTAAAATCAACTTCAAGCTGAATAACAGTTACCATTTTGCCAGGTACAAGGGGACTCTCAGTTTCCGGCGTACAACCGATAGCATATCCCCAGATCATTAAGCCCAGGATCGGTCCAAGCCAGGTGAAACGATTATGCTCGATAAACTTCCAAATCTTTGTCAACATTTTCATTCCTTTCGAGAGCGGTATTGTAATATCAAGATCACGGCGATTATCAAAAAGGCAAACCCCGCCGCTCCGGTTCCTGCAAGTGCGACCTGGCCAGCCGGTGAATCTGTGATCTTATAAATAGCTTCAAGACTAAGCCACAAAAACACCCCGCCCCCGATCACGGTTAAAGCTATGATCGAGCCGGTGACAAAACCCGCCTTCTGAATCTGCGGAGTTGTTTCTGGGTCCGGTTCCGTGATCTCATATTCCAAAACGAGCTTATCAGGAGTCGAAACGGCATCCCATGATCTCATTTTCCATAGAGGATGTTTTTTCTTTAACTTGTATTCGAGCAAAGCCAACTCAGTGGCATGGAGATAACGCCAATTAGGTCCCAGGAATTTGAAATGTAACTCGATCCGGTCCCCTGGTAACAATGGTTCATCTTTTAATATTTTTGTTTTCAACATCATTTCTTCTTAATTAAGCGTTATCCTGCAGAAAGCCTGGCTTGCGCCGATCTAAAAAATCGATTTCGGTGACAATCTCGATTCCGTCCTAAAAACAAGGATTTCCATTTATGATCCATAAGGTCCACCTGGTCCCCAGGATAACGCTTAAATTATTTATAATTAGGCGGTATTTTACCTTCATTGATAAGCTCAGCAATTGCGTTATCTCTTACTCGTTTGTTAATCTCGGATTCGTTTTTGTCGATGTCGGCTTGTATCGGATCAATATATAACTGGATTAAATCCAACGCTGCCTTATCCCAAACCTCAACATAAGTGAAGTCGTCTTTAAGATCGTGTTCACCGACCGGCAATTCTGCCTTGAGCGTTTTATGTCCCTGCTTATCGACAAAATAACCGTAACCCGTATTGACTGTAAACTTTTTCATTGTCTATGGCTCAATTGGTATCCACCAAATCGCCGTACCATATACCATATCGTAATATTGACCGGACAGGACCGGCATTATAAAACAAGCTCCGTTTGCTCCGTTTGTGGCTCGCTGCCTGATTGTCGTAGGCGGATTCGAGCCGTCGAAATCACCTTGCGGATGATCACTGCCAGAACCATCAAGAAGCATAACGAATCCGTCCGTCGCTGCCTGATAGACTGTCGATGGAGAACGTGCAACCGGAGTTCCAAAAGCTTTGGGAATTGCTGAGACGTCCACACCGTCAATGAGTTTTCCCGCAGATATTGTAAGGGCATTAGACATGCTCAATTCGCTGATAATGAGACTACCCCTTGACGAATCGTCTTTGTTCCTAATATCAATCTTGCTCGTTGATGAATTATTCCCTTTAATTGCCCCGCCTGTACTGCCATCGGTTAAAAATATTGGATTTAGCCCCATTGTCAAAGGGCCGGTCATTGTGTCACCCGACTTGCGAACAAAATTTCCACCTACGCTAATCGACATTGTTAATGCTCTCCATACCCAAGCTTCTGATTCGCTAAGGTAGCGATTGCGTATATGGTCCCCCGCCAATCGTCAAAACTAAAAGGTTGCCCCGCGTACAACTCAGCGATCCACTTAACAGATGTCACGTTATCATCATAACCCAGATAAATGATTCCAGTGTTTGAACCTTTAGCCGTACAGATCGCACTATGCCTGGAAGCATTGACGGCAAAAACCTCAGAAGCGACAAGGCCGATATTTTGCTCCGTATCATAATCCGCTCCGGTCGATACACCTTGCAACTCGGATAAAATATCTACCAGGGCCGTCATTGCCGGTGAACTTCTAACGAGGCCGGTTGACATTATGTACTCAATGACAACGGTTCCGGCGTTTGGATTCTTAAATGTCACTTTATTAAAATAGCTTTCCCCTTTTTCCCGATATTCATAACCTACGGGAAATTCAGAGAACGGATCATTGTCAAGTTTAATTTGGATTTTAGAAGCACCCGTATTACTAACGAGCATAAAAAAAGAAGCCACTTCATCGACCGGCTTTATTTCGCCAGCAATAAGAGTTAGCGATCTTAAAACAAGCTTGCTCATTTTTTCCAAACCTTTCCGGCAACAATGATCGCAATAACGGCGATCACAAGATATTTCGCAATGCCTGGCAAAATCGCCGCTTGACCAAGCTCAGTTTCAAGTAGTTTTTCTCCAAGTAACTCAGTCGTGGCCATGCTCGTATCGGATTGCTTGCCGATAGCTTGACTAAAAGAGTCAACCAGGCCAGACGTTACGAGATTAAAAGACTCGAAAAGTGTCGGGATCGTTATCCTTGACACTACATCCACCGATTCGATCAGCTTGCCGACAGTCTGTGCAACTTCCGGCGTATATTCCTGGATCATAACGTCACCAACGGAAGCGCCTACCCCAAGTAATACCGAGCCTGGTAGTGACACCGCCAAAACAGATTCGGGGGCCGCTACGATCTCGGCCTCTTCCAACGTCATCCGTTGATCCTTCATTATTGTTTGTGACCATGAACCGCCCATGTTTACTTCTTTCTGAGTATAAGAAATAACCCCAATATAATAGCCGCAATAATTGCGTAATTTGTTATATCATCGGATTTACTACCACCAATGTCACCCGTTGTAAACGTACCGCCTGAAACGGCCTTGCTAATTTCCATACCACTCTTACCGCCGCCGAACATACTGCTAAT
>Ga0209976_10002599_pt1 | contig 10223 bp, 8 predicted proteins | sample SumtaG_FD_182806 | JGI IMG/M metagenome (GOLD analysis project Ga0209976, IMG submission 182806) | Deep subsurface microbial communities from Indian Ocean to uncover new lineages of life (NeLLi) - Sumatra_00157 metaG (SPAdes) (version 2) | ecosystem: Environmental > Aquatic > Marine > Oceanic >... | reverse complement strand
TGACGAATAAATTAGAGCAGGGCGGCCGGAATGAAGATCGCATACTTTGACTGTTTTGCCGGTATCAGCGGCGACATGATTCTTGGGGCCTTTATTGATCTGGGTGTACCGGCAGAGTTTGTTGAAGAGAATATCCGTAAGATACCGCTTGAGCCCTTCCGTTTGGAGATCAACACTGCCGCACGCATGGGAATCCACGGACGGCAGGTCAAGGTCGTGGTTGAAGACAGAGATAAACACGTCAGGAATTATCAGGACATAAGGTCGCTTATCGAAAACAGTCGCCTCCTGGACACGGTAAAAGACTTGAGTCTTAGAATTTTTGGAAGGTTAGCAGAGGTTGAGGCATCCATTCACAACTGTCCCAAAGAGAGTGTCCATTTCCACGAGATAGGGGGCGTGGATGCCGTTGTGGATGTTGTAGGGGCTGCGCTTTGCGTGGAACGGCTCGGCATCAACGAGGCTTTCGCTTCAGAGATCCCGGTGGGCAAAGGGTTTGTGAACTGCCTGCACGGGATACTTCCTGTTCCGACGCCGGCCAGCCTGGGCCTTCTTGCCGGTGTGCCGGTTTACGGTACAGGAGTTTCCCACGAACTGGTCACACCCACCGGCGCTGCGATTCTTACGTCGCTTGCCGGAGATTTTGGCCATATGCCCAACATGCTGGTTAAACAGGTCGGTTACGGCGTGGGGGAGCGTGATTTAAAAGAGATGCCGAACCTGTTGAGGGTTGTATTAGGGGAGCCCGATCTTGCGTATGAGACAGATCGCGTGACAATCGTTGAAACCAATATAGACGACATGAATCCGGAAATATTCGGCTTTGTCATGGAGAGACTCTTTGAAGATGGGGCACTTGATGTTGTCTTGATACCGGTCTTTATGAAGAAAAACCGGCCAGGGACCATGGTGCAGGTTATATGCAAGGAGACTGATAGAGAAGCCATGGTGCGCCGGATTCTCTCAGAGACCACGGCCACCGGTGTCAGGCATTATCGGGCGGACCGAGCAAAGCTCCAGCGAAAAATCAAAGAGGCCACAACTTCCTATGGCAAGCTGCGCGTAAAGGAGATTTCGGGCCCTGCGGGAAGTGTTTATGTAGTACCTGAATATGAGGACTGCAAGAAGATCGCCTTAGAGAAAAAGATTCCTTTGAAAGTAGTGTACGAGACAATACTGAAAGAGACGTCAGAGTATTGATGATTGACGGGCTGTTGCCAAAATCCAAAATCAAATAGGACATTGCATAAGATTCGAGAAAAATGTGTAGTACTGTTGGCAACAGGCTGTTATGCAGGATACATCCCGGTTGCCCCCGGGACTTTTGGCACGCTGGTTGCCGTTCCTCTCTGTTATCTCCTTTCAGTGTTTGGCCCGTTTGAAGGGGCACTCTTCATTGCCGTCTTTGCGGGGGGTTCGGTTTGGATATCAGGTGAGGCGGAAAGAGTATTCAATAAGAAAGACAGCAGCCTGATCGTTATAGATGAGATGGCGGGGTTGCTGGTTACATTGTTTCTTATACCCTGGAGCACGAAAAGCGTGGTTATCGGTTTTTTACTCTTCAGGCTGATTGATATTACCAAGCCGTTTCCTATCAGAAGGATGGAATCGAAACTGCATGGCGGCTGGGGAGTAGTAGGTGATGATCTCCTTGCAGGCATTTATGCAAACGCTGTGTTAAGGGTCGTTATGAGGTTTTTATAGATTTTGGGTAACAGTTCAGGCAACAAGGAAATCGTTTCCCTTGAACAGGAAACAGCTCGGCTTCTTATTTCTCTGAAAATAACCATCGCAGTGGCCGAATCGTGCACAGGCGGGTTGATCTGCCACCGGCTGACCAATATTTCTGGCAGCTCGGACTATCTGGAAATGGGAGTCGTGACCTACAGCAACCAATCCAAGATTGATCTCTTGAGGGTGCCGGAGGAGATCATCAAAGAACAAGGGGCTGTGAGTGAGGCATGCGTCCGGGCCATGGCAATCGGCGTAAAAGGATCGGCAGAGACCGACTTAGGCCTCGCGGTCAGCGGGATTGCCGGCCCTATGGGCGGCACGCAGGAAAAGCCGGTGGGCACGGTTCACATGGCCTTGGCTTGGAGCGAGGATGTAAAGTGTTGGAAATATCTCTTTGAAGGCAGTCGAGAAGAGATCAAAGAAAAGGCTTCGGAACAAGCCATCATAAATATTAGAGATCACTGTCAGAGTGTCAAACATGGGTGAAAAGATTCGGTCTTTTATAGCGATCGACTTGCCGGAACCTGTTCTCCAAGCGATTGCGAAAGTGCAGGAGGGTTTTCAAGGGTCAAACCTTAATATCAGATATGTCCGTAAAGAAGGTATCCACTTGACCCTGAAGTTCCTTGGAGATATTGACAGGGCTGATGTGGAGAAAATCCACGCTGCAATGGGGCGGGCGACAAAGGGCTTTTCGCCTTTTACCTTAAGGGGGGAAGGGGTCGGCGTTTTTCCGGACCTCAAACGTCCGCGTGTCGTCTGGGCAGGGCTGTCCGGAGATATAGAGGCATTACGGTCCCTTCAAAGGGATTTGGAATATCAACTAAACGGCCTTGGGTTCCCAAAGGAAAAGCGATCTTTCAAGGGTCATTTGACAATTGGCCGCGTAAAGGGGCGCCTGGATCGGACCAATCTTAGTCGGACCATAGAAGCATCAGGGGGGTTTCAAACAGAATCTTTCACGGTGCGATCAGTGGTCCTTTTTCAAAGCGACCTGCGCCCGCAAGGCGCGGTTTATAGCAGATTGGCCGAGGTGTCCCTAAATAATTCATGATGGTCGTTCAAAGAAGTTTTTGAAAGCTCTTGTATAACGTACTCAAAATTAAAGGGATAGGGCCAATTTTTAAAGAAGTTCTTTAAGTTTATATTAGGCACTTTAGTTCATTGGTTTAGAAGGGGGGTATTTATGGGTAGTATATCTGCGGATAAGGAGAAGGCTGTTGATCTGGCAATGGGACAGATAGAACGCCAGTTCGGCAAGGGTTCCATAATGAAGTTGGGCAGCCAGGTCGTTGTTGATGTCCCGGCTATTCCGACCGGATCGCTTGCCTTAGACTATGCCCTGGGGATCGGTGGCATCCCGCGAGGGCGGGTCGCAGAGCTCTTTGGCCCGGAATCCTCGGGCAAGACCACGCTGGCCCTTCAGATAGTGGCTGAGGCACAAAAACAGGACGGCATTGCAGCCTTTGTAGACGCCGAACATGCCATGGATGTCACGTATGCCAGAAAGCTGGGGGTAAACTGCGACGATTTGCTGGTTTCGCAGCCCGATACGGGTGAACAGGCCCTTGAGATCACCGAGGTCCTGGTTCGTAGCGGGGCTATGGATGTAGTGGTTATTGATTCGGTGGCGGCCTTAGTGCCGAGAGCAGAGATTGAAGGGGAGATGGGGGATGTCCATGTGGGCCTGCAGGCTAGGCTCATGTCGCAGGCCTTGAGGAAATTGACCGCCACTATCAGCAAATCAAAGACCTCGGTTATCTTTATCAATCAGATTCGAATAAAGATAGGGGTGATGTTCGGTAATCCCGAGACCACGCCCGGAGGGAACGCCCTTAAATTCTATTCCTCGATTAGGCTTGATATCCGAAGGATTGGAAGCATAAAGGACGGCCAGGAGGTGATCGGCAACCGGACCCGGGTCAGGGTGGTCAAGAATAAGGTAGCGCCACCTTTCAAACAGGCGGAATTTGACATCATGTACGGCGAAGGGATCTCAAAGGCCGGCGACATGCTTGATATGGGCGTTCAAACCGATGTTGTAGAGAAGAGCGGGGCATGGTACTCCTTTGATAAGGAGCGGATCGGACAGGGCAGGGAGAATGCAAAAAAATTCTTGAAAGAAAACCCGGAGGTATCCGGCCGTATTCTGGCAAAAGTTCGCAAGGCGCTCGGATTGGCAAAGGAAGGATCTGCCGAGCCCGAGGCAGTACCGGCTGATCGGGGAAAAGAGAACAAAAGCTGAGCTATGCCGGATGCCCGATCCCTGATGCCGGATACAAAATACACGAATAACGGATAACGAATAACGACATGACCGGAGATGATCTGCGGAGAAAATTTTTGGCCTATTTTGAACAAAAAGGCCACACAATCGTGAAGAGTTCATCACTGGTGCCTGATGATGATCCTACCTTGCTTTTCACGAACGCCGGCATGGTTCAGTTCAAACGAACCTTCTTAGGGGAGGACAAACGTCCTTATGTGCGGGCGGTCAGCTCGCAGAAGTGTGCCCGTGCAGGCGGCAAACACAATGATCTTGAAAGTGTGGGGCGCACGGGCCGCCATCATACCTTCTTTGAGATGTTGGGCAACTTCTCTTTTGGAGATTACTTCAAGGAGCAGGCCATTGAACTGGCATGGGATCTTGTGACAAGGGGATATGGTATCCCTGACGATAGACTGTGGGTCTCGGTGTACGAAAAAGACGATGAGGCGTACAAGCTCTGGTCAAACCGGACAGGAGTTGCTGAAGACCGTATCGTTCGCCTTGGAGAGAAAGACAATTTTTGGTCCATGGGCGACACGGGTCCATGTGGACCTTGCTCGGAGATACTTATAGACCAGGGCGAGGCGGTCAGCTGCGGTCGGCCGGAGTGCAGGGTCGGTTGTGATTGTGATCGCTACTTGGAGCTGTGGAATCTGGTCTTTATGGAATTCAGCCGGGATGAATCCGGCAGGATGACCCCCCTTCCAAAACCCAGCATCGATACAGGCATGGGTCTTGAGCGCATTACAGCAGTAGTCCAGGGGGTTACCAACAACTATGAGACCGATCTGTTTTCACCCATCATAAAAGAGATTGAGGCACTTTCAGGACACTCTTTTGGGGAATCGCCGGAGATTGACGTCTCTATAAAGGTGATAGCAGACCACAGCCGCGCCGCGGCATTCCTTATTGGTGACGGCGTGCTTCCCTCCAATGAGGGTCGCGGATATGTCGTGCGCCGTATCCTGAGGCGGGCTATACGTTATGGCCGAACCCTGGGACTGACACGTCCCTTTCTGCATCAGACCGCACGAAAGGTTTCTCGGATAATGAAGACAGCATATCCGGAGCTGCTGGAAGCGGATGCCTACATCAAGAATATCATAAAAGGCGAAGAGGAGCGCTTCCTGGGGACACTTGATACCGGCCTCCGGGTACTGGAGGATGCGCTGGGCGAGCTGAAGGCCAAGGGTATCTCAGGGATACCCGGCGGCCTGATCTTTAAGATGTATGACACCTATGGTTTCCCGGTGGACCTTATCCGGGATATAGTTCGGGATGAGGGGATATCTCTTGATATGGCGGGTTTTGAGCAGGCCATGGATCAACAGAGGCTCCAGTCGCGTACTTCCCAGGTTGTTTATCCAGAAGGGTCGGCTTATAGCAGTCTTTCCGCGCAGGGGATACAAACCGATTTTGTGGGTTATAACCTCATAAGCATTGAATCAAAAGTCATTATGGTGGTTCAAGACGGCGAGGCCCTCGAACAGGCCGCTGCAGGCGACTCCATTGAGCTTGTAACAGTCAAGACCCCGTTTTACGGCGAGGCAGGAGGCCAGGCGGGGGACTGCGGCCGTATCTTTAGTCAGGATTTTGAGATGGAAGTTTCAGATACGGTCAGGGACCCCAATAATATCTTTATCCACAAAGGGAAGGTTTTGCAAGGAAACATCTCACCTGGACAGACCGTTACACTGACCGTTGATCAGAAGAGACGTTCGGCCATTGCCGGGAACCATACCGCGACCCATATCCTGCATGCAGTACTGCGACAGGTCCTTGGGGACCATGTTAAGCAGTCAGGGTCATTGGTGGCGCCGGACAGATTGCGCTTTGACTTTACACATTTTTCCGCTGTTGACGACAGCACGCTTCAGAAGATTGAAACCCTGGTCAATGACCGAATTCAGCAGAACATTCCTGTTCGGATCGAGGAGATGGAAGCTGAGGCGGCCTTTAAGACAGGGGCGACCGCCCTGTTTGAAGAAAAGTATGGTGATCTCGTCCGCCTCGTTTCGATTGAAAATTTCAGCAAGGAACTGTGTGGTGGGACCCATACACAAAGGTCTGGAGATATCGGCCTGTTTAAGATCATCAGCGAGGGGAGTATTGCGGCAGGGGTGCGACGCATTGAGGCCCTTACAGGAAGGGCTGCCCTCGCTTACATCCAGGATACCTCCCGGACCATGCATGCCTTAGCACAGATGCTGAAAACCAAGCCGGAGGAGCTTACAGAGAGGTTTCAGAAGGCCCTGGCCCAACTGAAGAGCCTGGATAAGGAGCTGGCAGCACTCAAAACAAGAAAGGCAGCCAAGGAATCAGATGTATTGCCTTCTGAAATCAAAACCGTCAACGGCGTATCCGTTCTCGCCAAGGAGGTTTCAGTAGACACGGCAGCGGCCTTAAGAGACCTGGCCGATCGTTTTAAGGCAAAGATGAAGTCGGGTATTCTAGTGCTGGGGAGCAGGACACCGGATAAGGCCCTGCTGGTAGTCGTGGTTACGAAGGAGTATCTGGATCAATATCATGCCGGCAAGATCATAAAGCAGGTGGCTGCTGTTGTGGGCGGCGGCGGCGGCGGTCGTCCTGATATGGCGCAGGCCGGAGGGAGTAAACCCGAAAAACTCCCGGAGGCATTGGACAAGGTCTTTGATATAGTGGCCCGACTGGATTGACGATTGATGATTGTTGATTTGAAGAACGATCTCTTAATCACCAAATAGTCAATCGCCAATAATCAATAATCAATCGTCAATCCAGTCATGCCCAGGCGATTTGGTTCCCCCCCTTTTTCCTCGCTACGATATCACCTATGGTGTAGGCTTTTTCGTCCATGGCCGTAAGGAACTCCAGAATCCCCTTTGTGGCCCTTTTAGGTACCACAAGGATGAGCCCGATTCCATTATTGAAAGTCCTTGCCATCTCACGTTTTGAGAGTTTACCTGCTTCCTGAAGGAAAGTGAAAATAGGCGGGACCTCCCATTTTTTTTCGTAGATTATGGCCTTGCAAGAGGAGGGGAGTATGCGTGGCAGGTTGTCTATAGTACCGCCACCGGTTATATGGGCGATCCCGTGAATCGGAAAGTCGCGTAAGAGGTGACGGATAATCTCCGAATAAATCTTGGTCGGCTCCAGAAGCTCTTCACCAATGGTTCTTCCCAGTATGTCTATCTTGTCATTTACCTTTAGCTTGAGCCTTTCAAAACAGATTTCTCGAGCCAAGGAGTAGCCGTTGCTGTGAAGCCCGCTTGAGGCGATTCCGATGAGTTTGTGGCCTACGGCGATCTCGGATCCGTCTACAATCTTGCGGTTGTCTACAATGCCGACTACGAATCCCGCCAGGTCGTACTCCCCGCTTCTGTATAATCCAGGCATCTCTGCCGTCTCGCCACCTATGAGGGCACACTTGGCCTGCTTGCACCCCTCAACAATTCCTCGAACAATCGCCTCAGCTGTTTCAAGGACAAGGGTTCCCATGGAAAGATAATCAAGAAAAAATAGAGTCTTGGCACCCTGTACCGCAATATCGTTAACGCACATTGCCACTAGGTCGATCCCGATGGTGTCATGCTTGTCCATCATGCAAGCAATCTTGACTTTGGTGCCTATTCCATCCGTGGAGGTAACTAGAACGGGATTTTTATACTGGCTTGTGTCAAGGGAATAGAGGCCGCTGAACCCCCCGATGCCGGCAATCACACCGGAGCGAGACGCGCTCCTGGCGACCTTCTTAATCGTTTTTATGAAGCGGTTCGCCTTGTCGATATCGACTCCGGCATCTTTATAAGTAAGAGACTCGTTCATGCTACACACCGTTTATTGAATTCCTGAGAGATTTGATTTTTTCACCTATCCTTACTCTATTAAGAGAAATTAGTATAATCTTGCTGATAAGTCAAAAGAAATCTTTTTGACATCAGCCGCTATGTGGTGTAATAAAATCGTTTAAAAAAAGGGAATTACGTAAAGGACTCTAACCATGAAAGAATTTGCCAGGTTGAATCGGCTTCCGCCCTATGTCTTTACGAAAGTAAACAAGATCAAGATGGATGCCCGACATGCGGGAGAGGACATTGTCGACCTTGGGATGGGAAATCCCGATATGCCGACTCCAGAGCATATTGTGGATAAGCTGGTGGAGGCATCCAGAAAGGGCCGGAATCACCGGTATTCAGCGTCGATGGGAATCACAAAGCTCAGAGTGGCGATTTCCGACTGGTATAGACGCAGGTTTGACGTGAATATAGACCCTGATACAGAAGCGATTGTCACCATTGGTGCCAAAGAAGGGATTTCTCATCTTGTAGTGGTAACAATACGTCCAGGGGATGTTATCCTTTCGCCGAATCCAACGTATCCGATCCATCCATATTCGGCGATCATTGCCGGTGGGGATGTGCGAGGGATTCCGTTAGGTCCGGATCGTGATTTTTTTGAAGACCTGGTTGTGGCTACAAGGCAAACATGGCCACGGCCAAAGATGCTCATTATCTCATTCCCGCACAACCCGACAACCGAAGTGATCGACTTGACCTTTTTTGAAAAGATTGTGGATTACGCCAAAGAGCATGACATCATGGTGATCCATGATTTTGCATACGCAGACCTTGTTTTTGACGAATATAAAGCCCCCAGCTTTCTTCAGGTGCCCGGGGCCAAGGATATAGGTGTGGAATTCTTCTCGCTTTCCAAGAGTTATAACATGCCGGGATGGCGCGTGGGTTTTTGCGTCGGCAACGCCGAGATCGTCGGAGCGCTTCGTCGTATTAAAAGCTATCTTGATTATGGAATATTTCAACCTATTCAAATTGCATCGATCATCGCACTAAACGGTTCCCAGGATTGTGTCGCAAAGATTGTAGATACATACAAGACCAGGCGTGATGCCCTCATAGACGGACTGGACAGGGTAGGGTGGCAGGTCAAGCGACCAAAGGGTACCATGTTTGTTTGGGCAAAGATTCCCGAGCCGTATCTTGAAATGGGATCTGTTGAGTTTTCCAAGATGTTGATCCGCAAAGCAAAGGTGGCTGTTTCACCGGGGCTCGGTTTCGGTGAATACGGAGATGAATATGTTCGGTTTGCGCTGATAGAAAACAAGATGCGCATTAATCAGGCCATACGGGGGATCCGGAAGATATTGTAAAGCGCATAGCGCAAAGCGCAGAGGGCATAGCGTAGAATAGAAACTCTATGCGCCATGCGCTTTGCGCTATGCGAATTCTGAGGTGATGAGATGAAGAAAATAAACGTTGGTTTGTTGGGGTTTGGAACAGTAGGGTCCGGGATGGTCAAGATCTTGCTGGAAAACCATGAGGTGATCGAGTCGCGCCTCGGGGCTTCCCTTGCATTGAAGTGGATAGCTGATCCTGACCCCGAAAGGGACCGGGGGGTAGCCGTGGATACCGGCCTTCTTACAACCGATACCGAGATGGTCGTTGGTGACCCTGAAGTTGATATCGTCGTGGAGCTAATCGGCGGTTATGAGCCGGCAAAGGGGTTTATCTTAAAGGCGATTGAAAACGGGAAACAGGTCGTTACGGCCAACAAAGCGCTTCTGGCCGCACATGGGGATGAGATTTTTTCCGCAGCATCTCGAAAGGGCGTGGAAGTAGGATTTGAGGCAAGCGTGGGCGGTGGTATCCCGTTGATTCGATCTATTAAGGAGGGCCTGGTTGCGAACCGCATCAAGAGCCTGTTCGGTATCTTGAACGGCACTGCCAATTATATATTGACCAAAATGACCGACCAGGGAAGCCCCTTTTCAGAGGTGCTGGGGGAGGCTCAGGCACTCGGCTATGCAGAGGCGGATCCTACCTTCGACATCGAAGGGATCGATACGGCCCATAAGCTGACTATACTCCTTGCTATCGCCTATGGTGTGCCCATAGATTTTAACGCGGTCTATACGGAAGGTATTTCAAGGATCACACCCCTTGATATCAAGTTTATAAAGGAATTCGGATACCGTATCAAACTCCTGGCCATCTCAAAAGACGATGGTGAGGCGATCGAGGCCAGGGTGCATCCCACGCTGATACCGGATAACAGTATGCTTGCCAATGTGAATGAGGCTTATAACGCCCTTTACATAAAAGGGGACGCAGTGGGCAATGTGATGCTCTATGGGCCCGGGGCCGGAATGATGCCCACGGGCAGCGCTGTGGTAAGCGATCTGGTAGATGTAGCCCGCAATGTCCTAAGGAGTGCGGTTGGCAGG
>Ga0209976_10002598_pt1 | contig 10225 bp, 6 predicted proteins | sample SumtaG_FD_182806 | JGI IMG/M metagenome (GOLD analysis project Ga0209976, IMG submission 182806) | Deep subsurface microbial communities from Indian Ocean to uncover new lineages of life (NeLLi) - Sumatra_00157 metaG (SPAdes) (version 2) | ecosystem: Environmental > Aquatic > Marine > Oceanic >... | reverse complement strand
AGGATGGTGTTTATATTACTAACAAGAATTATGATATCGAATATATAAATCCCGCACTTATAAAAGAATTTGGACCAATCAAAGGTAAAAAGTGTTATGAATATACCCAATCCTGCTCAGAACCGTGTCCATGGTGTACAACTCCAGAGATTCTAAAGGGAAATACTATTAGATCAGAGTGGTACTCCTTTAAAAATCATAAAACCTATGATAAAATTGATACTCCTTTAAGGAAATCTGATGGCAAGATATCAATGTTAAAAATATTTCGTGATATCACGGACCGTAAAAAGGCAGAGGAACTTATTAAAAAGGAAAATGAGAAATTAAAAGAGTTAGATAACATCAAAAATAATTTTATTATCAGAGCTTCTTATGAGTTCAAAAATCCATTAACATCAATAAACAACGCCTCAGAAATTTTATTAGATTATTATAAAGATAAATTGGATGAAAGAGCCTTGAGACTTATCAAAGTAATAAAAGAAGGAGGGGAAAGATTGTATAGTTTGATCAAGGATATAGTTGACATAACAAAGATTAAATCTAAAAAATTAAAATTAAAATTGGAGAAGATAAATATTACCAAATTATTACATGAATGTATTAGTGATCTTTCATTTTTGGCTTTACAACGAGATACCTTTCTAAACATTGTTGTTAACAATAATGTTTATTTATTTGTAGACAAAGATAGAATTAAACAAGTAATAAGGGAGATGATATTGAATGGGATAAATAATAGCCCTCCTGGTAACATAGTCTCTATAATTTTACAAGAATTCAATGATTGTGTTAAAATTATTATAAAAGATAATGGTGTGGGTTTTACTGAAGATGAGAAAAAAAAAGTCTTCAAAAAATTTGGAAAAATCGAGAGACATGGAAAAAATCTTAATATCATAACAACTGGTATGGGGCTTGGTTTATATTTTTCGAAAAAAATTATTCTATTTCATGGAGGAACAATTATGTTGGAATCCAAAGGGAGGAATGAAGGAACTGCATTTATTATAAATCTCCCTAAAATATTTAATCAATGAAATAACAATAAACTTAAAATAAATACTTGATTTATGAAAGAAAAAATCTTCCTTGGAAGTTATAGAAAAAAAAAAATAAAAGGAATAGGGGTTGGATTATCACTTGTTAAAAAAATTATCAAGAGTTATAATGAAAGAATTTAGGTGGAGGATAAAGTTAAAGGAGATTATTCGAAAGGAAGTAATTTTATAATTTCAATCCCAGCATTTTATTAAAACTAATTTTTAACTAACGTATATTTAATTAGAATGTTTATAAATTTGTGTTAAATGCGATTAAAAATACTCCTCCTCTTCTAAAGGTAAAATTAAAGTTTATCTAATAGTAGTGACGATTATGTTGATGTTTCCGTAAGAGACACAGGTGTAGAATTAACTGAAAAGGAAAAACAAAAACTTTTTCAAAATATGGTAAAATTGAACGATATGGAAGAGGGATGGATATTATAACTGAAGGCTCGGACTTGGATTATATCTATCAAAAGAAATCGTTTTATTACATGGAGGGCAAATTTTTATTGAATCAAAAGGAAGAAATAAAGGTTCTATCTTTATAATTAGGCTTCTGATGACATTAAAAGAGAAGTCACAATAAACCTATTTTTTTTAATTTTAAAAATAAGAGGTTTAAATAATAAAATTTTTGTATTTTCTAGATAAATGGATTTGATATGTTACAAATAATTAAATACCTCTTTTAATTTTGCCAAATCAAAAGGTTTTAAGAAATATCCTGTCGCATTTGTTTTACTTGTTATTTTCTTTGCTTCTGTTTCTGACATTATTGTTATATAGAAAATTGGAACATCCTTGAAAAATTTATAAGATTTTATTTTATTGAAAACATCATTCCCCTTAATGTCTGGCAAAATAATACTCAACAAAATTAGTTTAGGAGTTGTTCTCTTTAATTCCTCTAATCCTTTTGTCCCAGTTGTGACTCCCTTGCACTTATACCCATTTAGTTCAAAGAAGTCTTTAAGCACAGTAATTGTTGATATATTATCAATAATTAAAATATCATATTCTTTCTTAGATTTTTCAGGTTCTAATACTGATAAAATTTCATTTATTTTATTTTCGAGTTGCTGGCTTTGAGAATATATCTCTTCAATTTTTAATAGAATACCAGTATCCAATTTCTCTGAATAATTCTCAATAATAATATGTGCAAAACCTTTAATAGGAGTCAGGGGAGTTTTAAGATCTTGAGCAAGGCTAGAAATATCTTGCAGGTAAGATAATTTTGGTTCGACTTCTATATAGAACTCTACTGAATTTCGAATTAATTTTGAAATAGTGGAGATATTATGCTTTTCAATATATTCTTGCCAACTTTTTTTAGTTTCAGGTGATACTAAAGTAGTTATCCTTTCTTTTACTATTTCAGGAACACTCTCTCCTTTTTGCCATTTTTTATAACCTTCAGTTACAAGTCCCTTCCAAATAGCATGTTTCCCTGTATCTCTTTCATAGATTCTCATTTCCTCAGTCTTTTTTTCATGTATACTCATATTTTTAAACCTTTTAATTGAAATGATTATTATAGTAAAATCATATTAAATAAATTAACATTTTTTATATATTTTGTTATTTATTATTACTATCGGTGTTCTTCTATTTAAATTTTTAACTTTTTCTTATAATAAAATAAGATTTTGACTATCTATTATAATAGTTTTACTATTACTTATTGAATTACATATAAATTGCTTTAAAAAAGTCTTATTTATGAAATATAGGTTGCTATAAAATTAAAAGGGATATTTGTGTTTCTAGCTATTTAAAGAATTGATAACTATTCCAAACTCATACTTATTATATATTTAATATCTTAGATATTGCATATATTATTCAAAGTGAAGTAAATATACATATTTTGTAAGATCAAATTTTTCAATTTTTAGAGCTATTACACTCTCGCTTATTCTCTCCTCCATATTGTCATCGCAATGGTAAACCTTATCAGTTAATGATGGAGATATCGCAATTTTTAATACAAATTTAAATTCATTAAGATAAAAATTATAATAAAAAATTTTGTCTGTAGGATCATAATCGATATACATCTTATATTCCATTTCTAATTCTTTTTCAATTTGTTTATACAACACTTTTATCACATTAAATCAAAGTTTTATTTATTCAATTATTCTTTAAACTTTTCTAATTACTCATTTTTTTTTTATTAGATTAGTATTTCATGAAATAAATATTAACATTTTCTATATATACTTGTTTTTATTATCATATTTTGTTCACATATATTAATATTTTTGAATAGCAAATATTTAAATATAAGTTTTGTTATACTTTTTCTAAATTTAATTAAAATATGTACCTATAATATAAGTTAATTTACAAATAATTATAACGAATCAAAAATAACTGTTATATTTTGGGTACCAAAAAAAAATTTTATTAAAAAATTATAACAAGACTAATGAGAAATTCTAAATTAAAAATTAATAAATTTAAAACGAGGTATAAAGAAATATGAATATAAGTAGAAGAATGATTTTGGGATATTCAGTATTAATAGCATTGGGAAGTATAATTGGAATTATAGCTATTTTCCAAATCTTAGATCTGAATGATGATATTGATTCTCTTGCTAATAAGCAGATGGCTACTATGGATAATTCAGAAGAATTAAACTATCACTCAGATTTCATGTTACATATGATGCATCATTATCTCGAATTTAATACAGAAGGGACAAGATCCAAATTTAATAATCATGCTGAAGAATTTGAAAATCATTTTATAGCGCTTCAAGGATTAATCCCAGAGTATGATACTCAATTACAAGAATTAAATGGTTACTATAATAATATACTTGTACTTTGTAACTCTTCAAATACAGGAATATTTGATAATATTGAAATGGTTGTGCTTATATCTGAAGAGATTCATGTAAAATTTTCAGGTTGGATGCAAGATTTGTCAGATTTAATAGCTCAAGAAACGGATCCTGATATGATGGTAGATGCTTGTTTATTAAAATATAGTTTCGACTATCAAATTCATATGATGCATCATTTTTTAGAATTTAATATTAATAACACAGAAACTAAATTTGATAATGAAGTTAATGCTTTTAATTCTGATATAGCTAATTTATTAACCGGGAGTAATAATGTGACTTTGGTTAACCAAATAAATACGTGGCATGGATATTTTGTATCTTTATTAAAAACTTCAAATACGGGGTTATTCGACTTAATAGAGCGAGCTGATTCGGCTTCGGAACAAATCCATATAGAGTTTCCCTCTTTGTTACAAATTTTAGAAGATATAACGATTAGTGTAGATAATAACATAAAAAGAGCGGTCGATGCTGCTATTTCAAGTGTTACAACCTCAATTATTATCTTAGGTGCTGTTATTGCCATTTCTGTTGGATTAAGTATAATTATGGCAATCCCTACTGTCAGAGGTATCTCTAAAGTCACCAACAATATGGAAAATGTGTTAAAAGCAGGTTCTGAGGCTAGTGTAGATGTATCAAATATGGCTACAGAATTAGCTGCGAGCTCAAGTGAAGTAAATGCTGCTTCCGAAGAAATTGCTAGCACTACGCAGGAAATTTCTCAGAATACCGAGAATCAAGTTAACACGCTAATAGAAATTAATAAAATGGCTAATGAAATGAACACTTTAGCTCATAAGGTTATGGAATCGACTGAAGATATTAACAGAGTCATGGATCTAATCACAAGCATCTCTGATCAAACAAACCTACTTGCACTTAATGCAAGTATTGAAGCGGGGAGGGCAGGTGAGCACGGACGAGGTTTTGCTGTTGTAGCTGATGAAGTTAGGAAGCTTGCTGAAGAATCTCAAAATGCAGTTAGTGACACAAACATAAAAATGGGAGAAATTACAAATAGAATTTCAAATACGGTTCAGTTAATATCGAGCATTACAAATGATATAGAAGGAGCAACTCGTGCAGGTCAAGAAAATTCTCGAGCAATGGAAGGTATTAGTGCATCTTCCGAACAACAAACTGCTTCAATGGAAGAAGTCACATCAACAGCTAATAAACTTGGAGAACTTGCTGATAGTCTAAGAGGAAAATTAACAGAATTTAGTATTGATGGGAAGACTAAAAAAAAAAAAACCTTGAAAATTCCTGCTACTTTTAAAAAAAGAGGAGTAAACCAAGAATAGAAATCAAAAAACTAAATATTTCTTAAAGAAAAGTTAAGCCAGAAAACGACATAAATTCTTTAGGTGGGCTTAATTCTTTATTTTTTTTATCAATCATATGTAAAAATAGTGAACTAAGGAAATTTAATGATCCCATAAATAATGATTATAATATTAATTCCATTAGTAGATTATTATTAATTTGATTAGAAATTTTCAGTTAATCAAGCTAATCCTTAAAAATCTTCCTCGCTAGCTCCCTGGGGTTTATCTGAAAAAAGATAAACCCCTAAATTCTATTTACATTTCAAATTTTCTTATTAAGATGAACTTTAAAAAAATTTCATATTATATCATTAAATTCAATTTTGCTATAATCTATCTTCGTTATCTTTCTCGGTTAAATTAGTTGGTATACTCATTTCATCTAATAATTTCTCTCTTAGATATAATTATTGTAAAGCAGTTTAAAATAAATCAAAAGAGTTATAATAAAAACCTTTCTGTGAAGATAATGATAATATTTCAATAGTTTTAATATTTCCGAATTATAATAAAAGTTATATATTAGATTATTATTATACTATATGATAAAACATTAAAAAAAATTATACAATAATAATTAATTAATCTCAAATCAGATTGGTAAATCCAATAATTTCATTAGATTTATTATAAAATAAGATACAAACGCCACATATAAAAAGATTATTCACAATATAAGAGTTAAGGTTGAATTATTTATCCAATTTATTTGAAACTTTGTAGTTTTGAAAATCCTAAAGAAATCACTAAAGAAAGGGGGCCATTATCACTTCACTAAATATTAATGAATACGAATTTGCAGGATGTTTATCACATTACTCAAATCAGTGTCTTAAATTTCTAGCAGAAAGTTCCAATGATTTAATTCAAATTATTAATGATAAATTTGAGATTGAATATATTAATGAAACAAATCACTTAAATCAAATAGGGCATTCAAGGGATAGATTGATAGGGAATGCGATTTGGGATCTTATTCATCCAAGTGAGTTTGATAACTTCTCTCAATTTTTAACTAATATCTTAGAAACTCATGGTGCAAAATATGAGGGACTGCTAAAGCATAGTAATGGGCAGTGGCTGCGGTATGGGATAAGAGGTAAAAGTTTTAAAGATAAATCTGGTAAAAGCATAATATTTTTAATTTTGAGGAAGATAATAGCTCAAGAAAAATTCGATATCACAGAAAGAAAAAAACAGATAATAAAACTCAATAAAGTTTATGGCGAATTGGATCAAATATATAACAAATTTTCCCCAACATTTATTACTGATACAGAAGGTGTTATTATTCGGGTAAACGAACGGTTCTTATCTTCCTTTAACTTTAAAAAGAGTGATGTCATAGGCAAATTGTGCTCTAGTATCTGGAAAAGCCCATTGTGTAACACAGATAAATGTTCTCTAATAAAAATGAAGGAAGGATTTGACTCTTATGATTATGAAATAGAAAAGAAACCTAACAAAGGATCTTCTAACCATTTTATAATAACAACTTATCCTTATTTAGGTTATAAAGGAAAATTAATTGGTAGCATTAAAGTGATCACAGATATTACTGAAAAAAAAAAAATGATGCAAAGGTTAAAAGAATCTGAGGAAAAATATCGAAGATTAATCGAAAATTCATTAGAAGGTGTTTGGGCAGTAGATTCAGATGCAGTAACTTCTTTTATTAATCAAAGTATGGCAAATATTCTAGGGTATACAGTTGAAAATATAATTGGGAGATCATTATTTTCATTTATGGATGAAAAAGAAGTAAAAATTACAAAATCTCATCTAAAAGAAAGAGAAATGGGAATTTCAGCGGAGAGAGATGTTAAAATGATTCACAATAATGGATCAAAAGTTTATTTGAGAGTTAGAGCATCTCCCCTTTTTAATGATGATGGAAATTATGAAGGCAGTATGGCATTTTGCGCAGATATCACTAAAAGAAGGTTAGCAGAGAAAAAATTGAAAGAATCAGAAGAAAAATTCAGAAAAGCTTTTCATTCAAGTCCAAATTTGCTAGCAATAACTAAAATGGAAGATGATGAAATTGTAAATGTGAATGAAGGATTTTTACTAACTCTAGGGTATACTCGTGAAGATGTTATTGGTAAAACCACTATTAATTTGAATATATGGGTAGATCCCGATGAAAGAAATAGGTTTTTAAACGTATTAAAGGAAAAAAAAAGAGCTAAAGAGGTTGAAGTGCAAATAAGAACGAAATCTGGTCAAATCCTCCCAACACTTTTTTCAGGGGAGATTATTAAATTAAACAATGAACTACATTTAATTACAATAGCTACTGACATCACCGAACTTAAAAAATCAGAAAAAAAATTAGAAGAATTAAGTATAATAAAGTCCGAATTTCTTAGAAGAGCTTCGCATGAATTAAAAACCCCCCTCATTTCAATTAAAGGTTTCTCTGATCTTATTTTATCTTTATATGCTGATCAATTAGATCCTGTTATTTTATCAAAAATAAGAGAGATAAACGATGGTTGCGAAAGACTTCAGAATATTATTAACAACCTTTTGAAAACATCTCGATTAGAATCACCTGAATTGAAACCAAAAGTACAAAAAGAAGATTTATCATTTCTCATTAAATTTTGCGTACATGAATTGGAATCTCTGGCAGAAAGAAGAAATCAATCAATTAAATTAGATATACATAATGATTTGTACGCAAATATTGAAAAAGAGGAGGTTCACGATGTTCTCTCAAATTTACTAACTAATGCGATTAAATACACTCCACCAATGGGTAAAATTGAAATAAAAACAGAATTAAATGAAGACTCCGTGGTTATTTCGGTAAATGATAACGGAATTGGCTTTACTGAAGAACAGAAAACCAAAATCTTTCAACAATTCGGAAAAATCGAACGATATGGGCAAGGGCTTGATTTAGGGATTGATGGCACTGGACTAGGATTATACATTTCAAAAAAAATTGTGGAATCGCATGGGGGGAAAATCTGGATGGAGTCTGAAGGAAAAAATAAGGGGGCTTCATTTTACTTTACTCTTCCAACTGTTAAATAATAAACAGGCTGTTTTAATATGAAAACTTGGCTATTTGAATAGATAGGTTATTAATTAATAATTTTTATAGTATTTATAGCTAGATCAATTCAATTGACATCTTGTTTATCCATATTAATAAGATTTTTTATCAAATTATCTTGAAATGAGGATTAAGATTAAATCATTAACATTACAGCCAGTTAATCCTGTTATTATTTCACATTGTACAACCTTGAAAAATCTATTAGAGTCATTAATTTTTAAAAACTCGTTGAGATCAATACTCATTTCATCTAATTGATTTAAAATATTATTATCTATTAGTGCCCCCATCGCTTTGCTGTTCCCCTCAATACCATCTAAATTCACCCCTAAAATTAAAAAACCAGCATTTAGTTTCTTGTCTTTAGCATAATTTAAGAAACTTAATAACATCTCTTGATTTCTACCACCAATACCATTCCCTTTTATAGTTACAGTTAATTCTCCCGTTCCTATCAAGGCTAACTTACTATTTTTATCATGTGGAGGTTTCTGCTCGATTTTGCAGGATATCATGTTATATAAAGAAATCCCAAATTCTTGTGCTTCTCCTCGTACTTCACTTGAGAAAAATTCAATGTTAAATTTATTTTGTTCTAAAAATGAGGTTATCTCTTGTACAGCTGATTTAACACTCCCAATTAAATAGTTATGCACATTGGTAAAGCAGATATTATGAGGTTTAGGATTTTCCAACTCAATTGCTATTAGTCCTTTCTCTAAATATTTTTTTATAGATGATGGTGTTTCTCTGAAAATTCTATATTTTTTTAAAATATCAAGAGCGTCTTTAAATGTAGTAGTATCGGGAACTGTAGGACCCGAGGCTATAGAATCCAAATTATCACCAATAACATCTGAAATGATTAATGAAATCAGGGTTGCGTTGCTAGAATTGAATAATTTTTTAGCAAGATTACCCCCCTTTAGGTTCGAAATATGCTTTCTAATTGTATTTATTTCCTGAATTGAAGCTCCGGAAGCTAGAAGTAACGAATTAATATTTTGTAAATCTTTCAAAGTAATATCATCCCTTGGAAATGGTAATAAAGCAGAGCCACCACCCGAAATGAGCATGATAATTAAGTCATTATCATTTGCATTCTCTATAATTTGCATCATCATTTTGGCTCCTCTTAATCCATTTTCATTAGGTATGGGATGAGAGGCATAATTTAATGAGATTTTACTATTTACATTATCTTCTGGCTTTGAAGTGCCTTCTGGAATATTAATTATTCCCTCATATTCGGTGATATGAGCGTTTAACATAATCTTCTCCAAAGTAAAAGCCATTTCAGCTGTTGCTTTACCACCTCCAATTATATATACTTTTCCGAAATTTTCGAGGTCATATTCATCATCAAAGATATGTAATTTCGTATTTTCAATTATTACCCATTTTTCTATTAAATTCTTAGGCTTTACTGCAGTAATTGATTTTTCAATGGCCTCTAGAGCAATCTTTCTCAAATATAGTTGATTCTTACTCAAACCACTTATGAGAAGTTGTGAAGTATTTTTAATGTACAAACTTACCACATCAATTTAGTTAGTTTATTTTTGATAACCTTTTGCCAGTAAATATATTATTAGGTTAAATTTATTACTTGTTGAATTACTAAGTACTTTAATTGAATTTTATATTTCATATCAAAACTATATAGTTTAGATTAATTATGTCTGAAGAGATATATGACATTGTTATTATTGGCGCAGGACCAGGAGGTTATCATGCGGCGATAAGAGCTGCCCAATATGGTGCTAAAGTTGCATTGATTGAAGAGGATAAATTAGGAGGTACTTGTCTTAATTTAGGTTGTATTCCCACCAAAGCATTATATGCGTCTGCTCAATTAATTGAAAAAGTAAATGACTTCGATGAATTCGGTTTAGAGATTAAAGATTATTCG
>Ga0209976_10002597_pt1 | contig 10228 bp, 8 predicted proteins | sample SumtaG_FD_182806 | JGI IMG/M metagenome (GOLD analysis project Ga0209976, IMG submission 182806) | Deep subsurface microbial communities from Indian Ocean to uncover new lineages of life (NeLLi) - Sumatra_00157 metaG (SPAdes) (version 2) | ecosystem: Environmental > Aquatic > Marine > Oceanic >... | reverse complement strand
CGGGCGATAATGGGCCGGCGCAAGTCTCAGCCCGTGCGCATTCATTGGCGCCGGCCGACGGCCATAAGGTGACAGCCGAGGTCAAAGCTGATTTGGGCGCGTTAGCGCGGGCGCCCGCGCCTTCGGTTTATGGCGCGCTTGATCTTGGCACCAATAATTGCCGGCTTTTGATCGCAAAGCCTTCGCGCCGGGGCTTTGTCATCATCGATGCGTTCTCCCGCATCATTCGTCTTGGCGAAGGCGTGTTGAATTCCGGCCGGCTTTCGGAAGCCGCCATAAGCCGAACGATCGATGCGCTCAAGGTCTGCGCCTACAAGATGAGCCGGCGTGGAGTAACCCGCTCGCGGCTGATCGCGACCGAAGCCTGCCGCATCGGTGCGAACAGTGATGAGTTCATCGCGCGAGCAAGACAGGAGACCGGGCTCAATATCGAGATCGTGACTCAAGAGACGGAGGCCAAGCTCGCGGTGTCCGGCTGCGCCTCGCTGATCGACCGCAATTGCGATTTTGCTCTGGTGTTCGATATCGGCGGCGGCAGTTCGGAGCTGATCTGGCTCGACCTTAAGCGGCTCGAACGGCCGTGGCGCCGCCACACTCTGCACGACAGGATCGACATGCAGGGCTGTATCGCCGCCTGGACCTCGCTGCCGATTGGCGTTGTCAACCTCGCCGAGCGCCATGGCGGCCGCCACGTCGCGCCTGACAGCTATGAGGCCATGGTGGCCGACGCGATGGAGGGCATCGGAGAATTCGAGAGCAAGCATCGCTTTGGCGAAAGACTCGCCGGCAGACATGCGCATTTTCTCGGGACGTCAGGCACGGTCACCACGATCTGCGGAATCTACCTCAAGCTTCCCGCCTATGAACGTTCGCGCGTTGACGGCTGCTGGCTTGGCGCCCGTGACGTGCGCGCCGTTTCGAGCGATCTCGTCGCCATGACCTACGCCGAGCGGGTGGCCCAACCTTGTATCGGGCATGAGCGCGCCGATCTTGTGCTCGCCGGTTGCGCCATTCTCGAAGCGCTGCTCAGGGTCTGGCCGTGCCAGCGGCTGCGCGTGGCCGATCGCGGGTTGCGCGAAGGCATCCTCGCCATGCTGATGGCCGAGGACGGCCATGATCGGCGGGGCCCGCGGCAGAAAAAGCACCCTAGGGGCGCGGGGCGGGGGGATCGCAGGCCCCGGCGCTGAAGCTTTAAGAGAACTGAGTAGGCTCGGGAGCGCGTTCCCGGTCGGTCCCAACACGCTGGGCCCTGGCGGACAGGCTCGCGCCGGCGCCTTTGGGAAGCCTTGCGAAAACGAGCGCTGAACTTGCCGCAATCGCCGCGACGAGAATGAAGGCGAGGGGGAAATCTTCCGCCACGACGTTCGCGCCGGGACGCCCCATACGCTCTATTTCGAGCACCAGCGCGCCAAGCGCGACTCCGGCCGAGAGCGACAGCTGCTGGGCGACGCTGGCGAAGCTGGTCGCCCGGCTCATGGCCGTGGCATCGATATCGGCATAGGCGAGCGAATTGATACCGGTGAATTGGAGCGACTTGAAGAAGCCGCCCGTGAGAAGCACGGCAAACACGACGCTATGGGGCGTGCCGGCGGTGAACAGCGCGATGGCAACAACGAAAAGGCTGCTCAACACCGCGTTGCTCACCAATGTCCGCTTGAAGCCGATATAGCGAATGATCGGCGCCGCCGTGGTCTTCATGGCGATGGCGCCAACGGCGCTGGCGAAAGTCAGAAGGCCGGACTCGAACGGGCTCAGGCCGAAACCGAGCTGAAAAAAGAGAGGCAGGAGGAACGGCAATGCGCCCATGCCAATGCGGAAGAGGAATCCTCCGACGACGCTGGCGTAGAACGTATCGATCTTGAGCAGATTGAGATCGAGCAGCGGTGCTTTCGTCACATGCGCGTGGCGCACATAGAGCCAGCAGCCGATGACACCCGCCGCGATCAGCGCGGCCACAACCTCCGCCGGAAACAGCCCCTGACCGATATTGGTGATGCCGAAGGCAATCCCCGCCAATCCGATGCCGGAGAGAATGAAGCCCTTGACGTCGAGAGGGGGAAGCTTTTCCTCGCGAATGTCGGCGATGTAGCGCGTGGCCAGAATCATGCCGACGACCCCGACGGGGATATTGATCCAGAAGATCCAGCGCCAGGACGTGAAGGTGGAGATGAAGCCGCCAAGCGGCGGCCCGATCACTGGCCCCATGAGCGCCGGTACGGTGAGCCAGGCGAGCGCTGAGATGAGCTCCGCCTTTGGCACCGACCGCAAAATAACCAGACGGCCGACCGGCACCATCATGGCGCCGCCGATACCCTGAATGATGCGGTAGGCGACAAAATCTGGGAGTCCTTGGGCGAAGCCGCAAGCCGCCGAGCCAAGCGTAAACACGGCGATGGCCGCGCGGAAGACCGTGCGGGCGCCGAAGCGGTCGGCGACCCAGCCGCTCAAGGGAATGAACACGGCGAGCGACAAGAGATACGAGGTGATTGCAAGCTTGAGCGCGACCGGGTCTTCGCCAAGATCGGCGGCGATGGCCGGCAGCGAGGTCGCGATCACGGTCGAATCCATCGTCTCCATGAACAGCGCGACAGCGACGATGAGGGTGACGAAATAGCGGGGCATGTGGCAGGTGTTGGAGCGACAACGAGGCCGGGATGCGGCAAAGCCGTTAAAAAGCGTCAAGCTCAGGCGGCGTATCGGGTGATAAGCATATGGTAAGGCCAGGAAAAGGTCAGGGCGGCGGGCGGCGAGGCGGAGGCCGCAAACTCGCCGTAAGGGTGCGCACCGCCAAGGGCCGGAAGCTTGCCTCGACCCGCTGGCTTCAGCGCCAGCTTAACGACCCTTACATCGAGGAGGCGAAGCGCAGAGGCTATCGCAGCCGCGCCGCCTTCAAACTCGCCGAAATCGACGACAGGCATCACGTGCTGAGACCGGGCATGACGGTGGTCGATTTGGGCGCGGCCCCTGGAGGATGGAGCCAAATCGCCGCGCAGAGGGTCAGGGTTATGGCTGGAGAGGGCTGCGTGATTGCCGTCGACCTTACCCGGATGGAACCGATTGCGGGCGTGGTCCAACTCGAACTCGATCTCACCGATCCCGAAGCGTCCGATCGCATCGAGGAGGCCATGGGCGGGAAGAAGGCCGATGCGGTGCTGTCAGACATGCACGCGCCGGCGACCGGGCATAAGGCCACCGACCACCTCCGCATCATGGGCCTGGTCGAGGCCGCGCTTGACCTCGCCGAGGCGAGTCTCGCTCCCGGAGGCACGTTCCTTTGCAAGGTGATTCAGGGCGGGGCAAGCCGCGATCTGATCGCCCGGCTCAACCGCTCTTTCGCCAAGGTTCGCCATGTGAAGCCCAAGGCCTCCCGCGCCCAGTCTGCCGAGATGTATGTTCTTGGCACCGGTTTTCGCGGTGTGCAGAGGTCCGACTGAGCGTTCACGAAACTTTGCATTTTCCTTGTGCTGCACGGCTTAAGACACGCTGCTAATGTTCCGGCCGAGTCGTGTTTCCATGTATGGGGAGCTTCCGTCATGAATCTCGAAGTGGTGAAGAACTATTACGGCAAGGTCCTGAAAAGCTCGGAGGATCTGAAGACCTCGGCCTGCTGCGATGGCGGCGAGGTGCCCTGGCATCTCGAGGGACTACTCGCCAATGTGCATGAGGAGGTGCGCGCCAAGTATTACGGTTGCGGCATCGTCGTGCCTGCTGCGCTCTCCGGCGCCCGCGTGCTCGATCTCGGCTCCGGCTCGGGCCGTGACGTCTACCTCATCGCGCAGATGGTTGGAGCGCAAGGCGAAGTGGTCGGTGTCGACATGACCGACGAACAATTGGCGATGGCGAACACCCATATCGATTGGCATATGAAGAGGTTCGGCTACCAGCGCCCCAATGTTAGATTCCTCAAAGGCTATATCGAAAAGCTCGGTGAACTTGGATTGCCGCCTGCAAGCTTCGACGTGGTCGTGTCGAATTGCGTCATCAATCTCTCGATCGACAAGCTTGCGGTGCTGCGCGGGGCTTTCGACCTGCTCAAGCCGGGCGGAGAACTCTATTTCGCCGATGTCTATTGCGACCGCCGGCTCCCGGACCATGTCAAGGCCGATCCTTTGCTCTACGGCGAGTGCCTTGGCGGCGCGCTCTATTGGAACGATTTTCTACCCATGGCCAAGCAGGCGGGCTTCCTCGATCCGCGGCTGGTGACGAGCCGCCCCATTACGGTCGAGAATGAGGCGATGCGGGCCAAGCTCGGCCCGGCCCGGTTCTTCTCCGCGACCTACCGCCTGTTCAAGCTCGATGGGCTCGAGGCGGCGTGCGAGGATTACGGTCAAGCGGTGATCTATAAGGGGACCGTGCCGGAAGAGGCGGATGTGTTCCGACTCGACGGGCACCATGTTGTCGAACGCGGCAAGGTCTTTCTCGTGTGCGGCAATACGTGGCGCATGCTCGCCGAAACGCGCTTTGCCCCGCATTTCGATTTCATCGGCGACTTCTCCACGCATTACGGCCTCTTCCCTGGTTGCGGGACCACGCTCCCCTTTGCCGCAGAGGTGCCGGCGCCGGCCAAGGCGAGTGGCGGCTGTTGTTAGGCGGCAAGCCTGCGGGGAGGGGGAGAAATGACGTTCGATCTGGCGCGACGCTTGTCGGCCGAGGCGCTTGGAACGTTCTTTCTCGTCATGGCGGTGATCGGCTCCGGCATCATGGCCGAGACGTTCGCCGGCGGAAATGTCGCGCTCGCCCTGCTTTGCAATACGCTTGCGACCGCCGCAATCCTTGTCGTCATCATCACCATCTTCGTTTCCGTTTCCGGCGCCCATTTCAATCCGGCCGTGACGTTGGTCATGCTGCTTCGGGGCGAGATCGAAGGTGGCGCAGCACTCCTCTATGTCACGGTGCAGATTGCGGCCGGATGTCTCGCGGCGATGGTGGCGCATCTGATGTTTGAGCTCGCGCCGCTCCAGGTTTCAGAGACGGCGCGAAACGGCTTCGGTCAGTTGCTCGGCGAGTTCATCGCCACGTTCGGGCTGATCGCGACGATTCTCGGCTGTCTCCGCTTCAGGCCGGGCGCTCTTGCCGCTTCTGTCGGCCTTTATATCGGCGCGGCCTGTTGGTTCACGGCCTCTACCTCTTTCGCCAACCCGGCGGTGACCATCGCCCGCTCGCTCAGCGACACGTTTGCAGGGATCCACCCCGCCGATGCGCCGGGCTTCCTCGTGGCCGAATTTCTTGGTGCGCTCACCGCCGCGTACCTTTTCGGCTGGCTGTTCGCGGAGCAGGTCACCGGGGCTAGGGGATCGCGACATCCGCGTGGGCCGCGCGAAAGCGGGCGTTCTCGGCGTCGAGCGCAGTGATGGGCCTGACCCGAGGCCGATAGCCCTTTCCACCTCATCCATCGAGAAGACTGGCCGGCTCCATTGCCTTCCCAAACCCGCCTCAAGGTGCTAAAGGAGGCCGCCAACCGATGGCCCCGCTGCAGCCCACGCCGCTGCCGCCCGCGAGAAAGAGGTTGGCCAATGCCCGAAGGGCATACCCTTGAAAACCGGAAACAATTCTCCGAAGGCGGTACTGCGCTTACCTTCGACGACGTCCTGATCAGGCCCGCCGCCTCCAACGTGCTTCCGAACGAAGTCGACGTTTCCTCTCGCATTACCCGCTCCATCGCTCTCCGTATCCCGGTCATCTCTTCGGCCATGGATACGGTGACCGAAGCAAGGCTTGCCATCGCCATGGCACAGGCCGGCGGCATTGGCGTGATTCACCGCAATCTCGATCCCGAGGCGCAGACTGCCCAGGTCGCGCAGGTCAAGAAGTTCGAGTCCGGCATGGTGGTGAACCCGGTGACGATTCACCCCGGGGCCAGCCTCGCCGACGCGCTCAAGCTTATGGCCGATTATCGGATTTCGGGGATTCCGGTGGTTGAGCCCGGCGGCGATGGCGGCCGCGAGGGGAAGCTCGTTGGCATTCTCACCAATCGCGACGTGCGCTTCGCCACCAACCCAAACCAGCCTGTGGCGGAGCTGATGACCAAAGGCAATCTCATCACGGTCAGGGAGAATGTCGGGCTGGAAGAGGCAAAGCGTCTCCTCCATCAGCATCGCATCGAGAAGCTCCTCGTGGTCGATGACGGCTATCGCTGTATCGGGCTGATTACGGTCAAGGATATCGAGAAGGCAAGAGCGCACCCCCATGCCTGCAAGGACGAGCAGGGGCGCTTGCGGGTCGCCGCGGCGACAAGTGTCGGCGATTCAGGATTCGCGCGCGCCGAGCAGCTGATCGATGCCGGTGCCGACCTGATCGTGGTCGACACCGCCCACGGCCACTCGGAACTCGTGCTTGACCAGGTCCGCCGCATCAAGCGTCAGTCCAACGCGGTGCAGGTGGTGGCCGGAAACGTCGCGACCGCGGAAGGCACCAAAGCGCTGATCGACGCGGGCGCCGATGCGATCAAGGTCGGTATCGGCCCGGGGTCAATTTGTACGACCCGCGTGGTCGCGGGCGTCGGCGTGCCGCAATTTACGGCGCTGCTCGAATCGGCCGAGGTCGCGAAAAAGAGCGATATCCCGGTGATCTCGGACGGCGGCATCAGATATTCCGGCGATCTCGCCAAGGCGCTTGCCGCTGGCGCCGACTGCGCGATGCTCGGGTCGCTGCTCGCCGGCACCGACGAGAGTCCGGGCGATGTGTTTCTCTATCAGGGGCGTTCCTACAAGGCTTATCGCGGCATGGGCTCGATCAGCGCCATGGCGCGGGGGTCGGCTGACCGCTACTTCCAGCAAGAGATCGAGGACGCGCTGAAACTCGTGCCTGAAGGGATTGAGGGTCAGGTGCCGCATAAAGGACCGGTCGGCAGCGTCTTGCACCAACTGATCGGGGGCTTGCGCGCCTCGATGGGCTATACCGGCGCGCGGACGCTCGCAGAGTTCCAGTCGCGCGCCGAGTTCATCCGTATTTCCACGGCGAGCTTCCAGGAGAGCCACGTGCACGACGTGACCATCACGCGTGAATCTCCCAACTACCCGCGCGAGGGGTGAGGGGCGACACGCCCGCAGCCGTTACTCGACTCCGAGTTTTCGGATCTCGTCGAAGATTCCGGGCTCGATCTGCTTGGCGAGCGCAAGATCGGCGCTCCCGTCGGTGGGGTTGCCTTTGCGGCTCTTCACCACGCCGCGACCGACGAGCGCCGAAGGGTCGTTCTCGTGCAGCTTGAGGGCCCGATCGAAATCGGCTCCTGCTTTGTCCAGATCGTCCTTGAGCACAAACACCCATCCGCGGTCGATATAGCCTTTAGCGCCCTCAGGCTCGATTTCGATCACCCGGTCGTAGTCGGCGATGGAGAGATCATATTCCTTGCCCTCGCGGTAAAGGTCGCCGCGCTTGGAATAACCGGCCGATGCGTCCGGATCGAGCTTGATCTTCTCGTTGAACGCAACGAGCGCCTGGCCGAGATCGCCCTTGTTGCGGTAGACAATGCCGCGCAACAGGAAGTAGTCGCCGTGCTTGGCATTGAAGCGGATGGCCTCGTCGAGATCGGCGAGAGCCTTGTCATAGTGCTTTTGGGCGTCAAGCGCCGCGGCCCGCATAAAATAGGAATTGGGCTTGGTCGTATCGATCTTGATGGCCTCATCCAGCTCAGAAATGGCGGCATCGAGATCGCGAATGGCAGAGAATGCCATGGCACGCACACGATGGGCCGTGACGAGCTTATCCTTGTCGGTCGCGCCCGAGCCGATATAGGCGGCGCAGCCGTCGAGCACCTCTTTAACGGAGCCACTCCCAGTGAAGCACGGGTTCTCCTGGGCGCGGCCTGGGCTGAGCCACGCGGACGAGGCGAGCGCACCGGCAAGGACGACACAGAAAAAGACGTAAAGGGCGCGAAGGCGCATGGACTCCTCCTTTTTGGTACGCGGTCCTTTGGGGTAGCTTTAGAATCGCGTCCGGGGGCAGTCAATTGAACTTCCGTTCATGATTACGGGGCGGTTCCGGCGCGAGAATCGGCCCATTCGGCTAGGCACCGGATCTCGCTCCAGGGCGTGCAGGGCGCAATTGACTTGCCTAAGGGCGTTGACATTGCTCTAGCTCCTCCGGCGTATGCCGAGCGAATAGAGCGAGGTTAACGAAGGACAGGGGGCACCATGTCGATTCAGGCAATACTGATACCGATGTTCGTGCAGGTGGGACTCACCTTTGTGCTCCTGTTTTGGATGGGGGCGCTTCGAATGGGCGCCATCCGCCGTGGCCAGGTCAACGCCCATCAAGTGGTGTTGCGCGAGCCCAATTGGCCGCCGCGGGTGCTTCAGGTGGCGAACGCCTACCACAACCAGCTCGAACTGCCGGTGCTGTTCTATGTGGTCGTTCTGCTTGCGCTTCAGACCGGGACGCTCGACGTGGTGCTGCTGGTCCTAAGCTGGATGTTCGTGCTGGCACGGCTCGTCCACGCCTATGTGCATGTGACCACGAACCGGCTCGATCGCCGCACCGGCGTTTTTGGCGTCGGCGCCATCGCGCTTCTGCTGATGTGGGTGATCGTTATCAGCCGTTTCCTCCTTCAAGCTTCGGCCTGATGACGCCAGGAGCGCGTGCGGCTGCTGCTGTCGAGGTGCTGACCGATATCGAAGCGCGCAAGCGCCCCGCGGGCGAAGCCTTGAAGGATTGGGGGCTGTCTCACCGTTTCGCAGGCTCAAGCGATCGGGCGGCGATCGGCAATCTCGTCTTCGATTGCTTGCGCGGGCGCGCTTCAGCGGCTTTCGCCATGGGCGAGGCGAGCCCGCGGGCGCTCGTCCTGCGCACGCTTGCGACCCATTGGCGGCTCGCGCCGGAGTCGGTAGCAGCCCTTGCCGATGGCAGCCGCCACGCGCTCGCCCCGGTTTCCGAGACCGAATTGGCCGGGCTCAGGCGTGAACTCCCCCCCGATGCCCCCGCTCACGTGAAGGGAGATTATCCCGATTGGCTCGGGCCCGAATTTGAGCGGGCCTTCGGTGCATGCGCGGCCGAGCAGGGCGCGGCTCTCGCCCGGCGCGCTCCGGTCGATCTCAGGGTGAATATGCTGAAAGCCGGCCGCGACAAGGTGCTGAAGGCGCTGCGCCGGTACGAGGCGAAGCCCACGCCGCATTCTCCCTTTGGCATCCGCGTCGAGCAGGCGCCGGGGCCGGGCCGGAGTCCTCATCTTGAGGCCGAACCGGGTCACGGCAAAGGGTGGTACGAGGTGCAGGACCAAGGCTCGCAGCTCGCCACCCTTCTTTCGGGCGCGCGCCCGCGCCAGCAAATCCTCGATCTTTGTGCCGGCGCCGGGGGCAAGACATTGGCGCTGGCGGCACTGATGGAGAATACCGGCCAGCTTTATGCCTTCGATGCCGAGCGTTTGCGTCTCAGGCCGATCTTCGAGCGGCTGAAACGGGCGGGTGTGCGGAATATCCAGGTGCTGCCGCCGGGCGACCTTCAGGCCCTGGCGGCGCTCACGGGCAAAATGGACCTGGTCCTGATCGATGCGCCGTGCTCGGGCTCGGGCGTCTGGCGGCGTCGGCCCGATGCCAAATGGCGGCTCTCGCCCGCAATGCTGGAGGCGCGGCGCGCCGAGCAGATGGCTGTGCTCGAAGAAGGGGCAGGGCTGGTCAAGCCCGGCGGGCGTCTTGCCTATATCACTTGTTCCGTCTTGCCGTCAGAGAACCGCGACCAGGTGGATGGGTTTCTTGCCCGCCACCCCGAATTCAAGCTCGTCCCCTGGCCCGAACTGTGGGAGCAATCGTTGCCCGAAAAGGCGCCAGTCCCGTCAGCGGACGGCTCGGGCGAGACGCTCCTGATGACCCCGCGCGATCACGGCACCGACGGCTTCTTTGTCGCCGTGATGCAGCGCTCGGACTGACCGCTGCTCCCGGGACGCATTCGGAGCGCGAGATCAATAGTCGGGACATGCTGCCGTGATGACGGCCAGGCCCGATGGCGTCGGAGCCACTTTCGTAAGAGTGAGGCCCGATTCGGACAGTAGCTTCGCAAAATCCTCGCGGCTTCGCACGCGGCCGCCGGTGATCGCCATCATGTGAAGGTCGAGCATGATGGCGGCGGGATCGTCAGCGGCGCGCTCGGGCATGAGCCTCTCGACGATGGCGAGGCGTGCTCCTTCCAGCATGGCTTTGCGGCAGTTTGAAAAGACGATGCGCGCCCCGGCATGGTCCCATTGCTGGAGCACGCCGTTCAGAAGATAGAGGTCGGCTTCGACAGGGATGGCGCTTAG
>Ga0209976_10002596_pt1 | contig 10229 bp, 10 predicted proteins | sample SumtaG_FD_182806 | JGI IMG/M metagenome (GOLD analysis project Ga0209976, IMG submission 182806) | Deep subsurface microbial communities from Indian Ocean to uncover new lineages of life (NeLLi) - Sumatra_00157 metaG (SPAdes) (version 2) | ecosystem: Environmental > Aquatic > Marine > Oceanic >... | reverse complement strand
TTTGCATATGTTTTTACATAATCTGAAGCGAGCAGGTCGTAAGCATCTTCTGCCGAAACAACTTTGACCGAAGGAATTTCGTGTTCATGCCTGCAGTTGCAAAGAGCCTCACATTTTTTCGCATCGACAATAAGGTTTTTGTAGGTTGTGCTGCTCATGAGAAATCCTCAAAATTCAAGTAACAGTAGAGAGTAATGGTAATAGAAAATACCAGTAATGGTAGGAAGTAATAGTAATAGAAAATACCAGTAATGGTAGGAAGTAATAGTAATAGTTGAAACTGCGCATTCCCTATTACTATTGCTATTACTATTACTGGATCTTTCCCTTATCCCTTATTTCTTCAGCACTTATCTCTTCAGCACTTATCTCTTCAGCACTTATCTCTTCAGCACTTATCTCTTCAGCACTTATCTCTTCAACACTTATCTCTTCAGCACTTATCTCTTCAGCACTTATCTCTTCAGCACTTATCTCTTCAGCACTTATCTCTTCAACACTTATCTCTTCAGCACTTATCTCTTAACACTTTCTTTATATCTTCTGCATGGCCACCACCAGGGCCGCGGCGATCAAAGGTGTGAGGATCCAGCCGCTCAGGATGGAGAGCAGTGTGCGTGCACTGACAGTCTGGATCCCCTTGAGCAGGCCGATGCCGATTATCGCCCCGATGACAGCCTGGGAGGTGGAAACAGGGACGCCGACGAAAGTATAGAAATGGACCGTGACGGCCTCGGCCAGAAGTACGACAAGGGCAGAAAAGGGGTCCAGGCGGACCAGGCGCGACCCCACTGTTTCCATCACGCGTTTGCTGAAGGTGAGGATCCCCAGACCGATACTAAGACCCCCGACCAGTGTGGCTGTAGTAATGGAAAGGTGCCCGGCTCCCACGAAGACGGCGGTAACGTTGGCCACATTGTTGGCCCCAAGAGCAAAGGCGCCGTATGAACCGGCTGCCACAAGGCCGATGCGAAGAAGCACGTCCCTTTCGAGAAAGTTCAGTCTCAGACGGTTGTTGACCGTGGCTAATGTCCGATAGATCACTATCGACATTATGGCTCCTCCCACAGGCGTACCCACCCAGCTAGTGACCACCTTTCCCAGACCCGTCAGGTCAACGTACCTGTTGACGAAACCGACCCCAAGGATGGCTCCTACCACCGCCTGGGATGTGGACACAGGGAGGCTCACGATTGTCATGAGGGTCACGGTTATGCCTGCGGATATGGAGACCAGAACAGCCTGATGGAGGGTCATCTCCGTAAGACTCGACAGGGTGTGGATTCCCGAGCGGCCCTGGAGCAAAGCTCCCATCAGGACGAACAGGGAGGCCATGGACGCAGCAGTAGAAAAACGGAGCATCCTTGAAGAGACGGCAGGGCCAATAACGTTGGAAGCGTCGTTGGCACCCAGGGACCATCCCAGGAAGACGCCTCCCACGATGGAAAACATCTAGACTCGCCTCTTTAAGCTAATGATGTTGATCCGCTTTGATACACGGTCGGCCTGGTCGGAGATCTCGCCTAGGAAGATCACCAGCTCTTTGAGCTGGATCTTAAGGAAAGGATCGATATCGGAATCGAAAATTGTGTTCATGATCCGACGCTCGATGACGTCGCACTGACTCTCCTTCTCGTCGATGACATTGAGGAGTTCCGGGATCCGGCCGCCCCGTTGCAACAGATCTTCAACCTGCGTGATCATCAGGTCGCAAGTCTCCATGGAAACCCTGACCAGTTCCCGGACATCGGATACAATGAGATCAGGTATGGCGAGTTTCTGTGTCCGGATGATGTTGAGAACGACCTCGAAGAAGCGGGGGATCTGATCGATAGCTTCCAGAAGTCCCATGATGTCCCCGCGTGACTCCGGGAGAAGCACCTTGCTGTACATAAGTGTCTTTATCTCCTCCCGGACGTCGTCGGCCTTTGATTCAAAGCGATGGGTTTCGTCAGCCAGGATCATAAAGTCATCTCTGGCATCACCGTCAAGGCAGCTGGCTATCGCCTGGGAAAAATTCTGCTGGGCAAGGCGCAAGTGTTCCAGGTACCGCTCGACAAGGATTTGTACCTGGCGCTGTTTACGGAACAGAAATTTCATAAGTGATGGGTGCGGCTCAGGGTTGTCCGACCCTCTCCGACCCCCTCCTTTCCCATCCTTTCAACCTCCGAAAAGAAGAATTATAATATACTGTATACTAAAAAAGTATCTTCAGATTGTTTAAGTGTCAACTGGATGGAGGATCGGTGCCAGAGTATGAATTTTTCATAAACAGGTAATTTAGCCGGGCATGCTGAAATACATACTCTGACATCCTCGATTCCATTTTTACCGGAAAAGTGACGGGAAAGCTAATCTACCACAGCTTGTCACGTCGTAGCTCAAAGAACGTAGACGGAGGTACACCAGCCGTCGCTCACTTGTGTGAGCTTTGGCTGGCAAGCAGCTTGTCCATCATAGCTGGTCGAGAGGCGTTAGCGACGGCGGATGGACCTTGGATCATAAACCTTTGAGATTTGTGATTTGAGATTTGCAATTTGAGATTGTTCCGTTGGCAAGACGGAACCTGACTCCACGGGGGTGCACTGAATGGAATATTTGACTTTTGAGGACCGTCCCCCAGGGCGCGGAGGTGTGCATTATCCCTTTATTTCGCGATCAGTATAAAATCGAACTGGAGAGTTGTCTGGCCCTTCTCAGGGTACACCTGTGTTGTGAGAGTTCTGTTCCCTGGAGCGAAAACTTTGAAGTGAACGTGGGATGGGCGCCTTGAGTAAGGCGGCGGGAAATCGGTTTCGAGACGGTATCGACCTTCACTGTCGGATATCAATGCGCCCCGGTGATCGTCATCATAACGTCCCGCCGGATTTGTCTGCCACCACTCGACGCGGGCGCCGGCAATAGCTTCACACGAACCTGCGTTTCGCACCATCCCCTCGATTATCAAACCCGTTCCAGTTTTATTGCGTAAAGGGACCCATGCTTTGTAGAAGGGCCCCTCGGCATCAGACCGTGTTGGTGGGCACGCCTTTCCTGCCTTCACCGGGGATGACAGAAAGAAAAGCGGAAATATCATAATAATCGCGAAAAACTTGCGGACTGCCATGGGAACTACCTTCTTTCCAAGTCCAGGACAGCTTGTGCCTGACTGCCTTATTTATATAATAACTCAAAATTATCACCATGCCCTGCCCGGGCCGGGAAACACTGTCAAACCCTTTAACTCCACAGGGCTCTGATACTACATTGTGGACTTCATGTTTTTCAAATTATTGATGACTTCGCAAAAAGTCATCAATGCGCCCCGGGTGGGGCGCCCAAATCAATGACCGGCATGTAAGTCATTGATTTGTAAGGAAAGCGAAAATGGCACTTTTCGCTTTCCCCGATAAATTATGGGTCACAAAAAGCCTCGAACCGACTTTTTGCGACCCTATCAATTATTGGATCATCCGACATGATTGAAAGGTGAAAACTGACACCCAGGTTTACTAGATCCCAGTTGGTTCCCGTGTGTTATTGTTTCTTATGCACATTATTCCGACCATGACCACGGGCATCAACGACAGGGAAGGCCTCATCCAGGCGATCAGGAAGCAATATGTCCTGGACTGGCACGGCATCCACGGCTGGGACCACTGGATGACGGTTCACAAAAACGGAATCACTCTAGCGCAGGAAAGCGGTGCGGACCTTCGTGTGATTGAACTGTTTGCCCTACTGCACGACAGCTGCCGCCGGAATGACGGCCACGATCCTGGACATGGCCCAAGGGCGGCAGAGTTTGTGCGAAGTCTGAACCGGGATTTTTTCACTCTTGAAGAAACGGATCTGGGAATCCTCATTATCGCCATTCGGGACCACAACGCCGGATACGTCCACGATGACCCGACGATCGCTGTCTGCTGGGACGCAGACCGGTTGGAACTTCCCAGAGTCGGCATACCAACAAGTCCCGACTATTTGGGTACGGAAGCTGCGAAGAAGATGTTGAGGGAAAGGTTGAAAAGCGAGTACTGATCCTACGGTTTGTCTGGAGTAAAAACCTTAAAACCCTGGGTACGACCCTAAGGTAGATCTACCTGCAGGGAAGAAGCTTCTCTGGCAGCCACAATATATCGTTCTAATGACACTGCCTTTGGCTTAAGTTTCAAAGCCTGGGTCAGCATTTCGGCCGCCTCATTATAGCGTTCTTTCTTCAATAGTCGGTTGGCCTTCCTGATCTTGCGGATAGCCCTTGAACGCCTGGAAATAAAAGGGCTGAGTATCCCCAGCAGGAAAAGAACAAGAACAATCAGGGCAAAGATGTTTGCCAGCATGAAATATTTCTCCGCCAACATACCGACGGCAACAAAGCTGGCGATAAAAACAATGACCCCAACTAAAATCCCATAGGGCTGAAGTTCCTTTGGTATGGGCACCCGCAGCTCCAGTACATCTTTATGCATGGTTCCAGGAGGAGTGTGTCCTGCCTGTTGAACCGGGTCGATCTTGCTGTCTACCATCTTATTCATAACCTGCTATACCTCCCCAATCCTTCTTGTCACGAGATAAAAGTGCTCCCTCCTCAGCTCTGCAAAGGTGCTCTGATCCCAAAATTTCCATAAAGTAAACAGGCACGGCTACAAATAGTTACGATTATGTAATCTACAGAAAGGGCGGCCTCAGAACAAATAAAACTTCACTTTTAAAGAAAAAATCGGTGAAAAATGGTGCAAAGAACACCCCGGATTTTGACATTACGGGACAAAGGAAATGGTATATTTGGTATGTTTTGAGGAAAAGAGGCTCCCGTGTGGGCGTCTCTGGAAGGACTGTTTCAAGGAGTTTGCGAACTATAGGGGTGAGGCCGCCCCCGGACGCCTCTCTATTTTTTTCCGTAGATGTGCTTGCCGATGCGCCGAACGCGGGCCATCTCCTCCTCGTCGAGGGGCCCGGCGTCCAGGGCCTTGAAATTGTCCTCCATCTGCGCTGCGGTGGAGGGACCAGTGACACAGACGTTCACGTCGGGATGGGAGAGAACGAAGCGGTAGCAGTCGGCTGCGGTCAACGGACTCTCGCCTGCCGGCATGAGCTTGGGATTGAGGAGCTTGCGCCAGCAGGTGGCGGTGTAGATCACGATGCCCGGACGATCTTCCTGCGGCAGGTGCCCGAAGATGTCCTGTTCGGCTCCTGTGTGCACGGCGTTGTAGCGGATCTGAAAGAAGTCCACCGGCGCCTTCACCTCTCCGCGGGCGATCTTGCCGAAGAGGGGTCGCTCGTGGCTTGACATCCCCACGAAGCGCACCTTGCCGCTGTCCCTGAGCCGCTGTACCCGGTCGGTGAGCTTCTGGCTAAGGGGCTTGCGTACGTCCTGCAGCAGCAGATCGGCCCACTCGAGCTTGAGCTTCGTAAGCCAGCGCTCTACAAAGCTTTCCAGACGTAAGCCCCCGAAGCCCCCTAAATACGGTCTGGCCAGCACGATACACAGCTTGTCGCGGTGGCTGGGTGCCAGGTTGCGGATGGCCTGCACCATGTTGCCCAGGTTGAGCAGGGGGGAGACATAGAGATAGTTGATCCCGTACTCGTAAAAGGCTTTCTCGATGGCCGCCGCGGGTACGCCGTAGCCCGAGGCCAACCCGATCCGGCCCACCATCAGTCCTGTCCTGCCGAAGGAAACTCGCTCCGTAAAGTCCATGCACTTCCTCCTGGAGCCGTGATATTTCTTTTAAATGCGACAACAAGCCAATTTACCACAGGGTACACCAGCCGTCGCTCACTAAGGTGAGCTATGGCTGGCAAGCAGCTTGTCCACCGTAGCTGGTCGAAAGGCATTAGCGAAGGTGGAGGTTACACAGGGGGAATCTGTTCCTTCGGAACGAAACGGAGGATCGGTGAACCGGGGAAACGGGGGGAAACCTGGAACCTGGAACGTGAAACTTGGAATTCCCCTTCGGCAAGCTCAGGGCCGTGAGCCTGTCGAACGGCAGCCGCTGGCTGGTAGGCCGCTCCGCAAGGTTACACAGGGCGACGAAGAGTAAAACCTTTTGAATCTTGAATCCAGTCTTCTGATTGTTGATGGTGTCAGAGTACTTGAGTTCTATTCTCCATTATCTATTTTCCATTCTCTGTTATTAATATTTGATTTTTGAGATGCCTGTCCGCTGTCTTGTCGCGTCGAAGCTAAAAGCGAAGACGGAAGCTGTTTGATAGGCGTTAGCAACGGTGGATGAGGTTTGAGATCCCAACCTATGGTTGATGACTTCGCAAAAAATCATCAACGCGCCCCGGGTGGGGCGCCCAAATCAATGACCGGCAATGTAAGTCATTGATTTGTAAGGAAAGCGAAAATGACATTTTTCGCTTTTAAGTGGAGCAAAAAGCCACGAATGGACTTTTTGCGACCCTATCATGGTTGGGCATTGAACAGAAGAGGCGTCTCTATTCATTGTATTTCAGCCAGGATCCCCTCGAAAACTCCTGTGAAACTGTCGTCCTCCACGGACGCTTCGAATTCCGCCAGCCAGCGCCGGATGTAACCGGTATCCACATCCGGGTTGCGCAGCAGGACGGATCTCACGTCTTCCAGGTCTCTCGGCCGGCCGGCGAAGATCTTGTGGATTATGAGGTCCTCGACCGAGGCAAAGGCCACCTCCTGCCCGGACATTGATACCCTGTGGGCCCTGGCAATGGCTTCAATCTCGTAAGGGGTGAAGGAGAAGATAAAATCGACCCTGATCCCTGTCTCCTGGTGCTGTGTGGGCAGGACCATGGTGCGGCTTACAAAGGAGTCCACATCATCGGGTAAGGGGGTGAGCCCGATATCCTCCACGGACCGCAGGAGATCGGGGAGCCACGAAACGTCCGCGCCTATAGTTACGTCGATGTCCCTCGTAAGACGCGGTTCCCCGTACAGGAGGACCGCCTGCCCGCCGATGATCATGTAAGGGATCTTGCGGACTTCAAGAGATGCCGCGATGCGGGCTATCAGCTCCTGGAACATGAATTCAAGATCCGGGCGATAGTGATATCGGTCTCGATCCCCTCCAGGGGATCGGCAGGGGGAAGCACACCGAGGGCACAGCCCTCTTCCCAAAGGCGGGTGAAGATCTCGAGGGCCTGGCTGTGTTCGAGCCGGCCCTCTTTGCGGGCAAGGTTGTCGTCGAATTGTCTTTTGGCGTCAAAATCCCTCGTCATTAAAATTCTCCTAAATAATTAATTTATTTTACCTTTTTTGGGATTTGCGGGCAAGGAAAGGAATTTGAAAATAGAGATTAGAGAATGGAGAATAGAAAATAGGGAATTTGCGGCCCCTTCATTCAATTCTCAATATTTGACTTTTGAGGACCCTGATCTGCTTGTCCACCGACTTGTCACCCGTAGCCTCTTGTCAGCCGATTTGTCACCCGCAGCTTAAGCGAAGGGTGATGGCGAAGGGTGGGGTTACGCAGTGTAAATCTTGGATCTTGGATTACTCCAAAAGGTTAGGGGAGATACGACCCCAGGACTCCCCACGCAGTTCTCAGTCAATTTCTATACTCGGCCAGTTTAAACCAGCAGCTTCAGCAAGACGATCTCCCAGCTCGGCAAATATGCGTACGGGCAGATCCTCAGTTTTCCTGAACCGTAATTCCAGCATCCTTGATTTGGATATCTGTTTTTCGGTAACTGTTATGTCGCCCCACGGCACGAACACCGGCGGGTGCCCGAAACGGAAAAAAAAGAACAGGGAAAGGTAAAGCCCCCTGGAGTCAGCTCCAACATTCATGTTCCCCTTATATGCCATCCCGCGGCGGGTGGTGATGGTCTGGAATCGCCAAACTTTTCCTGTAAAGCCGCCTACGTTGCGGTAATGAGAGGCTATCCTGGCCCAGCCGGTAAGCCGGGAAACAATAAAATTGAGCAATAGCCAAAAGACCAGGAAGAAGATTGCGTAATAGACGGGATTAATGTGATTTAAGGTAAACATGGGCATAATTTAACTGTTTTGCAGGGGAATGGGAACTATCTCAGTTAAGATACGTGTTGAAGAGATAAGTAAAAGGCTTTCCTGTTTTGAGATGTCTGTTCTAAGTCCCGCCAGCTCGTCACGTCATATGTTTCAGCGAAGACGAGTGCCGGAAGAGGGGCTTGGATTGCAAAATGCTCGGAATCAGCCAGCCCCAAAACCACATTGAACCTTCATATCACTTGGTGAACGGAAGATCATTATTGATGACTTCGCAAAAAGTCATCAATGCGCCCCGGGTGGGGCGCCCAGATCAATGACCGTTAATTAAAGTCATTGATCTGTAAGGAAAGCGGAAATGACACTTTTCGCTCTCTGTGGAGCAAAAAGGGAGCAAAAAGCCACGAATGGACTTTTTGCGATCCTATCATTATTGATCCAGGAGCCACCTCCACGCCTGGGCACAATAATCCTTTACAACAAACCACAGGTACACATACCCGGACTATGGTGATTGTTTTTTTCAGCTGTTTTCAGGCAATTCGGCGGAATGGATCAACCTTCAAGGAGAAAGGTTATTTTCATGTTCACCCTGTATTCCTTGATCTTCCCGTCTTCAATGATAACGTTCTGCTCCTGGACCCATGCCCCCTTGACCCCGGACAATGTTTTGGAGGCACGCTCGATGCCGATCTTCATGGCATCTTCGAACCCCTTAGACGACGCAGCGTTAATTTCGACAACCTTTGCTACGCTCATATCTGACCCCCTTTGGTGTTTTGCCGTTTATTCTTCCGCCTTAAAAACAGCGAAAATAAATGGTCCGGAACCCGGTACGCGGCCCCGGGCGCCACCGCAAAACCGTCAAGGTCAAGCCCCACTTCAGTCTAAAGTTTAGCATCTTAAATTAACAATGGCATTACCAGGCCGGATGGCACCCGGTGTCAGAGCACTTTGGCAATTGCACAACACTCACTGCTGACCGGAATAACCGCTTTTTTCTCGGGAACACGGTTTCAAGGGATCAGTTTTCCTGAACCCCGGAAAATCTGACATTTATAGGCTATATTTATCTACCTTTGTCCTGCAGTTCCTCCGAATCGCCTTTCCCGAATCCAAATAAATAGGACGCTTATAAGCGTCGAAATACCTCCATCAGCCAAAATCCGGCCCTTTTCCTCCCACGGTCTCTGACACCGGGGCTAACAAAACCTGAGAATCTGAGGGTGGTCCCAACGGTTGCCAGGGTATCATTTCTGTGATGCGACAAATTATGTCATATATGTGACCTGTTAGGTCCCTTTTCCGACATCTTCCTGACATTGATCCCTTTAATAACAAGGCCTTAGGGCGTTGTCAGAATGGGTGATTTTGGCATGTTCCTTGCAAAATACTTAAATCCGACTGTGCAGCAGGAATATTCCCGGGAAGCGCTTCCACTGTAAGGGGGAAATCATGAATACGGGCAAAAAAACTGTTCTTATCATTAGTATTGTTTTCATCCTTGGGGCCCTCGTCAATTGCGGCGGCGGCGGTGGCGAAGGAGGAGGCGACACGACACCCCCGAGCGTTGATCTGACCTTTCCTCTCGGAAGTGAAGTGATCAGCGGAACCATCGATATCACGTGGACAACTACCGACGACAATCCGGGAACCGTGGACATCTTGCTGTCCACCGATTCCGGGAGCAGCTTCACCACAACGATCACAACCACTGCTCCAGACAACGGTTCGTATTCGTGGAATACAGACGCGCTGGCCGACGGCGCCACCTATAGGATACGGATCGTCCCGACGGATGCTAACAATAACACCGGCGTGCCGGGGCAATCCGGCAACGATTTCACCCTTGACAACACTGATCCTTCCTTGAGCATGACCGCTCCTTCCGGAGGAGCCCCGCTATCGAGTGTCTACTCCATCACCTGGGTGACAACGGACGACAATCCCGGCACCGTGGACATCATGCTCTCGTCAAACTCCGGAGTCTCTTTCGGCACCTATATCGCAGCCGGAGTACCGGACACCGGGACGTACGCATGGAACACAGGCGGAGGGTCGTCGCCGGACGGGTCGACCTACGCCGTCAGGATTCTGCCCACCGACGCGGCAGGAAACGCCGGGCCCGCGGCGGACTCCGGCGTGTTCACCGTGGACAACACTGATCCTTCATTGAGTATTACCGCTCCTTCCGGAGGAACCCATCTGTCGAGTGTCTACTCCGTCACCTGGGTGACAACGGACGACAATCCCGGCACCGTGGACATCATGCTCTCGTCAAACTCCGGAGTCTCTTTCGGCA
>Ga0209976_10002595_pt1 | contig 10240 bp, 8 predicted proteins | sample SumtaG_FD_182806 | JGI IMG/M metagenome (GOLD analysis project Ga0209976, IMG submission 182806) | Deep subsurface microbial communities from Indian Ocean to uncover new lineages of life (NeLLi) - Sumatra_00157 metaG (SPAdes) (version 2) | ecosystem: Environmental > Aquatic > Marine > Oceanic >... | reverse complement strand
CTGCGGAGGCGGAGGAATTGCATCATCCGCTTGCAGGGTTGATAGTGCCGGTGCTGCTCCTTCATAGGAGATGTCAACGGCCAACGCGGCTAGGTTCTCAAGCTCTGGAATCTCCTTGGACTCCAATTGTTCCTTGCTGAACTTACACCGTGAGTTGCCCGTTAATGCACCTATGAGCGCATCCTTCCGCGCTCGGTGCATCGACAGTCCCTGATTGAGGACCGCCTGAACCTCTGGAGGTGCATCGGCAATGTAGTCTTCAGTCGAAACCGGAGCTCCATCACCATCACCGGCGGCATCTGCATCACCAACGGTGTGCAGTGCGATGGTTTCGGTGTCGGTGTCGGCGTTGTCATTGTCACTTGCTCCATCATCCCCGGAGCCCGCATCGCCATCGTCGTTGCCCACCGGGGACAACTTGGAAAGCTGCGCAACCTCCAGAGTATTGAGCCAGTCACGGTCTTCCTCGACGAACTGGGACGCTTTATTGGCGATCAGCCCATTTACGAGTTCCTCTTTCGTGTGCATAGCGTTCTCCTGGATTGTGCCATCTGGATCTGTGCCTGCTAACTCAATAGGCACAAACTTTGTTTCCGGTCTGACGGACGTCTTCTCTTCACCGAGATCCACACTCCCGTCATCGTTCATGGTGAAACTGCGCTCGAAGAAGAGCGGTTCAAAGCCCTTCTCATATACGACTGTGCCCGTTGTGTCGTTCGCTTGGAACACAGCCGTTACAAATATAAAGTCCTTTTCATCGTCCGTGATTGCAATGTCCAGTGCTGTGCGAAGATCCCTATCGCTAATCCCTTCGGAATTGTCTCTGGGTACGAAGAAAGCACTTGCTCGTTGTATAAGACGCTTCAGGAATGTCTTTTGTGCTTCGTCGTCCCTTGTGTCCCCTTCATTTGTAATAAGAGACTCACCGCAATCGCCACAGGCCTCATGCATTCGAGCTGCACGCATGACCGGATGCATCTTGTTGCTCCGGGGGGCCCCACAACCGTCTTCGACGCTACATGCGCCTTTGACACCCTCTGGAAGCACTGCGAGATGATCTGGAACGATGTTCCTCCAAATCGCATCGAAGTGCTTGCCATTGAACTCGCCTGTAGAAGGTTCTGCCATTAAGAACAGGCCGGTGGATACTTCAATTACTGTTTCACCGGCAATCAATTTTTCGACAGTTGCTTGCGCCTCTTCAGACAGGTCCTTAACTTGATCGCTATTGATCCAGATCTCGCTCTTAAGCTTGACCCCGTCCAACGTAGTATTGAACATTTGTCCAAAGGAATTACTCTCCAGGACTTCGGGGGCATTCGCTGCTACGGGAACACCATCGTCATTTTTCGGGTGGTCGAATACTACCGGACTTCCATCCCAACCTTCTGGGAACCTACCAAACTCTTCAGCGAGTGCAAGTTCTGGTGCTGGAGCATTTGCTGGCCACAATACGCCTTCGACGAGTGCGACTACTGGAATGACGGTGTGCTCTTGCCCACGAAACTCCGCTACGCGGATACTTGCTACATCGGGTGTAGCTTGTACGGACAGCATTGTGCGTGTTAGCATGGTCAACTCACTCCTGCTAGTATCTTAATTATAACGACTAACCAGACAAAAATCAACTGGTCCTTTAATTACCTATCAAGTTGGGCCATCATCATCCTCCCTGAGTGCAGCCTTCGCGGCCTTAGCAGACCTGAGGTCCAATTTCAGCTGCGCTAATTCTTGCGCGTCTTTATTAGTCCAGTCATTATCTGGTGGGAAGTCCCTACGAAATTCCATCGCGGCAATTTGGCGTTCCAAATTGTCGGCGTTATTCCCTAAGATAACTGTTAGTGCTCGATTGATCGGCCTGACTTCCTTCGATACAGTTTGTTGAACCTGTTCTTGTAGTTCATCGCCCACAGCCTTAACGATCGACGGCTTCACAACGAACCAGACCACAGTCAACACTGGGATTAACGAAACTACGGACGCCACCGATATATCGCTTAGGCGGGCTGTGGGGGTCATAATACTGCTCCTATAATACCTAGTCCAATTAATGCCTTATACATTAGGCCGTCAATAAATCGTCCCTGCCTCTCTTCCTTGAGCAAGTCCCGATAGTAGTCCGACAACTGCTGTTGTAGGGCTCCTGCTTGCTGCAATGAGTCATATCCTAATTCAGTCTTACGGAGTGCGTTTGCGTTGAGGTCAGCCAATTCTGTATTGAACATTGCCACGACATCGTATTCATCCAATGCTTTCCAACATTCCAATGGCCATTGACCATCGTTGGGGATTGCGCAGAGATTGGGGAGCTTGTGTGCATACACAATTTCCTTCTCCTCGCGCTCAGCCTGAGACCAATCAGGGGACGGAACTGTTGATTGGCCTGCGCAGCTTACGCTTATTAAAGCGGTCAGCAATATCAGCAATACTCTCATTTCCTTGACCCATCTTTTCTAATTGCGCTTCCAGGACCTTCTCAGCCTCTATGGCTTTGTCCTTGTCCTTATTGGCAGCTTCGACCATCTTCTTCCCTGCGAGGATCTTCTTGGAGATGCCGGAGTTCATCATATGCGTTCCGACATCTTCTTTCTTTCGTGCAGAGGCTTTCTTCGCGATGGCACGTTGTCCGGCCAAGGCCAGCAGGATCGCCGCTATGACGATTCCTGCTGTCTTGACCCATCTTAGGCTCTTAAGCCAATACATGTTGCGTACTACTTAAGAGGCAGGACGTTTTCTTTCTTGAAGTATCCAACGGCAGCCATGATCAGCGTCGTCAAATGTGCTTCTGCGCCAGGATACAACTGCAACTTCAGGTATATCTCTGGCGCAGCAATGGCCAAGATAATAAGAGCCACGCCTGCTGCGGCTCCTGACAATGCTGCTGCTGTGATCGTGCTTGATGGTGCGTTCATGTTATTAACCTCTCTAACGCTAGAAGGGTGTTGCACATCCCGGTCGTCCTGGCGGCTGCCCCGGTGGGGGTGTTACGGCAGGGAAACAGAGAAACCTGTTGGTGGTCCCGGTTTGGACGGTTCGACAGTAAAATTTGAGGTGTTGGACGGCACCGATTCCTCACCATTTAATGCCATCGTAGTGGCATGGCAGCTGTAGGTGCCATCGGGCAGCGGTGGTGATGTCCAAGTATCTGTACCCCCTGTATTTGGCACATTGCCAAGTAACAGGGCGTTGCAGTAGATATTGTACGACGCGATCTCCCCATCGGGCAGAGTCAGGCCGTTTTCATACAACGCTGGAGGCGTCCAATTGAACGTCTTCGGTTGTATAGCGAATGCTAGCGGCCCAATAAGCAAGAGCGCCAGCGCTAAGTAAATGAACCTTTTCATTTGTTTGCTACCTCCACGTGACCCCAGTCCATAAGACGTTGGTCAGTTGTTGTGCCATCCATGTCCCAATCCCCTCCATAGATTACAGGCGTGCCGAGTGCGATGCCTGCTGCAATAAACATGCCTCCTAGTACTGCGAAGGCATGAGTGTCTTTCCAAGGAATCCCCATCTTGCCGCTAGGCAATAAGCACCATGGGGCAAAGTCAATTGCGTTCGAGAGAGGCTTGCCGTCGAGCCCTATGATGTTGTGCTCTGAGTCAGGCCATTGCTTAGTTGAGGCTCCAGAGAGGAAGGCTTGATTCTGCACCTCTTCGCCTCGCCAGCCCCAGACGATAGTAAGGTCGTAAACTTGCAGACTCATTACGTAGTGGGCCCCCTCAACGAGGTCTGGCCGTACGGTGTCGAGCTTTGCAAGACTGGCTGCTCCGTAGCTATACATGGCCCTGGTCTCTGTTCACATACTACTTATTATCAAGGAATTATATGATCATCGCAAGTGGTCAAGGAGCGCCATGCAGATTGGTCACGTTGTATAGAAGGTCAGCAAAAGCCTCTCCCGGCAAGCCATCATCTACACGTACCCCGAAGACGTGTTTCTCTACGACATGTGTCTGGTCATCGATGAGGTTATTGCTCCCCGGGACCGTGAATACCATAGTACTGGCGGGTCCCACTAGACTTGTCCAAGGCACTACCTCAGTACCGTTGGTTTTATCATCGAGACGCCAGTCAACGGTGTTAGGGATCAATGGATTACCATCCTCGTCGGTAAATACCATTGTCATGCGTATAGGACTCTTCTCGTTTACGGATATAAGTGACATGTTTCCTTCCTCTAGTTAATTCGGCCTGCGAAGCCTGTAATTGAAATTCCACGGGTCGCGGCCGTGATGTCGATATGATGGAATGGTGCACCTGCAGGAGTGTCAACGAGTGCCGCTGCTTGTGTAAACACCAGCAGCGCTGTAGCGTTCAATCTGCCCTTTGCGTCTAAGTTGGCTGTTTGTGTAAATGCAAGAGCAGGTGCAGCGGTTAATTGGCCTCTACCTGTAAGATTAGCTCCTAGCATGACTGCAAGTGCTGGGCTTGCGTTGAGCGTACCTAAAGCGTTGAGATCCGCAGTTCCTGCAAATGCAAGTGCAGGGGTCGCAGAGATCTGGCCCTCAATTGCATCTTTTAAGTCCGCTGTGGCGCTGAAGATTAGTTGTGCGGTTGTGGCATCCAACTTGCCTGAAGCGTCAAGGTTTGCTGCTGCACTGAACACTAGGAGCGCTGTAGCATTCAGACTTCCTAGTGCATTCAAATCTGCAGCAGCACTAAAGATCAGTGCTGACGTGGCATCTAGTTTGCCCCGTGCGTCTAGGTTGGCACTACCACCAAACACAAGTGCTGGCGTCGCATCGAGCTTTCCGTCTGCCTTAAGATTGGCTGTTGCACTGATTACTAATGCAGATGTGGCGCTTATTGGTGATGGGGCCCCTTTAAGGTCTGCTGTCGCACTGAACGCCAGTGAGGCAGTTGCAGCCAGAAGGCCAGTACCTCTCAATAGGGCGGTGGCTGCTGCGAAGAGCAATGATGCGGCGGCATCCAGCTTCCCTGGGGCTTTTAAGGCTGCTGCTTGGCTAAATGCTAATGCAGGAGAGCCCCCGAGTGCACCTGGGGCATTGAGGTCTGCAGTCCCTCCGAAGAGCAATGCGGCAGTAGCATTTAGCTTCCCTTCGGCCCTCAAATCGGCTGCCTGTGTGAATGCTAATGCAGCAGTTGCATCCAGTTTACCTTCACCTTTTAGGTCCGCTGCTGCACTAAACGTTAGGGCAGGCGTTGCTGCGATTGCACCACCTGGAGCGGCCTCTCTGACTGCAACAAAGGTGCGCTCGAGTAATGTTCTCGTGTCAGTCGCGCTGCCCTGCCAGTACATTTGGAGATCATCCGTCCCCGTGACCGTTACTCTACCTCCGGCAGCAACCTCTAGGTTGGTATTATCCAATGACGCGTCGTGCGACTGAATGCGAGCACTGTCGGTAACTTGCACCCCACCCTCACGGATACTAAACGTCGTGCTTTGGTTGGCCGTAAGAACCCCAAAGCCGTTCGTTGACGAGAATATGACCAGATAATCATCCGCTCCGGGGGCCGAAATAATAAGGTCATCAATCTGCTTATCGGTCGTAGTACTATCAACGTCATCTACCGTGCCACTAGCCTCAAAGATATCGCCAGCATCCATTGGGATAAGGTTCATCGTTCGTTCGTGGCAAGTAGCAGTATCGGTGTTGCGTGCCTCGGCCCACTCAATTTCGACCAGCTGCGAGCCGTTTGGCGAGACCTTGCAGGCAATCAACATGGAACGCTCATCTTCAAATGACGAGGACTCCTGGAAGGTTGACCTAACTGTATGCGCAACAACGGTGCCACCCACAGTCACTCGAAATGTCGGCTCACCACCCGATGTGGCGTCACAGGATGTCGTGAACACCAATAGGTAATCATCAGCCACAGGCGTAACAGTCATGCCTGGTAGCAATGCGAAGGTTGACGAGGCTATGGTATCGTCGCCCAGATCCGTTAGCTGATAGTCTGTTCCCGCTGCAGGTATTGGAAACAAAACTAACTCTCTATTTCTGCAGATGGGCGGTGACGCTGATGCACCACGATATCTTATCTCGACTGCCTGTGAGCCGTTAGGACTGACTTTGCACGACAAGGAAATTGGGTATTCGACACCATCAACGCTGGTGTCCTCCTTACGCTCCCGTTCGGAGTGGTCGATCTTGGTGCCGCCAACGTAGACCGAGAAAGTGGTTATTTCAGAGCCGGCAGTTGCGGCATCGATAACCTCTGCATTAAAGAACAATAAGTAATCGTCAGCCGCTGGGGTCAGCGTCATACTGTTGATCAGCGTATCGCTTGTCGCGTCTAAGGTATCATCAGCTGTTGCTGCTGCACGTAAGATGGCCATTTAGGTCGTCCCCGTGATATCGATACCGCGCGTTGCCGCAGTAATAGCGATTCCTGGTGTTGCGCCTGTAATAGCAATCCCCCTAACGGCGGCTATGATCTCTATGTCATAGAACGATACGGCTGTGGCATTAACGAGGTCCGCTGCAGCGCTAAATGCAAGAGCTGCCGTTGCACTAAGTTGTGCATCCGCCCTGAGATTGGCAGCACCACCAAAAGTTATAGTAGGCGTTGCAGTTAATGGACCGCGTCCTTTAAGGTCTGCTGTGGTACTGAACGTTAGTGCGGGACTAGCCGCGAGAGTACCCCTTCCTAGAAGGTTAGCTGTCGGTACACTAAATACTAATGCTGGTGAAGCACTTATCGGGTTTGTACTACTTAATGCGGCCGTGACATCGAAGATTAGTACCGCGGTAGCATCCAGCTGGCCACCAGCCTTGAGATCAGCAGCACCACCGAAGGCTATGGACGGAGCCGCACTTAGCGTACCTAATCCTTTAAGATCAGCGATTGCACTGAATACGAGGGCAGATGTAGCATCCAGCTTTCCACGACCCTTAAGATCGGCCGCTTGCGTGAATACGAGGGCAGATGTAGCATCCAACTTGCCTGAAGCATCTAGATTGGCAGTCTGGCTGAATACTAATGCTGGTGATGCTGATATGAGGCCACCAGTGGCATCAAGCAAGTCAGCGGTTGCACTAAATATGAGTGCTGCTGTGGCGTCTAACTTACCTGCTGCGCCTAAATTAGCTGCGCCGGCGAAGGCCATCACACTGGTAGCATCCAACTTGCCACTGGCATCAAGATCAGCAGTAGCGCTGAATATCATAGCGCTGGTGGAGTCTAACTTACCTAAGGCATTGAGGTCTGCGGTCCCAGCAAATAGTATTGCGGCCGTAACATCCAACTTTCCTAATGCATCTAGATCCGCGGTCCCTCCAAATAGGAGTGTGCTGGTAGCATCGAGCTTTCCTTGAGCATCAAGATCCGCAGCCGCACTAAAGACCATCACGCTGGCAGCATTAAGGGCACCTGTGGCATCTAAATCAGCTGTAGCCGCAAATACTAAGGCAGCTGTGGCATTTAATGTCCCCGTACTCTTGAGATCGGCAGTACTGGCGAACACCATTGCTGCAGTAGCATCGAGGGCACCAATAGCATCTAAGTCAGCCGTTGCTGAAAAGACCATTGGTGCCACAGCATCAATCTTGCCAATGGCATCCAGGTCTGCGGTGGCGCTAAATATGAGGGCTGCTGTAGCAGTTATGGGTCCTGCACCATTGACCAGATCAGCAGTAGCGCTGAATACTAGTGGTGTCGTGGCATCAAGCTTACCACTCCCCTTTAGGTCAGCAGTAGCAGAGAGTACTAATGCAGGTGACGCTGATATTGGTCCAGCAGCATTGATCAGATCAGCCGCTGCAGTGAACACCATTGTGGCTGTGGCATCTAATTTCCCGTCAGCCTTGAGATCAGCCGTACCACCGAATACCAGTAGTGCTGTAGCATCAAGGGCACCAGTTGATTTAAGGTCCGCTGTTGATGTGAATACCAGCGCTGCTACGGCATCTAGTTTACCTAGAGCATCGAGGTTAGCCGACGCTGCGAATACTAACGCAGGACTAGCATCCAACTTACCAAAGGCATTAAGGTCTGCAGCTTGGCTAAATACTATGGCCGCAGTTGCATCTAACTTACCAAAGGCATCAAGATTAGCCGTCTGGCTAAAGACTAGGGCTGGCGCTGCTACTACGCTACCGGACTGTCCAAGATCAGCAGTAGCACTGAAGATAAGTGCGGCGGTAGCATCCGACTTTCCTTGGGCGTCTAAATCAGCTGCGGCAGAGAATGCAAGTGCTGCTGTGGCGCTTATTGCACCATCGAGTTCGAGATCGGCTGCAGCACTAAATACTAGAAGGGACGTTGCATCGAGTTTACCGTCGGCATTAAGGTCAGCTGCTTGACTGAATACTAGTGCTGGGCTTGCATCTAACTTGCCATCGGCAGCCAGATCAGCAGTAGCACTAAATATCAGCGCTGATGTAGCATCCAACTTTCCTTGCGCATCGAGGTTAGCGATTGCACTGAAGGTTAAGGCGGCAGTAGCATCTACCTTTCCTAATGCATCTAAGTTGGCAGCAGCACTAAATACTAATGCAGGACTTGCATCGAGTTTGCCTACAGCATTTAGGTCGGCCGTGGCACTGAATACTAGCGTTGCAGTTGCATTGAGCTTACCATCGGCGTCTAAGTCAGCTGTGCCACCAAAGACTATTGGAGCAGTAGCATCTAGCGTGCCAACACCCTCTAGATCAGCAGCACCACCAAAGATCAGAGCTGCTGTGGCAACTAATGGTTCCTGTAGAGCAGCAGCACCACTGAAAACCATTGCAGCGGTGGAATCGAGTTTGCCTGCAGCATTAAGATCAAATGCCCCAGCAAAGACCATGGGTGCTGTGGCGTCTAACTTACCAGTGGCATTTAGATCGGCAGTAGCCGCAAAGACAAGGGCTGCTGTAGCAGTAACGTCCCCGGCGGCGGCGAGATCAACGATGGCACCCGCAAATACTAATGCCGCCGTGGCATCTAGCTTGCCTGCGGCATCAAGATTAGCAGTGGCCGCAAAGACTAGAGCCGGACTAGCTGATATGGGCCCGGCGGCATTGACCAGATCGGCTGTGGCACTAAATATCAGAGCTGCTGTTGCATCGAGTTTGCCATCTGCCTTCAGATCTGCAGTGGTAGAGAAAATCAGTAATGCGGTAGCGTCGAGCTTTCCATCCGACTTCAGATTGGCAGTAGCACTGAAAGCTAAGGGGGCAGTTGCATTCAGGGCTCCAAGCCCTTTGAGATCCGCAGTAGCACTGAAAGCTAAGGCAGCAGTAGCGTCGAGCTTTCCGTCAGCATTAAGGTCTGCGGCAGCGCTAAAGACCAGTGTGGGACCGGCATCTAGCTTACCTAATGCATCGAGATTAGCCGTAGCACTAAAGACTAATGGTGCTGTAGCGTCTAGTTTGCCTGTAGCGTCAAGATTGGCGACCGCACTGAATATAAGAGCTGCGGTTGCATCTAGCTTTCCGTCAGCCTTAAGGTCAGCAGCCTGTGAAAATACTAGAGCTGGTGATGCTGCTATATCACCGGCGACTGTTCCATCTTGCAGATCAGCTGCTGCACTAAAGACCAGAGCTGCTGTAGCAATTAGTGGTTCTTGTAATGCAGCTGTGGCCGAGAACACTAATGCTGATGTAGCATTTAATGTGCCTTGACCCTTAAGGTCCGCCGTTTGTGAGAACGCTAATGCGGCAGTAGCATCCAGCTTACCTTGGCCATCCAAATCGGCTGTGCTACTAAATACTAGAGCGGCTGTGGCGTCAATTCTATTCAGGGATGATATATCTGCTACAGCACTAAATATCAGTGGTGCAGTAGCATCGAGCTTGCCCTGTGCATCTAAATTGGCCGTTGCACTGAACACCATGGCAGGCCCAGCATCGAGCTTACCACTGGCATCTAAATTGGCAGTTGTACTAAATACTAAGAGTGCTGTAGCATCGATCCTGTTCTGAGACGAGATGTCGGCAACAGCACTAAATATTAAGGCAGATGTAGAGTCCAGCTTTCCAGTGGCTTTAAGGTCGGCAGTCTGACTAAATATTAAGGCAGCTGTAGCATCTAACTTGCCAAGGGCATCAAGGTTGGCTGTTTGACTAAATGTCAGTGCTGCAGTAGCATCCAACTTACCTCGAGCGTCTAGGTTTGCGGTCTGTGTGAATACTAACGCGGCGGTAGCATCTAGCTTGGCATCTGCTTTTAGGTCTGCCGTAGCACTGAATACGAGTGCTGGGGCTGCATCAAGTTTGCCTGTAGCTTTAAGATCAGCTGCCGCACTGATTACTAGTGCGGGGGTAGCAGCAATCTGGCTGGGTGCTAATTT
>Ga0209976_10002593_pt1 | contig 10250 bp, 4 predicted proteins | sample SumtaG_FD_182806 | JGI IMG/M metagenome (GOLD analysis project Ga0209976, IMG submission 182806) | Deep subsurface microbial communities from Indian Ocean to uncover new lineages of life (NeLLi) - Sumatra_00157 metaG (SPAdes) (version 2) | ecosystem: Environmental > Aquatic > Marine > Oceanic >... | reverse complement strand
CGCCTTCAATCCGAAATCGAGGAGTTCATTGATGTCTGATGTTTGAAAGGCTTTAGCAATCATCGCTGTGAAGAGCTGCGTAGTTTGTGCAGGTTCGCCATCGATGGCTACTCGTGTGTAGTGAAGCCCGATTTCTTCAGCAGTTTGGGGCATACCTGGCGCTAGCAACCCAAAGGTCTCACAGAGAAATTGACCGGAAATGTTGAAATCAGCCCATGGATTCAACACTAGGTTGCCCGTAATCGGTGGCTCAAAGCCGAGGTCCATAAGAACACGTGCATATTGGTTGGAGCACCAGATGCCGCGGTTTATTCGATTGCGCCACAGCTCAGCAATCTTCGAATAGGGTAAGAGAACGCTCCCCTCATCTTGCATGGCGCAGATGTAGACCCATTCGAAATCCGTGTCATCATCGGTCTGGGCACCTTCAGGCAAAGCCGGAACATACGTCTTCACGTTGCCCGGTTCTGCGATATACTCCATCTCATGTTGAATCCCATTTAGATTTCCTAGCATTTGACCTAGCAAACCACCGCGGATTTTGTCGCGGACAATTTCGGCGGGAAGCTCGATATACTCATCCATTTTGGACGGCGTAGCGGAAGACTGCGTCCATAAACCCAATAGCATACCAAACATAGCCAGAGCGATAGTATATATTAAGATTCTAGTTACTTTCTTCATTATCGCGTACGTCGTCAAAGTAATGTGGTCCAGTTGTGCTTACAACTAAGAGACACATTTCGTGTCTCCAAGGTTTAGCTGATGCCTAGTTTAACTCCTTTTCCCCTTCATCATAAAACAATCGGAGATAAACTGCTCAGAAATTCAGGAGAAAACTTCTGCTATTCAGGGAAATACCGACGAAAACGGACGATTATTCAGGAGATTCCATACGTTATATAGTGAATATCTCGACTGAGTGTCTATAGGTATGGTCGCAGATGGACGCTGCGGGATATATGCTGTAGGCGACGGATGGCCTTTTCCTTGATTTGCCGAATCCGCTCACGCGTGAGGTTGAACTTCTCTCCTATCTCGTTCAGGGTCAGGGCATGGCCCTGATCAATCCCAAAGTACATTTTAAGAATAGCTCGCTCTCGAGCCTTGAGGGTAAAGAGGGCTAACCGGACATCCTCCTTGCGAGAATCATCGAAGATGTTATCGTCCGGCTCCTGCGACTCTGGATCAGGTATAATATCCATTAGGGAGTTGGATTCAAAGTCGGAGAAAGGCTTATCCAGCGACTGGTGCCGCCAGCTGATCTGCATGGTATGCGCCACCTCGTGGGGTTCCTTCTCCACGTGCTTGGCAATTTCCTCAATCAGGGCCGGGCGTTCGTACTGGTGCTCCAGCTCCTCGGCGGCCTTCACAATCTTGGTGATGTCGCTCTGACGGTTTAGCGGCACTCGCACCATGCGGGAATGCTCGGACAGGGACTGAAGGATGGACTGACGCACCCACCATACGGCATAGGAAATGAACTTAAATCCCCGGGTCTCGTCGAACCGCTCCGCCGCCTTGATCAGGCCCAGGTTGCCTTCACAGATCAATTCTTCCAATGGACGGCCTTGGCCTTGGAACTTCTTAGCGACACTCACTACAAAGCGCAGATTGGAGACGATCAACTCCTGGTGAGCTCGCCGGTCTCCTCTCTTGATTCGTCGCGTAAGCTCAACTTCTTTCACCGGCTTCAGCGGTTCATACTTGCTGATCTCTGCCAGATAATTGCTTAATGCCCGGTTGGTATTACTGCCCACGGATGTTGCTACACCTCTCCATTTCTCTCAAGCCAGATAAAGGCTTTACAGGTTCGATGTATGTCTTCAGCGCAACATGAATTCGTTAGACTACAAGTTAGTAGAGACATTAGGCCTTACCTAGGTATTGCTATCGCAAAAAGCCCCAGAATGGCCGGGGCTTCATCAGAATTGCATTAATGCCTTTCACCCTACCTCAGCAGCACCCCCGCATTCTGCGGGACTGTGCTCACGCTTATCTTGATAGCAGCATCCAAGGACCTCAATATGAGGCGGAGACAGAACCTTGGAAGAGCCCGATATCTCGCTTAGCTTCTGGCTAAAAGTCTTAAAAAATTCAGAAAGCGTACCATGACTGCATCATTATCCACCCGTCCATCATTCACATTGGGGGAGATCCGTACCCTTGTACGCAATCACTATGGAATCGACGGCACAACCGAACCGTTACCGAGTTATTGTGACCAGAACATCCAACTCGACACCAGAGAAAAGGGCAGGTTTGTCGTTAAAATCGCGAACCGTAGCGAAAACAGGGAAGTGCTGGACTTTCAGAACGCGGCGATGAATCTGCTCTCCGAGATCTGGTCTTCCGGCAATGTCCCGCGAGTTATAAAGTCCCTCGCCGGCCAGTTCCTGTGCCCGGTTATTGGCTCCGATGGGGAGCAGTATTGGATGCGGGTGCTGACGTTCCTGCCGGGCCGACTTCTGTCCACCGTATTGCCCCGCAGCGAGCTGACCCTCGAGCGCCTGGGGTATGCCTTGGGCGAGCTGGACCGCTGTCTGGCCGACTTCCAGCACCCGGCAATGGAGCGGGAGCTCCAATGGGACTTGCCCAGGGCCGAATGGATCAGCTCGCATACTCGCCGCATTCCTGATATCCAGCGTCGGGGGATCGTGGAAAGGATCCTTCTTCAATTCCGCGCCCGGGTTACGCCGATTCTCCCCGACTTGCCAATGAGTGTCATCCACAACGACGCGAACGATGAGAATGTGCTGCTCACACAGGATTCTGAGGGCGAGTGGAAATTCGCCGGGTTGTTTGATTTCGAGGACATGTTGAGAACTCACACGGTTAACGAGCTCGCAATAGCGTGCGCCTACGCGATTCTCAGGACAGACGATCCGTTAGATGTGGCCGCCGCAATCACCGCCGGGTACCACCGTGCGCGACCACTCAGTGAAGCCGAAATCCAGGTCCTTTTCCCACTGCTCTGCATACGATTGTGTGTAAGTGTTACAAGCTCGGCCCTTGCCGTGGAAGACGACCCCCACAACGAGCATCGACATATCAGCGAGGGCCCGGCGTGGGAGATGCTCGAACGGCTCGATATAGTAGACTGGTGTGAGGCCGAAAACCGCTTTCGGAAGGCTTGTGGACTGAAGCGACGACCCGAGGCGCATTTCGGGAAGCGGCAATGGGCATACGAGGAGTTACTCAAGGAGCGGCGCGAACGGATTGGGCCCTCGCTGACATTGCTATACAAGACCCCGCTTGAGATCGTCCGGGGCCGTGGCCAGTTCTTATTCGAGCCAGGTGGACGGGCCTACCTGGACTGCGTCAACAATGTGTGCCATGTTGGGCATTGCCACCCGAAAGTGGCGGCCGCTCTTTCAAGACAGGCAGATCTGCTGAACACAAATACCCGGTATCTGCACCCGTACCTGGTTGAGTATGCGGAACGTCTGACGGCTACCCTCCCTGAATCCCTGAGTGTTTGTTTCTTCGTGAACTCCGGCAGCGAGGCGAACGAACTGGCCGTCCGTATGGCCCGCACGTACACCGGGCGGCGTGACGTCATCGTCGTAGAGGATGGATATCATGGGAATACCCAGACGATGGTCGACCTTAGCCCCTACAAATGCGAAGGGCCAGGGGGACGTGGACTCCCCGAGTGGGCGCACAAGGTAGTGAAGCCCGATTCTTATCGCGGGCCGCATTGCGGTGGGTTGGATGAAACAGGGCGGGTTTACGCCGAGTATGTCCGCCAGATGTGTGAGCTCCTGATCGCAGAGAACCGGCCGCCGACCCTGTTCCTCTGCGAGTCGATTCTCGGCTGTGGCGGGCAAATCGTTCTTCCCGATGGCTATCTCCGCGAGACTTTCGATCACGTCAGGTCCGCTGGGGGCGTCTGCGTGGTTGACGAGGTGCAGGTCGGACTGGGGCGGGTTGGCAGCCACATGTGGGCCTTCGAAACGCAGGGGGTTGTCCCGGACATCGTTACAATGGGAAAGCCTATCGGCAACGGTCATCCACTCGGTGCCGTGGTTACCACCCCGGAGATCGCTCAGTCCTTCGCTGATAGAATGGAGTTTTTCAGTTCCTTCGGTGGGAATCCGGTTTCCATGGCGGTTGGCTTGGCGGTGTTGGATGTGATTGAAGAGGAGGGGCTGCGCGAGCGTGCGACCCGGGTCGGCCGCTATCTGATTGAGGGCTTCCGCGCACTTGGCGAACACCATCCGGAGATTGGCGACGTGCGGGGTTTGGGGCTTTTTATGGGTGTGGAGTTGGTCCGGGACCACGAGACTCGAACACCGGTTACGAAAGAGACGGCCAGGTTGATCGAGCTGGTCAAGTCCGAAGGAATTCTCCTCGGCGCCGAGGGACCTCACCACAACGTCCTCAAGATCAAGCCACCGATGCAGTTTCAGGAAACCGACGCCGACCTGCTCCTGGGCGCAGTGGACCGCGCGCTCCACGAAATCCGCGTCCGTTGTAGTGTTAAAAGCACTGGATAGCAGGTCACCGCTTCGAAGACCATCAGACTGCTGCTGCCAGGTCGAAGTTGTCCGGTGTAGCTCAGCGTAGACGGGCGAATGCCCAACTCTTGCTACGCCGTACTTGGAAGCAACACCTGCAAACGTTTATACCCCTATTCATTGCCCGTAACACACGATGTGGGTTTACCGTGCTTATCAGGCTCCGGAATCCTAATTTTAAAAGTGGTCCAAAGAATGGGGGCTGGTCACGATGACCTTGCCCCCAAAAGCTGTACCAGATCTTAAGTTAGGATTTGGGGAGCAGGTCAGATTCGAAGGCTGGGTTGCTTGATCATTGGTCACCACTAGTCACCATGGGTCCTTCATAGTTATTATCCGCTGTGCGTTCCCCGTGGTACTGGGCGTCCACCGGCCAGCACCCGCTTGGATCCGGCACTGCTGGAGTCTCTGTTTACTGGTTCTGGGGTACCTGCAAAGGGTATCAAGAGCAGTTTGAACCGGTAAAGGATCTTAGTAATTCCGTACACCCGGCGTCAGCTTTCCTCAGGAAGCCGCCCCACTCTCACACCTTATCTTCTCCAGTAGGCATAGGCCGGTACACCAGTCAGGAGGAGGGCCAACCCGATGAGCGCGTCACGGGGATCGTTGACAATGGTGTTCAGAACCAGCAGCGCGGCGAACACGATGAACGCCAGGGGCACCCACGGATAACCCCAGGTTTTGTAGGGTCGCTCCAGCTCGGGCTGCTTTCGGCGCAGGATGATGACTCCGGCACACGACATGGCATAAAAGATCCACGAAGCGAACACCACATAGGTGATCAATTGCTCAAACGTCCCGCTGAACACCAGCAGGGACGACCAGATGCCCTGCACCAGCAACGATATGGCCGGGGTGCCAAACCGGGGATGAATCCGCGACAGGGCCTGGAAGAACACCCCTTCCTCCGCCATGGCATAGTAGATGCGTGGGCAGGCCAACACGTTCACGTGCACACCCCCAAGTGTCGAGACAAGGATGGCCAGGATGACCAGCGTCGTTCCAAATCCGCCCAGGACCACCGCCACCGCGTCCAATGCCACCAGCTCGGACCCGGCTATCCCGGGGATGGAGAGCAGGTAGATGAACACCAGATTGACCACGATATAGATGGCGACAATCAGCAGCACGGATAAAAGCAGGGAGAGGGGGATGTTCCGGCCGGGATTCTGCACCTCCCCGCCTATGTAGGTGATCTCGATCCATCCGTCGTAGGACCACAGCACTGCCATCAGAGCCAGTCCGAACGGACCGATCAGTGACGTCACGGAATGGGTGGTCAGCAATGGCTGGAAATTAGCTGCTTCTCCACCCGGCAGGGATAAGCCCAACGTGGCGATGGCCAGCAGCGCCCCGATCTTCAGGAAGGTCAGTATGTTTTGCGTCCACACTGCGGTCTTTACGCCGTAGGTGTTGAGCACCGTGAAAGCCGTGATGGTCAGCACGGCGATCAGCTTGATCTGGAAGGGAGTAAGGGGATTGAAATAACCCAGGTAGGTGGCGAAGGCGATTGCCAAGGCGGCGATGGACGCCGAATTGATGACCGTGAAGGAGCCCCATCCGTAGAGGAATCCCCATAAGGGTCCGTAGGCTTGCCTCAGATAGATAAACTGCCCCCCCGCTTTGGGCATGGCGGCCCCCAGCTCCGCCATGGAGAGTGCCCCGAACAAGGTCACGACGCCCGCCACCAGCCATACGGCCACCGTTAGTATGGACGAGTGCAGATAGAGGGCTATGGTGGTGGGGACCAGAAAAATGCCGGAACCGATGATGGTCCCCACGTTGATCATGGTGGAGTCAAGAAGGGTCAGAACGCGCTTCATCTTGTAGGTCTTCAGAGCCTTTTGGACACTTGGGGCTAAAAACTAAGAGACACATTTTGTGTTTCCAAGGTTTATCTGACGCCTCATAGGAGGCATCGTTCGCTTGATTGACCAACAATGATCAACTCTCATCATCCCCCAAACTGGTCACCACTGGTCACCATTGGTCAAATCCTTGCCCCGTTTTCCTGCCTCTTTTTGTATTTCACGACGGAAGGTACGTGAACTGAAAATCCATGTGTCGGCAGTTCAATTCTGTCCCGAGCCACGATGAAAAAAGCCCCCTCTCCCGTCGAGAGAAGGGGCTTTTCTGTTTGTTGTGCCGTTTCTAGGAAAGTCCTGATTTGGTCAGGATTGGGCACCAATAGGGTCCTATTTCACTCGTTTTCCGGACTCGTTTTTTCTTCTTCGTCAGTTTCACTACGAGATTGGTTCCCCTACATCGAGAACCAGTGACTGAACTTAATCAGGAATATGTCGTCGTGAACTGCCTTGCCAAGCCCGCCCAGTGAGTCGGATAGTGTTTTGTGCTCCAGCGATCCGTACATGTCGCGGCTTTGCGACCACACCAGGTAAATCGTTGAACTCGGCTTATATTCCCACCTGATAACTAAATTCGACCGCAATTCACCAAAATTGAAGTCCGGATTATATATGGTGAAATCAGCCGATCCATCAAGGTTTTCGTCAAATTGCAGGATACCAGTATCGTCTACGGGCAGCATTTCATCGTCGCTGTATACATGATATCGCCTGTCCTCATTGCTCGCATGGGCGGATTCAACGCGCTTGAAATTGGTATATTCACCCACGGAAACGAAGGGGCTGGCATAGTATTGAATTGAAAGATCGCGCGTCAGCAGATAATCGAAGCGAAAGGTAATGCTCAGGCTCTTTTGATCCAGTTGGCCAAGCAGATAAGCTGAGTTATCGTTCACTTGCTTTGTTGTGATGTATTGATAGTCATCACTATTTGATTCCATACAGACACTGGTGCGTATATCCAGTGTATTCGTAGCGCGCCATGATATCGACGGTCTTACGTTATGATAAAGCTTCGAATTGTCATCAGCTACAGCGCCATTGCCACTAAGACTGAAAATAATCTTCTTCCGGCGGTCGGAACTCATAGAGATATTACCCTGCCAGCTCGGCGGAAGGTACAGGGCAGGTCCGCCGCGAAGTAGATGTGTATCTAGAGCGTAACGGTTTCGGGTGACAGAAGTACTGAACCCCCATAGACTGTTCATATTCGCCTTTAGTTCAGCCTTCAGGCCACCTGTGAGATGTACACCGTCAAAACTCCAACTATTCGTTTGCGTTCCGCTGATAGTATAATTCCTGAGCACTTTCCCAGGTTCATTCACGACATAGCTGATTTTCGACTCCTGATCAATTCCGTCAGCGCGCCTTATATAGCCCAAGTCATTCAGATTGAAGCCGGTAGACCTTGCGTAAATGCTCTCCGAGTACCTCCAGTGGCCTGTGGCAGCTTTCCCGGCTTTAATCTCCACACCATAACCGGTCAGACTTGTAAGGTAAGGATCAACCTCCAACTCATTTTCGTCTGGCCTCTGAAAATAGTGTGCTGGAGCGGTCTGCAAGGCAGTAATTGCCTCTCGAGAGCCCTCAATACGGCTACCGACGGCTTTCAGCTGTGCATAATAGGTTTTGTCTTGCCACTGATGCTTGAAATCAATTCCCATGGTTGTGGCCGAACGGCTAAGAAACTTCAGGTGATCATCATCAATATCTCGATAGCCTGAAGTAAATATTCCGCCGATTACCGTATTACTGTTGTTCAGGTCCTGCTGAATACGTCCAACGAGATAATTAGTCAACGGCTGAACGCTGCGGTTAGACCTGATACTTCCAGTCGTAATATCTGCCTGCAATTCGTTTGTTACAGCCTGCAGGATTCCAACCGCAAGTCCATCATTGCTCTTACCGGTCAGTTTGGCTGCTGCTAATATAGGCGTACTGGCAATCGGCTCAGAATATGCTCCCCCATCTGCTGCCGGATTATATCGCGGTTTTTCGCCAATACGTCGGCTATAGAACACGCGGTCATTGCCCAGTTTGAAATCAAACAGGGAGCTGCCTTCCATGAAAAACGGGCGTTTTTCGCTATAAAACGTCTCGAAGGATGTCAGATTAAGTACCGATGGATCAGACTCAACCTGCCCGAAATCGGGATTGACTGTAACATCGACAGTGTAATTGCTCATTAATCCAATCTTGGCATCAAGTCCGGCGGCAGCAGCCTTCTCAACATCGACAGACCCTGATCCTCCCCCAGTTGCCGTCGCATTACTGCGGGCATACGGTAATAGTTCAATTCGTCTCCTCGGTTTGATATCCTTTATCCCTCTAAGTTCACCAAATAAGGACGTCATTGTTTGTGCGCTGAGGGGTATTAGCGTGAACTGATCCTCCTCCATATTCTTGTGCAGCCAGCGAAATACATGTAAGCCCCACACATATTCGTCCTTCTCAGGAAATCGAAGTTGGCTAAATGGAATTTTCATTTCGGCAATCCATGAAGAATCATCAATCGATGTTTCGCCATACCAGACTGCATCCCAGTTAAAATCAAACTTCCAGTTATCCAGGTGGAGCACATCAAGTTTGCCCCCTGCTGCTGTCAGGTCAAACTCAAAAGCCGAACGGCGATCAAAATAGCTGTCAAGTGCGATTCCAACAACATCTCCTCCCCAATTATCACGACGGGAGAGCCGCCTCTCAATCTTATCCGGTTCGCCATCGAAAGCACGAATAGCAACATACAGATTCTCATCATCGTAGAGTATTTTCAGCGCGGTTTTTTCAGATGGCGGAGCTGCCTCATTTGGTTGCTGCTGAACGAACCTGTCAAACCATGTTCCCTGTTGCCAGCAATCATCATCAAGCAAACCATCTATTTTAGGTGCAGCACCGTCGACACGTTCCGTAACATAGATTTGCTGCTCGTAAGCATCTTCCATGATCTTGTTATCTTGCGCTCCGGCAAATGCCATTGTGAACGATGTTAGAGATAATGCGATAAGAAGGAGAGTTCTGGTCATATTCATTGTTGTCAGTTTATATCCCGGGTAGATTTAGTATTTATTTTGCGTTTTGATCAATCACGAGTGAGGCGGTGCAAACCCGCCCATTCGTGAACTATTTGTTGGCGATACTATTATCAGGTCGAACGATGATAGCTTCGGTGACGTGCCCTTGGCGAGATTCGAACTCACGACCCTTTGCTTAGGAAATTTACGGTCTGCAGTCGTGAAATGAAAATGCGCATCTGACCCGTATCCGGGAAAATGACCTTTATTGCGACTTTTCCCTACTTCAGCAGCAGCATCTTGATGGTAGGGAAATTGGTCCCTAGTAGGGCCTGGATATCCGTCACCAGGTCCGCAGATGTTACCAACTGAAGGCTTAATAAGTGCTAACTGAAACTAAAAATCCTAACTTTAAAAGTGGTCCAAAGAATAGGGGCAGGTTAGACTTGACCTGCTCCCCAAAAGCTGTACAGATCTTAAGTTAGTATATTGGTTCATAACCCACCCTCAAAACTGGTCAGGACTGGGCACCATAGGGCAAATTCTTGCCCCGTTTTCCTGCCCCAAAGTGTCATTTACTGATGGAGAATGCGGCAATTCCGGGAATAGCTACACTTTATTGCACACTTTTCAAATCTCTCGTCGAGACCAACCGGACTCAAAATCCGGTGGCTGGAAAAATTGCACTCTCATTGCATTGTTGCCTAAATCCTCGTCGGTGCCCTGCGTACTGTCAAGCCGTCGGTCAATCCAGCAATCTACTCAGACAGAGTCGCTGCCCTCAGCGTCACATTGCCCCAGCCGTCCTCATCGTAGTACTCCCCCACAATCCACGTTACTGCAAGTGTCTCGTT
>Ga0209976_10002592_pt1 | contig 10255 bp, 3 predicted proteins | sample SumtaG_FD_182806 | JGI IMG/M metagenome (GOLD analysis project Ga0209976, IMG submission 182806) | Deep subsurface microbial communities from Indian Ocean to uncover new lineages of life (NeLLi) - Sumatra_00157 metaG (SPAdes) (version 2) | ecosystem: Environmental > Aquatic > Marine > Oceanic >... | reverse complement strand
TTAATATTTCAATTCCTAATAGTTTTGATGCTGCAAATTCTTTCAACCTTTGTTCTGAATAATCCGGGTGTGTTTCACGTAATCTACTTTTTTGAGCTTCGAGAGATTTATCCCATGTAAAGAAACCGAATGCATGGAACCCGAAGGCAATACCCCAACCACCCAATGGCCAGAAAAACCAAATTAAATTTGGAGTGGTGGTAAGATCGAAAATCATTAGAAAAAGATTTATACTACAATAAAACCATGCGTGAAAGACGAAAATTATTTTGAATCCAGATTGTGTTCTTATTTCTGAAAGATATTTTATCTTGTCATTGTACATTAAATATACTAACGCATGAAAACCCATAGCAAACCCCCAACCAAAGATTGGAAGTAACGGTAAAAAGTAAGTGGTGTCGAGTTGTGGCAAAGTAACAGCCCAAATTAAAATAAGTAAAAGATTTACGGCTACATAGACAAACAAGTGTAAGAAAAATAGAATTCTATGTGAGAACAGTTTAATTAATCCAGAGAGTCTCTGATTTTCTTCTGATGAATCACTCAATTCTTTTCACTTTTATTATTTTTATTCGATTAGATTTATAAAAAATTATAAATCTTATGCGTATTAGGTTTTCTTTTATTTATAAACTTTTAACTTATTAGTTAAAGAAAAAGAAAAAAGGAGCAAAAATTACACCTTTTTATGAAGTTTTAAATTATTTACTTAGAAGTGATTTCATATCATCAAGAATATAGTCTATTTCAGCATCAAATTTCTTTACTTGATTGAAGAAAATATTATTTACTTGGATTAGTTGTTTAACAGCAAATTCAGGAGATTGATTAATCTGTTTTGCCATTTTAATAGCGATATCGAGAACTTCTCCTTTCTCAACTAGTTTATTGAGTATATTTAATCTAAATGCTTCTTCAGCTGTTAGAAATGTTTCTCGTGTTCCTGTATTTAAAGCAATTTCAAGAGCCTTACCTCGCCCTACAAGTACCATATAAGGATAGAATAATGGACATGCTCCAAATTTTATCTCAGGATGCCCAAATAATGTTCCTTTTGACGCAACACGTAAATGGCATATTACAGCAAGATCGAAGGCTCCAGCTAACGCATAACCATTTACAGCGGCGATCAATAACTTGGGATATTCAAATATGGTCTGGTGAAAGAGATGATTTGAGTCAACGAAACTTTGATAATCTCCTTCTCCTTGAATTACAGCTTGAACTTCATCTCTATCAAAACCAGCAGAAAAAAAATCTTCTCCCCCATAGAATATAATTGTTTTTATTCTTTTTTCCTCCTTTAGTAAAGCTAAAGCGTCCAAAATTTCTGATCTCATAGCTTCACTAAAAGCATTTTTCTTATCTGGGCGGTTAAATCGTATAATTGCTGATTTACCTTTCCTCTCTATAATAATAAATTGGTAAGTTTGATTTTCTATTTTATTCACCTTTAAAGTTAAATAGGTATTAATTAAGATTTATTTATAGCGAAATAAATAATTTGGCATCCTCACGACTTCTCCTTTCATATCACCTGGATATCACACTCTTTCAATAAGCTTTTTTCTGCTTTTAAATTCATGAAAAAACTTCAATTAACCAGGAGCTCACCCGATCACGATAAACTGGTCGAGCTCTACAAGAAAGAGACCAAGGTAAAGCTGAAGGAGCGATACCAGGCGCTTTATCTAATGATTGAACTCGGAAATTGTACTAAAGTCGCAGAATTGATAAAAAAGTCCAGGAATACTGTACAAGCATGGGTAAAACTTTTTAATGAGAGGGGATTAGAAGCTATCGCTCCAAATTCACCTCCTGGGAGGCCATCCAGGCTTTCAGATGATCAAAAGGAAGAGATAAAAGCGGATGTCATGAGACACCCGCGTGAGTTGAACTACGATTTTAGCAACTGGGAAGGAAAATCCGTTGCAGAACACATTCATATCAAGTTTGGTGTGTCGTTTTCCGTGCGCGCAGCTCAAAAACTCCTTCATGCACTAGGATTTTCGCTTCAACGTCCGAAATATAAATTTCCTAAAGCAGATCCCGAAAAGCAGGAAGAATTCATTCGAGAGTTTAAAAAAAACTGGATTCTCTTGAACCAGACGACGTAGTTCTCTTCCAAGATGAGGCAAGTGTTCAATTCTCTCCGAGTATCATACGCATGTGGTCTCTGAAAGGACACCAGCCGGAGATTTACACGTACGGCGGTCGGAAGCGGCAACACCTAATAGGGACTGTCGAACCCCTTGAAGGAAATTTGCATGTGGCATTTTCTGAAACTTTAAAAGCTCCACAGTTTCAGCATTATTTAGAAGGGCTACTTGCCAGATATCCAGCACCTAAGAAGCTCATTATAGTCTTAGATAATGCTCGGGCGCATCATTCAAAAGAGCTGAAACCGTTTTTAAAGACAAATGAGGAAAGGCTCGAACTGATGTTTTTACCACCATATTCTCCCGATTTAAATCCCATGGAATGGTTCTGGAAGTTTCTAAGAAAGATCGTCACGCATAATACTTTCTTTCCGACGTTTAAGGATTTCCAGCGCGCTCTGATAAAATTCATTGTGAAACATAAAACATCTTCACCAGAAATTAAGACTCGTTGCAGTTATGCCAAATTATTTTGTACGCCATAAATAGTTATATATTATAAAATTTTAAAATAATATTCTTTACTATAATTAAATTATTAGTAAATTTAATGTCTAAAAAACCTATTTCTTTTAATACATCATGCAAAAGGGAATAAAAATGGATGGGAATAAAAGTTCAAGAATAAAAATGTCATTTAGAGTTAAAGTGCTATTTATCTTATTATTTATGATTATTTTTCCATTAATTCTCAATACTCCTCTTAATTCAATATTTATTAAGGAGAAGGATGATAAAGCAGATTTTCCCGATCAAGACTTAGAAATTAAGGTTTCTTCTGCTAATCCTCCTAAGGCATTTTATTTTAACTTCTGCAAAAATATTACTGTTGATAGCACAAAAGTATCTGGTTCTGGTAGTCATGTTAACTTTCCATTACTAATTTCCGTATCTGATCCTGATTTACGTTATAAAGTTCAACCCGATGGAGATGATATTGCCTTTGCTATTGATAATTCATGGTTAGACCATGAAATAGAATTATTTAATCAAGAATATAATGCGACTCATGCTTATTTAATCGTTTGGGTTCGAATTCCCTCGTTATCTACATCAGTAAATACAATTGTTACAATGTATTATGGAAACTCAACAATGAGTTCGCAAGAAAATCCCACTTTCGTCTGGAATAATGATTATGAAGCTGTATGGCATATGTCGGATGATCCTTCTGGTACTGTTTATGACAGCACTTCAAATAACAATGATGGAACTGCATATGGTGGTATGGGTGCTTCAAATCAAGTTTCTTCCAAAGTAGGAGGGGGCCTTTTCCTTGATGGTACTAATGACTATATTTTAATACCTCATAGTTCAAGTATAGATATTACAGGATATCAACTTACATTAGAAGGATGGATTAATCTGGCACTAGTTCCTACCCTATATGATGCTCCAGTTATGGTAAAAGCACCAAGTGATAATAATGAAAGATATATGCTTGGTGTTGATGGCGGTGTAAATCCTTCCCGAATTAATGTTAGAACTACCACTTCTCTATCAGGTTATCGTCGTTATGATACGGGGATGTTGTACCAAGGAACATGGACATATATTTCTCTGGTATATGATGGAACACTTGGTATTGGAAACCAGTTATTTACATATAAAAATGGAGTTCTAGTTTCATCAAATTGGGCTGAAGGGACAATTTCAAGTACTACGGGTAACTTACATATTGGTAAAAGAATAAGCACTAGTCGTTGGTTGTATGGAATAATTGATGAACTTAGAATATCAAGCATTGCTCGTTCCGGTGATTGGCTACTAACAGAATATAATAACATGAATGATCCCAACACGTTTTATTCTGTTGGATCAGAACAAACTATATCTATTTTACCCCCAAATGCGGACTATTTTAATTATTATAAAATTATTTCAATTGATCATACTCAAGTATCTGGAACAGGGAGTCATATTAATTTTCCGGTTCTAATCTCACTTAATGATACTGATTTACGTTATGATGTTCAACCCGATGGTGATGATATTGCCTTTTCAGCAAATGGAAAATGGTTGGACCATGAAATAGAACTATTTGACCAAACATATAATAGCACTCATGCAATTGTATTAGCTTGGGTAAGGGTTCCTTTTTTATCAACTGTTATCGATACCAATATATCGATGTATTATAGCAATTCAACTATGGGTTCACGTGAAAATCCATCTAGTGTTTGGGATTCTGGATATGTAGGCGTTTGGCATCTAAATGAGGAACCAAACGGTACTATTTATGATAGTACTTCTCCCTCAAGTGATGGATCTTCATCTGGTTCTATGTCATCTTCAGATTTAGTTCCTGGAATGATCGGAAAAGCTTTAGATTTCGATGGGGTCGATGATTACGTATATTTTATAAATACACCTGAATTACAAATAACCGGAGCAATGACGGTCCAAGCTTGGTTTAAAGCTAATGATATTGGAAATGATTATTTATTTAATAAAATGGGTGCCGTGTATCGTGGTTGGGATCTAAGTTTTAATCCAATTGATGCCAATTTTGCTAGGGTAGAGTTTCGTTATTCTTCTGATGGAACAACAATTTATAACCCTGGTTCCGTACTTGTTAGAATTGGAGAGTGGTGTCATGTTGTAGGAGTCTTCAAACCGAACGAATTTCATAAACTGTTTGTAAATGGTACATTGGTTAAAATGGGTACGACTCTTATCCCTTCTTCCCAATATGATCCTCCTTATAATCCACGTATAGCTGAAAAAGCTCAAGGAACAACAGAAAATTATAATGGAACCGTAGATGAGACTCGTATATCTAATGTCTCGCGTTCAAATAATTGGATTACCACTGAGTATAATAACCAGTTCGATCCAAGTTCCTTTTACTCGATTGGATCAGAACAAGAGGCTAAACTATATGTATATCTTGAAGCTCAAATAAATGCTGTTGATTTATACGATAATTTAATTTCTAATGTGAATATTTCAATGTCTCAAAACGGCGAGTTTATACAAAATGAAATTACTGCTAATGGAAGTGTTCTGTTTTCGGACATAATTTCAGGGGAATATAATTTTACTGTTAAAATAATCTCGAATATAGACAATAGTACAGAACTTGTAAATATCACAACTCGACCAATTCTAATAGATAAAGGCTTTCAAATCATTGAGTTATTATGTAATGTTAGCACAAATATCTTTGAATTAAAAGATGTAGACAATAATCCAGTAGAATCTGGGTGGATAATCGTTGGAAAAAATGCTGCAACATATCAAAATTGTTCTATTAATAGTACAGGGGGAGCTATATTTCAATGGGAAAATATCACTCCCTATAATTATAATTATACCGTTTTCTATCAAAATAATAATTATTTACCTAGTATAATTACGCTTGCTACAGGAAATATAACTACTGTAGATTCAAAAGTTCCAATTCAAGTTAATTTAACAACTATCGAATTTACGGTTTTAACCTATGGAGCCACAAACATACCTGTTAGTGGAGCAGAAATAAAGTTAAAAAATAATGGTACCGGTGACTCTATTGTTAATTTGACTACAGATTCAAATGGGCAAGCTACTTTAAGATGGTTAAATTCTTCTGGAATTGATGGGAATTATTCACTACAAATTGAATTTTTTGGTAAGATTTTCCCAGTGAACATAACAGTTGGGGGTATTCCAAAAAAGAATGAGATTAGTTTTACAGTCAACGATCAGGAATCTATAGATATTAGAATAACAATTGACCTAGATGCCTATCAAACCGATTTGATATCATTAAATCCAATTGATTATATCACAGCAAAATGGGGAACTATATTGAAGTTAAGAATGTTATTTAATGTCACTAAAGATGGGGATCAAGATTTATTATTAGGACCGAAATTTGCGGATTCAATGACATATCAATTATTATTGGGAGGTTCTCCTGTTCTAACAGGATCATTTCTAGAGGAAGGAAACAATGAAGGAAGACATTATGCATCAATTGATACTAAACAATTAGAAAGTGGTGAAAATTACATTATTTCAATTTCTGCATCTAAATCAGGATTTTCTCCTCCTTCCGATGTAATAGTTCAATTGAATGTTTTAAATAATGAATTATTATTAAATCAATCTGAAAATGATGATACTATTCAATCAGTATATTGGTCTGACTTTGTTAATATGACAGTGAAACCGTATGGTAAAATTTCCGAAGGTTTTACAGCAGAAAATAGTATTTTCTTAGACTCAGGTAATACGTTTGAATTTTCAATACCGGATATCTCAAACGCTTGGAATTTGTCCCGGATTATCTTTAATGTTTATAACGTTACCTTTGGAGAAGCTAAAGTAGATATAAATTTGACAATTACTGATGATTTTGGAATAACCCACATTTTTAATCGAAGCAACAGTGAATTTTATTACTATAGTCCAACAGCTAATAACGGCAGTTGGAGTAATCTAGAAATTATTTTGGATAAAGCAAGCAAAACAAATAATAACTTTTTTAATTTTACGATAGATGGTACATTTACTAACCCTATAGACGTTACAGCAGATGTTTATTTTATTAGAGATAATATTAATGTTCAATATTCCAAATTCAATGTTACAGACTCTCTTACATTATTTACTGAAGCGGAAGGTTGGACAATTAAAAATATCACATTTGATATTTCTAATTGTTATAATACATCTACATGGCAAAAGATAGAATTATCGATTTTAACAAATTTAAACATCACTACTAATGATGGTTTTAAATATCCTTTAGATTTAGGATATGATAATGGAACCGGATCTTTAACTATAGATGATAGATGTATATTTCCCTTAAGTAATCGATTCGATTTTACAGTTGAGAGTGGGATAAATGTTACTTTTGATGCGATAATTAATGTAGAATACATTCAAGAGTTTTATGAAAATCAATATTTAGAAACTCTAAACACTACTGTTGCAGGAAATATTCTTAATAAAGGTGAAAAATTTATTGTTGAGGCTATTGATTCAAGTGATTGGAATAATAATAGTGTCAATTTATGGATTAAAGGAATTAATGATGTTACAAACTATTACTTACCTTCTGAATTAAAAATGAATCTTACAATTGGAGGTAAAAGTTATAGTGTTTCAGATTATAATCGTGGAACGGGGTTTTTTTCATTATATAACGTTACTAAAGAATTACCTCTTCAAGCAACTATAAATACCACTATTAATGTAAATTTCTCACTCTTTTTAAAAATGGAATATTCGAGAAATGTGTATTATGAAACAGAAGGCGCTGTTTCTTACACTATTGTTGAAGCACCATTTGTTTTTGGAACAGTACAATATAATGAGGAATTAAACTACTATCTACAAACAATTAATACTTCAAAAATTGATGTTCATGAATATACGATAAGATTTAGTATCTTAAAAGACCATTATGTTTCAGCATTAAAAGATTTAGGATTAATTGTTTTAAATAGACCAACTTTACTTAATGGGTCTACTGATATTTTTAGGAAGTTTGAACAAGTATATGCTATGGAATCATCCAATTTCACATTTTTATATGTAGACTATTTAACGTCTCAGCCAATTACAAATTTAAAGCAGCAATCTTACTTATGGGAATATTATGATGATCAAGGACAAATCTTAAAAAGTGGTCAAGGTGATTTAATAACAGTAGATAACTCTTACGTTTTAGATCTAAACACAGAAAGACTAACCCTCGGAGAATATTTAATAGTTATCACGTTAAACAAGGACAATTACGATTTCAAAAGTGGAATAATCTCTTTAACAATATTAGAACGCCCCACTCTGGTAAATGAAACGGTTCAATTAGATACAATTCAAAGTAGTATTTATGTAGGTCAGGAGCTTAACTTCACATATTCATATGTTGATTTTAGAACTGATACAACTATCACAAATCTTCGTAATCAAACTTATACTTGGAAACAATTAGACAATTCAGGCTTAACTATTGATAGTGGTCAAGATAACCTAACTTTAAATGCGGAGAATTTCTACGTATTAGATTTTGATACGGAAAAACGCAACCTTGGAGATTATGTACTAGTAATTATATTAGATAAAGATAACTATACGTCTAAAACAAATACTATTTTATTAACAATACTAGAACGACCTACTTTAATTAATGGAGCGTCAGATTTAGCCCCAATTCAAGAAATAATTTATGAAGGTGAGGAGAAGTTTTTCATATTTTCGTATTTTGATACAATAGCGTCAGCAAATATTATAAACCTAGATAATCAATCTTATACGTGGAAAAAATTAGATAGTGAGGGTCTAATTGTTGATAGTGGGCAAGAATATTTAACTTTAGATAGCAATAATCTATATGTATTAGATTTTGGCACTGAATTAAAGAGTTCTGGAAGTTACGAGCTAATAGTTACGATGAATAAAGAAAATTACACTGTTAAAACAGCCACAATCTTCTTAACGATAAATAAGAGAATAATTGATTATGCTCTTAGCGATAATTTTCAAGCTTATCAAATTAATGTTTTGAAAGGGAAACAAATTCCAATTGAGTTAAATTTAACAGATATTACTCGAAATAACACATTTTTGACAGGAGCTACTGTTGTACTTAGCATAGGTAGTTTAGAGCTTCAATTTGATGAAACTTCAAGCGGTACTTATAGATTAGATTTTTCTACAAGTGATATAGATGCTTTTTTCTCATCTAAAACCCTTAGAGGAACAGTTAACATTTCAAAAGATAAATATCATTCCATGGAATTTAGTATAACGATTGTCGTTGAAATGGAAGAAATTTTACCTGGCGTACCAACATCTTATTTTATTTTAGCACTTTCAATTTTACTTCCAGTTGTAGGTAGCATTGTAGCTTATCGCACTTATAAATATATCAAAATTCCTACATTTATTAAAAAAGTAAGATCAATGAAAAAAGCAATTGAAAGAGAGAAAAAAATTGTTGAATCAGATTTATACCATGCTAAAGAAGTATTTATAGGAGAGTTTATGAAAAACAGATGGGATAAACTAGGGTTATCAATTGCAGAGATTTTTGGAATAAAAATAGAAAAGGAAACTAAGGACTTACAATTGAGAAAGAAGATATCAGAGAGAACACGACGTCATGACCAAAAACCACTAGGATTACTTTTAATGAAATGGGATGAAAAAATTGGAACAGAACTTTTTGCAAAATATCCAGAAGATATTAATGTATCAGAAAAAACTCTCATGCAAGTTTATAGTACACACGAGTATAGTGGCGAGAAAGGTGTTATAACGTTAACAGCAGAATCACTAAATATATTATCTTATTATACAGGACAGGAAGAAGGATATTATCTTCTCCTATTTTTAAATTTAGATGATGATCCTGACGTTTATGAAGGAGGGATGGCGGATATACTACGAATTATATTAGAAAACCTTAAGGATGATTCTTATTTGCAGCTGATCCCTCTACTTTTTCAACGTTTATCTGTCTATCCTTCACTAAGTGATGAAGAAATTCTCGCATTGCATTATCAAAATTCAATTAAGCGAACGATAATAAGTATTTTACGGGAAGATGGCGTAATAACTAAATCAGAATTGATGATCTGGCTCAAGGATAAGCATATAGAGGGTTTCTTTGATTTAGAAGCTATTTTGAGTGATCTAATTAAAATGAATATATTAAAAGTAGGTTCTATTAAAGGCATACCCTCAGAACTATTATTTCTCACAAAAGACCTTTTCATGCTCCGGACACCTCCAATCAAATTACTTGAAGATCCCGTGAGCCATGGCCTACCTTCTCAATTCCTGAAAGAATATCCCAAAACTATTAAGGAGTTTTTCCAGGACTATCAACCAACGGAAGAAGACAATATAAAAATTCTTAAGGCATTAATCAACCCTCAAGTATATGAAATGTTTCGATTATTAAGAGTATCGATAGCTACTAGACAAGATCTCGAAAAACTTAAAAAAAAAGGGGTTGATGATATTTATGGTGTCCTAAAAATATTTTGGGATAATAAGATGATAAAAGTATTTCATGATGAGAAAAACAATGAATATTATGCCCTTCTTACCGACTTTTATATTGATCATATCTTTCCTAAGTACCTTTTAAA
>Ga0209976_10002591_pt1 | contig 10258 bp, 7 predicted proteins | sample SumtaG_FD_182806 | JGI IMG/M metagenome (GOLD analysis project Ga0209976, IMG submission 182806) | Deep subsurface microbial communities from Indian Ocean to uncover new lineages of life (NeLLi) - Sumatra_00157 metaG (SPAdes) (version 2) | ecosystem: Environmental > Aquatic > Marine > Oceanic >... | reverse complement strand
GGTGCTTTGTTTATAATAGCAAAAGAGCTAGGCGTTGATGTTAAAAGCGAAAATAAAGATTTTTTGAAAGATATTGAAATAAAGATTTCAGATATTACACATAATATGAAAAATATTATGATATTTGGAAGAATCAAAGATATTTATAATGTGAATAAGTTTACAAAAAAAGACGGGAGTAATGGATATGTAGGAGCATTTTTATTACATGATAAAAGTGGAGACGTTCGAATAGTGATTTGGGATGAACAAGTAAGCATCTTTAATGAACCGGAATTTAAAAATAATGAACTTGTTAAAGTTGTTAATGGTAATGCAAAAAAGGGAAAATATGGTGGGACTGAAATACATATTGGAAGATTTGGGAAAGTAATCCTATCCCCTGATGATGTCGATTATAAAGATTATCCGAAAATAAAGGTCGAATTAATTAAAATAAGGGATGTCAATTTAAATCTTAAATCTGTAGCTATAGAAGGAAAGGTCATCCAAATTTTCCCATTAAAAGAATTTGAAAGGAAAGATGGAGAATTGGGAAAAGTTAGGTCTTTAACTCTCTTAGATTCAACAGGATCTGTTCGCATTGCATTTTGGAATAATGATACTGACAAATTGATTGGAATTGAGAGCGGAGATATAATCTCTATTACAAATTTAAGTCCAAAATTAAGTACTTATTCTAAAACAGTCGATTTGAATAGTAGTAGAAGTTCAAAAATAGAGAAAACATCTAAAAAATTAAATTTAGATGGAGACTCAATTAAGAATATTAAAGAATTACAAAATCGTCTAGGAGTTGTCTCATTTGAAGGAATCATTACAGCGATAGACAATATAAAAAATATTTCCTTAAAATCCGGTGAAAATGTAAATTTGTTAGGTTTTACCGTAAGTGATGATTCTGATGCAATAAGAGTAACTTTATGGCGGGAACAAGCAGATGAGTTCTCAAAGATCTTATCAGTTGGGCAAGGAATAGTTTTAAGTAATGTTCTAATTAAGCATAGTTCTTTCTCAAATAGAAATGAGATTTCGTTAATGAATGACTCAACTCTTGAATTGAAAGACCTAGAAATAAAAAACCTTAAAAGCATTACGCCTGTTAAAAGTGATTTAAATACAAATTTTTCAGGAAATTATTCTAAAATTGGGAACATTAATACTCCTGGCATTGTAGAAGTAAAGGGTTTTATCGCTAAAGATCTTACCAAAATAACAACTTATGAGGGTTGCACCAACTGTTTCAAGAAGGTTGAAAATTGCTCTTGTGGTCAAGGTGATGAGACTAAAGTTCGAATGATAATAAATCTAATTGTTGATGATGGTACAGGAACCTTGAGAACAACTTTTATAGGTGATATAGCGGAAAAATTCATAGGTGTTGAAACTGAAAAGATTTCCCAGATTAAAGAGACGCCAGAAGATTTTGAGAAATTTTTAGAAAGTAAATCATCAGAAATTTTAGGTAAAGACATAATTATTAAAGGTAGAGCAAAATTTAGTGATTTTTCCAATTCTTATGAATTATCTGCATACGATTTTAGAGACGTTAATATAAGCGAAGAATTAGAGAGATCAATGAAAAAAATAGAAGGGTAATATTTATATATTTTTAATTGACTCCTTTTTATAAAATCAATTTCCACTTTTTTTCCGAAATATTTACCAAGCGTGATTTATTTATGGAAAAGATAGATATTATTGGATTAGGTGAAATAGTGGTTGATTGGGTAACAGAAATCCCACACTTTCCAAAACCTGATGAAAAAATAGATGCTATAAGTGAAAATTATTTTCCAGGTGGTGTTACAGCTAATTTCTTAGTTGCAATAGCACGTTTAGGCGTTTCTTGTGGATTTATTGGTGTTTTGGGAGATGATTATTACGCCGATTTTTTATATGAAGATCTTAAAAAGGAAAATGTAGATACATCTTTTACTATCAAGAAACCGGGTATGAAGACACCGGTAAACTTCATTTTTATTGCAGACGGGGAAAAAACAATTATTCAATCACCTCATATGTACACTACAAAGCTAGAGCTTTCTGACTTAGAAAAATCTTATATCGCCCAATCAAAGCTTTTACACACAACAATAATTCATCAGAAACTTACGGAAGAAGCAATCAACATAGCAAAAGAACATAATGTAAATATAAGTATTGACTTAGAAGCACAGATAGCGAAAAGAGGGTGGAATAATTTAAAGGACATATTATTAAAAACAGATATTCTGATCCCTAATAAAGAAGGAGCAAAATTGATAACAAATTGTGCAACAGTAGAACAAGCTGCTAAAAACTTAATCAGTAGAGGTATTCCTATTGTAGTTATAACACTAGGTAAAGAGGGGGTGCTTGTTACTACAGAGGATTTTCAAAAAAGAATTCCTGCTTTTGAAATTAATAACGTAGTTGACACTACTGGTGCGGGAGATACTTTTAATGGGGCATTTTCAGTAGCTTATTGGATAAAAAAATGGGATTTGGAAAAATCAATTAAATATGCAAATGCCGCCGCCGCTTTAAAAATACAGAAGTTAGGCGCTCGAACCGGGATGCCTTATGAAAACGAATTAAATCTATTTTTAAATTTAAATTTTGAATAATTTCTTGGCTAAAACAAGATTATACACTATAAAAAAAAATATTTTTTCTCTTTATATTAATTCTATCATTGAGTAATTAGGCAAATTTTATCATAGTTAGGAGGATTTTTAATTATATCATCCAATCTTTCTTCTATATTTTCATGAGAATCAGTTGTATTTTTCATATTAAAAGGCCAAATACCAATTAAGAGATCTCCTAATTTTTTAACATTGCCTATTAGATACCCAAATTTCTCTCCACTTGATTTGAACGTAAATAAGATAACTAGATAATAGTTGAAGATATAATTTACATTTGGATTTCCAATAAGAATTACTTCTTCAATGTTTTGAAAGTTAATGATGTGTTGATTCGTTTCGCTTAAATTTCGTAAATTAGATATTAGTTCTGAAGATATTTCGATAGGTTTTTTAGAATCTATATTTTTGAAACTTAAAGAAAGATTTTTTTTTTCAAACTGCTCAAATGCTCTAAAAACAACTTTAAATATAACTAAATCCATAGAAATTATCTAAATTAATATTTATAAAAATCTCTCTAATTCAAAATTATATGTTTATAATGACTAAGTTTGAATAAGGATGTTCTCTTCGGGAAATCCCAAATCGATCAAGAATTTCTTCATTTTAAATCGATGATCCCCTTGAAGTTCAACTTCATTATCTCTTACTGTGCCACCTGAGGCGCATTTCTTTTTTGCTTTTGTTAATATACTTTTCAAGTTTACATCAAAATTACCAACAAAAGATATTACAGTCACCCGCCGCCCCCATTTTCTTCTGTCGTTGTAAATTATTATTTGTTGATCATCGGCGCTTAAACTATCACAAATACATAGCTCTTTCGGAAAACTACATAATGGGCAAATGTCGTCGTCTTTAATGCTCTTTTATCACAACCTTAATTGCTAAAACTTTTTAAAATAGAGTACTAAAAAATAATAGAATTAAATCTTATAAAAATCTTTTTCATTTCAACAAGATTTTTTTTCAAAAACACGATAATTTTATTAGTTTCACTCTTCGAAGAGTTTTTATTTATTTTTTATGTTAGAAAGTCTCTTCTATAAATAAGTAGCCTTTTCTTTTTATTTAATTTAAATTAGAAATTAAATTTTTGATAATCGTGATTAAATTGAAGCCAATTTTCCACTCAAAAAAGTATTTAAAGTTATATTTTTATTATTTAACAATATGCTTATTCTTTTTGCTGGAATTTTTATGTGATTAAGTAAAATGCGGAGCTCATGGATATTTAAGGTCATTGTAGCAGGGTCAGGAGGAGTTGGAAAAACTGCAATGATAACGCGCTACACTACTGGAAAATTTGAAGAAGGCTATAAAATGACCATCGGGGCAGGATTTCATACCAAATCCGAAACTCTCGATACAGGTGAAGCTGTTAAAATGCAATTATGGGATTTTGCTGGCGAAAGGAGGTTTCGAGAACTCTTGCCAGATTATTGCAAAGGAGCAAGTGGCGCGTTTATATGCTTTGATATCAGCGACTATGATACCTTCCGTGAAATTCCTGAATGGCTTAAAATAATTCGACAAAAAGCAGGCTTCATTCCTATAATCCTCATGGGGATGAAGTGGGATCTTCCGGGCCATGAAGTAGATTTTGATATCGCAAATGATTACGCAACTAAAGCAAAGTGTAATCAGTGTGTATTTAGCTCTTCGAAACAGGACCTCAATATTAATGAATCCTTTCAAGCTATGTCGAAATGGCTCATATATTACGCAACTCAGACTGATAACAAATAATTGCGGATTAAAATTTTGTCAATAATACTAAGCTTATCTTGTCATATTATAGAAAAAACTAAATATAATAATTAATAAAATAATATATAAATAAAAAAAAGCAATTCCGCCTCGGTAGCTCAGCTAGAAGCATTTCCGATTTTCGCTGTGCTAGGCAAAGTAGAGCACCCGGCTAAGTATTTGATATTACCAAATAACTCCGGAAGTTAACTGGGCGGTCGCATGTTCGATCCATTCTGAGCAAGAATTCCTTGCTGCGGGAAATGTTCGTGGGAATTACTACGAATTTCTTATAGCCCGGGGCGCTTTTTTCTATTTAAAATAATAATTTTTAATATTTTTCAATATTCTACCATAATATGTTTTTATATGTTCTGAATACTCTGATCCAATTATTTTCTCATTATGATTCTTAAAGTGATGGGAGTCTATTAATTGATGACAATTTCCACATAAACTAACACAATCCTTTTTTTTTAATTCAGATTTTATTTCTTTATATTCAAGATGGTTAATTCTATTCCAGACATTACTTCTATCCAAATTAGATTTATTCCGATGGTGAAAATTTAGAGAAGGTAAATTTTTTTTTGTGGATATCTGTTTACATCCAACAAATTTACCTCCATATAGTTGATTGATTATATTTCGCTTTTTAATATGTAATGCCACTTGATTATGAAGACGAGATTGATGTTGTTGAGGTATTTTTCTTTTCACGTATTGATGAATTTCTTTATTAGTTGTATTAAGTCCTATTTCCTTTCCTTGAATAATCTCCTCATACTTGTTATATATAGTACTTCTTTGCCTAAAGTGACAGTTTCGACAGAGAAGAGTCACTTTTTCTTTTTCTAATTTCTCCTTTGTTTTTTGCCAATTTTTATACATATGTGAGTGCCAACTTGTTTTTTTTAAATTAGGATCAAGATGGTGGAACTCAATAGCAGGGAGCATAGATACTCCTGTATCACATTCTTGGTCACAAATTTCTTATTCTAAATTAACTCTTTCCCTTTCTAACTAAGATTTTATAAAAAATATTGGTATAAGAGAGAGAATTGCTAAAAAACCAGCCGATAATATTAATAATTCTGTTGAAATCAATGAAGATAAAAAAGTCCCTAACGGAATGAAAATTACACTAGCTATTGCCACAGCAAACCTAAGCATTTGATATGAAACATTTTGGTATTTAACATGTTTAGAAAATGAGATTATTAAAGAAGTGTAATTTAATAACATTATCCCTGATACGAACCAATTAAGTGCATATAATATTAAGAGGAAGTACAGGTTTGAAAATGACATAAAGCATATCAAGCAAATATAAATGGAGTTCGTTATGAGAATTACATTTTTTCTCGTGAATTTCTTTGAAATTTTTTGTCCTATTACATAACCTAGGGTATTGAGAATCAGGAAAAACCCATAACTAGAAGTTAAAATTTTTAGCCCATTTTGGCCAAATTTAGAAAGAATCCAAGGCGTAAAAGGATATTGGTATAGTTTATCACTCCATATCATAATAAAGGAGAGCGTCAAAAAAAGAATTTGATAATAATTTTTTTTTTTATGATTTTCATTGACTTTCGGTTTTTTAGTATTTACCTGATGAGTGTAGTTATGATCGATGCAAAATAATGCAATTAAGATTGGTAGGATCGAAGCCCCTCCAAAAAGAAAGAAATTAGTCCATAAGTTTAAATTGTAAATATTAGAAATTACAAGCAAAAAAACCATAGAAGGTATGAACCCTCCAATATTAGAAGAAATATTGATTATTATCAAGATTTTATCTTTAATTACTTCATTTGGAGCTGACTCAATAAGGATTTTACCCATCCCTACTTTAATTGTTTCATGACTAAGCAGATTTAATGCTAAAAACATACCAAAATTGTATAAAATCCCCCCTGAAAGTAAAGTGGCAAAAGAACTAAATAGAAATAAAATAATTGAACAATTCAATAGCAACTTTTTATATAAAGTATATCTATCAAATAAGAACCCAAGAGCAGGAGCAAAAAATAGAACTGAATATGAAAAAATTTGTATAAATGCGAGGTCACTTCTATTTACATTTAGAACAGAAAATAAATAAACAGGCAAATAAATTGTTAGATAAACTGTTATGGAACTTAAAGTAAAATAGACAACAAAAAACCCAATGTAATTGTACTTTAATTTTCTAGATGCTTCATTGATCAATAAATCGGGTGGACTCTCTAATATTGAAGATCCATTTAACACCGGTTCTTTTAGAACAGTTTTATATTTTAATTGTTTCATTTATTAAACTCCTGAAATTTTTTATCGATTCTAATAATTATTGTAAGGTTGGATTTAAAAAGTACAATAATATTAACTATATTTCTATTATTGAGTTAATTATTCGATTGAAAAATGAATAAATATAAGATTAGTAATGGATTTCTCTATATTCCATAGTATAAATAAAATGTTTTATAGATATATTTCTTTTCCTTATAATTTTGGTTTTCAAATCATTGTACTCTAAACATTAAAATTTCCCACCACAAATATGACAGGAATTACATTTAGGATTTATTTTTACGGAGAATCTACAATAAGGGCACTGAACAGAAATATTATTATGAAAATGCATGATAAAAAGTCTAAAATGCTCTATTTAAATTCCGAAATAAATTCTTTATATGGAGCTAAGAATCTTAACTAAGATTCTAAATATTGTAAGTATACGTCTAATACAATTAAATCTTCTTTAGGTGAGTAAGATTTTACAACTTTAGAATTAAGTGTTTTCTCAATGTTCCAATGTAAGCTTTTAAATTTAGTTTTTAAAAATTCTTTTGCCTTTTCAATGGGATTTGGTTTTTCAGAAAAGCAATAGAAATGTAAAATTCCTCCTGATTTTTTCATTAAATAACAGGTTGTATTAATAAAATCGGCAGCTTTTTCAGGTAAGTTCATTATTATTCGATCGGCTTTATGATGTAAATTTTTTCCGATTAGAGATTCTGGATCAGTTAAGTCTTCTATATTAATATTATGCGGAATTATTTTTCCTTTTAACTTATTTAGTTCAATATTTTCTTTAAGATATTGATACGCCATTGGATTTATGTCAAATGCATAAATTACAACTTTAATTTGATTAGCTATTTGAATTGAAAAGGGGCCTACACCAGAAAACATATCAACAATGATTTCATTTTCATTCATTTTAAGAGTTGAAATTCTACGCCGTTCAAACACTAATCTTGGTGAAAAATAAGTTTTTTTTATATCCAGTTTGAAGATGCAGTCATTTTCTTTATGAAATGTTTCAGATTTATTTTCACCTGCTAAAAGGGCTAATTCTCTTAACCTGTACGCTCCTTTTATTTCACTTTTCTTCTCAAATACCGATTTAACATTTTTATTTACATCGATTACAGCATCTGCGATAATTTTTTTATATTTAATATGTTCTACGGAATTAGAAAAACAAGATGTATCAAATTCTATAGTTGCGATATCCCCGATAATATCATATGATTGTGGAATTGAATTTAGACATATTTCCGGAATTTTACTTTTTAATGCTTCCTGAAGTGATCGATATTTGTAATTTAAATTAGGTACACCTTTCCTGTAAACTAACTTAAAAATAAACTTTTTTTCAATAAAATCATATAAGTTTCCAAGGTGTTCTTGGTCATCAATCAAGGGAAATAAGATATACTCGTTTTCATATAATATTTCATACTTTTGATCTATAATTTGAACATTTTTGAATTTGTCCTTTATCGATTGAATGAAATGTTGAGCATCCCTCTTTCTCAACATTAAAAATCTGATTTCAGGCTTTTCATTAATTCTCATTTAACTCAGTTGCTTCAATAGTAATTGATAATTTTTTTCCTGGATTAGATAATCTTTCAATTAAAGCGCGATTTATATCTCTCGCTGCTTTTGTGCAATTAATTAAGACTGTTCTGTCACATACAAATGTGCTTTTTCGGAATACCATATCCTCTTCATCTAGCAACATCAATTTTTCACTTCCGTAGCCCTCAAATGTATCGCTTATCTGATCTACTCGTAAAGTTATAACAAATTTACTTTTGCTCTTTATTCTTTTTTTAAATTCGGGTTTGAGATCGCTGCACGCTTTTGTAGCACTAATAGCAACGATGCAATCTCCTTTTGGGGTTAAATCTGTATTTTTAGTAATTTCGATTGTTGTCTCATGATTACCTAAAACATTTTCATGTCCATAAGCATAAATTTCTTCTATGATTTTCATTTTCTCTCTTCCTTGAAAAATTGTAAGAGTTGGGAAATTTCTTTAAAAGCAGAAATCTTCAAATTAAATTTAGATTTTATGAGATCTACTATTTTTTTTATTAGATTGTTATTTGAAAATTCAACAGATTCATTGAATTGATTAATATAAAATACAGGTGATAAAATACCACATTTATCATAATGTTGACCATGTACTTCGAAGAAATTTAAAGTCTTTTGTATCATAGTTTTATTAACCTTATCATCGATTTCCAGAATATTAATTGATTCATATTGACCCATAGGAAATGTCTTAGTCAATTCAAGCGGAATAATACCATAAAAAACCGAAATAAAGGATATATGAAGGATTTCCCGGGAGATAATTAAATTTTTATCTATTTCTTCGAACCAGGCTTTAATGCTGGGTGATTTCTCACCTTTAACGTCTAATTCAGGTAATAGAATTAAGAATTTTGCCTTCTTTGGAACTCTATAATTATTTCTCAATCTCTGATCGTACCTGTGAAACAGAGGTCTATTAATACTTTCTGGAGATGAGTACAGTCTTCCATGAGTTTTATATAATTTTTCATGAGATTCAAAAAAAGGCAAGTTTGATTTAATTAATTTGGCGGCATTTACTAGATTTGGATGATTTCTTATTCTTTGCTCAACTAATTCCCATAAATTTCCTTCTTTTATAGCTTGACGGATTGTTCTTAACTCTGAAAATGATAAATATAAATTATGTTTTGCAATTAATTCCGTTCTTATGTCCTCATCAAATTTTTTGATTTCTTTGGGAATATATTCGCAGCATATAGGACAATGACAAGGGAATTCTTCTAGTTCTTCTAACTTTCTAGTTCCTGTAGATAATGTGAAGTATCTGTTTTCTTTAGCGAAAAGGATGTAGGCAGCTGAATCCATTAAATCACATCCACATGCTACAGCCAAGGAGAAAAATTGCGGTAAACCTAATCCAAACATGTGAATTGGTTTATTTGGAACAATATTTTTTTTTACATTTAGCAATGCTTTAATCACTATCGTAAACCTATAATCCAAAAATAATTTAACTAAACCTCCAATGGCAAAAACTCCGAAATCTAATTTGCTCATTTCAATCGTACAAGTTTTTAATAAATCAGGAAATTTAACGCCATGAATAGGGCCAAACCAATAAGATGATGCCTTTTTTCTACGATCAATATTGTCTTTTGCCCTTTGTATTGTCGTATTAATTTTTTTTTTCGCTGTTTCATAATCATCATCTGGCTGAACAGGCTCATCCAAGATAACAGGAAAATCAGAGCCTATATCTTCCTGAAATTTCTCAATTTCTTCAGCATTAATTTCTAAACGAGTCTTATTATAGAAATATTTCTGAAAAGCACCGCTATCTGTTGCTATAATACCATCATATTTTAAATGTTGATGGACCCCTTTTTTTAGAACATCCTCTCTTAAATCAATATTTTGATAAATTATGTAAGCATTCGTGAAAACACAGTGAGCACCAATCTTTTTTAAATCTGATGTGGAAATAATGTTTTTATATGGATGAACTACTGGAAATAGATTTGGAGTTACCATACGTTTATCATTTAAAGTAAGTT
>Ga0209976_10002590_pt1 | contig 10258 bp, 14 predicted proteins | sample SumtaG_FD_182806 | JGI IMG/M metagenome (GOLD analysis project Ga0209976, IMG submission 182806) | Deep subsurface microbial communities from Indian Ocean to uncover new lineages of life (NeLLi) - Sumatra_00157 metaG (SPAdes) (version 2) | ecosystem: Environmental > Aquatic > Marine > Oceanic >... | reverse complement strand
GTGGACAAGCACAAGGCAATTGCTCACAAGGCAGGTGTCCATCAGCTTGGTACGCTTGGCGGCGGTAATCACTTTATCGAGATCTGCTTGGATGAGTCGGATCGCGTGTGGCTAATGCTGCATTCAGGTAGCCGTGGTCTTGGGAACAAGATTGGAATGTATTTCACCGAACTTGCGAAGCAGGATATGAAGACCCATTTCATCAACCTGCCGGACAAGGATCTCGCATATTTGCCGGAGGGTACGCAACACTTCGAGGATTATATTGAAGCGATGGAGTGGGCGCAGGACTTTGCACAGTTCAATCGTGACTTGATGGTTGCTCAGGTGTTCGATGCCCTGAAGCGCGAGGGCGGAGTTCCACAGAAGAAGCTGTTGACTCACGATATTGCGGTCAATTGCCATCATAATTACACTACTCGCGAAAATCACTACGGCGAGAACGTGTGGCTTACTCGCAAGGGAGCCATATGCGCTCGCGAGGGTGTTATGGGGATCATTCCGGGTTCGATGGGTGCCAAGTCCTTCATCGTGGAGGGCAAGGGCAATCCCGAGAGCTTTGACTCGTGCGCGCATGGGGCCGGTCGCGTCATGAGCCGCTCCAAGGCGAAGAAGACGTTTACTTTGGACGACCACATCGCAGATACAGCGGGGGTGGAATGTCGTAAGGATTTGGGTGTGATTGATGAGACCCCTAAGGCGTACAAGTCTATCGATGCCGTTATGGCGGCTCAGGCGTCGCTGGTGGACATCAAGCACACTCTCCATCAGGTGCTTTGTGTAAAGGGCTAAAGTTTCGCTGGCTTCTACCGATAGAGGTAATTATGACGCTACTAGACATTCTCATTCGACGCCTACGTATCATCCCTGTCCGCAAGGGGGAGGTGTCTATCCCCAGCAAAGCTACGGTTATGGCCGAACTTGCCGGTTTGGGATACCGAGTGAAGAACCCGGAAGATTACACCGATTCAGTATTGGAGGACTACGGTCAGATCATTTCTGGCCTCAAGGCTCTAAAGGGCGGCGATGTACTCTACGTTCCTCTGTTTACTGGCTTCCCTGAGAAGGCACCGGAGCAGAACGAGTACTTTGTCAAGAGGCTCGTTGGTTACTTGGTCAACTTGCTGGAATTGCCGATCACCGGTCCCACGGTTGATGTTGGTTTCGTGTCCTCGAAGCTTAGTGCTGAGGCTAACTTGGACGATACCGAACTTGCAGGAAGCATTACTGTTCCCGAGTGGCTCTTTGACCTTCAAGAGTTTGGCGCTGACCCCATTACGCAGCTTCAGGACGAGGGGCTGTTTCTAGCCGGTGCCGCGAAGCAAGCGGCTCGGAAGGGCGACACCCATGTTGAGTGGGTGGATCTGGAGTTCGTGGAAGAGTCGGAGGCCATTACTCGGGCGAAGAACTTCCTTAACGGAGTTCTGTATGCCAAGTCTTCAATCAAGGAGGCTCTGGCACCGGATATCGAATTCTTGCTGGATTACTTCGGCGTCTTCGGTGATCATTCTGTGGACCCTGCCAAGGTTGTCTTCAAAGAAATTCGCACCTTCATCATGAAGTTTCACTGGAATCGAGAAGACTTCGATGCGGTGAGTCTGTATGTGGATACGCCCACGGATCTTCTGCGCCTCTTTGCGACCCTGACGGATTCTGATGTGTCGCTTGCCGCTCCGATCAAGTTCCCCAAGTTCAATCGGCGACAGCGCCGCTTTGTGGTGAGTCGGCTAAATGGGTGCAGCAGCTTGGCAGAGGATTTGGTAGCCTATAAAGGTCTGTGGCTAGCTTTGGGTCGCAGCCTGCATTTGGGAGAGTTTGCTAGCAAGTTTCCGAGTGCCTATAAGGCTTTCAATTTGCTTCGTAACGCGAAAATCCAAACCTACAATGGCGAGGTAGAGGAAGCCTTCAAGGCGAAAGATCTCGATGGTTTGCTGGAGCTATTGACCCAGCGTCCGGGTGTCTTCGCTCGACGCATCCATCAGGTATTGGAGCTAGCCAGTAATTTGCCCCACAACGTCAGTATGCCAGCGTTTGGCACTCGGGCACCTGAGGCTCTTCAGTCTTTTTCTTCGGTTGTTGGGCAAGTGCAGCTAAAGAACCTGCTGGTGCTGCATCGCTATTTCAGCACCATTGAAGATTCTCCGTTGCGGACTATCATCAATAAGCGCGGCAAGATTCGAGTGATGGATAATCGTCAGAATCGACTGCAGCCATCTGTGGTGGGGGCTCTGTTGGGCGTGCTGGTTGCTGGAATCGAAGCCGCGATTGTGGAGAGTAAGGATGCGTGGCAGGCTGGTTCGAAGGTCTGGATTGATCCTGCTCTTCGCAACTACACTGTCCCGCTACAGCAACGGAAGGCTTCCGACGGTCTTTTGACCCTAGGCAGGGGAACCAGAATGCCTCTGGAAAAGGGCGCTGTGCTTCGCCTGTTCGTTTGGTGGAAGCAGGCCGCAGAGCGGACTGATTTGGATTTGTCTCTGATCTCGTATGACGACGAGATGAACTACACGGGACATGTAAGCTACACGAATCTGGCTAGCGGTGGGATGCAGCATTCGGGAGACATACAGTCGGCTCCCAAAGGCGCTGCTGAATTTATCGACATTGACTTGGCCGCTGTTCGGAAGGGCGGATCCCGATACATCGCTACTCAGATCCTCCGATACTCTGGTGAGCACTTCGGAACTTGCGAGTGTCACGCCGGTTGGATGATCCGTGATAAGGTGACTTCGAACTACAAGACGTTCGACATAAAGACGGTTCAGAACAAGTTCGACGTGACTGGCGCTGGCTCTTATGCCATCCCTATTATCGTCGATTTGCAAGAGAACGAGATCATCTTCGTTGACCTCTTCATGAGGGGAGTTGATCATTATAATCGAGTGGAAGGGGCCTACCAGGATATTTCGGTGGTCACCAAGGAAATTGCGAGGATGATCGAGACGAGACCGAACATGTTTGATCTGGCTACCTTCCACAGGGATGCTCGCGGAGCAGAATCTACCGAGGATCGAGATCAGGCAGACATTACGTTTGGCCTGAGTGATTGTGATTACAATGTTAACGAATTCGAAAGGATCTTGAGCGAATTGCTATAAAGGTTTGTGTGGCCTAGAGATGGCTTCCTTCTACTTATCGGGGGAAACCCTGATCCTAAAAAACAGCGATCTCAATTTCCACGCATTACGAGTTCAGCGGCCTAGGAGTAGCTTCCTTCTCAAATTTTCTATTCAAAAATAATAGCTACTTCAATTTCCGCTGGCATATTTTAGAAGGGAATTACAAGCTAACCACAGGAGTACCGATATGTTCAAAAACTGGCACATCACAATGCTACTGCTGGGCTTGGCAATACTGGTGGCAACATCAGCATCAGCACAAGACCAAGACGCCTACGACCTCGACTTCGAGGAAGGGAACGGTGAGTATGCTGCCTGTGTCGTCGAAGACAGTCTCCAGGACAATCTCCCTGTAGAAAATGCAACGGTCCACTCCCTTACGTGGAAAGAATCCAAACGCATTTGCAAAGCTCGGGAAAGGTTCTGCACGGCCAAGTGGCGCGGCATTCGCCGGTGCGGTATCCTCTACATCAAGACCGAACTGCGCATCAGGCGAGGGCTGTACAAGAGTAACGTCCAGGACGACCATACGTGGACTCCCGGGCGGGTCAAGAGAGCCTTCCCCTTTCACCAAGCAGCGGCAAAGGAAGACCTCGACCTCTGGAAGGCGGACATGAAGGTTGAGCAGCAGATCTGCAAGGATCTCAAAGTGGACTGCGACCGCGAGGTCTACTACTTGTTCGACGAAACTGGACGGCCGTTCGAGAACCCTTGGCCCTGATAGGAAAGGAAAACTAATGTCGAATTCCGAGGGTGGATCCAAGCGACGACTCCTGCCGGATCTGTCGAAAGAGTGGTACAAGAAGCGCCTACAGGAAGAGGATGGTTGCGACGTAACCGCTGGCTCGCTTGACTTGGACGAGCCAACCGAGACGATGGGGGAATCTTGGACCCTGTGCGAGCCCGCTCGACGCCACCTTTACGGAAGAGAGTGCCCGCATATTCCGGCGGGTGCGCTGCTCCCCCGGTCAGGGTTTGGCTGTGACGCTTGCACACAAAAACTAATCGAAGACACGGAACAAGCCGCCATCGAAGCTCGCGACATAGAATGGTGCCGAATGTTGGGCTTCGAAGCAGCAGGTACTCCCGGCAACACGCCTGAGTTTATACGCCGGGAGCTAGCAGCGTACGATGATGAGCCAGACACAGCAGTAGCGGTGAAGCGAGCCGTCGAAGCTGAATCGATACTCTGGCATGAAACTTGTCAAGGCAAGCGGAATATGCACAGCGATGATCGGGTCAAAGCTGTGGCTGATCTGGAACAGGAAATTAAGGCTAGAAGATGAAGTCCTGTACAGATTGCTCGTGTTCTGGAATCTATGTGGACTACGATCCTCGGATCCAGGGCGGGGGTGTTGCTGTTCCTTGCAAGACGTGTAAGGGCCGTGGTTATTTGAATGACGACGGTACTTCTATTGAAGAGGTTACGTACGAATGGGATCCTACGTAGATAGGGTGAACAATGCGTGGAGACTCACTGTTGTCGATAATAACAACGGAGTATTCAGACAAGACTTCTTCGACACCAAAGAAGAAGCATTCAGGCTGTGCAAGAAGATGAAGGAAATTGGTCTAGGTCCTTGGTGCGGGGAAGATTACGACGCGAGCGGCTTCGTGGGAAATCTCCCCACTAAGGTCCTTTCTGATAGAGCGAGGGCTATTGCGGCTACGAAGGCGAAATATGCCTGATCAATCTGATAGACGCGCTGCTGTTGCGGCCACGAAAGCGAAATATGGAGCGAGAGGCATTTTAGCTTGGTTGCGCACGCCTCTGGATTGGTTTGGTAAGCCTGTGACGCAGACGGATGTAGTGCTTGGAACCGGGCTTATCATGCTATTGCTTGGTGTCATCATAGGTCTTATTGCGGGTGAGGTGAAATGCTGGATCAATTGACGGACGAAGAGGTTCGGAAACTGCTTGAAGAAGGCCGTATTCTTGGCGGTGAGGCACGCAAGGAAATGGAGAAGCATTCTGTGATAGACCCCGAGATTTGGAATCTGGTGCTACGATGAGTCGGATTCTTGCTTGGATGAGGAAACCTGCAAGAGGCGCAGATTACGCATTGGGATTCGGTCTTTTTATGGCGCTTCTCGGTTTTTGCGGCGGTTTCGTGGCCGGGGCAGTTGCAGAGGCAGAGGCAGTTGCAGAGGCGACGAAATGCCTCCGTTGATATGAAAGGAATCCATGACGGGAACTAAAATCTATTCGTATTCGGAAGTGTCCCTGACCGCTTTCGCGAATCAGGCAAAGGAATTAATTATCCAAGCACTGTATGCAGAGGGTTTATTGAAAGAGGGATCAGATCTAGAGGAGATCGCCGGAAAGTACGCTCTAGTGGTCCACAGGAAAGGTTGGTTGGGAGATCGTTGGGACAAATTCTGTAATACAGAAAGAGAGGATGGGGTGTTCTTTGCCATAGTGAAATCTGTTTTTGATCGCAGAGGAGGAGGAGGAGGAAGTGAAGAAAAGAAGCCTCACCTCAAAATTGTGCCCATCAGCAAGAAGGAAGAGGTAACAGACTGTCCGTGACTCTGGAGCGCGCCAGATTCAAACGGCGCAAGAAGCGTATCTATAAATACCTCGTGGAGACGAAAGGCGAGCATTGCGCAACCTGTGGTCGCGACGGCAAGTTAACGATTGATCACATTACAAGTTTGATAGCTGGTGGAGATAACGATTTCAGTAATTTCCAATTGTTGTGCGGTCCTTGCCACCGCAGGAAAGACAAGACGGAGAAGACAGGCAGAGGCAAAGTATATCGTAAACGAAATAGACGCGCTGCTTTAGGGCATTGGCAACCATTATCAAGTAAAGAATGGAAAGCGCAACGGCAAGAAAGAGGATAGGACATGGAAGACTCAGTAGATGTCCGAAATATGCGTGGTGTGGAATGTGCGGAATGTAAAGTTTCATTAAGTGAGTGGAAAGACGAGGACTTTTATACTGAATGCCCACTGTGTGGATGTAAGGAATTGCATCGACAAGAGTGGGGTGAATGAAAACCGCCAGAGTCATTCACATCAATATTGCTCCAGAGGATTGGCGTTCAGATTCCAAATATGCCTACATTGGGCGAGGGTCCAAATGGGGCAATCGCTGGATTGACGGCCCTATAACGCGCCTAGAGGCGATAAGACGCTACGAAAAGGATCTCCTAGCCGGGGATAGGCTAAAGGAATTAGAAGAGCTTCGCGGGAAAATCTTGGTTTGTCATTGTGCTCCTCTTCCTTGTCATGGAGACGTACTAATCAAATGGCTGAAGAAAAGATTGTCTTCACAAATGGATGCTTCGACATCCTCCACGTAGGTCACGTTCGCTACCTCGAAGCAGCTCGACGTATGGGCGATACTCTCATCGTCGGACTTAATTCTGACGAGAGTTTCAGGGCAGTTAAGGGGCGCAGTCCAGTTATTCCGCAGGACGAGCGCTTCGAGATATTGAAAGCTCTTTGGTCAGTGAATGAGGTGATTTTGTTCGACGCCCCCACCCCATTAGCTCTTGTTAAGAAAATCCGACCGGATATCCTAGTGAAGGGCTTCGATCATGATCCCGAGACCGTAGTAGGGCGTGAATACGCCAAGGAAGTAATCTGTTTGGATGTTGGAACGACCATTCACTCGACTCAGATTATTGAGCGCATCATGAAGGGCTAGTCTGTCAGATCAAACGGCGAGCAGTCATCGTCTTTGAGTTTACCAGCACGACACAGCTCGGCCATGAGATCCTTCCTCGCGTCTTCGACTTTCGCTCGATCTATCAGAACCTCGACTGCCTGAGCCATAGTTTCCTGCGTCGCGACCGACTGCTCCAATAAGTCTCGATCATCATCGGCCTCGGCACGATGGCTTATGTGCTCTCCTCCGATCGCTAAGATCACACCCGAGACGATAGCCGTTGCGACATTTTTCCTATTGACCCAATCCCAATTCCAATTCATCAGTAACTCCACACCCACGGGCGCGGGGCCTGCCTGCTCGGCGCGATACGATCAAGATGAATGAATCTGCCCGAATGTGGGCCATTCTGCTTGATGCCGAAGCCTGTAAATCCCAGTTCCGGTGCTAGTTTCAAAATATTGAAGGCTTTCACGCCGCTGACTCCAATATCCACAGTCATGTTATCGTCCGTCGTGAAGGTATGTGGTCCGGTTCGACCGGTGGATGAAACGTTGGCGTTGTGCTCAGGGCACCTATAGCCGCTGGTGATATGGATTGGGGCGTCCAATTTAATCCGCAGTTCTTCTAGATGCTGGACTGCCTTGTCGGAGAATTCCATCAGTTCGCAGCCGCATGTGCAGCGTAGTTCATCTTCATTAAAATGCGGCGTGATTTGTCTTCCACTCATATCGTCACCTCTTGTTTGTATCCCTAAGATTTCAGCCAGCCAGAGTAGGAATTTCATGGGATTATGTTTGCAGTCATCTTTCCTATTGCAGAAAACCACTCAAACACTTCTTCCTTATTCATAACACCGAATAATACTAGCAATAGCAAAACAAACACAATGTTGATCTTATCGATCACTCTGATTATGATTTTTTCGGCGAACTCGATTAGTCGGTCGTTCATTATGGTCTCGGCATTTGTGTGTAGTTGATTGTGAGGCCCTTTTCGGAAGCAAGATCAACAATCTTTTGGAATAACTGATTCGTGCTCTCATGGGCTGTGTTTCGATCTATAGCTTGAAGTACTCCTTCAAGACCCATAAGCCACATTGGGGGTCCATCTACCACTACAGCGCCGTGCTTTTCGAATCTCTGGCTACGCAGAGCCTGAATAGCGGGGCTTACATCTGGGAACAACGGGGACATGAGGATGATACGATTACCCGGATCTCCGTTGGGATCGATAGCGATGGCCAACTTCTGATTAGGAATCAGAGGCTGTACCTGCTTTTGTAGCATGTCGTTATCGCCCTTGATGGGATCGGGAGCAACATGCCTTTCGTTTCTGTGTTTTGTGGTAGGTCCTATTTCTGGTTTGTTGGGACCCCATTCGGGATTGAAATCTTTAGGAAAGATGGTCTCGATGTCTATATAGTCCTCGATGGTCCTTGCGGATTTGGAAATATCCGTCTTTGGCAGATCCATTGAGAGGAAGCCTTCTTTCTTGCCGGTATAGTCGTAATCGAAATTTTCTCGACTCTTGTCAAATCCCTTACCTGTTCGATTCTTGTATCTAGGTCCGGGCGTGATTCCGTGTCCGGGACCTTGCCCGACTCCTGAGCCTTCCACGGACTCCGATGGCTTCACGTTGATCTGATTCTTCTCTTTGTTGGGGATTTCAGGATCAAGTCCTTTTCGGGCTTTTCGGGAATAGTATTGAGAGTCTTCCATGAGATGATCCTTGGTCACTTCCTTTGCTATCTTCTCATCCGGCCCATGTTCGCTACTTTCTTCTTCGATGCCCAATTCTAGCTCGTGCTGATCGAAATTTGAGTCGGGAACACCTGCAGCTTTTCCGCCAGGAATATATTCCTCCGTCGTATTAGCTTTGAACATGTTGCGTTCGGGGTCAGGAAGATTCACCACGGGTAGGAAGCCGCTAGGTTTTGGTTTCCCTTGCGGCCGTATCATAGGAGCGCGATCCAGTCCGCCGCCTCCTGGATAACGGACGAATTTTCCGGGCTGGTCGCTCCCGGGTTTGTCGCTCGCGCGCATGGGCGAGGGATGACTATCGTCATCTGTCAGAAGTTGATTAGGTGGTTCGTCCCAAGGAAAGAATCCTGGAAGCTTGTTAGCCGGTGGGTGCGTAACTGGGAATTCTGCAGGCTGTCCTGCTGTACCAGGAATCCCCGCACCAGGAATCCCCGGTTCCGGCGTAACGCCTGTCCAATGATCTTCATCCTTCGGAGGCCCGATCGGAGGATCTAACGGATCTACGGTGTACGGTTGTGAGCCACCAAAGCCATCCCGGCTTCCTTTCTTGGAAGGGGAGGTGTTTCGATCTGCCCACTTAGTCGGAGTGTCGAACCAGCGAGGCTGATATTCCAGAGATCTCTTGTGTTCGCGCGCAGGCTCGGCCGTAACAGAAGATTGTGATCGAGCTACTTTACTGAGTCCAGGGTGCATAGACACCTCCCCGTCCTTGTGCGGCCAGTGGTATTCATTCCATAAAAGCCAATCTGGTTGTTGTGAGTCTGGATCAGTGCGAAACAGATCTGGACCTTGAGCACTATCTGTGAGTCCCTTCTTTCTCATTTCATCATACTTCCCATCGTAGCACTCTTCGCCCGGTCGGATGTGGCTATCGCCGCAATCGAGCTTTCCTTCGTCAGTATCCTTTAGATGCTCAAGAAACTTCGTGGCAAGATCGATGATCTTGTTGGGATCTTTCAAGCCTGTCTCGTCCTCAATGTGACGTGTGAGCTGTAAGAACTTGCCCATATCGGGTCCGGGTTCGAAACCTCTCTCAATCAGATCCCGCCCCTTGACCACATCATCTATAGGCTTTTGACCCGGAGGAGCGAATTTCAGAACATAATCATGCGCTTCCTGCATGAACGTGTCCTGCAGAGTGGTATCACGCCGCAGAGCTTGATCGGTGGATCGTCCTAATGTATCTGCTTTAGAAATAGCAACCAAAAGTTCAAAACTCACATTCGAAGCAGCCAGTTTTCGAGCCAGTCTTCGATAGCCGCCTCCTTTTGCTCTTTCTGGCATAAGCACAGGGCGAAGATGGTTCGAAACCAAGGATACCACTTGGGCAGTCAAGGCATTAGGGGCTTTCATTCTGTTCATGAATTCCCGCGCAGGCGCTTCCCCTCCCTCTTCATGCCCATAAGAGCGCAAACGATGCCCTTCATTTTCAGCTTCTTCCCACTGTTTTATGGCGTAGGGATCGCCTTGTCTGACGCCCCAGAAGGAGACATCGCCTCGCTGAGTGTTATCAGGTTTGCCAAAATCGTGAGCTAAGGCTCCAAACATCAGAGGTAAATCGAATGCAGGATCACCCTTGCGTTGACGAGCAGCTTCGTCCAGCACCATCAGGGTGTGAATGAAGACATCCCCTTCAGGATGATGTTCTGGATCTTGGGGAACTCCTTGCAGCGCTTCGATTTCCGGGAAGTATCTGAGAAGGTTTGCTTGTCGTATAGTTTCGATACCCTTGGAGGGCTTTTTCCCTTCAGAAGCATTTT
>Ga0209976_10002588_pt1 | contig 10264 bp, 9 predicted proteins | sample SumtaG_FD_182806 | JGI IMG/M metagenome (GOLD analysis project Ga0209976, IMG submission 182806) | Deep subsurface microbial communities from Indian Ocean to uncover new lineages of life (NeLLi) - Sumatra_00157 metaG (SPAdes) (version 2) | ecosystem: Environmental > Aquatic > Marine > Oceanic >... | reverse complement strand
CCGCGCCTTCTCGCCGCCAGACAGGTTGGCGCACTTGGTGTCCGCTTTGTCTGCGCCGAAGCCATAGGTGCCCAGCCGCGTGCGGCGTTGCGCTTCCGTCGCATCAGGCATCAGCTTCAGTATGTAGCCGTAAGGCGTCGCCTGCGGGTTAAGCTCGTCAAGCTGGTGCTGCGCGAAATAGCCGACGTCGACGCGCCTGGCGCCATAAACTTTCCCGGAAAGCGGCTTGATTTTGCCGGCGATCAGCTTTGCAAACGTCGATTTGCCATTGCCATTCTGGCCCAGCAGGGCGATGCGATCGTCCTGGTCGATGCGCAGGCTAAGTTCTTGCAATACAGGGCTGTTTGGCGCGTAGCCGGCGGCAGCATCTTCCAGTCGCAGCAAAGGGCTTGCCAGTGGCTTTGCTGGTTGGGGCAGGTGGAAAGGCGCCACGCGATCTTCAAGCTGCGCCGCGATCGGCTGCATTTTGGCAAGCGCTTTGATACGGCTCTGTGCTTGCGCGGCCTTGGTTGCTTTGGCCTTGAAGCGGTCAATGAAGGCCTGGATGCGCCGGCGCTCCTCGTCCTGCTTTTTCTTGAGCTTCAATTCCAAGCGCTGCTTTTCGCGCCGTGCTTCCTCGAAGTCGTCGTAGCCGCCAGAGTAGAGCGTAAGCTTGCCGCGCTCTAGGTGGAGGATCGAGTTGACAGCGCCGTTCAACAGATCGCGGTCATGGCTGACGATGAGAATCGTGTGGGGATATGTGCGCAGATAGTTTTCCAGCCATAGGGTGCCTTCGAGGTCGAGATAGTTTGTCGGCTCATCGAGCAGCAGCACATCGGGTTCGAGGAAGAGAATGGCCGCAAGCGCTACACGCATGCGCCACCCGCCCGAAAGTGTCCAGCAAGGACGTTGCTGCGCGTTCTCATCAAAACCAAGACCGGCAAGGATCTGAGCGGCGCGGGCAGGGGCAGCGTGGGCGCCGATGTCGTTTAGGCGTTCGTGGATCTCGGCGATGCGATGGGCGTCATGTGCGTGCTCAGCCTCGTCTAAGAGCTGCGCGCGCTCGGTGTCGGCCGCCAGTACCCAATCGATCAGGCTGACATCACCGCCCGGCGCCTCCTGCGCGACGTGGCCAATGCGTGCCGAGCGCGGCACGGTAATCGAGCCGGCGTCGGGCGCCAAATCGCCGGAAATGATTTTGAGCAGCGTCGTCTTGCCGACGCCGTTGCGACCGACGAGGCCGACCTTATGGCCCGTCGGTAGCCCCACGGTCGCGCCGTCGATTAAGACCCGCCCCTCGATGCGGTACGTCAGATCATTGATATGCAGCATGGCCTGAGGGGATAGCGGGTCGCGCTTGCAGTGTCACGCGCGGCGGCCCTTTCAGAACGCGATATCGAACCGCTTCAAAATCGCGATCATTGCAAAGTAGCAGCCGACTGTCAGCGCACCGGAAACGAGAAGGCTTGGTGCGAATTGCCAGCCTGCACGCAGCAACAGCGGCAGCGCGATGAACAGCGCCAGCGACGGAAGAACCAGCCAGAAAATGCCGCCCGCCAAGGTGGCGACCTTCTCCACATCGCCGGTGTCAAGATAGAGCCAGATCATTGCCAGCACTGACGTCAACGGGATCGACGCCAATACCGCGGCGAGAAAAGAGCTGCGCTTGGCCACCTCGGCGATAGCCACAATGAGAACACTCGTGATGATGACCTTGACTGTGGCCTCGATCATGGCGGTCGATCAGCCGGAAATGACGGGTTTAAGCGTCTCAACGAGCAGGCGCTCCTGGGTAGGCTGGTCCTCGACCGCCAAGTGCGCAGTGAACCAGTCCTTCACCATCTGGCACACGCGGCGCGGCGGCTGTTTGGCTAGCGCCGTCGGATTGGAGAAAATCTGCAGGTCGGTCTCCTTCCACCCCAGCTTGGCTAACTGCTTTACGAGGACTTCATAGTCGCTCTTGCCGGCGGGCTCGTGCGTTGTGGGAGCCTTGCGGCCTTCCGCGATGGCCTCGAAAATGGCGGCGGCTTGGGCATGGACCGTCGCGCCTTTCTCGGGGGATGGCCAAATCTCAAGCACGACCGGAGCCGTCTCGCCCTTGGAAATGAAGCCATAGCAAGCACGTGGGCTTCGCGCGCTTAGGCTTTTGAGGTTGGCGAGGAAGGTTGTTGCGACTTTTTTCAGCTTCTCGGTGCTGGCGGCGAGCGCCTTGTCGGCATGCTTACGCCGCAGCGCCACGATCGCCTCAGCCATATGCTTGGTGATTGCGTCTTGGGGCTGTTTCTCGGCGGAAAGTTTCGCGACCTCGTTAAGGCGCTCCCCATACCAATCGGGGAATTCGCGCTTGATGAGATTCCACAGGCCGATCTGCTGAAACTGTGCATCCAGTTCTTTTGCGCTCTGCGCGATGACTTCGGGAGGAATCGTGCTTGTCCCCGGGGTCGGCGGGGTGGCCTGTGGCGTTTCGACCACCTCAATGGCGGCGGTGGTGGTTTGGCTGACACTGTTGTCGGCCTCATTGGCCCCATCAGCGATCTCAGTCGGACCTATGCCAGGGACACCACCCTGCTGCGTGAAGTACCATGTGCCCGCTCCTGCCAGCAGCAGGACGACGAGCGCAATGCCGAAGACACGCCCCAGCCGCCGAGGCTCGCCCTCAGGCGACGCTTTTGCCACACGGATACGGTTGGGTTCAAAAGACCGTTCCACGCCCGGAGGCGGCACGTGGGCAGGCTCGCGTGGCTCAGGCTGCCCAGTAGTGGGCTCAGGCTGCCTAGTAGTGGGCTGAGGCTGCTGTCCAGTGGCAGGCGGCTGCGACGTCTCCTCCGGCGAATTGAACGGGAAGACGGCGGGTGCGGTGCGCCAGTCGGAGAAGCCGGGACGCCAAATGAGGTCGGTCGGCTTCAGGTGTCCATGCGCGACGAATGTGCGCATCTCTGCTTCCGACAAGGGCCCGTGCTGCTTGCCTTCACGGGCGATGTACCATTGGATTTCGGGCTGTTGGCCAGTCATGGAGGTCCCATATAACGAATAGGAGGCCGAAATTCGAACATCTCGCGCCAGCGCGTTGACCACTCAGATTTCTTAGAATTACCTCAATGTGGTTCGGGATACCCCGCCTCGTCAATCGCTCCTGCCCGGCAAAGTGCTGTGGTCCACCGCCTGTTTCTTCAAGGCGCGGCACTGCGCACCTTGTTGGGTCCCCGCAGCGCCATTATAACCCGCCGCACCAAATGGTAAAATCGAAGCCTCAGAGGGACTGAGATGGGTATCGAGCGGACGCTGTCGATCATTAAGCCGGATGCCACAGAACGCAACATTACAGGTGTCATAAACCGCGTTATCGAAGATGCGGGGCTGCGAATCATTGGCCAAAAGCGGGTCCACTGGACCTTCGAGCAGGCCCAAGAATTCTACGACCAGCATTTGGGAGCACCTTTCTACCCCGACCTTTGTAAATTCATGTCGTCCGGGCCGATCGTTGTCCAAGTGTTGGAGAGCGATGACGCCATAGCCAAGTACCGGAGAGTTATGGGAGCGACCAATCCGGTCGACGCCGAGCCTGGGACGCTGCGCAGGCGTTTTGCGATCTCAATGCAGCAAAATTCGGTCCACGGTTCGGATAGCCCGGCGTCTGCGGATCGTGAGATTGCATTGAACTTCGCTCCAGACGAGATTGTCGGCTGAAACTGCGGGGCGGTTCGCCTTCGTCCGCTAGGGGGTCGTCATGGGACGCGTCAGGTTCTACGTTGCCACAAGTCTCGATGGCTTCATCGCCGATCGTGACGGTGGTGTCGATTGGATGGCGCCCTACGATGCGAGACTCTATGGCTATGACGCATTCGTTGACGAAATCGGCGCACTCGTCATGGGGCGGCGCACTTATGAGATAATCCGCGCAGTTGGTGAGTGGCCGTACGCGGGCAAGCGCGTTCATGTCGTCTCATCGCATGCATTGGAGCATCCGCCGCACGGTGCAGTGCAGGCCTCAAATGGAATTGCAGGCGCGCTCAAGTCTGCGCGCGAGAAGACAGTGGAGGATATCTGGATCGTAGGCGGCGCCACCACCATGCAGTCAGCGCTCGACGAGAATCTCGTTGATGTCGTGGAGATCTTCTTGGTGCCGGTCTTGCTCGGCGCCGGGCTTTCCCTGTTCAACGAGCTGAAACGCCTTCAGACGCTATCGTTCGACGGCATAGAGGCATATCCAGATGGTGTGGTGAAGCTGCGCTACTTTACGGCACGCTATCGAGCGAGCGGCGGGTACCAGACGTAGGCCGCATTGGCCATCGGCGCGATGCCTTGCTCTCAATCAAAAGTGTAGAGACTGATTCACGTTTCACTTGGACGCTATTAGCGCTTCCAAGTGAAACGATCAGGCTCTAGCTCAGCTCGTGGATCTTGAACTTGAGCCCGCCTTTGGGCGTCAGCGTCACTGTGGCGTTGAGACCGGCAGGATCTTTGCCGACGTACTCAGGCCTAAAGCGGCGCAACAGTAGCGACAACGCTAACGTGTTCTCAACTTGGCTCATGGCGCCGCCAATGCATGAGCGCTTGCCGCCGCCGAACGGCAGGTAGCTGTATTTCACCTGTTTCCTGGCCGCTCCCGCCATCCAGCGCTCTGGACGGAACTCTTCAGGCTCATCCCAGAAACGGGGGTTGTGGTGCGCACCGTAGGCGAAAAGCATGATGCGATCGCCACGCTGGATCTTCGTGCCGCCGATTTCATCGTCTTCCGCCGCAACACGGATAAGCCCCCAGATCGGCGGATAGAGCCGCATCGTTTCTTGGACCACAGCGCGCGTATAGGCGAGTGCCGAATAATCGGCCGCCGTCGGGTCGCGATTACCGTAAACCTGCTCGCCCTCCTTGCGAATGCGCTCGGCCGCTTCTGGGTGCCGCGACGCTTCATAGAGCGCCCAAGCAAGTGTCAAGGCCGTCGTTTCTGTACCGGCCCAAAGGTACTGCTTCAACTCGTCGATGGCCTGCTGTTGATCGAACTCGGGTATTTCGGGATCAGCGACTGCGGCCTCGATCATTTTGAGCAGAGTACGCTCGCGCGCCTCGCGCGGGTCCGCGGCCATAACCTCAGGTGGCACGCTTGCCCAGACCTGCATGGCCTTGGCTGCGTCCTGCTCGGTCATCTCGAACACTTCACCCGACTGCTTTTTGAGGCGGATCTCCTTGTGGTTCATCACGTCCGTGTAGGTCTTCACGCATTTGAAGACGAAGTGTGGATTGAACGGCATGTCACGGTCGAACAGCGCTTTGCAGATCATGTCAGCGGCGAGCGTCCAGGTCTGCTCGACCAACTCGAATGTGTCGCCCGACTTGGCCAGTTGCGACCAAATATCCATTTTTGTGTGGATCGCCGTCACGAAGTAGGGGACGTACTCGGCGAACATGTCGGGGTGGAACGCCGGCTGCTGTGGCATGCGGATCTTTTGCCAGAGCGCGCCGTCGTTTGTGATCATCGACTTGCCGAAAATCGGCTTCAACCCGTCGAAATATTTGATGTAGGTGTCGGCCTTGGTGACCAGCACATACTTGAAGTGCTCAGGCTGGGTGAGGATCACCACCCGCTGATTCGCCATATTGACCGGGATGACCGGGCCATAGCGCTCCGCCATCTGCATGAGGATTTGCATTGGATTGTTGATCCCTTCCTTCAAGAGAGGGGTCAACTGGAACCATATGCTGCTTTCCTCACCCAACCCTTGCGTATGGTCGAGGGTAGGGTCTGTGGCTTGTTTTACTGTCGAGGTCATACCGTCGTCTCCCGGCCATGAGGCCGTTTCAACGCACTTTCTATGCCAAATTCAGCCACTGAAAGGTAAACTTGGGAGTACTCCAAGACTCTGCGGGGCGGTGCCCAGGGTTGAAGTGCCGTCGCACCCGCAAAATATCGAAAATTTAGTACCACCCAGTGGCGGTAAGTGTCTATGCGACCTACTGTTTCCGCTTCATTTTGGCGCGCAGCAAGGCGATCTTGGTCAGAGTTCTGGATACTCAGGCGAGCGGTGGCCAGATGAGGGGTGCTGACGGTTTGGCCGGTACGGGCGCCCCAAGCACCTGTTCGCCGTCGATGCGCACCCTCCCAGAAGCAAACAAGGCTAACGCGTGAGGATACAGCTCGTGCTCGGCCCCGAGGACACGCGCTGCGAGCGTTTCGGCCGTATCGGCCTCCAGAACCGGCACCGCCGCCTGAGCGATGATGGGGCCGTCGTCCATCTGGGGCCGGACGATGTGCACGGTGCATCCCGTGAGCTTGACGCCAGCGGCAAGTGCGCGTGCATGCGTATCGAGCCCTTTGAAGGCCGGCAGCAACGAGGGATGAATGTTCAGCATTCGGTCGCGCCAGCGCTCCACGAAGGTCGCTGTCATCAGCCGCATGAATCCGGCGCAGGCCACGAGATCGACGTTAAACGACTTGAGTGCGGCATCGAGTTCGGTCTCGAACGCTTCGCGACCAGAAAACGACTTGTGGTCGACGGCGCGTGTGGATACGCCAGCGGCTTGGGCCTTCTTGAGACCTTCGGCTTCGGGGCGGTTGGAAAGCACGCAAGCAATCTCGGCCGGGTAGTCGTGCGCTTGGGCCGCCGCGATGAGCGAAACCATGTTGGAGCCCCGGCCCGAGATCAGAATTCCAACGCGCTTTTTCATCGCCGCCATCTAACACGTCTTTTCTGGAGGGCCGCTCCCATCAGATCTTGCCCTTCTCTGCAAGTCCTTTGCTGAACATGCGCGAGAACATTCCGCCAAAAAAGGTCAAGGACTGTATCTCAGCCCACCCGAATAGCTGACCGCCCACGCCTCGCCTTGCCCCTTGGCTTCGCTCTTGTCTCCGCTAGGCGGGACAATCTCGCCGATCACGAACGCCGATTCACCGGCTTCGCGCAACGTCGACAGCACGGCGTCGGCGTCAGTATTTGCAACCACGGCGACCATGCCGATACCGCAGTTGAACGTACGCAACATCTCCGCATCGCTTAGACGTCCCGCCTTGGCCAGCCATCCGAACACGGCAGGCGTAGCAACGAGCGAAAGGTCGATGTGTGCGGCGACCGTGCCGGGCAGTACGCGCGGGAGGTTTTCTGAAAGGCCGCCGCCGGTAATGTGTGACAGCGCCTTGATGGCGCCATCGGTGCCGCTCGCAGTTTTGATAGCGGCCAGCAGGGGCTTCACGTAGATCCGCGTCGGCTCAAGAAGCGCTTCAGCGAGTGTCTTGCTGGTATCGAATGGTGCAGATGCGTCCCAGGCGAGTTGCGAATCGGCGACGAGCCGGCGCACCAATGAGTAACCGTTCGAATGCACACCAGACGAGGCGAGCCCGATCAGAGTGTCGCCAATTGCCACATCGCTGTGCGGTAAGATCTCCCCGCGCTCCACCGCCCCCACGGCGAACCCGGCAAGATCGTAATCCTTGTTGGCATACATGCCGGGCATCTCAGCCGTTTCGCCACCAACAAGTGCACATCCTGCGCGCTGGCAGCCTTCGGCGATCCCGGCGATGACGGAGCGGGCATCTTCAACGTTGAGAGCCCCGCAGGCGAAATAGTCGAGGAAGAATAGTGGTTCTGCGCCTTGGACCACGAGGTCGTTCACGCACATAGCGACGAGGTCTATGCCGATGGTATCGTGGCGTCCCGTCTCAATGGCAATCTTGAGCTTGGTGCCGACGCCGTCGGTCGCCGACACCAGGATGGGATCACGAAAGCCGGCCCCCTTCAGATCGAAAAGCGCACCGAATCCGCCAAGATCCGTGTCCGCCCCCGATCGCCGCGTCAGCTTGGCAAGCGGCTTTATCGCCTCGACGAGCCGATTTCCGGCGTCGATATCAACCCCGGCGTCTCGATAGGAGATGGTCGGGTTGCCTTTGGGACCAGGCTCTGTCATTTGACCATAGAACCCAACTTTTGCCCCCTTTGGCTGCGGGAAATGACGCTCCTAGCAGTTTCGATGCTTGGTCGGCAACTCAGGGCGCGACGTGGAGAGGTGCCTTGCGGGTAGAGTTAAGAGAAATCTTTGCCAGGGTCATTGCCGTTGCCGCCGCTTTAGCGCTTGCGGGCGCGGCCTCCGCGGCGCGTGGCGAGGGAGTGTACACGGTCGGCAACTACCCCGTCGATGCGCGGGCCAAGAATGCCGTCGCCGCCAAGAAAAAGGCTTTGGCCGAGGGTCAGAAAGCCGCATTCCGTTCATTGCTGAAACGCGTCGTCCCCGTCACAGCATACGATCGACTGAAGCGTCTATCGTCGCTCAATTCATCGCGCTTCTTTGAGGGCGTCTCCGTGCGTTCGGAGCGCAACTCGCGCACGCGCTACATTGCCAGCCTAGATTTTTCGTTTCGTCCAGATTCGGTGCGTTATGTGCTGCGGCGTGAAGGTATTCCCTTCGTCGAGGAACAGGCGCCGGAATTGATAGTGATCCCGGTTGTGCGCGACGCCCAGGGGGCGATTGAGACTGGCCGCGCGTCGCGCGTCTGGACCGATACTTGGAAAGACCTTGACCTGGAGCACACCCTAACGCCCATCGACTTGCAACGTCTGAACCCGCAGATCCATCCCGACTCGTTGAAAATGCTTGATGAAGGACAGGGCGGCGCGCAGCGTATCCTGGCCGGTGAGTACAAGTCGCCACGCGTGATCGTTGCGATCGCTGACCTTGAGCCCTCCACAAAACGCATCGTCGTGACGCTGGCCGGCGTGGACGCTGTTGGTCCAATCAATCTCAAGCGCCGCTACCGCGTCTTCGACGGCGATACCGCCTACACAATGGAACTGGCGGCTGTCGTCGGTCTCGGCGTACTGGAAGGCCGGTGGAAGGCGATAAAGTCGGGTTCGGGAAGCAGTTTCAGTGGCCAGCTTGTCGCTCTTCAGGCTCAGTACACGAGCCTTGCGGAGTGGAACGAAATGCGCCGGCAGCTATTGGAAATGCCTGGTGTCGTGGACTTGAGGATCGACGCTCAGTCCGCCCGCGGCGCCAACCTGTCATTGCGCTATCCCGGCGGCGCGGAGGAACTCGCCTCAGCCCTCTACAGCCGCGGCCTTACGCTGAAGAGTGCTGGAGGAGGCCTGATCCTTCACACCCGCTAATGAAAATGTGACTGTCGCGGGTTGACTTCGCTCACCTTCCTGAACGAAAGCAGGGCGTCGGAGGGGCGCTCTGAGGGCAATGTTGCTCGCTGCGGCAGCGAGAAACCGGTTAATGACGCGCTCAAAGAGAGGCAACACACCAGGATCGAGCTTTGAATATCCCTAACCTCATCTCGCTGGGTCGCATCATCCTGGTACCTGTCGTTTTCTGGCTGCTGATAACCGGCCAGACACAAGCTGCATTCTTCGCCTTCATCGTTGCCGGCATTTCCGACGCAGTGGATGGCTATCTCGCCAAGACGTTCGGCTGGAAGACGGAGCTTGGTGCCTACCTCGACCCCCTCGCAGACAAGCTGCTGATCGTTAGTATCTTTCTGGCCCTTGGCGTCGCTGGAAAGCTGCCGCTGTGGCTCGTCATTGCGGTGGTCTCGCGCGACATTCTCATCGTCATTGCGATCGTCTTATCTTGGCTCTTGAGCAATCCAGTTCGTATCCGCCCGCTTGCCGTCAGCAAGGCCAATACGGTTTCGCAGATCGTGCTGGCGGCAGTGGTGCTGGCGGACGAGGCCTTCGGGCTGGGCCTCCAGTGGGGGCGTTTTGTGCTGGTCTGGGTGACGGGCGCTCTGACGTTCGCCTCGCTCGCTGCCTATCTGCATTTTTGGCTGCTACATATGTCCGGCTATGAGTCGTCGGACCCTGGCGGCTAAAGGCCTTTTTGCCAGCCCGTCGATCAGAGCAGTGACGCCGATCAACAAATCGAACATGAATTAGAGAAACCGTCGTCCCCATGATTGCAGTGCCCCGCCAGCTTGTTCTCGATCTCGCGCACCGCGAGGCGCTCGGTGCAGAGGATTTTCTGGTAAGCCGCTCTAATTCGGAGGCCGTGGAGCTCATCGATCGCTGGCCTGACTGGCCGCATCCCGCCTCCATCGTCATTGGAACGCAGGGCTCCGGCAAGACCCACTTGGCACACGTGTGGCAGCTTCGCTCCTCGGCTGGCCTGGTTGCCGCTAGCGCTATCACGGATGCGGCCGTGGCGGCGCTTGCCGATGGGGACGCCTTGGTTGTGGAGGATCTCGATCGAGGGATTGCGGACGAGCAGGCGCTCTTTCACTTGCTCAATCGCGCGGGCGAGAGCAAGCTTGCGGTCTTGCTGACCTCGCGCGTGGCGCCGGGAGGCCTAGAGTTCGTGA
>Ga0209976_10002587_pt1 | contig 10264 bp, 23 predicted proteins | sample SumtaG_FD_182806 | JGI IMG/M metagenome (GOLD analysis project Ga0209976, IMG submission 182806) | Deep subsurface microbial communities from Indian Ocean to uncover new lineages of life (NeLLi) - Sumatra_00157 metaG (SPAdes) (version 2) | ecosystem: Environmental > Aquatic > Marine > Oceanic >... | reverse complement strand
TCGTTTTTAAGCTCATAACCGTTATCATCTTTATCAAGTTCCCATACTCTGACAACTCTATACCAAATGCCTTGATCACCAACTGCTCTTAAAAGATGGGACCCGGGAATTCTTTTTTTCCCGGTTTCTTTGTCCGTCCATGTAGTCAAACAGAGATGTTTTACCAGGCGGTCAATTAGACCGTTCTCTGTGGTGCCTATGTAATGTTTGGCACTCTGTTTCTTCGTCCCGATCTTTGTCTCAAAACAAATTTCGTATACTACATGGTGACGATCCGCCAGGTCTCCGGCAACGACTTCGGCGACTTCTTTCCATGTTAGGACTCGGTTCTTTATTAATTTACGAGCCTGATTCATATTTTCATTAATTAATGCTGTATTCTGTCTCTTCTCCATGGTTTCCCTCTGTGTTTTTTGAAAAAAAAGAAAAGCTCCCCAACTTCTCTTTTTTCTATCAATAGTCTACATGATAATTTTATCTATTATTTGCGTAGTTACGCCGGTACGTGTTACGATTTTTGTTGTGATGAATAGAAAAGGCAGCGTGTCAGGTTTATCGAAGAAATCTTCAGGAAGCATGTTTGTAACTCGGAGGCTGAATATTCCATATACCCGGTTTAACGCGGATTTCTGGAATGCCTTGACAACCGCGCCTATTTTTTGCGGGGTTGTCGCTGACAGGGCATTCATTAACGCGAATTTTGTTTGCTGCTGTGCTTTTGCCGTGCAAAGCTTCAATTCTTCAACATTGTCCATATTGACCAGTATAGTTATTGGGTGTATACGCTTTGCTATACGGCTTGCTACGAATAACGCATTTTTTATATTCTTTTTATAATGCCGTTTATGACTTTCTTTAATTCTATCTTTCATCTTTTTTCTCCCTCTGTTACTTAATGAATGATTCTCTATAATCTATAATTAAGTATAAGTTGTAAGTATTATTTTGTCAAGTTATTTTTAAAAATAATTAAAAATAACCGAAAATAATTAAATAAATTATATCTATATCGCGTTTATTTTTCACTATTTTCCTTCTCACCCCTATATCGAATCTTGCCGGTTTGAGTAATTATGAAAAAAATAATGTACGCATTGAGACTCACGTCATATCCACCGATAGTCTCCGTTGTTTCAGGCCGAAAAACTACTCCTGTCTCCATATAACCGGCATGATAGGCATTAATCAACTGTCTCGCCTCTACCTTTCGCTCTTTAGCGTTTATTGGTTCTAATGCCTGTCGGAACATCTTTGCTCCGTAACGTATCGTCATAATGTCGATAACTAATGTTTCTTTGTCCACATTATGACTAGTTACGTAAATTTCCTCCAAAGATGCTTTTGACATCCGCTTATATGCCTTATACGCCTGACGGATAGTTTCTCTTTCTCTCTGTTTCATATACATACGTTACCTTCTTAAAAAGCGTGTCCAGGGGCTTCCTCTTGCCCCTGGACACGCTCTCATTACAACGCAGTGATTTTATCTATAATCACGCACAGCTTCTGCCCATCCTTGTCATCGAAAACCGCTGATAAATCTGCTTCTAACTCATAAAGCCGTTTAATTTGGCTTCTGGCTTCTTTTATAATCTCCAATACTCGCTCAATTATTACTCCGTGTGTCAGTGATTGAGCGATCTCTAACATGATGGTATTGGCGCGTATGTTTTCTGAGCGTGTATTCGTGCTTGTCAGATATACTTCAAACCCACCCAGAAATTCAATGCATAAAATTCTATCCAGGTCAGCATCCGTGCTGATAAGCAGCGTTGGGCTTCCAGGAGACATAGGTTGAATTCTAATGCTATTTGTGTTACCTTCCCACTGAATGTCTACAGCGCTGAGAACGTTTTCCAGCAACTGTATATTGTCGGAAAACAGTTGTCTAACTTCTAACGCGACATACTGTTTTGCAATTGCCATTAACCGCTGATTCTGCTCTTTCACAACATTCTGGGCAGCACGATATTTTGCGTTGAAATCAGTGACCTTCTCCGATTCCTCTTTCTGCGCATTCAACGCTTCCACGTTTTCGTATGAAAATATGTCTGTCATTATTAGTCCGAACTCATCAACGTGTTCCTGGTATTGAGCCTCAACTAACAGCCCTTTCTTTATTAATGGAGCAGCGATATCTTTGCTAATCCGCACCTTCGCCTTCCCTTTAATTGTGCTAAACGGCTTAAGTACAAAAAATGCTCCATCGCTTTTCCTTTGCGTGATATAACCACCTGCTATAGTCATATCCAGCACCGTCCTTTGTCCTTTCGAGATAATATAAAAATCCATATCTACCAGGGCTGATTTCTGCTCCACTGTTCGATCTACCAGTTCATGTTTTTCTATCTTCAGCCCTTCTTCCCCGGCATCCTGAACTATTGATGGTTCTGCATTTACCTCAGTATCCTGAACCATTGATGATTCTACATCCACAAACCTCATTTTCCTTTCTTCTGTTCTTATTTCTTGCATCTGTTGTCCCTCCTGTGTTTTGTTTACATTATTGCTATCACGACTCACATTCAAGGGTTTTTAAAAATTTTAATTCGGATATTTTCCCCCTCTAAATCCAGCTCTCCATGCAGTATTTCTCCATTTAATATCCAACTAAGGTCACATGTGGCAGTATTAATTCGATGCTGTACTATGAGAAACAAGGGAATGTCAACTTTCAATTGGACTCTGGTCGGTTTTTCAGGCCGACGATATTTCATAGCCTGAACACTTACAATATTCTGAGTATTCTGCTTTTCAACAGGGATCTCTACTACCGGCAATAGGACTAATATTTCCTTGCATAACAACCATTCCCATTGATCACCTTCTTCCACATGAGCTATCCGGCAAAATTCAATTGGAATTGTGAATCCATGATTCGTGGTTGAACATGACATTTTTCTTTTTTTAATTTCCACCATTATTCTTTTCTCTCCCTATTAGAATTAATTTCCTTTCACACCTACTCCAATATCATTTTCACCTTTCCCAATAGGATGTTTTTCATTTCGTAGTATTATAATCCATGAATCACAATTCCATTTATTTTTTCAGAGGGAACATCATATAAACTTTCAAAATATTCAGCATGTCCTTGCACTCCCCCAACAGTATAAATTACAATGACAGGGGTATCATTAGGAATTATATTGATTTCACGTTTAATTTTATCAACAATCACCTGGTTAAAATGTTCTTCTGTCGTCTCAAGATAACCAGTGATTTTTACACCCAGGATCGCGCAAATCTCAGGGAGAGATTGGCGAGGAACGGATGCCAGAGTTTCGATTTCATATCCAGCCTCTCTAAAAGCTTCTTTAACGCAATACATAAATTTTCCTCCCCGTTAGAACCCAATTTCTTTTCTGATAACCCCAATAAATTCATTAAGCATGATAATGTACAGGCTGATATATCAGCCTGTGTATCCCAAATATAGGTTTCTCCGACCCACACCTGGTTTCCACACCAGGGGCACACAAACTCATCACTCGTAGTAGAGCATAATGTTTTCTTTACCATTTTACTTTTATGGGCGCTCTAAAAATAAATTTTTCTTGTTAATAGGGTCAATTAACGCTAAACCTGCAAGAATCTGGTCAAACAGTTTTTTTATCAACATGACATCATTCATGCAGTAATCTATGACGCTACCTCGTCGTCCTTTCTGCCAGTCAATTGGAGCTTTGGCACCATACCCGGTTTTCTGCATTCCTAGCGTCGCCTGAGCCAACGCATTGAGGCCATACCCTTTGTAGCGGTCATCAAACTTTTTTGGATATGGTAACAACCCTTTTGCTTTATAACATTCCCGCAAAATATCATAACCGGTCTTGACGCATATCGCATTTGCAGCGCACACCTTATCGTCAAACGATTCCGAGTTAAAACCCACCACAAGGCAATTTCTAGCAAGTTGTTCAAATTCCTGAAAAGTATCTTCCAGGAATATGCGCGGACGATCTTCTATGTAATCATAGGCGCAAATCACAGAAATCCCCATGTTTGCTTGATCGTCCCATCCCTTACAATATTCTATATTTTTTTTTCTTGCTCCGGTTGGAATGGCTTTTATGATTTCAATGTCATAAATTAACATCACTCACCTCATTTACTTATTAGTTCCAATTCTTTCATTAACTCCACGGTGAATGTTGACCGCCAACATTCTATAGGAGTCAATAGATGGACTTCACCACCCATGAATTCTGGAATATTTTTCATTTCAATAGTCCCAACTGCTTTACCAGTCAGGTCTACAACCGCCGCATCATTAGATGCAGTACCGATCTGAAACTGAGGAAAGAAAAAAAATCGGTTTATAAAATCTTCTTTCCCCTTTCCCTGGTACCGTAAATATGCATCCATAATTCACCTCTTAGGAATTTCGTAAACTGATTGTTATAATGCCTTATTACTCTATTTTTTCTACCTTGACTTCAAATGAGAGTGACTTGTTAGGACATATTCGTTGTTTTGCATTCTCTCCCATCTGTTTTTGTGATTCAGTTGCGACAATGATACTATCACCAGGTTGACTATTATTGATACTATCAGCTAAAGCTCTTGTCCAATTTTTTGCAGGAATTGTATGCGTCATCTTTATTTCTCCTTTGCGTTCTTACCCATTATAACACAGGCTTAACCCGCCAGGAAAGGCGGCCACCGAACAAGATGGCAAAGACGAAATTCGCTCCGCCTTTCCTGGTCGGCGTTCAAGCCAATTATTATAGCATTAATTCAACAATTCTTCAATACGCCGTGGGTGCCATCCTTCGACATATTTTTGTTTCAATACATCAATAGAAATATTATTCGCTTCTTCCTCACCATGATAGAATCTTACTTTTTCTAGCCAACGCCGAAACGGGCTATACTCAGGCTCAACTTGGTATTGTTCAATCATTTCAGATAATGTCATTGTTTCGTTCCCCCATTTATCAACAATGCCTTTCACTCTCTTCGCAAAAGCATTTACCGTTTCTCCTGGCATAGCTTCAATATCGTTTGGGCCACCGCCAGAATATGATCCACCATCTCCTCGGACGACATCATGCCAACATTTGTCGTCCTCTAAAATCCAATACTGTAAAAACGGATTCCCCCGTCCACCTACTTGCTGCTGCATTGCAAATGTTGTGTACATTTTCTATCCTCCTATTTAAGTATGTATAACGCGAAATTCAGCCGCGCTCCTGCGTCGGCTGCAATGATTTGTTATGAGATTGTCCCGGCCATGCTGGGATTATCTCAATAACATTAGAGCACTTGAATCTATCTCTTCTGGCGTTAACATCGCACACCCCATCAATAACAATTTTATCATCATGAATATCAATACGAACATCCAATCCGTTCATATTCAATTCTAAATGATCAATACCCTCACAGCCCCAATTATCAATTGGTGCTTTTATATGTGACATTTTTTTACCTCATAACGATAAATTGAACGGCGTTTCCGAACGTCCGATCTAATGATTCGTTATGTTGCCACCCGGAAATCAAGATCCGGGTGGTAACCAATTACAGGACTACCAATCAATATATGATAATGAACCGTCTGCCAATAGCAATTGGGATTTTTCCCAATATACCTCAGTAACGACTCCATTTTTTACATGGATGCAATTTGTTGTTGCATTACGTACCCGATTTCTCCAAATCGGGTTATTTCTTAGCTCCATCAGTGTTGGAGTGAATTCGCCATAGCCTTTACTTTCTTCATCGATGACGTTTTTATGGCTGTTTAGAATCACTGACCCTCTTGATAAATGGGGTTGATACGACTCCCCATCTGGGATTAACCAGAAACCAGAATCTTTGTGATTCTTCCCATTTAAACGAATTCGAATCCGCCCAAACTTATCTTCTTTTTCCAACAATACTTCGATTACCATCATAATTTTCTCCTTTTGGTAATGTGTATAACGCTCAATTTAAGTTTCTTTGACCGCTTGTTTGAAGCTTACTTTGACCGCAAGCGTAAATTGCGGTCAAAGTAAGCTTCAAATTGGTTGTTATAATGCGTTATACGACAACGCGTCATCATATATTCCAGCATCACTATCCAACCAAAAAAATAAATAACCTAAATGTTTCTGCTCTTCACGATCACAAATCTCCTTTGCTTCTCGCATACTTACGTTCGCTTCAACCAAATAAACAGTAGAGCCCTTCTGGTTTAATCGACAGAAAACATTTTGTTCTTTTAAAAACATAAGAAACCTCCTTTACTTATCTCGAAGCATGATAACGGCCAAAATTTGATGGCTTTGAAACGTCGTACAGGCATTTTCAAAGAGCCTCATTTTAGCCGTTATACACCTTCTGTTAAGCATTGAGAAAAGCTCTCCATTCTGACGAGCTTTTCTGATTCCGCAAAGAGGCAGCAGCAGCAGCCTCTTCTTTTGTAGCAAAAAAGCACTTGCCATCTATCTCCTCTTCTGCTACTATGCACTCAGATGTCACCAACTCTTCATAATGACCGCAATTGTAATTATGCTTGTTTGTGTCTTCCAAGTAAAAAGCATGTACCCCAAACAGTTTGCGTCGTTGAGACAATGCTTCTTGTTCCGTGATACTTTCCCACCAGGGGCCACTCCACAAAGCATCCTGTTTTTGTAATTGTTTTTCATATTGGGACTGCTGATCCCTATTACAGGGATTTTTGAAAACTTCTCCATTTACGACATAAAAAAATTCTCTACTCATTTTCTCCTCCTTTGCTGCTCACACAGCATAACAAGAATTGTTATACGCCTTTTGCTTACATGTAGCATTGAACACCTTGACCGATGTTTTGAATAAATATCAACATCTGTTTTCTCTCTTTCAGCATTTTTGCAAGCCACTCATAAATTTCTTTAGGCTCTTTATCCAATAAATCCCGCCGCTTTTCATCATAAAGCAACGTGTCAATGTATTGTTGTAATGTGTATTCTTTCATTTGTATGTGTCTCCATGTGACTGATATTAATAATGAAATATTATAAATAATATAGGTTGTAAATATTATTCTGTCAAGTTATTTTTAAAAATAATTAAAAATAACCTGAGAATGGCTGCTATCATGGGAAATTATTTTTTCACTCAACGAATCATTTAAAATTTTTTAAAAAACTCTTGACATATCCATAATGAGAACCCATATTAAAATAAGATGGGCGGAGGTTCATTCGGTATGTCCTCCCCACGACTTTGGACATCTGGATATTTTCAAAAAGGCTACTGGGCGTCACTTACAAATACATGTTCGGTAGTGCTCCCTTCTGTGTTTCCTCCGCCCCGCGACGATTTCATAGGTTCTGGAAACATCTTCCTATAGCCGCCACTTACAAATACACGCACAAAGATACGTATACATAGTGGCGTCAACTCGGATACTTTCAGATATTATGCTCATGAGGACTCACAGGCCACTGTGACTACCAAAAAGAGCATATCGGGCGGGGCAGATTTTTCAATCTGTTACCCGCCCTCACTTTTTTTCTCCTCTAAATGTTTCGTCTTCACATACCGGCTTTTCGACCGTAGTGTTCCTTCTAGCACCTTGACCTTTATCCGCTGCGGATAAATTTCAAGGATACATGCATCAGTCGGTATGCGTGTTGCTTTTCGGTGTGATCCCCACTTTCTGACATACCGTAGCCAAATTACCTTATTTCCAGGTATCAGTAATGTGTTTTCCATCTCAAAAAAATACTCCTTAGCATACCTGAAAGAGATTCTAACCGATTGTTATATACTCCGCCTTTCCAGGTCGTTTTGCCTCTCGATAATACGCCGTTCATCCTCCCATGATGAATCGGGATGTTTGCCCGCAGAGTGTGTATGAGCAATATCATTCTCAATTAATCCTTCAACTGTTTCCGCTAAATCGGCTATTGCTATAATAAGACACCCTATCTGTATCTGTGATGGTGTCTCATCATTATCAGCTTTTTCAAGCATCCGGTATACGTTTTGCATTTTGGATATCATTTTTTCTGTGGTCATGGTGTTCCCTTTCGCCTTTTCAGGCATTATAAATTACCTACCACTTATTATTTTTTCTTCGACCTCTCCTATTAATTCGATCTACATACTTCCTATAAGCCCGTTGCTGTCGAATACACTTTTCTCTTTGCGTTTCACCGTTACCAGATCCACAATATCCATATCCTTCATATTGCATGTTCATCACCTCCCTTTATAATATCTAGACTAATTGTTATGTCATAAGTTTTCTACCGGTTACAAACACGATGAATGTCATCGCAGATCAACTTACGTTTCCCGTTAAACGGGATTCGATTAATCTTGATACTACAATACCATTAATGACATGCTTTCTTACCGTTTTAAATCGTTCTTGCCCTTTTCTCTTCTTTCTCATATCTTCTCCTTACGTTATAATATTAGTATAAGCTGCGTCTCTTGACGAATGTGAGGTAATTTTCCATATTCAGGGAGCCTCAGATGTGTTCTAAGAGACAAACACATCTGAGGCTATATAAGCTTTCTCTCCTATACAAACGAATCATTGATTTGCTTTTGCAAACTCTCAATAGTCTTTTCCAGATCATTCGTCATCACAACAGTTGTGAGAACATCAAACCCTCCTAATGAACCATCAACATTGTGGATACAATATATGAACACTTCAAGAGTGCCTACCAACCAAATCTCAATCCGATGAAATTTATCTAATTTGCCCTTATTCCACATTTGCCCGCCATTTTGCCTCATGCACTCTCTTACCTTCTCCACTGCCTTATCAACAAAATTTTCTACTACCATACCTTACGCTCCTTTATTATGAAATAATGCCTAAAAATAACTTGCACCTCTTTATTGTTATGAGATGCCTGCAATAATTTTATCAATATTTTCTTCATTGAAATTGTCAAACAACCATTCTTCGAGGTTAGTGGTTTCCAAAATTTCAGGGAATCCATCTGTATCACGTATCGTATTGTCATACACAGCAAGCCAATATTGATACGAAATAAGAGACTTCTCTTTGATAAGGTTCAGTAATTTCGCACCTGTAATATCACTCGCCACCGTGAGATCTGGTTCTATCAAATGTAAGGAGTACCTTAAGTTAGCTTCAATCCCATAATGCTTATAAATTTTTGATAATTTCATTTATGGATTCCTCATAACACCCGGTTTCACGCGCCTTGACCGCTACCGGGATATTTAAATTAATTATAAGCTTGCCATGCGGTCAAGGTCGCCGTGCAAGCCGATTGTTATCATTCAATAAATTTTAATATTTGGATCGCAATATTCCCGTAAGTCATGCGTAAAGTAATTTTTGACTTCGGTTACCAATTTCTCTAATCGTTTACGGGCAATTGGGTTGTCTTCCCCTTTTGCCATTTCTGTCAAAAAATGTAAAAATTTGTTAATTTGATATTTATATAAATTTTCTAATTTTTTATCGTCCATGATATTTCTCGTATTATAACATTGAATTCAGCCGCGTTCCGACGTCGGCTGCAATGTTTTGTTATGACATGTATCAAATTCTTGTTGAGACCGCGCAAGATTTTCTTCGTGCTTTGCTACAAAAGAAAGCACAAACGTATCAGAGCTTTTATTTCTTTTTGCTGCGACTGCAACACCTGTATCAAATCTGGTAAGATAACAATATGCCTTACCATCATTACTTATCCGTCCTTGTTTTATTACCGAATACACATGGGAAAAAACCATTTCAGACGAAAGATCCGTATTATTTCTAATGATGATTGTTTCCATATTCAATTTGCATTGTTATACGATGCATGTGAATCTATTCCTGTAAATTTTAGAATGATACTCCTAAAAATGTTCCCGACTTTTTCAGCCTTGCTTGCTTTCTCTTTAATGTCTTTTCCACTCATGAATGTCCACATCTTCCACATCATGGCACTCATAAATATTTTTAAACAGGCTCGAAACGTTTCATCATTATACGAATATGGCATTGCAATTCCTTCATCAACGCGAACATCATGCTCCCACAGTCCTTGTTCTATTTCGAGTAATACTTCTGAGTAAGGATTCTTTCTTACTTCTTCCATAATTCCTCCATGTATAACGCTCAAAATAACGTGCGCGATCCTTGAGCGTCACCGTTCATTTTTTTTTGTTATGAGATACCCTCAATAATTTTATCAATATTTTCTTCATTGAAATTGTCAAACAACCATTCTTCGAGGTTAGTGGTTTCCAAAATTTCAGGGAATCCATCTGTATCACGTATCGTATTGTCATACACAGCAAGCCAATA
>Ga0209976_10002586_pt1 | contig 10271 bp, 7 predicted proteins | sample SumtaG_FD_182806 | JGI IMG/M metagenome (GOLD analysis project Ga0209976, IMG submission 182806) | Deep subsurface microbial communities from Indian Ocean to uncover new lineages of life (NeLLi) - Sumatra_00157 metaG (SPAdes) (version 2) | ecosystem: Environmental > Aquatic > Marine > Oceanic >... | reverse complement strand
CGGGTATTATTATTTATCAGTTGGCCTCATATCTCTTGTAGAGTCAATAATTTTTGCCTTAATCTATGAATTTTATTCGTTTACATGGGCATTTATTTACATTTCAATTATGTTGTTTATATGTATAATCGTATTTGTTATGACTGATTTCTCTAAGATAATTGAGAAAAAGGATTTTTAATTAATTCTGTTTATTAGTCCATAATTCTGCTAAATTAATTATTACTTCGCTTGCTTTTTGCATCATCTACTACGTTAAAATAATTTTCCTCACGAAAAGATTCTTTTCAACCCATATTTATTGTGATCAGATCAAGGAGAAAGTTACCTTTTCTACAGATAGTGTCTTCAAAAAGATTATTATTCATAACATATATATGTATAAGTGTCTTCTTTGTTGATTAACGAAATCTGTAAAAAATGTAAAAATGTAAAAATGTATTAATAGAATTAATTAGGATTAAAATTAAAAAATAAGGAAGTGATGATAAGGAAATGTCAAGTAAGCTACAAGTAAGTGCCACCTTTAAGATTCCAGAGGGTAAGCTAGAAGAATTCAAGCAACAGGCGACCGAGTGTATGAATCTGGCAAAAAAAAAAGACACAGGAACGCTTCGATATGACTGGTTTATTAGCAGCGACCAAACTGAGTGTGAAGTTCGTGAGGAATATGAAAGCTCAGAGGCTCTATTCCAACATATGATGAATCTTGGCCAAATTCTAACAAAACTTTTTAATGAATTTCCCATAGATCGTTTGGCAGTGTATGGTGACCCATCACCGCAACTTCTAAAAGCGACTAAGGGGTTTGATGCAAAATTATATTCTTTCTTTCAGGGACTATAATAAGCTCGAAAAACCAAATCTTATATACGAAGGATTTTAAGCTTTCTTTAATTTTATTAAATAGGCGCATTCGTGAAGGATTTTGGTATTTTTTTTAACTTTACTTATTAAGGATTAGAATAAAAATTATCTTTTAGAGGGATTTTAATGCTTTCACGAAAGAAACCATTTCAGAACAAATAAAGTCTCATTTTCTTATTTTTTCATTTTAAAATTTTTTTTTAAATTATTTGATAGTCCATAGTTCTGCTAAATTAATTATGACTTCGCTAGCTTTAGCTAGCGCTAATGTAGGAATATATTCTTTTCTTGAATGAAATAGCATGCCTCCTGCAAATATATTCGGTGTTGGAATTCCTTTCTCGCTTAATTTAGTCCCATCTGTCCCCCCTCGTATTGAATGAATTTTAACTTCTAAGCCTGCTAACTCAATAGCTTTCTTAGCTAACTCAATAGCCCTTTGTTCCTTTTCCAAAAAAGTCAGCATATTCTGGTATTGATGTAAAAAATTTAACTCAATTTTTAATCCAGGATAGCGAAGCTCGTATAATTTTTTTAAATTTTCCAAATAACTCATACGGTTTTGATTATTTTTCAATTCAAAATCTCTAAGAATTAGAGTCGCAGTTGCCTCCTCCTCATTCCCTTCTAGATTCATCAAATGATAAAATCCTTCCCTATTTTCTGTATGTTCTGGTGTTTCCGCTTCAGGTAAGTCACTTAGAAATCGACTGGCTATGTGAATGGCGTTTATCATCAAATTCTTAGCGTAACCCGGATGAACGTTTAGTCCTTTAAATTTAATGGAAGCCCCCCAGGCATCAAAACATTCTACCTCCAGTTGACCCATTTCAGAACCATCTAAAGTATAACAAATATCAGAAAGCAATTTTTTTTTAATCTTCCTTGTACCCCGACCAATCTCCTCATCAGGCGTGAAGCAGATTGTTATTGGGCCGTGTTTTAATTCAGGAAACTTTTTCCATCCTGCACATGCCGCCATAATTTCTGCAACTCCTGCTTTATTATCCGCTCCCAATAGTGTATCTCCTTGGGATGTTATAATGTCTAAGCCAATATATTCTTCTAACATAGGTGAATCCTCTATACATAAGCTGATTTCCTTATTTTGAGCGAATATTATCACATTTCCATCATAATTCTTATGAATGACTGGTTTCACATCTTTTCCACTTACGGATTGTGAAGTATCTAAATGAGCAATAAATCCGATTGATTTGATATTTTCAAATCCTTCACTTGGTGATAAATTGGCATAAACATAGCCAAATTTATCATGAACAATATTTTCTAGATTTAATTCTTCTAATTCATTGGTTAGTAGTTTTCCTAATTCCAGTTGATTTTCTGTAGATGGAAATGAAGCAGATTTTATATCGGAAGCTGTCCAAATTTTCACATATCTTAAGAAACGCTCCAACGCATCATTTAACAAAAATTCTTGAATATCTTGAGAAATCTTCATTTTTAACATTGTATTACTAAGCGTTTTAAATTAAACATAACCATAATTAAGAATAACTTATGAAAATAGTATAATATTATTTGGGTATTATTGAGTAATTCAGAACAAATTACCAATAATTCATATAGATGTCGAGTGAAATTTTATATAACAATCTTAAAAAAAAGGTATAAAAGTTTTTTAACTAATATAATTATTCTAATAACTAATTATTAATTTAGGTCTTAAATAAAACTAAAACCAATCAGTCATCTTAGTTTGCGGTTCAAATAAATTTTTCTTTAATTCACTATTCTTATATTTGCTTCTCATAGTTTTACTATATGTTTGGTGATATCATCATCATAACTATACATATGGAATTTCTTAGGACTTAAAAGGAAATTCGGATCAACTGTTTTCTTCATATCTTTGAAAAACTGTCTAAATTCTGGTGTATACGCATTGGCCTCGACAATGGACTGTGAAATTGATTCACCAAGCCAATAATGTACAGCACCATACTTAACTTGATACCTTAGTTTTTTATGCCATATATCCATGGCAATCTGGCGTTGGTCCTCCACATTTTCAGCATTAAATCCTCCCGCAGCTACACAATTTCCATTTGGTAAAAGATGCAAGGATCGTGCGAATAATGAAAAGCTCTGTCTCGGAAATTCGGTCATATGTTCTGTATCGAATTGAAGGCTAGATTGTTCTTTTTCTGGTATGGCTGAAATTGGAATTTTATGACATGTGACGCACGAAATTTTAGGTGGGACTAAAGAAATGAATTTGTTAAAATATGTATAGGAGAATTTTAAATTATAATCCCAATCTTTAGACAATTCTTCATCCAAATCAATTTCTTGCCACTCAAATGGCCTAGAATCATTCTTCAAAATATCCTCAACTTTTTCAAGATATACTTCCATAATTCTATCGTCAAAAGCTTCTAAAAATATTGAAAAAACAGGCCCCCTTAATCTTGCTTTTTTCGGAGGACGATTTTTTGCTAACGTGGACAATAGGCGTACTACTGCTAGGGGTACTACGTATAAATCTTGTAAGCCATCACTCACTTCTTTCCGTAATTTATGCATTAACTCAAATACTTTATTATAATCATCCTTGTTGAGCATGTAATTTCTAAATACCTTTATTGGCGCATGCGGAAATAACCGTAAAAACGCCTTAGTTTTTATACCCATGACTCCTACGTCACCCATAAAAAGCCCTGTGAAATCTGGAGCAACACCATATCTACAGAAAGGAGTAGCATATTTGTTTGCGGCAGAACCAGTTCGTATAATCGTGCCTCGAGGATTAGGGAGGACCACCTCAACCCCTAAACATATATCCGGGACCAATCCATATTTTGTTGATCCGAAACCTGCTGTGCTATTTGAAAGACCACCACCTATGGTTGCAGAATATCCACTTCCAGGGCCAATAATTCCCGTTGTTAAACCTTTTGCCTGTAATTCTGAAAGTATAGCTCCCCATGTTACTCCACACTCAACTTCGCAATAAAAATCGGACTCATTAATCTCTATGATCTTATTCATTCTTGTGAGGTCAATAAGGATACCACCCTCCGATACGGAACCTCCAACTAGATCAGCACCTCCACCTCTCGGAACCATATGAATTTTATATTTATTAGCTACTTTTACAATTTCTGATACTTCTTCTGGATTTTCGGGAAGTACAATCACATCTGCCCATCTGTCTGGAAATGCGGGATCTACATTTCGTGAGTACGCAGCTTTCATAAAATCTTTATCAGTAACAAATTTAGACCCAACAACGTCTTCAATTTCTTTATATGCGGTTTTTATTTTTGACATAACCTTCATGTATATTTTAAGTTCAATATTATTCTATTTAATGTTCTGTTCTTGAGATAACCTCGTTTTGAATTTCAATACCTAATTCTGTAAAATAGGCGCTATAACCGCCAACTTTTATAATCAAATCACTATAATTATCAGGATTTATTTGAGCATCTCGGAGCAATTCTGTCGAAACAACTGTTGGTTGTAATTGAGCGCCTCCCAGCTTAAAATAAGTTCGGAGTAAAGCAATCCATTTTTCACGATTTTCTTGAGTTCTTCCTATCGCAGTAGGATGAAATTTCATATTAACCGCACAACCTAAAACATCACCATATTCTAGTGATGCTACAGAGGTTAATACATTGGTAATACCATTTTTTTCCACATTATATGGATTACAACTCGCAGCGTATGGAGTTGCAGCTTTTCTTCCATCAGGAGTAGCAATAGATAAACGCCCATCAATTGTATGGGTGGTCATACTTATGATGTAAGGAACAAACGGGCCATTCCGATAGTTTTTATATTTATAAGTCTCTTTGAATAAGCAGGATGAAACATAATGCGCTAAATCATCAACTTCTTTAAAACCATTCCCCCATTTACCTTCCAGCTTCATTATTTTATGATATAGATCCTTATTATCCATAAAATTATTATTAATCGCTTCTAACAATTCATTAAATGACGTTATTTTTTCATCAAAAATAAGCTTTTTAATAACATACAGAGAATCAGATAGATTAGCAATACTATTAATAAATGAAATTCCAGAGAGATCATATTTCGCACCCCCTTTTGATACATCTCTTTTATTTTCCAAACATCCTTCCATAAACGCTGAAATATAGGGTGCGGGTAAATGTTCTGCATATATTTGATCGCGAAGATTTGAGACATTTACAATTAGTTGTATTTGCCTTTCTGCTTGGACTAGAAACGCATCTAAAAATTCTTTAAATGATGTAAATTTATCGGGATCCCCCGTTTTTAACCCAAGATTTTTTATTGGTCCCATTAAAGTATTAGAATCGCCATTTCTTAATGTAATATCAAGTAATCGGCAAAGGAGCAAAGCATTGGCGCTCATAGCACCGGTTTTTCCGGGACATGTCATTTCCACACAGCCCATAATAGCATAATTATGAGCATCTTCTTCCGAAAAGCCCCTTCTTCTCATTGCTTCTATATTTATATCGTCATTGAAGATTGAGATGTTTGAACTTCCATTATAAAGGATCTCTGTTAATTTTAATAATAAATCATTAGGTGTATTTTCATGAATTCTTACAGAGACATTTGTAACTGCTCTTGAATTTCCAGCGGCTTCAATAAATAAATAAGTTAAATCATTTGTACCATCGCTTCCATCAGGTTTTAATCCACCAATAGTGACTGGTGTGGATCCCAGAAACCGATGATAAAAATTACTTAATAAATTCGTCTCAGGACGGATATTTTGAGACATTAATTTGAGTAATAACTCTTCCAATAGTTCTTTTGCTTCATTTTGGGTAATTATGCCTGTTTGAATATCCTTCTTATAATATGGATAAAATATTTGATCCATTCTGCCAAGGCAATGGAGATTAATGGGATGAGCAATTTCAACGGCAGTTTTTACAGTCCATACTGATTGTACTGCTTGATAAAAACTCTCTGCAGGATTGAGAGGAACTTTTCTACAGATTTCCATTAATAATTTTAACCTTTCTTTATTTGTGGGATCTGTTTCAGAATTATATTTTGCTTCAACAGCTTCAGCTAATCTTTTTGAGAAAATAATAATCCCATCAACAGCAATTCGTATAGAGTCAAAAAAGAATTTTACTTCCTTGGAAAAAGATTCCATATTGCCAAGTTGAGACTCAATTTCATCTTTTATTCCCAACAATCCTTTTTTTAATATCTTTTCATAATCTAAAATTAAATGACCTTGAATACAAGCAATTGTGGAGCATATCGAGGTCAATATCGTCTGTCGTGAGGTATTTGAGGGAAATGCTCGTGTAAAATCCAACATTTCTCCTGCAATAAAACCGGATTTAGGTATTGTATCTTCGAGGATATCCACGATGGTCTTACCCTTCCATTTTGGAAATAATTTTTTTAATAATAGAGTTCTATCTTTTTTATTGATAGTGAAAGGATTAACCTTTCGTTTATCCATAGTTTTTACCCCTAAGTTCAAGGGTTGGGACCCTGAAGATTTTAGAATCTTATTATTTTGAAAAAAATTTCGTAATTGATGTTGCTTAATTAGAAATGAAAAAGATTTTAACATGGTTTTAATTCGAAAACGGAACATTGTACTCCATTTTAGTTCAGTTTGGAAAACCTTATTGAAAATTCCCTTTTCAATATCAATAGGGACGCCCAAAAAGAATTCTGTCCATTGTCCTACGATTTTATCATCCAGATCAATATAAAGGGCCATATTTTCATATACATGTTTCATAGAAAGAGCAACTCGAACATTCAGAGGAAGACCACCATTTTCAGTCTCAATCCATTTTTCTGTATAATATTTAGCCCTCTGAATTGAAATTTTAGGAACTTCTGTCTGGTATCTTTCCCTTATCCTTTGAATTCGTCCGTTTGTTGAAATTATACCAACCACTTATTAAATTAAATAATAATAAATTTAAATATTTGTAAATTCGTATCTTTCAATTATATCATCTTAGATTTCCTTGCCTAATATACATTCTTCATGTTTGATAGCTTTCCCCTTGATTTTGAAGAATAATCGTATTAAATTAGGTAATGAGATATTATATAAATTATTTTCAAGAAATTTTTGACCATTCTGCGCAAAAATAATAAAAATTAACATTAAGAAAAAATTATTGGTAATTAAGATGAGCTTGGGATATTTTGGTTTAGTTTTACATGGACATATGCCATGGTGTAAAAAGTCTGGAACGTGGCCTGCTGGTGAGGAATGGCTTATGGAAGCCATGAATGAAACTTATATTCCGATGCTTAATGTTTTGAGTTCTCTTAAGGAAAATGGAATCAAAACAGCGATAACTATTAATATAACGCCAATATTAGCTGAGCAATTAGCAGATGACTATATGAAACAGCGATTTACAGAGTATATGGAGAATTTAATTTCACGGGCTAAAAATGACATCAAACGATTTGCAGATCATACCCAAAGAAAACAAATCGCAGAATATTATTTAAAGAATTTCGAAAATGTTTTAGATGCATTTTACCATACATATTATCGAGACATTTTAGGAACTTTTAAATGGCTCCAAGATGAGGGTATGGTTGAATTAATAACGTGTGGCGCCACTCATGGATTCTTACCTTTGTTTGAGAGCGACTCAGGGATTTTTTCACAAGTTCAAACTGCTGTAGATACCCATAAGAAATATTTTCATCGTGTTCCTAAAGGTATTTGGCTTCCTGAATGTGCTTATCGGCCAGAAGATCATAAAAACGGTAAATTAAGAGAGAGCATCGACTATTGGCTCAATAATTCTGGTATTGAATACTTTTTTGTAGATTCACACGGAATTTTAGATGCTGAGGTCATTGAACAAAAGAACAGTATAGGTTTAAATCCTAATTTTGGTTATAAGTTAAAGAGCGGAGTCATTGCTTTTGGAAGAAATCAAAATACTAGTAGGCAGGTATGGGACCCTAACATTGGTTATCCCGGTGATATTGACTATAGAGAATTTCATAAGAAGGATCATGAGTCTGGACTGCATTATTGGAAGATAACAGGCAAATCTATTAGACAAAAGGAAAAACAACTATATCAAATTGATGCTGCCCTAGAAAAAGTGGAATCACATGCAAATCATTTTATTTCAGTTTTACATGATGAATTAAAAGCCTTTAACCTCAAATATAGCTTAAACGGAATTGTTGTATCCCCCTATGATTTCGAATTATATGGTCATTGGTGGATGGAGGGTGTAAGCTGGTTAAAGAGAATATTTGAATTGATTTACCATCACGAAGAAATAGAAATGATTACGATATCTGAATATATCTCTAAATATAAGGACAATTTCTCGATGATAAAGATGAAAGAGAGTAGTTGGGGAGAAGGTGGTCACTTCCAAGTTTGGAAAAATCCCGAACATGGTTGGGTATGGCCTTATATTAATGGTTCAATTAAACAATTTGAAAATATATTAGCTCATAATCCAAATCCAAATGAATGGGAAGAAAGAATATTAAAACAGCTTGCCAGAGAGCTATTATTAATGGAAGGAAGTGATTGGCCTTTCTTATTATATACTAAACAAGCTAAAGAGTATGCTAACCAGAGATTTCACCTTCATCATCAAAGATTTAACAAACTTTTATGGGTAGCAAAAGATATCCAAGATAAGAGAAGAATATCATTAGAAGATTTAGAGGAAATAGAATCAATTGATTCATGCTTTCCAGCAGAGGATATTAATATAAATTATTTCAGAAAAATAGAATGAAATATTTAAATCTCTTAAGAATGTTCTAATATAACGTAAATTTCTTATTTTAGGTATTTTAATATTTCTTAGAGTACTATTTTTAAAATATAACATTTTATTAACTTTGTAGTCAAACTTGAAGCTATTATGGAAAATATTCGAGAATTAGTACGTGAAAAATTCAAGGATCTCTTTGAAAATTCTTTGAATTATATAATTGTATATGGTTTAAATGGTAAGGTTTTGGATGCTAATAATATCATTTTAAGCACATTTGGTTATAATAATGATGAAATAGTGAATAAACCATTTAGAGATTTTATATACCCAGAAGATCTAATACAGGCTGCAAAAGCTTTAAAAGAGCTTAGAAAAACCGGGAAAATTTCAAGTGTCAATACATATAGGATTAAAATCAAACAAGGTGGCTTTCGTTATGTCGAAATTCATGGAACGCCGATAAGAAAGGATAATAAGATACTTGCGATTTTAGCTATTGGCCATGATGTTACAGAAAAAAGAGAAGCACAACTTAAATTGAAAGAATCTGAAGAAAAATATCGTCATTTATATAACAATTCACCTTTTTCAATTGTATTATTTGATTTAAAAGGAACTATTATAGATTTCAATTCTACTCTAGAAAATTTCCTTGGATATGAGAGGGACACTTTTATAGGCAAAGATTTTTTAGAAATAGGTTTATTTAAACCAGAAATGGTTCCAATTCTTAAAAAAAGGTTAATACTTTATGTTAGTGGAGAAACATTAGACACAATTGAGCTCCAAATTTATAAAAAAAATGGTACTATAGCTTGGGTAAATCCAAGTGTTACACTTACTCACATTGGTGGAGAAACAGTTATCCTTATAATGTTTCAAGATATTACCTCTAGAAAAAAGGCTGAAGAAAAGCTAAAAGAATCTGAAGAAAACTATCGAAAAGCTTATGAAAGAGAAAATTTCTACAAAGATCTTTTTACTCATGATGCTAGTAATATACTGCAAAGTATGTTAATGTCTTTAGAGATGTGTGAATTTAAAGTTAATAACCTAAATATTTCTGATGACATAAAAAATTCCATTAATCTTTTTAAGGATCAAATCAAAAGAGGAGCAGATTTAGTAAAAAATGTAAAGAAATTTTCTGAATTATATGAATCTGATGGATTATTAAAAAACTTGCGAGTTAAAGCTGTTTTAGAAGATGCTGAAAAAATTGTTAGAAATATTTCGAATTATAAGAAAATAGACATAAAATACGACAATTTAAAGGAGGATTACCTAATTCAAGCTGATGATTTTTTAATTAATGTCTTTGAAAATATTTTAATTAATGCTGCAAAGCATAATGATAATCAATTCACAGAGATTTTTGTAAAATTCTCCGAAATTCAAGAAAACGGAAAGAAATTATTAAAAATGGAATTTATTGATAATGGGAGAGGCATTCCTGACTTTAAAAAGGAGAGTATTTTTAACAGAGGGGATATAAAAGATCGGAGTGTATCTGGTCTTGGTTTAGGCTTATGGCTGGTCAAATCTATAACAGACAGGTATAATGCGAAAATATGGGTTGAAAATAAAATCAGAGACGACTACACGCAAGGATCTAATTTTGTAATAATTTTTCCATTAGTAAATTAGATTGATAATGATCTCTATAGGTAAACATCT
>Ga0209976_10002583_pt1 | contig 10273 bp, 16 predicted proteins | sample SumtaG_FD_182806 | JGI IMG/M metagenome (GOLD analysis project Ga0209976, IMG submission 182806) | Deep subsurface microbial communities from Indian Ocean to uncover new lineages of life (NeLLi) - Sumatra_00157 metaG (SPAdes) (version 2) | ecosystem: Environmental > Aquatic > Marine > Oceanic >... | reverse complement strand
TTATAAAGAATATGTGTGGTTTTTGTATAAAAAGTATGTAAAAATGTATTTTTTATCGTCGATGATACTGAAAACTAACAACCCTTTGTCCAGTATATCGCAGTATATAATTTATTCTTAGAAGTAATAAGTTCTACACTCTGAATAAGACGATTTTTATAACAAGCCCCAACTAAGATGCTTTCGGTTTGATCACCTGCAACCCTTGATTTTTTCCAAGTTGTGGGGTCGCTTGTTGAATTAAGTTCTTGTGTTTCATTGCTAAATATTCCATCAATAGAATTTTCATTCCAGTTAAAATAAAAACTAGAAGCAGAAACAAAACTAACAAATAGAACTAACATCAAGACTGACCCTAATAAAAGTTTTTTCATTTTTTCTTTTTTACCCCCTTACAAATTTTCCAGCCTCTAAATATGACCCAGCCTCGGTAATAAGGCTGGGAGACCTTTTTGTTTGTCTTATAAGGATGTTTATATTCTTAAGCTTATCGGTTTTATGTTACTACTTATTTATAAAACATCCACATCCGTGATATAGCAAAGCTTATAAGGAAGCTTATACGTAGATAAATCATGGTGAAACCAAATCCACAAAAAGAAGATACATTGATTCGAGTTTTAAAAACTACTGCGAAACAAATCAAGACATTTAAAACAGCGAAAAGAGAAAATTATGATGAAATTATAATTAGATTTATGAAGACATTAAAGAAGGAGGGATTGTTAAGAAACGAAAATTGAGGTCTAAGTTTTTCCGACACAAAACCTCAATCATCGCCATAGCATTTCTAAAATGAAATATAACAGGTATCTTTATGTATTTATGTATTTAAATAATTTTCGGTTCGGAGGTTGTTCTTAGATTTGTAGGAGGTGATGATGATGGATTTTACTAATAAAAATATAATTGTGAATTTAGTTAATGGTTATGTATTCTCTGGGACGTGTATTAAAGATGCAGAACACTCGATTGAAATGATTGATAAATTTGGCGAGAATGTTCAATTGTCCCGTTCTGCAATTCTTAGTATTGTGGAGGGTGTAAGATGAGACCTGAAACATCTATTTTAGCTACACACAGCCATTCTAAGCGATTATTATTGTTTTTAGGAGGGATTGTATCATGAAAATTGAAATTCCAAAACAACTCATCTCAATGAAGTTTCTTCGTGTCCAAAAACACACTAAGAGACCTTTTGAAAAAGATTGGACTAATAAACCATACACATACCAACAAATTGTGGAGTTTTTCCCATTGGAAAATTATGGAGTGATGACAGGCCACGAAGAACTCGGGGTTCTTGATGATGATTCTAAAGATAAGAAACTTATTAAACTTTTTGAAAAGCATTTTATAGAATCATTTAGAGTTCGAGACCATTATTATATTAAGCTTATTGGTTGGGATGGTAAGAAGGTTATTTTTTCAGATGAAGAAGGAAACCATTTAGGAGAACTCCAAGGTCTTGGGCAAATGGTGGTTGGAGCAGGATCTATTCATCCTTCAGGTGAAATTTATGATTTACGAAAAGATATTCCAATAAAAGAAATTATTGTTGGTGATTTTTTGAAAGTGTTTTCTAAATATATAAAAACACAATCATCTGTGTCTAAAAAACAAGGTGTTGTTGTTTATGATGTTGAAGACGATGAGTTCATAAAACAAATCAAGACAAGATGGAAAGAAGGAAATAGACAAGACCTCACCCTTTCCGTCGCTGGTTATCTTCGGAAAAATAAAAGGTTAGGATTAACAAACACTCTTCAAATCATAAAGAAGGTTTGTAATGATTGTGGAGATACTGATTGGGCGGAAAGAGAAGCTGGGATTAGGGCGACGTATGAAAAGAATGAGTCTGAAATTAAAGGGGTTAGTGGGTTGGTTGAGAAGGAGATTAATGTAAAAATAAGAGATAAGCCTTGGATAAAAATAAGTGAGAGTGGAAAATTAATTAGTATGGTTGCAGAAGAAATTGCAGATATTTATTCTAATAATGAAGTTTTATTTTATAAACAAGAGATAAAAGAAGTTGTTGAGGTTCGAAAAATAAAACATGATAGCGACGACAAGAGCTTTATGGGATTTTCGATTATAAAATCTAAAAGGTTTATCACACTATCAGAAAAATATTTTGTTCCATATGTTACAGAGGCATTATTAGACAAAAATAATGAGAAATATTTTAAAGATACCCCAAAATCATTAACAACAGGAAGAGCAGATATTGTTTTAGCTTCACCACAATTCCAAGATGCTTTACCGATAATAAAAAGAATATTTCCCGTTCAATTACCAATAATGCATGATGGAAAATTAACGTTTCCAAAAGGGGATTATGATATGAGATTTAATTCATGGCTTCCAAAAGATTCTCCAATAATTAGTAATATTAATATGCCATTAAAAAAAGCAAAACAAATAATAGCGACGTTATTTAAAGAATTTTGTTTTGAAAATAAACAAGATTTTACTAATGCCGTTAGTGCATTACTCACTCCTTTTCTCCAAGGGTTGTATAAAACAGGTTTTAATACACGAACTCCAGTTTATTGTTATGAGGCAAATCGTGAGAGAAGTGGGAAGGATTATTTAGCTGGTGTAACAGGAATTTTATATGAAGGGTGTGCATTAGAAGAACCCCCAATTAGTTCAGGTGAGCGTGGAGCAAGTGGAAGTAATGATGAACTACGGAAAAAAATAACTTCGGCTTTAATTGCTGGACGAAGAAGATTACATTTTAGTAATAATAAAGGACATTTAAACAATTCTGTTTTTGAAAGTGTAACGACGGCGACAAAATATTCTGATAGACTTTTAGGGAAGAATGAAAATGTGACTTTAGATAATGAGTTGTGTTTTAGTTTTTCGGGTAATATTGGAATAACACTTACTCCCGACTTAACAAATAGAACAATTTTTGTGAGTTTATTTTTAGATATTGAAGACGCAAATCAAAGAAAGTTTGAGAATCCCAATCTTCATGGATGGGTTATGGAAAATAGGAATGTAATATTATCCGCTCTTTACTCTTTAGTGAGGAATTGGGATAATAAAGGGATGCCAAGTGGTTCTATTCCTTTCGCTAGTTATCCTGAATGGGCTAGGGTTTGTGGTGGGATTATGGAATCAGCTGGTTATAATAGTCCATGTGTTAAAGGAGAACAACATATTGGAATTTCTATAGATCGTGATACAGATGAGATGAAGGAGTTGTTTGAGTTATGTTATAATACGTCGCCTAATATTTGGATAAAAAAAGCAGATATGCAGAGTTTCATTTGTATGCCTGGTGAGACATTAATGTCATATATGGATTGGACGGAACATTCATCACAAATAAAATTTGGGAAGAAGATAAATAAATTTGTTGGGAGAATACTTTCAGGCATCCGATTAATTGTAAAAGATAAGAAAATTAGGCCTGCAAGGTGGGAGTATAAATTTGAAAAAAAAGATGTCACACTACCAAAAAAAGCTCAACACTACCAAGATTTACGTGTAGATGGTAGTGTTGGTAGTGTAATGGACTCTCCTGAGTTTTTTTCAAAACAACACAACAATAGTATAATAACACAAAAATCACAGAGGGCTGAAAACACTACCAATACTACCAACACTACCAAACATTCAACCAGAGATTTACAATATTTTGAAGACCCAATTTGTGATGATATAAAAGATTGTAATCCTAATGAAGTTATTAATTATATAAAGAAACACCCTAAAACAAAACTCCCCAAACTAATTGAATTATTTGGGCCTGGTGTTATGAAACTAAAATCAGAAGGCTTAATATTTAAACCACAAGATAATCGTTTAACCGAACAACTTTCAGAAGAAGAAAGAGCTTTTGGAGTGAGGTATAAAAAATGACAATAAAATACAAAGAATACTGCCCATTCTGTAAGGATAAAACACAACACCTAATCTTCACCACTAATCGCAAACGTGGAGCAAAGCTTTATTGTTTGATTTGTGATTGGAAAAAAACTCGATATAAGAAATTTAATCTATTAGAAGAGTGGAAACATATTCCGTCAATTAAATCAAAACAGGAGGTTAAAAATGACTGAAAAAATAGAAACAGCAGAGGTTGAAATAAATTTTTCAAAAGATGAAGAGTTAGATAATATGGTTCATTTATCCACAGAGATTGAAAAGCTAATGAAAAACTTTGGATATGGTTGTATTGAGAGAGAAATAAAACCAATTTCAATAAAACTAAATTTAAAACAGAAAGAAAGGAAAAGGGGTTTTTCAACAGTTCCAATAACAGATTAAATGAAATCAAAACCTAACACAAACAAAACAATTCAGCCACCAGTGGGGTTCAATACCCCAACTGGAGCTGATGAAGAAGATAACGACGAAGGATTTTCATTAGGATATTCCTCGACTGATAAAAATTTCTCAAAACCTCAGTTAGCGATGATGAGTTTAGGAGATTGTATAAAGAAGAGAAGTGTAGAAATGAGAAAGGGATATTCTCAAATAAAATATGACAACCACGGGCAAAAGATTTTAGAATATGTTCCTGATACAAGAAAAGTTTTCAAGAGTTCAGTCCACGCATTAAGAGCCTTACTTGCACCAGAAGTTGAAGAAGATGAAGACTATCAAGCCGCAGAAGAGAAAATTTTAGAAGAGATTGACAACCTAAAAATAAAATTTGGGTATCGACCTTATAAATCTAAGGATGTTCAGATTAATGATTTTGGTGCAACAGAAAAACAATACTTTGTCGATACTGATGCAGAGTATTCAATTCCTGAACCAGGTAGTTCTGTATATTTAATAGATGAAACAAAACATTTGAAATTAGTTCCAGGTGGTTGGGATTTACAATCGAATGAATTCATTGATTGCATTGTTGAATGTTATGATGATATATTATGTGAGCTAAGTAAATTAATTTCGAGGACTGGTGGTTTCAAAAGAAAGCCACGAGCAGGATAAAATGAAAACTGAGGGAGAATGTCTTTTAAGACACACTAAAGCTAGGATGAAAGAGAAGAAGGGAGAATTAATTTTGGCTACTGGTTCCCCAGGATCAGGAAAAAGCTTTTGGGGACTTCGGTATTTGGAATTATGGTATTGGGTTTGGTTTAAGGAACAATTTCCCGTAACAAACATTTGCTCAACCTTAGAAGAGGCCGTCTTAATTGCAAAAGATTTCACTAGGATTGGAGAAGGGTTACTTGTCGAAGAACTTTCGGTTCTGGCTAGTCGAAGAGCATCCCTAACAAAAGAAAATCGGCTATGGAATTCTTTTCTGGACACAGTGAGGATAAAACAGATTGTTCTCGTTGGGAATGCCCCGCACGTAAGCTTCATCGACAAGCATTTTTTATTATTGGCGCAGATTTGGGTTGATGTTATTGGGGTGAACTTTAGAAAGGGTCTTTCTATCGGAAAACCATTAAGACTACAGGCTTCGCCTCATAAATCCGACCCATATATGCATAAGCTAATTGATTTAGAAGGATGGCCTGTTGATTTGGTTTGTATGAGAAAACCATCACCATATATTGTTAAATTTTATGATGAGTTTAAACAATCTAATACAAATCAATTATACGAAGACATTGCAGAGAAGATGGTGGCCTTAAAGAAACAAAGACGCAAGGAACTAGGGAACCCCATATTATCCCCACGGGAACAAGAGGCTGTTGACCTCCGAGATGAGGGTATGAAGCCAAACGAGGCGTATTTAAAGATGGGGTTGAGTGAAGTTAGCATTTATTATAAATATTTGAGGAATGCAATGAAGAAAACATGAAATATAGCAAAATCTCTAAGGAAATTGACCAAATTGACCAAATAAATGATAGTGAAAACGTAATAAGATAAGTTATTATGTTGTATCATAACACCTACTAACAATGGAACCAAACCCCAAACAAAACACACCACAACAACAAGAAAGCTTCCCTGTACAGGTTGTATGCAACCTATGTGAGTCTAGGCGGTTCCAACTCGTCCAAATAAATCCTAAACCCCTAACATTAGAATTATTATGCTTAACTTGTGGGGGAATCTTCTTGTTATTACTAGATGGAACGCTTGAGCCATTTACAAAGGACATTATAACTAAACCAGCACCAGGGAAACCAGCCCCAGGATATACAGGATGAGATGGTGGGAGACGCTTTGGTTCATTCGATTGTGGAGGTGGTTCTTTAAATGAAAATCCCAGACATCATAACCCAAGAAGAATTTGATAAAATAGCTAGACATCCAAAACTAAAGAAGCATCATAAGGAAGCTTTTATTTTGGGGTTCTATGGTTGTATGAGAGTGAGCGAGATTGTAAACCTACGACCAGAGAATATTGATAGAGGACAGAAGCTAGTAAGGATAAAGAACGCTAAGGGAGGGAAGGATAGAAATATTCCACTACCTCCCCAGGGGGTGCGAGGACTAAAGTATATCCCATTAAAATGTGGAGTAAGGGCGTTGGAAATATCAATTAAGAATTGGGGGAAGAAGGTTTTGAAAAAGGATATTCATTTCCATACACTCAGACATTCAGGGGCAACATATTATCTTAATAAAAAGATTATGAACCTAAGACAAGTCCAAAGAATGTTAGGCCATAGTAAAATTCAAACAACTCAAATATATACTCACGTAACACAGGAGGATCTAGTCGATGCTCTTTGGGATTAATCAACCGCTTTTACGAAAGAAAAACACCCCTATGGATGACAAACTTTCGTATAATAGTATAGAAGGCGAAAGAAAACAACACATCACACTCATGTCCTGATTATGAGCATGAGAGCCTCGGAAAAGACTTAGGGAGGGTCTTGGTTTCCGAGGCTTTATAATGAAAAGAAAAAACTATCCTGTGAACGTTCCGCTTACTAAAGAACAAAAAGAGAAGATATTAAAGAAGGCTAATGTGTGTGGTATGACTATGGCAGGATATATTCGGTATGTTGCACTTAAAGTAAATCCAAAATCCATAACGATTTAATAGTTTATACTCTTTTAGAGAATAGGGAGAGGTAAGAACTTGTATGTCCCCCTCTCCCTCTTATAATCAACCGAAAGGTTTATATACATGTATATCGTATGAAATACATGGAAATACAAACAATACAAAGGGACAAGAATAAGGGAGAAGATAGATCTAAGCCGATGAGTATTAGGACTTCAAAGAAGAAGTCTGAATACATGAAGGCTATGAATATTTCCCCTACTAAATTCTTCAACACATCTTTAGATGAGTTCATGAAGAATAACCCTAAAGAATAAAATGGAAGATATGACATTAAAAAGAATTATATTTTTATGTGTAGTCTTAGGGCTGGTTGGTTTTGCCTCTAGCTCTGGACCTGTTTTTATAATATCTTTTCTAGTTGCTGGGTGTATTTTACTTTATTTATTTGTAAAGAATGGTATACACATAAAACAAGAAACTCAAAATACAATCGCTGGTCTACTAATATTAGGTGGTATTGTTTTATCATTATCAACTCATGAGGATGCATTAATGAGGAGGGTACGAGCCATAACGGCTCTTGTTTTTTTTACAATCTCTTCGATAATATACTTAAGATTATATCTAAAAAATAGGAGGCAAAAAACAAATGGACATACAACCCCAATCAGCTCAACAGATAGTTGATGATTGTAATTATACAAGTTTGTCAGTTGATGATTTCTACGACACCCAGTCGGAAGATTTCTTAACTTTCAATAGCCCTTTCCAAGACACAGGGTTTTAGTTTATACTTCGGTATACCTATTTCTTTTTCTTTTTTCTTTTCTTTCTTTTCGTTTTAAAAGGGCCGAGAGGTTCTATTAATTGAGAACCTAAAAACTTTCTTTCGAACAGGCCGCTTTGTTCAAATGCCTTTCCTAGTTTTATTTGTGGTATGTCTAATTGAAATTTAATAACACTTCCTAAACTAGGTGTTCTCTTAAAGCCTCGCTTTATTCTGATATCTTTTTGTTGTTGTTTAAATCCCAAATCTATATTAAAAGCAAAAGGGTCTGTCGGAGGCCTTCTTGGTGGAGATGGACGACGAGCTGGAGGCCTAGGAGGTCTTCCTGGTATGTCTACAATATCAAATATTCTATCTGGTGTCGTCGGTCTAGTCGGTGGAGGGGAAATTATCGTCGTTGGTGGGGAAGGTTGCCTAAAAAACCCAGTATCAATTATTGGAGGACTAGGGGTTCTTCTTCTTCTTGGTGGTGGAGATGGTGCAAAATCAAAACTAGGAATTATAAAATTAGTGGTGGGAGTTCTTGTTAATGTAGTGGTAGTTTTACCGAAGATATCCCTAGTTCTTACAGCCCCAGCCGCCCCAGTAAACGGAGAAACAATATCTGTTGTTGCACGAGAGGGTCTAAATCCAGGTATATCTATTTTTGGGGGAGGTATAAGTCCACCAGAAGTCGGTTTAACATCAATAAGTGCTTCAAATAGCTCAACTTTTTGAAGATCTATGACGGTTTCTCCAGCCTTTTTTCCCCGAAGAGTTTGCCCTGGCAAAAGTGTAACCTCCAACTCTCCCGACGGAAAACCTAAACCTCTCGCTGTCCCTGGTTTACCCGCCTTAGTTATTGGAACATCTCTAGCAAAAACGATTTGAGGTTTTTGTCTTACAAATCCAAATTCTGCGTCTGGTCTAAATTCAAACAATGAACCCTTTAATCCCAATCTACTAACCCTAGCCTCACCAGCCCCAGCGTCAAGAGTTGGGGAGAAAAATAGTCCCAAATTCCCTTCTCCTCCTGTAATATCAATGGCGTCGTCAGTTTTTCCAAAAAGCCCCCTGGCACTCGTGGTTATTGTAGCCCTTTTCCCAATGAACGCTTCTTGTTCAGCCTGACTAAATCCAAATCCCTTACCTTTTTCAATAAGTTTTATATCAAAGGCGTCGTCCCCAGCTACGGCAATATCTTTTATAACCCTCCCTTTTCCTGATGGGAAAAGTTTGGATGCATCTACAACTTCATCAACACTAACTTTTCTAAAGCCCGTCCCTATTGTTGCTAAACCGCCTTTTGCAAAAGGGGCTACTTCAAACCCAGCCCCAAGAAGTCCTAATCCTGTAAGTAATCCTGATCTAGTTCGAATTACGGGGTCTTGTGTGGGGTCAAGGGCGGTTTTTATACCAGTCGGGGCAAAAAGAAGTTCTGAACCTATAAGTACAGCTGGGGGAATAGTTTTAACAGCCTTAACTGCTCCAAATGTTGCCCCAATACCAATCCCTGTTGTTGGTATAAAAAAAGAAATAACTTCGCCAGTAAATCCACCAGCCCCAGATTCAAGACCAGTTTTAATAGATCCCAATGTGGTTCTTCCCCTTCGGGGGAGGCCAGTAGATGGGTCAACCCCAATAAGTGGGATTGGGATATCAGAGGTTAAACCAGATATAATTCCACTCTCTATATCTTGAACAAACGGAACTGGAGGTAAATCCTTTTCTCTAATATCTTGCTGAACACTTTCTATTAATCCCCCAGGTATTACTGTTCGACTAGGAGTTTCTTGTATTGGAATTTTTGAAGTTGTTCGTCGTTGAACAACAAATTGACCTTGAATATCTGGAGCGACAGAAAACCCCTCGCCATCAAGAAAAATTTCACCTTCCGCAGTTTCTCTTTGTTCTTGTTGCACAACTGCCTCTTGTCTTTCAACTGCCTCCCTTCTTTGGTCAAAGGTTTTTTGGGCTTCTTGAAGTCCTCTTGATTGTAAAAAAGCAATTACTCTTTGTAGTTTTGGGTCGCCAAATGCAGCACCTGTTTTTCCTCTAAGAATTAAACTTTGAGCTTGGTTTATTTCTTGTTGGGTCGCTCCCGTCGGTAAATCTCTTTTTTTAACTTGTACCATTAAACAACCCTCCTAATACTTAGGGAGGTTTGGGGATGTTCAGCTTCAAACTTCTCAACAAAATCAGTGAGCTTTTGGGGTTCAATTTCAACAATAATTTTTTGAAAGTTTTTTGGTCTAGGGATTATTTCATATTTCAATTTAAAATTCATCTTTTCCTCCTCCTTAGTTTAGATTTCTTTTTTGGTGTTCTTGGAACACTTGGTTCTTTTATTTCTGGCATAGAAATTATTAATGGCTCTATCTCAAAAATGATTATTCTTTTTGCTACCATAAAAAAACGAGAATTTTCATCTTTATAAAGAATATGTGTGGTTTTTGTATAAAAAGTATGTAAAAATGTATTTTTTATCGTCGATGATACTGAAAACTAACAACCCTTTGTCCAGTATATCGCAGTATATAATTTATTCTTAGAAGTAA
>Ga0209976_10002582_pt1 | contig 10275 bp, 8 predicted proteins | sample SumtaG_FD_182806 | JGI IMG/M metagenome (GOLD analysis project Ga0209976, IMG submission 182806) | Deep subsurface microbial communities from Indian Ocean to uncover new lineages of life (NeLLi) - Sumatra_00157 metaG (SPAdes) (version 2) | ecosystem: Environmental > Aquatic > Marine > Oceanic >... | reverse complement strand
TTTTACAGGTTCCTTTCTATGTTTATGCATATAATATGTCTAATCTTCTAGTAATCTCAATATATCAACAATATCTTGAGCAAAAAGAAGTATTTGTCCCAAAGTTTCTAAAAATTCTCTCAGTTGGTCGCTCGCTTACTCCAGAAGAAATGCTTTCTGAAATAGGGATTAACCTAGATGATTCAAGTTTCTGGAGAAAAGGTATAAAATATTTATCTGACAAAATTGATGAGTTGGAAAAATTAGTAGAGAGTTAGTTTAGTTAAGAGAGCCCTATTAGTAATAAAGAAGAAGAGCGAGAAAATTTATTTGTTTTTAGCGCATTAGGAGAATGAACTCCTCATCGAACAATCGAACTAAGAAGTACTTTGAACTTACAATTAGAAAAAACACTGAAAGAAAATTCTGACATACATAAAGATAAAGTAAAAATATAAAAGGGTACAATCGTATGATTATAAGTTCAAATTTAATATACACGATTTTCAGAATGCGAAACAGTTTTTATAGGTCTTAACACGACACATACTCTTTCGACACTTTTTACATCAGCACGAGCACGAAATGATTCTATTAAAGCATCTAATTCAATTATTTCAGGTACATTAACTTTTATTAAAACTCCACATTCTCCAGCGAGGAAATAAACTTCTTCACATTGAGGAAGAATCTGTGCTTCTCTCAATAAAGCTTTTGTTTCAGCTTGAGTTTTTGGAATAAGTGTAATGAATGCAATAATACATCTTTCATCTTCGCGACAAATCTTTATTGTAAATTTCTCGATTACCCTTTCAGCTTGAAGTTTTATAACCCTTTTTCTTACCGTAGATTCAGATAAATCTACTATTGGATCCTCGGCAATTTCTTTATAAGGCCTTCTTGAATCTTCAAGGAGCATTTCAAGTATTCTTTTATCCTTAATATCAAGATTTTTCATACAATTCCCTTATATACATTATTCAAAATACAAAAAAAATATAAGATTTAATTAAAAAATTTCGTTTAATTCACCAATTCTCAGAAATCTTGAAGTAATTTTCCAAATAGTCTTTCATAATGGACTGCCATGCAATGAATTCCTGCGGCCTTTGTAGTCTTCTTGATCTCTTTCATAAATGGGACGAAAAACTCCAAATTGATTTTATCAATTGCTTCATGTTTAGCTTGCTTATTATCCTTGTTGTCTTTCCCTGCTTTCTTCAATGCACTTAGCAAATCCTTGGGGACTGATACCCCTGGAATATATTCATTAAAATACCACGCGATTCCATAGGTCTTTAAAGGGAACAATCCAAGTAATACAGGTATATCATATCTTTCTAATTCTTTTAAGAATACTTTCGCCTCATCAATGTCAAAAGCAGTCTGTGTTTGGATAAAGTCTGCTCCAACTTCAACTTTTCGTCCTACTTTAAGGATCTCTGGCTCGAGATATTCACCACGGGCATTTGGATTTGCAGCGCAACCAATATTCATCTCAATTGGCCCACCTTTAATCTCTTTTCCTTCTAGGTCTGTACCTTTATCTACTATTTTTGAAACCAATTCAATGAATTGAGTGCTATCTAAATCAAAAACCGGACGTGCTTTCTTATTATCTCCAAGTCCACTATGATCTCCACTGAGTGTGAGTATATTTTTAAGACCAAGGATAGCACCTCCAACTACATCACCAAATAAGGCAATTCGATTTCTATCTCGTACAGTCATTTGCCAAACTGACTCTATGCCTACTTTCTCTTGGACTAAGTAACTAGGTACCATTGAACATGTGTATGCATCACCTTGGGGGCCATCAGTAACATTTGCGGCAACAATCTTTCCTGTTTTCTTCATTTCTTCAGCGGAATGAATGACGGCACTCAAATCGAAATCTTTTTCAGGTTCAAGCTCTCCAGTAATAACGAATTTTCCAGCCCGAATTTCTTTCATTAAATTACTATATGCAGGTCGTTTTGCCATTTTACTTTTTCCCCTCCTTTGTCTTTTCTTCCTCATTAGTAAAGACTTTATTTATAGGTATGTAAGCAGGACTTGTAGCAGATCGATAATCACGCGGAGGTCTATAGATCTTGAAAAGATCAAGTTTGTTAAATTTCTTTAACCTCCTATAAATATCTATCCATGCACAAGGATGTTTGTAACCGCCTACTTCACACTTGCCTTCTACAGTTCCTCCACAAGGTCCATTATTCAAATGTTTGGCGCATCCAGCAATTGGGCAAACACCCCCCGTAACACCTAGAAGACAATTTCCACAGGTTTCACAGTATTGAATGAATGAATTTTCTCCGTTATTTTGACCTCCACCAAACATACTATTCTGGGCAGGATATGTTAAGATCTTATCTGCTACTTTATTCATCATAACTACACCGAGACCACATGCTAATGAGACTAATGCTTCATAATCCTCTAAAAAGGGTCTAACCGTAGTTGCAGCAATTCTATCGTCACATTGCCTTAAAATTGTTATCGCTTTCCACTTTAATTCTTTACCAGCTGTTCTAGCTTTTAATTCTAACAGTTGACCAAGCAATTTAGCTTCATTTATAGATCGAGGTGGTTGGCAACATCCATCACACCCCGTTATGAGTATCTTATTGAAGTCTTTAATCATTGCCCATATTTCATTAACATCTTTTTGTTGTGTAATAATCATTTTCTAATTCTCCAAATTTTATTCAATTTTTTTTTGGATTCTTTTAATTATATATTTAATTTTTCTAATAGTTTATATGGTCGAACACTTCGATTAGTAAGACCTAATTTATCTGGCTCAACACCAAAAGCAATTGCCATCAATTCAGGTAAATATAGAATCGGTATATCAAGTTCTTTACCAGTTTTTCTTGAGATAAGACGTTCTTTCCGGTCATATTGCCCACAGCAAGCAGGACATACCCCAACCATTACATCTACATCTTCTTTCATCTCTTTCAATTCCGTCATCTTATCCTCTACAAGTTTGAATCCTATCTCCTCCTGCAATCTAGCACAGAATCCACAGCATTCAAGTTTTCCAGCAAATGCAACGCTCTTACCACCTAACGCTTCGATTATCTTATCCATCGATTCTGGTCGTTCAGGATGATCAAAACGTAATATTTTACTTGGTCTGATAAGATGGCATCCATAATGAACTGCTACATTGATATTATCTAAAGGTTTCATTAGAATATTCTTTATCTTCTCTAGCATTTCATCTTGAGAGCATTGCTGAACAAAATGAAACACTTCCGAAGTTCCCTTGTACTCATATCCGATTTTCTTTAGGACCTCATTAACTCGAGCTTTTGCCGCCGGATCTTCTTCTAAAAGAATTTTAGTTGTTTTTAGGGTTTCAAAACAGCCAGAACAAATAGTCATGACATCTAACCCCATTTTTTCTGCAAGACAGAGATTTCTCGCGGCGATTGTCAGCCATGTATCAATGCTTACAGATTGTGTTGCTACAGGGTCTGGACAACAACTTGCTCCTTCTATCTCTTTAAATGTCATATCCAAAATCCCAGCGATTTCTCTAAAAGCAAATTCAAAATGTGGCATTTTCAATGGAATAGTACATCCTAAATATAGAGCATACTCCATTATTTATCATCCTCCTTATCATCTAATGCTTTATTAATTAAATTTCCAACTCCCGTTTCTTCCATAATAATATCTATTTCTTTTAGATCGGGTGGAACTAATTTTGGTAAACCAAATCGTTTCCGACGTCTATTAATATTAGTAGCTAAGCCCCCAGTATAAGGAACTACATATCCATTGTCATGAATTGTTTGGATTGTGCCTCTGTATTCTTCAGGACAGTTTCCTTCTTTACAAGCAATATTCCTTAGTAGTGCTAAGATAAAGGAGTAATCTACTCCCTTTGGACATCTTTCCGTGCATCGATGGCAAAGAGAGCATGTCCAAATTGCGGTACTTGATAGTACTTTATCTTTTAATCCTAATAGACAAGAAGCCACAACTCTGTGAGGTTGTAGATCCACATACTCGGTCACTGTACATCCAGAGGAGCAGACCCCGCATTGAATACATTTTAAAAGCGATTTTGCGCCAACCTTTTCACTAATTTCATAACGGAAATCTTTATCTAAATCCTTAGCATCTATTACTTCTTCTTCTGTCAATATTTACGCTTCCTCCTTTACTTTTTTAGGTTTATCGCCAGTATTGCTAAGGGGTCCTAGTTCTTTTATCTGATTAACAAAATCCGTCACAACTTCAGAGAATCGTTTTCCCTCACTTGCGGATATCCATTCAAGCCGGAATCGGTCTGGATCGATCCCTACTTTCTGAAGGATTTCATTTATTTCATTATATCTATAAAGAGTATCATAGTTGCCCTCGAGATAATGGCAATCTCCGAGATGACACCCTCCAATAAACACTCCGTCAGCACCCTCCAAAAAGGCTTGTAAAATGAATCTTTTCGGGATCCTTCCAGAGCACATAACTCTTATTGGCCGTATATTCGTTGGGTACTGGAATCTACTCACTCCACATGTATCAGCTCCAGCATAACTACACCAATTACATAAAAAGGCAACAATTCGAGGTCGTTCATCCACAAATTCACCCTTCAGAGCTTCAGTTATCATTGGAGTTATTTGGTCATCAGAAAAATGACTCATCGTAATGGCTCCAGCCGGACACGCAGCTGCACAATCACCACATCCTTTACATAAAAGAGGGTTAGATTCTGAAACTAATATATCATTATCAAAATTGACTCCAATTGCTCCAAAACTACATACTTCTTCGCATTTTTGGCAAGCAAGACATAAAGCGGGATTAACAACTGAAATTAATGGCTCATTTTCAACAACACCAGCAATTAACGGTATTAAAGCGTGAGATGCAGCACCTCTCCCTTGAGAAATGGCATCTGCAATACCTTTAGGACCATGAGCAGTCCCGGCTAGATATATCCCGTCAGTGGCAAAATCTACAGGTCTCAGTTTAATATGAGCTTCTAAGAAGAATCCATTCTGGTCTCTTGGAACCTTTAGTAATTCTGCAAGTACTTTATTATCATTAGGTTTCAGTGGTGTTGATAAAACCACTTTATCAGCTTTAATATTAAGGTGAATTTGAGTTAGAATATCATGAACTTTAACCTCAATCTTTCCATTAGTAATGTCTACTTCAGGATAATCATTAAATCGTACATAATTGATATTTTCCCGGGCTTTCCAGTAAAATAATTCTTCATCAGTCCCTACTCGAATGTCTCGATATAACACAAAAACTTGAGAGTTAGGATATGTTTCTTTTACATACAAAGCATGTCTAATTGATTCGGAACAGCAAATTAATGAACAATACGTGCATCCATTACCTCCTTCTGGTTGTCTCGAACCAACACAATGAATAAATACCAGAGTTTCCCCATCTTTTAAATCGCTATTTCTTAATTTTTCTGAAAGTTCCAATTGGGTCAATATTCTCTCATCCTCACCATAGTGATACCAACCTTCAGGCTTGTCTTCATAGGCTCCGGTAGCAACAACTATTACACCGACGTTTAGGTCAGAAATACTGTTGTTTGATTTATTCTTAACTTTTACTTTAAAGTCTCCAATTGACCCTTTAACGTCAACCACTTCAGAACTCAAGTAAGTTATAATATTTTTCAATGAATTATATTCTAGTAGCGTTTTGTCTAGAAATTCTTTTGAATCTATTCTATCAAAATTAATTTTATAAATGAGGTTCAGTTGACCGCCTAGCTTATCATCCAATTCAACTAAATGAGTCTTATAACCCTTTTTAGCGATTTCCATTGCGGAGTTAATACCAGTTATCCCTCCACCTATCACAAGAGCTTCTGGAACTACTTCTCCTTTAATTTTAATCTCTTGCTTTAAAAATCTTGTTCGAGCTACCCCCATTCTTATTAAATCCTTAGCTTTATCTGTTGCTTTATCTCTTTCTTTCATGTGCACCCATGAATCTAACTCCCTTATACTTACAAAATTAAATAAATACTCATTCAATCCTGCTTCTCTTATAGTTTTCTGGAATAAAGGTTCATGTGTACGGGGAGTACATGCTGCCACAACTACTCGATTCAAATTTAATTCTTTGATTTTTTCTTTAATGATATCTTGAGTCAAACTAGAGCAACTATACTTATTATCCATTGAAAAAACTACATTTGGAAGAGTCTTTGCATATTCTACAAGTTCTGGAACATCGACATACCCACCAATATTAACACCACAGTGACAGACAAAAACTCCGATTCTCGCCTCATCTCCCTCACGCACCACTCTCAGAGAAGGTAGATCAACTCTTTGTTCTTCCTCACTTAGAGGTACAGCATGCAGTGCAGCTAAAGCCGCAGCACCACTAGCTTTTGAAACTGAGTTAGCTATATCATCTGGAGATTGACAGGAACCAGTAACATAGATTCCCTCTCTTGTGGAATGTAAATTCTCGATAGAATTTTCTGTCTTAAAAAAGCCTATTTCATTAGTTTCAATACCTAAAATTTTTGCTAGTTCTTCTGAATCTGCTCGAGGGGTTACAGCACTTGCTAAAACAACTAGATCAAAACGAGCTGTTTCCACTTCACCTGTGTCTAAATTTGCATGTTTCACAAGGAGGTCTTGAGTTCCAGGATCTTGTTTAATGTCGCCTGGAATTCCACGGAAATATTTTAAGTTATATTCATGTTTCGCTCTTTCAATGAATTCTTCTTGATTTTTACCAATCACTCTAGTATCATTGAAAAAGATTGTGACGTTTGTTTCTGGAGAATGTTCCCTTGTCACTACTCCCTCTTTTGCCATGTACATGCAACAAAACTTTGAACAATATGGATAAAATGATTCATTTCGAGAACCTACACATCCTATAAAAGCAACTTCATGAACATGTTTTTTATCTGAAGGACGTAACAGTTCTCCTTCAGTAGGGCCTGAAGCACTGAGTAATCTTTCGTATTGCATAGAGGTAACAACATTGGGGTATTCAGAGTAGTGATACCGAGTTAATGGTGCAGGGTCAAAAACATCTATACCAGTCGCTACTATTATTGACGCAACATTATAGTCGACTAGCTCATCCTCCATCTCAAAATCAATTGCTTCAGCCTCACACTCTTTCAAGCACAATTTACACGCTCCTTTTGTTAAATAGAGGCAAGTTTCCTTATCAATAGTTGCTTTTCTTGGAACTGCTTGAGGAAATGGTATATAAATTGATGTTCTTAAACCTACTTTTTCTTCAAATTCACTTGGAATCTTCTTCATAGGACATTTCTCACTGCAAACACCACATCCTGTACATTTATCTATATCTACATACCTTGATTTCTTTATTACTTTTACTTTAAAGCCTCCAGCTTCACCAGATACTTCTCGTACTTCAGAATATGTAAGAACTTCAACATTGGGATGGCGTGCCACTTCTACCATTTTTGGAGCGAGAATACATATAGAACAATCCAATGTTGGAAAAGTTTTATCAAGTTGAGCCATTCTTCCCCCAACTGAAGGTGATTTTTCAACTAAGATGACTTTATACCCTTGTTCGCCTAATGTGAGAGCTGCTTCGATTCCTGAAATTCCGCCACCAATTACCATTATATTGCTATTCATAACTCTTCGATTTCCTTTAATTAATTATGAAGATTTGTTTTAGATTATTAATTTGATCAAAATATTCTATCGCATTTGAAAATTTTTTTTGATTTTAATAAGTTTTGTTTCACGACTAATTAAGATTATCAATGCATGGAATTTTTCAGAAAAAGTTACTAATCGATCGTATTTTAAGTAAAGATTATCGAATTTGTGAATCTTAAACTTCATATTTAGATCCCATGAAATCTACTATTTTCGTATTTTTTACCACTTTTTAGTTAATATAAAATTAGGGGTTAAAAAACACTCTGATCTGATACAATTTAACATTTCTAATCCCTTACGAAAACTTGAAATGAAAAAGAAGATTTTAATAATCAAGCCACAAAAATATTAAATCGATAATAATAAATATATTATCCATATATATTATTCTTTTAAATACATAAACAAAATAAGTAAAATCTAAGATACATTTGCTGAAATAAAATAAGTTAACTCTGGGTAATACTAAAATTTTGGTGATATTTTATAAAAATTGTCGTGTCAGGCCCGCAACAATCAGGTAAATCCAGTTATATAAGATCTCTAGATCCAAATGCTTTGAACGTAGAAGCGAAGGGTAAAGATGAAAAACTCTATACCGTAGGGATGGATTTAGGGAACGTTAAATTAAATGGGTTTGACTGTTCCTTATTTGGAACACCCGGGCTTTTGAGATTTTCCGTTATGAGACGTATCGTTATAAGTGGTAGCGATGGTGTTGTTTTCATATTTGACTCAACAGCTCCTGAAAAAGATGACAGTGCGATTTTTATATTGAACTCTATTAGAAAATCGTTACCAGCTAATACTCCAATAATTTTCTTAGCTAATAAGCAGGATGTCGAGGGTGCGCGGCCTCCAGAAGTCATTCGTTCACAGAATTACTTACCTGAAAATAATAAAATCTTTCCAACAAGTACTAAAACTGGTTTGAATATAAAAGAATCCCTCACATATTTGGTAAATAATGTTTATGAAGAATATTCATCATTACTGCAAATATTACGGGCTCATGAATCTGATATAGAAGGCTTAGCAGGTAAATTAGAAAAAGATAAAGTTCAAATTAGAGATTTCTTAAATAATTTAGAAATTAAGCGATTTATTGACGTTGATAGGATTAGTAAGACCTACAAGGTAAAGTCAGGGTTAAAAAACTTAGTTTAACTCTTTTTTAAAACCTTTTCTCCAAATAAAGGAGATTTTTATTAAAATTCGAAGGGTGAAATTTCGTCTTTGTTATATTTATTCCTTATCTCAATTAAATCAATTCTTTGTTGATTAAGGCTATTCCAGAAGAAATTTGGGATATCTTTTTCAACTTTAAACATCTTTTCCACACGATCTAGCTTTTCGAGCAGATTTGTAATTCTGATTTTAAATTGCTCAACATACTCATCTTCAGTATAAATTTTATTTAATTCAATATCAAACAAATGGTTTAAATCCTCAAATTTTGGAATAAACCCTATGGGTGTCTCTATAGCATCAAATTCATTATGTGTACGTCCCTCCGCCCAAATAACCCATATTTTTTTATCTAACATTCCATTTAAGTATTTACCGTCTTTCCTTAGAAAATAATTTGTAGCAAAAACTTTTGGGCAATACTTTAACTTATTTCCAAAGTCGAAATGATTTTTAAGATATTTTCCAAGTGGAATAACCAAGAAGTCTAGATTTGCCATTGGGTTTGCTTTCCTCACTCCAACTGCTCCAAGTGTGGCGGAAGTAGTTTCAGATTCAATAGCAGCGCCAATAAATATGCCATGGCCCCAATTTAAACTTTCCAAAACTGGAGGCATTGTATCACTATCTCTTCCTCCATAAAAAATTCCTCCAACAGGTACCCCATCTGGTTCTTCTAATTTAGGATCGGCATTTCTCAGTTCATTTATTCTAAGTGTATATCGGGCATTCGGATGAGCATGAGGTATGAGAATTCCATCCTTACATTTTTTTCCATCATACCATTCACCAGAGTAATTAATCCCTTTTCCCGGGTGGTCTTTTCCCATACCAATCCAATAAGGTCGATTATCTTTAACTAACACATTCGAAAAAATTGTTTCCCGGGGAGTCGTTAATGCATTGTAAATTACAGGATCATCTTTAGGACTCACATCTTTTATAATTCCAAATAACCCTCTCTCAATATTAACGGTGTGAGCATAACCATCATCCCATTCTCTAAGATAAGCAATATCATCTCCAATAATAAGCTGTCCAGGAAGCATCGCTGTTGATGTCTTTCCACAAGCACTTGGAAATGCACCACAAAAATAACTAATTCGATTCTTACCTTTGGGACGAATACCTAAAATGAAATAATGTTCTGCGAGCCAGCTTTCATTGTTGGCTTTATTTATGGCCAATCTAAGTGCGAGTTTTTTTAAACCTAAACTATTTCCCGCATATTGATTATTAACTGTTAAAACTCGGTTATCAACTAAATCAATGTATATTCTTCTTTTATTCACATTTTTTGTAACATTTCCATCAAGTTCACCAGCAGAATGGATAAAATAGAAAAACTCATTTGAACCATTTAATTTTTTAAATTCTTCATATCCTGTACGATAAAGCAAATCCTCAGAGTGAGCAACATAAAAAGAATCTGTAAGCTGTAAAG
>Ga0209976_10002580_pt1 | contig 10283 bp, 8 predicted proteins | sample SumtaG_FD_182806 | JGI IMG/M metagenome (GOLD analysis project Ga0209976, IMG submission 182806) | Deep subsurface microbial communities from Indian Ocean to uncover new lineages of life (NeLLi) - Sumatra_00157 metaG (SPAdes) (version 2) | ecosystem: Environmental > Aquatic > Marine > Oceanic >... | reverse complement strand
TTAGGGAGCCAAATGATCCAATGGGAAGAAGAATTTATAAAAAGATTTACAGATAGCGGTTTTTTTGTAATTATATTTGATAATAGGGATGTAGGATTATCATCTAAATGTGATGAGGCTGGCGATCCAGATTTAGCAGGAGCATTTATGGCGGTTCAGCAAGGGAAAGATTTTGAGGCACCTTACTTATTAGATGATATGGCTGATGATGCTGTGGGTCTTCTAGATACAATAAACATTGAAAGAGCTCATATTTGCGGAGCTTCGATGGGAGGGATGATTGCTCAAACTATTGCAATTAGACATCCATCTCGTATAATGAGTCTTACTTCTATTATGAGTACAACAGGAAATCCTAATCTCCCTCAAATGACTCAAGAAGCGGCACAAGTATTATTCAATCCAGTACCTCCTGAGCGTGATGCATATATTGAAAACTTGGTGCGAGTGGGAAAATATATTTATGGATCGGGATTTCCTTTTAATGAAGAGAAACAACGTACTTTTGCAGCTAGAATTTTTGATAGATGTTATTATCCTCAAGGGACTGAACGCCAGACACTTGCAATAATGGCAGACGGAAATAGAAAAGGTAAACTTTCTGCAATTAAAGTTCCAACTCTAGTAATTCATGGACGAGATGATCCTCTTTTCCCTGTTGAAGCTGGAATAGATACTGCGGAAGCAATACAAGGATCTGAATTGTTAATTATAGATGGGATGGGACATAGCTTACCTCCTGAAACTTGGGGTCGTATATCTGATGCAATTGCAGAGAACGCAACTAAAGTTTAAATCTAATTAAGGAATATGTGAGGAATAATAATGCCGAAAGCACAAACAAATAATATTGAAATTGAATATGAAACCTTTGGAAACGCTTCAGATAATCCATTACTTTTAATAAATGGTTTAGGAAGTCAAATGATTAATTGGGATGAAGGATTTATCCAATGTTTAGTAGACCGTGGTTTTTTTGTAATTCGATTTGATAATAGGGATGTTGGTTTATCTACGAAGTGTGAAGAAGCAGGTGAGCCAAACATTATGCAAGCTTACATAGCTATTCAGTCAGGAAAACCATTTGAATCACCATACACACTAGAAGATATGGCAGATGATGCGGTTGGACTTCTTGATGCTCTAGATATTGAAAAAGCTCATATTTGTGGGGTTTCAATGGGGGGAATGATTGTGCAATTATTAGGTTTAAAGCACCCTACCCACGTATTAAGCCTTACATCAATTATGAGTTCAACAGGGAATCCAGATATTCCACGAGGGGACCCGGAAGTAGGTCAAGTCATGATGACTCCTGCACCTCCAGAGCGAGAGGGATATATTAAATATTATGTAAAACTCAGACGCTTACTTTATGGGTCATTCCCCTATGATGAAGCTAAAAACCGTGAAATTGCAGGAAGGTTTTTTGACAGATCTTTTTATCCTCCCGGGATTGGACGACAATCGCTAGCAATAATGGTAAATGGAAATAGGAAATCAAAATTGTCTTCCATTAAAGTTCCTACACTCATAATCCATGGCGCTGATGACCCTGTTATCCCTGTTGAAGGTGGACAAGACACTCATGATGCAATACCTGGATCAGAATTAATAATTATAGATGGAATGGGGCATAGTATACCTCTTGAAGCGTGGGGTCAAATATCTGATGCAATTGCTAAGATAGCAGCGAAAGTTGATATCTAGAAACAATATTTTTTATTGATCAAGTCAGTTGTTCGAAAACTTCGGATTGCGATTTACTTTTAATTATGAAAATTTAAAAATATTTGAATATTTAGAATGTACATTAAAATTAAATTTTATATTGATAAAAATGGTGAAAGTAAAAGCAAATAATATTGAAATTGAATATGAAACTTTTGGGAACTCTTCAGATAAACCTTTACTTTTAGTAATGGGTTTAGGAGCTCAAATGATTGCCTGGGATGAAAAATTTATCCAACATTTAGTAGATCGTGGTTTTTATGTAATAAGATTCGATAATAGGGATGTTGGTTTATCAACTAAGTTTGAGGAAGCAGGCGAGCCAAATTTAAGGCAAGCCTTTGTGGCCGCTCTAGCTGGTGAAACAGTAGAATCTCCGTATTCATTAGAAGATATGGCAGATGATGCTGTTGGAGTTTTAGATGCACTAAATATTGAAAAGGCTCATATTTGTGGGGCATCAATGGGTGGTATGATTGTACAAGTTATAACCTTCCGGCACCCAACCCGTGTAATAAGTTTATGTTCAATTATGAGTACAACCGGTAATCCTGATCTTCCACCAGCAAAACCAGAAATATTACAATTACTTACAACACCAGTACCTCCAGAACGTGAAGCTTATATCGAAAATGCTGTAAAAACGGGAAAGATACTTTATGGTTCAGGATTCCCATATGATGAAGCAAGGGGACGTGAACTTACGGGTAAAGCTTTTGATAGATGTTATTATCCATCTGGATTTGGTCGTCAGCTACTCGCAATCATGGCCAATGGAAACAGAAAACCAAAATTAGCTTCGGTAACAGTTCCAACACTTATCATTCATGGAGGTGATGACCCCCTTGTACCTCTTGCAGGTGGCAAGGACACTCACGATGCAATACCTGGGTCAGAATTAATAATTATTGATGGAATGGGGCATAGTTTACCTCCTGAAACGTGGACTCAAATAACTGATGCGATTCAAACAAACGCCGCAAAAGCTTAATATTATAAACTATATTTTTTTTTACTATTCATATCTTTTTTTTGTATTATACATAAAAGGTGTTAACGATAATTGGAATTCAAAGATTGTAGGTATCTTGATGGAAGTGGAAATGAATTTATAATCAAAAAAACGCCTAAAATCACTGTTGAATATAACCCAGTAAAACCATTACAAAGTTCAAGCGGGATTTATGACGGAGGAGAATATGTCAAAAAAGAAATATCAGAACTACAATACAATAAAATAATCTCGACCTTGAGAGATGCTATACAAAATCGGGACATTTATATTAATGATAGGGTGAAAGGCTCTGGCATGATTATACTTCAAAAAGAAGATAAGGAAAATATCTATATTTTAGAGCCAGGTTCAAAAGAAATTGAAAATATTGAAAAAAGATTACGTGATACAATCAACCTTTAAATCGAACTTACAGATCGCACTTCCACTAATTTATCGGGATAATTAGTAAATATTCCATCAATCCCGTGCCCTTTATCATTCAAGATCAGATATTTCTTCATGAAATATTTGAAAAGTACGCCCCACAGGTAGAATTTAAATCCTTCCTTCTTAACTCGCTTAAATACGTCAAAGTTAAATCGATGATGGTTTAGGTTAATTACCTGAACCTTTAATTTTTTCATGTTATTTAGTAAATGATACTCATTTTCAGATATCTGCTTATCAGAGAACAGTGAACACACAAATGAAATATCTCTACTTTTTTTTCTTAGCGGTTTAAACAAAGAAACGGCAGATTTCGTATGGGCTACGGGTTTAGTGATCTCTATATTGTGGATCACATCATATTCCTTGGCAATTTCTATTATTTTTAATCCTGTCTCAACCTTAAAAATATCAAAATTATACCTAATTTTATCATGAAATGTCTCAAACATCTCACATAAGGTTGGAATTGTCTCACCATTCTCTAATTTTACTTGCTTAATAGTTTCTAGATTCAAATCTTGAATGAAACTCTTTTGGTCTTTAATTACTAAATAAGGTAAAAACTTTAGGATAACCTCCCCATCCCTTGTTAATTGGGCTTCTGTTTTAATACCATCAACACCCATATCGACTGCTTTCTTAAATGATGACATAGAATTTTCAACATCTCTAAATCCGGCCCCTCTATGACCCCAAATAATAGTATGATTCATTCTTACCATTCTTTTAAACTGATTTACTAAATGTATTAAATCTAAGTAAATAAATAATTCCTTTATAGTTCAAAAAGTAAGGATAAAATATGCAATACCCATTTCTGGAAATATAATGATTATGGGAGGAATTGGGATTTTAAGAATAGAAGCGGCGTAATTGCCAGTTTTGATGGAAAAGGAAAATCAAGGAATTTCTAATAATCTTTTTTTTTTCATTGATTGGGTCAATTATTTAAATTTGTTAATAATATAGATTATTAAAAATGTTCCTACGAAATTTTAAATTAATTAGACTTGAAGTGAAAAATTATGGAAATAATGGCAATTATAGAAACAAAATCAGGTAAAGTTCAAGGGTACAGTGAAAATGATATAGAGATATATAAAGGGATTCCTTATGGAGAACCCCCTATTGGCGATTTAAGATTTTGTCCACCGGTTGCAAAAAAACCTTGGGATAGTGTACTTGAAGCTAAAGAGATCAGTTCTTTTGCATTTCAAGGATACTCGATGCTTGAAGAATATTTTGGTAAATCAGAGCCTGAAAGCGAGGATTGCTTGTATTTAAATATCTGGACTCCCGCAGCAGACGGTGAAAAACGCCCAGTAATGTTCTGGATTCATGGTGGTGCTTTTATCACAGGAGGTGGAGGAGATCCGATCTATAATGGGTTAGCCTTAGCTAAACGTGGTGATGTGGTGGTGGTTACCATCAATTATCGATTAGGAGCTTTTGGATATTCTTACATTCCAGGAGTTACTGCCAATGTTGGGCAGATGGATCAGATAATGGCTCTTGAATGGGTTCGAGATAATATAGAACTCTTTGGTGGTGATCCAGATAATGTTACCATTTTCGGTGAATCTGCAGGAGGTTATGCGGTCCTTACTTTACCTGCTATGCCCGCAGCTAAAGGTCTTTTCCATCGAGTAATTGCTCAAAGCGCTCCATTTATCAATCCAGAAGTAAGTAAGAAACATACTAAAGGGTTGATGAGGATGTTAAAACTTAAGAGTGGGGATATTGATGCCTTTCGAAAAATTCCACCTGAAGAAATTATTGATGCGCAAAATAAATACCTTGAAAAAATAAATTCCGCGATGGAATTCAGGCCATTAATCGATGGGGAATCTCTTCCAACACACCCATTAAAGGTATTTCAAAATGGTGATTGCTCAAATATAGACCTATTGATAGGAAGTAATTTAGATGAAGCGAAAATGTTTACTTCGATGGGAGGTGAAGCATTTGGAGATCCTGAAAAAGTAATTTTAATGTTTTTAGGGATGGTTGGAGTAGATGCGAATAAAAGTATTAAAATGCTAGAAACATATAAAAACGCGAGAGAGGGAAATCTTTCTACAGAGTCAAAAGACATAATTGATGCAATTATAACAGATTTCATGTTTCGAATCCCTACAATACGTTTCCTTGAAGCTCAATTTAAACATCAAAAAAATACATTTAATTACCTGTTCACTTGGGAATCTCCAGGAATGGATGGACAATTAGGATCTTGTCATGCCCTTGAAATTGGATTTGTATTTAACACACTGAATCTTCCGGGAATGGATGAATTTACGGGTCAAGGTCCAGAAGCAGAATTGCTAAGTCAAAAAATAATGGATGCCTGGATTGCTTTTGCTCGTACCGGAAATCCTAATAATAAAGGATTACCAGAATGGAAACCTTATGATATTGAAGAAAGAGCAACGATGACTTTAGGAAAAGAATGCAAACAAGTTAATGCTGCCTACGATAAAGAAAGAGAAGCCTGGGATGGACTCTTAGAAGTTTAACCGTTTAATCATCTATAACCTTATTTTTTTTTTATCTTTTGAAGATTTAAATAGATTTATTCTATTATTTCTAAGCCATCAAGTGCTGAAAACGTATTTTTAAACGTTTTTTTAGCTATTTCTTCAGCTTCCTTCCTTTCTTGTATTGTTAAGTAAGTGCTGGCATCAAAATGAGTAAGTATTAATTTCTTTGCATTTGACTTCACAGCAACATCAGCAGCCTCTTCTGGTTTAAGGTGTGGCCAGCCCCATTCTTCCTGGCCTGGTTTATAGGAACATTCGGTTATTAATAAATCCGCATCTTTGGCAAGTTCATACATGTTATCACACACTCCTGTATCTGTGCAATAAGTAATTACTTTACCTTCAATCTCCATTCTAAAACCCAAACAGGGATCGGCATGAACTAATAGTTTACATGTAATCGGGAATCCAATATTATGATTTCCTTCTTTTAGCTCAGTAATCTGAAAATTTATTGGTAAATTGGCAATAGGAGATGAATAGGGATGCTTAATAATACGATATATTCCTTTCTTTGTTCCTTTATATCCATATAGATTTATTTCCTGATCAAAACGAAACTTTGCTAATGAGTGAAGCCCAATTATATGATCCAAATGGAGATGGCTAAGAAGTAGAATAATTGGCTTCTTATCGTCAATATATTGATTAATTTTATGAAATCCATCGCCCGCATCTAAAATTATATAATATGTTTTCGTTTCAATAAGGGTACAAACAGTATTTCCTGTGTCCGTTGAATACCAACCGTTAGTACCTAAAAAAAAAATTTTCATAGTATTACTTATTTCACATACTTCTAAAATTTGTTCCCAATGCTACAAACGTTATGATTAATCCTAAATTTTTTCAAAAATCTAAATACCGGAGAATATTAGAAATCCAAAATGTACAATCCCACCTATTAATAAAGCCAGTGAAATTTCTAAAAATGTAATTTGTAAAGCATATTTCCAGCTTGAATTTTTCGCGATGATGACGATTGTGGCAAAACAAGGGACATATAGCATCGTCACCAAACTAAATGTTATCATCTGAATGGGTGTTAACAATTCTACAACAGTTAATCCAACGTTAGCTGCGAATAAAGATAAGAGAACTAATGTTAGTTCTTTACGTAAGATTCCATAAATTAAAAACAAGCCGGTTACTGCGGGTAACCCTAGCCAAAACACCGTAATTGGAGATAATATAAAGTTTATTGGTTCTAATATATTAAAAATAAGGAGAATTTCTAATAAAATCCCTAAGCCTATTATTATCGGGAGAGCTTTGAAGATGAATCCTTTAGTTCTCATCCACGTTTGTTTAAAGATTACATTGAAATTTGGAACTCTATACTCATGCATTTCCATAATTAACTCAGTACACTTTCCAGGCATTATCTTATTCAAAATTCTACCAACGAGTAAAATTACAGAAATATTAATCGTAAATAGAATTACTACCCAACCTAAACCTAAATAGCGCCCAACTAATCCCATTACAACTGTCATTGCTGCAGCACATGGCACTAGAGATGTTAAAGCTAGTGAGATTTTTTTCTCTCTTTCAGTTTCCATAATTCTACATCCCATACAGGCGGGTACATTACATCCCAATCCAAGAATCATAGTAATAATCGTTTTGCCGTGTACTCCTATTGCATGCATCATTCTATCCATAAGAAATGCTGCTCGTGGTAGGTATCCAGAATCTTGTAAAATCTCAATAACAAAAAAAAAAGGAATAACATAAACTAAAACACCCGCTAAACCTCCAAAGAATCCTCCAAGAGCACCGTCCCAGAATAGGTTTATCAAAAAGTTATTTTCTCCGAAAACGGAATAAATTGCTTGTGTCCAATTACTATAGAAATTCTCAATGAGTCTGCCAAGGAAGTCTCCAATTATGAATGTGAACATGTAAATTCCAATTAATACTAAAGCTAAGATCACATATCCAAAAAAGGAATGTGTGGTTAGATGATCCAATTTATCAGCAATCGAAGCTTTCTTTAATTCCTTCTGAGATCTGATTTTTATAACTCTTTCAATTATAGCATTAATATTATTATAAATTTCTGAGGATAATATTGTGTGTATATCCTCTCCATGATATTCTTCTAATTGCTTTCGATACTCATTTGCATAATCAATGGCTTCCCTAAATTGGCTATCATTATTTAGTAATTTTAGAATTTCTTCATCGTTCTCTAGTAATTTTATAGCTAAAAAGCGAGGGGGATAATGAAATTTATTATCACCATTTGTAAGACTGTTTTTTATACTCTGAAGTAACATTACTAATTTATTTTCTACTTCTTTTCCAAATGTGGTAATTAGCGATAATTCTTGAGATTTAAGTCTGTTTTTATTAGTAAGCGAATTTGTTTCAGGAGGATATACCATTTCAATAGCTTTTTCTAATAGTTTGTGAACTCCTGTTCCGTGAACTGCAACAACAGGAAGAACAGGTAATTTAAAGAGATCTCGTAGTAGGTTAAAATCAAGATCAATATTGCGCTTTCTTAAAATATCCATTTGATTCATCGCAATAATCATTGGAATTTGGAGTTCTAATAATTGGAAGGTAAAGAATAAGTTTCTTTCTAAATTCGTGGAATCAATTACATTGATAATGATATCAACATCTTTAGAAACAATATACTCCCGACTTACGATTTCTTCTATTGAATAAGTTGAAAGAGAATAAATCCCGGGTAAATCTACTATGTTAAAACGATATCCCGAAAAGTTCAGATGCCCTTCCTTTTTCTCAACAGTTTTTCCCGGCCAATTTCCAATTGTTTGACTAAGTCCTGTCAGTTGATTAAAAATTACTGATTTTCCTACATTAGGGTTGCCGGCTAAAGCTATGTTTATTGTTGCTTGATTATTATTCTCTCTTGTCCGTGAATTCTTTTCAGGTAAGTGAGAGCTCATCTTTTTTATTATGAATAAAACTGATTTAATTTTTGAATATTTTTACTGATAATTGATAAGTAGGGGTAGGTAACATCGTATACGTTTAATTGTTACATGACTCATCGCATTGCACTATTATTTTTGAAGCCAAACCTCTCCCAATCACTAAGGAAGATCCTTTTACAATGACTTCTAAAGGCCCTCGAAATGGAGCATCTTGTTTTTTCTTTAATTTTGCTCCAGGGAGTATACCCAAGTTAGCTAAACGCCTTTTTGCCTTAAGACCAGCATTTACTTTTAAAACAATTACTTCTTCTCCTTTTTCACACTCGGTTAGACATTTTTTAAAAATATTGGAGTTAAGGAGCGGCTTTTGATCTTTTTTTACTTTACTGACCATACCCTTTCATTCCATTCAAAATCAGATTATTTGTTTCCTAATTGAAATTATGGATGATCATATTTAAATTTAGGCATGGTAAATTATAATAGATTTATTTGTAAAAATATAAGTGTTCCCTTTAAAAAATAAACAATTTATATCCATAATTATATTATTTAATATTTCCAATAAGATAATTTGTATATCGCTTTATAAATAGCTTCAAGTTTTCTACTTAACATTCTAAGAGACAAGAAAAATCAAAACTAATTTAAAATTCTCTTTTTTTTATTTTTTAGGTATCTCATGAATAAGAAGATTTATATACCTTTTTAGATATAAAACTCACAATTTAATTGAATAAATAAAAAGAGCGAATAATAGAATGAGTAAAATTCAAGCATTTTTGGATAAATATTTTCATAAAATCTTTAATAATAGCCATTTCCTTTACACAACAATTTTTGTAATATCATCCTTACTAATTGCCTTATTGAGTCTTATTCCAAGTTCAGCAGTAGGGACGGGAATTTTATTTTTAGCAACAACTCTTTCAATAACATTTATTCTTCTAATGTTTGAAGGCCTTATTCCTCAATTAGAACGATATCTCTTCTCTCCAGAAAAAAAATTTGATTTGAGAAAATTAATTTGTTTCTTAATTAATTACTTCATTGCATTTGCTCTTATTCTTCCTTACTTTCTGATTGATCAAAAAACCATACAATTTTTAGCATGGGATGTTGCCCTTCCCGTAATTTTCCTAGTTGTCTATTTTGGCTGGAGCTTAATTCAAATCTTTTATCTAAGAATTTGGTTTGAAGATGTCTCTAATAAGGTAGATAATAAAATAAGCGACAAGCATGGTACATCAAAAACAAAGGAATTAATTGATTTGATCTTACTCATTGTAGCATTATTTACACCAGTTCTACTCCAATTAGCTACGTTTTTTGGATTTTTAGATGAATTCTCTTCAGCTCCCGGTGATTCTCTCATATGGTACGCAGGATGCAATATAATAATACTAGTAATAATTATTATAACTTCGTGGCGTTTAATTACCCTTTTTTACAGAAGTAGAAAAATCGGATCCTCTAACAGCTATTCTTCCATGTTTTATATTCTTATATGGCTTATATTATGGTTTAGAACCTTTAGTTTCTTAAATGCGTTGCGAGGTGTAATTCAAGCGTCTGCGGAAGGACAAGTAATTGCGAGACTTATAGATATATTACTAATGATTATTACCGCATTATTAGTATTAAAAAGCCTAG
>Ga0209976_10002577_pt1 | contig 10292 bp, 8 predicted proteins | sample SumtaG_FD_182806 | JGI IMG/M metagenome (GOLD analysis project Ga0209976, IMG submission 182806) | Deep subsurface microbial communities from Indian Ocean to uncover new lineages of life (NeLLi) - Sumatra_00157 metaG (SPAdes) (version 2) | ecosystem: Environmental > Aquatic > Marine > Oceanic >... | reverse complement strand
CTGCAAGCCGCAGGGACGTACCACGAGGCTCGCCGTTGGCTATGCCGAGGCTACGTCACTACCCAGCCTTGTTGCTGCCACCCTACCCCGCCGGGCTCGCCATAGGCTATGCCGAGGCTTGGCGAGGCTTACACCTGCAGCACCCCGAACCTGGGTGCCGGTATCAGCGTCTGGTGGTCGCACAGCTCCAGGCAGCGAACTAGTACCTCCCGCGTCTCCTCGGGCATAATAATCTCGTCCACCCACATGCGCGCGGCGGCGTAGCGGGGATCGGACTGGCGTTCGTAACGCGCCTCCAGCTCTGACACGATGCGCTGGCGGTCCTCTTCGGTGGGATTTTTCATTCGGGCCAGCTGGATATCGGCCAGGGTATTGGCCGCCTGGGCACCGCCCATAACCGCGATCCTGGCCGTGGGCCAGGCGAACATGAAGCGGGGATCGTAAGCCCGCCCGCACAGGGCATAGTTCCCCGCACCGTAGCTGCCGCTTATAACCACCGTGATCTTGGGCACCACACTGTTGGCCACGGCGTTCACCAGCTTGGCCCCGTCCTTGGCGATACCGCCCCACTCGGCGTCCCGGCCCACTATGAACCCGTTCACGTCCTGGATAAACAGCAGGGGAATCCGGTCCTGGTTACAGTTCATGATGAACCGGGCCGCTTTGTCCGCCGAGTCGGAGTAGATCACGCCCCCCATCTGCATCTCCCCTTCCTCTGTTTGCTGCACCACTTTCTGGTTGGCCACGATGCCTATTGCGTAACCACCGATGCGCCCGGTGCCGCAGACCAGGGTCTTGCCGTAGGTAGCCTTGTATTCTTCGAAGTTGCTGCCGTCCAGGATGCGGGCCAGGATTTCCCGTACATCGTACTGGGTGGTTTCAGGTGGATAGAGCAGTCCGGGAATGTCACCGGCGGGCAGGCGGGGCTCTGTCGGCTCCCGGCGCTGGAAGGCCCGCTCCCGGGGCAGGTTGATGGTCGCCAGGATGCTGCGGATGCGCCTGATGGCCGCCTCGTCGTCGGGTTCGTGGTAGTCGGCCGTGCCGGAGATGGCGTTGTGGGTCGTGGCGCCACCCAGCGTCTCGGCGTCGATCTCCTGGCCAATGGCCGCCTTCACCAGGGCCGGGCCCGCCAGGAACATGAACGATCCCTCCACCATGATGTATTTGTCGCACATGACCGGCAGGTAGGCTCCCCCGGCCACGCACGGCCCCATCACCGCCGCAATCTGTGGTACGCCCAGAGCCGACAGGCGGGCGTTGTTGTAGAAGATGCGCCCGAAGTGGGCCTCGTCAGGGAACACCTGGTCCTGCAGCGGCAGAAAGACACCCGCCGAGTCCACCAGGTATATAATAGGCAGGTGGTTCTCCAGGGCGAACTGCTGGGCGCGCAGGTTCTTCTTAAGGGTGACCTCGAAGTAGGCGCCGGCTTTCACCGTGGCGTCATTGGCCGCAACCACGCAGTCGTGCCCCTCCACCGTGATAATGCCGGTAATGATCCCCGCTGCCGGGGGCGAGCCATACTCCTCGTACATCCCGTAGGCGGCATACAGCCCCAGCTCCATGAACGGTGTGCCGGGGTCCTTCAGGCGCTCGATGCGCTCCCGGGCGGTCAAGCGGCCCTTGCCGTGCTGGCGCTCGATGGCCTTCTCGCCGCCACCCTGGCGTATGCGGGCGATTTCGTCGCGGTACTCGCTACGAACCTTCTCGAAAGCCTCTTGGCGTTGACGAACCTTGTCCTGGGGCCAGGTCTTGGCGGCGGTGCCGATGGTGGTCATGAGTTAAAATCCAGAATCGTGCTGAGCTTAACACCGCCATCATCGTGGCTAAGTCTTCTGGTAAGCACCTAAGAACTCTTCTCTTGAAATTCCAGCCTGACCGCAAATGGTCCTTAGTGTCGACGCCTTTATCTTTGGATGGTTCGGCATGGTTAGAGGCGTTCTGCTTCCATCAGGATTTTCGCGGACCAGGGATATATGCTTTCGTTCTCTAACCATTTTGAAACCCAATGCCTCCAATGTCTTAAGAACCTTGCGCTTAGGGGCATCGACGGGAAGCTTATTCACTCTACTTCGATCCCCGCTTCAGCCACAAAGGCCTCGACGATGGGCGATTCAATTTCCATCACTTCCTTTCCAAAAGTTTCAATATGAAACCGAATGGCCGACCTGACGTCCGCAAGGACCTGTTCATAGGTATCACCCTGGCCAACCACGACTCCCTTGAGCCCAAGCGGGTAAGCGACATAACCATCAGGGTGCTTTTCAACGATGATTTTAAACTGTGTCATTGCTAATCGCTCCTTCTTAAACCATGACAGGTTTATCGCCGCTAGCGCAACTTGTCCTGGGACCAGGTCTTAGAGGCGGTGCCGATGGTGGTCATGATATTGTTGTATGATTAACCATCACGATTTGCATTTTTATTCGGGCAAGCCAGAAAAACACAGCTATATTGGCAAACTTATTCAAATATTCTTATGATAGTATTATAACTTGACTTTTCAGATAAATAACCGATAATATTCAGTGGAGGCTCGGCTTAGGGGCGGCTTTCGAGTGGCCCCGACAGCATTGCCTCCTTTTTTTTACCTAGTCCTCGAAGTATACGGGTCGTGTACGTAAACGATCCCGAACTGTTCAAAAACTTGTCCATCCTTGTATGCATCGCCGTGATATTGGAGTTTCTTTAACCAATGACCAAATTCATTTTCAATTTCGGTACGGGCTAAAGCATCCATCCCAAATTGAGGTAGCCGTAGCCCCCAATTAATGCAGTAGATGCATAAATCTGCCGCCTGCACTGGATATGCCATATCGGAGGCGACGAAAAGGGGTGTGGGTACAATCCATGATGTACGATGCCGTCCGGTAGTTGTTGCACGAAAGTAGCCCTCTATGCGCTGGATAAATCTTCTATCTTCAGATTTATCTGTTTCATCTAGAACAAGAAGGCCATGCTCCTTCTTGGCCTCGAGAAAATAAAAGAAGCGCTCAAATAGAAAAACAAAATCCTTTCTGAGGAACTCCTCAGATCTATAGGATGGCGGCTTCGGAACTCCTTTCGGTATAGCCGCTCCAAATATGACTGCGTCGTGCGAGTTGAGGATCTCAAAGATTCCCCGGGCCATCTCGAGGGAAGCCTGTCCGTATGCCGTGAACTCAATTCTCGTCCGTTTCTTCTTTTCCAGTCCCTTCGTAAGGAATCTGCGACAATAACTTCGACGGGTTTCATCAGGCAACCGATCCAATTGACCGGCCCACTTAAACCGGTCTCGGTCGAGAAGTTTAGAACCCTTGATCTCCGTGCGATATTCTGACAACTGCACTCCGTATGCTTCCCGTTCAAGTCGTTGAATGTTATTTATAAAAGACCAGATTTTTCCTGCATGGAGTGCAATTCCTCCCCGTACCTCATAGGGCATCTGTCGATGGTCGTGCCCGCTCTCATCCATAAATAAGAGCCAACTCATCCCCCAGTATCCCAATTCACATCGACCCTTCTCATCACCGCTGCCATGACTATCGTCTCTAGTCCTCCAGCACCTGCCCCGCGTACTTGCGAACACAGGCCAGGAAGGCCTCCGGCACCTCCACCGGCTGGAGGTCGCTGTTGACGAAAGAGTGAATTGTATATCCCTCGGCGATGGGCCGCTCGACACCATCCTTGTATACCTTGTATGAGAGCTGGATTTTCACTTTCGGCTCGTCTTCCAGGTGGGTCTCGATAGTGAGCAGGTCCTCGTAGGTGGCCGGGCGAAAGTGGCGGCAGTGGCTTTCGACCACCGGCAGGAAGATGCCCTCCCGCTCCAGCTGCTCGTAGGGGAAATTGATACGCCGCAGGAAGGCGCTGCGGGCGGCTTCGAAGAACTCGTAGTACCGGCTGTAGTAGACCACGTTCATGCGGTCGGTCTGGGCATAGATGACCCGCAGGCGGTGGCGGTGGGTGAGGTTCATTCCTGCCACTGGCCGAGGCGCTCGTAGCGGCTCACGCGGGCGGCGACCAGCTCATCCGGCGGGAGCGCCTTCAGTTCGGCCAGGGTTTCCATGAGAGCTGATTTCACGGTAGCCGCTATGGCGTCCACATCCCGGTGAGCACCGCCCAGGGGCTCAGGTAGGGTGCGATCACAGACGCCCATATCCATCAGGTCCTGGGGGGTTACGCGCATGGCGTCGGCGGCCTCTTCGGCCTTGCTGGCATCCCGGTAGAGGATCGAAGCACACCCCTCGGGGCTGATGACCGAGAACCAGGTATTCTCCAGCATAAGGAGTCGGTCGCCCACTCCCATGCCCAGCGCACCACCGGAGGCCCCCTCGCCGATGACAATGACGATGATCGGCACCGGCAGGGTGGACATGACCATCAGGTTTCGGGCGATGGCCTCAGCCTGGCCCCGCTCTTCGGCCCCGATCCCGGGATAGGCGCCGATCGTGTCAATAAAGGAGATCACCGGGCGGTTGAACCTGGCGCCCAGGTTCATCAGGCGCAGGGCCTTGCGGTAGCCTTCCGGCCGGGGCATGCCGAAGTTGCGGAACAGGTTGTCCCGGGTGCCCCGGCCTTTCTGCTGGCCGATAATGATCACCTGCTCGCCGTCGATCTCGGCCAGGCCGCCCACCACGGCCTTGTCGTCAGCGAAGTGGCGGTCGCCGTGCATCTCGAACCAGAAGCTGGTGATGCGTTCGATGTAGTCCAGGGTGTAGGGCCGCTCCGAATGGCGGGCCATCTGGACCCGCTGCCAGCGGGTGAGGTTCTGGTAGAAATCGGCCGCCGCTTTCTCCAGCTTGGCCTCCAGCCCCTCGATCTCCTTGCTCATGTCAATACCCCGCTCCAGGGCGGTTTGCTTGGTCGCCTCGATCTTCTCCTCCAGCTCCTGGAGGGGCTTTTCAAAACTGAGTACGTATTTGTTTGCCATCGAACCGTAAGGTTATCACCGTGAAAGGGTAGAATGCCAGAAGGTTTTATATCAGCTTTATAGTGAGTCCTGACCAGACACTCTTTCTCATCATCGCGAATAGCGGGAAAGCAGCGCCCTACTTCAGCAGGAACTCCGCCCAGAACAGCACCGCTGCCTGGCGGTAGAAATCATTATTGGACTTCTTGCGGAAGCCGTGGCCTTCATCTTTGGCCAGCATGTACCACACCTGCCCCTTGTTTTGGCGGATCACTTCCACGATCTGCTGAGATTCGCTGGCTGGCACCCGGGGGTCGTTGAGCCCCTGCGCGATGAACATGGGTTTGGTGATCTTATGGGCGTTGGTAGTAGGCGAGATGCTGATCAGGAACTTGTGCATATCGGGGTCGCGTTCGTCACCGTACTCGGCCCGACGTTGATCCCGGCGGTATTCCTGCGTATTCTCAAGAAAAGTGACGAAATTACTGATCCCTACAATTTCAATACCCGTCTTCAGTCGATCATTATAATGAGTCAAGCAAGCCAAGACCATATAGCCACCATAGGAGCCGCCATAAACGGCTACACGCTCGTTGTCCAGTTCCGGCTGGGCCTCGATCCAGTCCAGCAGGGCCCCGATGTCCCGCACCGACTCCTCACGCTTGAAGCCGTTATCCAGCCTTACATAGGTCTTGCCATAGCCCGCCGAGCCCCGCACGTTGGGCGCCAACACCGCAATTCCCATTTCATTGATCCAGTACTGGTAAGTAGAGGAAAAATTGGGACGGAACTGGCTCTCCGGCCCGCCGTGGATATAGATAACCACCGGGAAAGGTGGCTCTACGTGCGCAGGCTTATAGTAAAAGGCGGGGATCATGCGGGGCCGGTCGTCAACCTTGTCAAATGTGGGATATTGGATGAGATCGGGTATTGCGAAGACATCGGTAGACAGACCACCTACCTCGCTTATAGTCCAGCGGGTCAATCGGCGCTTCTTGATATGCAACGAGTAAGTGTCGCTGGGGGTCTGGGGAGTGTTAAGCGTCAGGGCCAGCTCCTTGTCATCCGGGCTGAACTCCAACCCACTGATGAGACCTACCGGCAGCTCAGGCACTGGCTGGAGTTTCCAGCCCTTGATCTTCCGCAGGTGGAGTTTACTGATGCCGTCCTCATTGGTGACAAAACCTAAAAGGTCCCCCTTATGAGAAATATCAACGCCGCCCACATCCCACGCTATATCCCCGGTCAATATTGTCGATTCGCCTTTGCTCACATCGTAGTAGCGTAGCCAGCGAAACTCGCTGTCCTCATCCGACGTGTAGTAGATGCCCTGACCGTCCTGCGACCATAGGGCTACGTCATATGATATTTTCTCATCGGAAGGATTCACCTGGGTCAATTCTCCGGTGGCCAGATCGAGGATATAAAGGAAGGATTCGTTAATGGATATGTATTTCTGCACCAGTAACCTCCTGTCGTCGGGAGCCCAGTCCAGGGGAAACCAATATGCCCCTCCACCTCCAATGAGCTTTACCTCAGCCTCTTCGGGTTTCGCCACGGTTGCAACGTAGATATCCCAGTCGCGCCCGTTGCGGGCGGTGCTGTAATAGGCAAAGCAGTCGCCCTTGTTTGACCACAAGGGTCCGCCGTTGCGGGAGGAACCGTCGGTAATCATGATATACTCGCCGGTATTCAGATTAAAATGGAATATCTGGTAGAATTCGCTCCCGCCCACGTCTTTGGTAAACAAGAACCCGGGTGCCTGTCCGGCTGGACGGATAGCCGCGCCCCCAACTGGTTCGTTGAAGAAGGTGAGCTGCCGCCGGGCACCACCAGGCTCCGCCACGTAATGAATCTGACTGGTCTCACCAAAACGGGTCACCACATAGAGGCCCTTGCCCTCTGGGTGCCAGCCGGTGAAGCCTGCTGAGCGGACGTTCTGGTACTGGAGCATCCGCTCCACCACCTGCTGCGGTATCTCGGGGATGTCTTCCAGGACCAGGTTGCCCACTTCCCGGCGCTCTACCTGTGAAAAGGCTGGGACCGCAAGGAGGATCACCAGCCAGATATTGAAGATTCGAGTAACATTTTTTTGCATGAGAGAGACTCCTTATAATTGCAGGCTGTGACAGGTGCTAACAGAACCCAGTCGAAATTTAGGAAGATAATCGCTGAAGTGTTTGTAGCACTCCATCGCGCCAGTAATGGATCTCGTTTTCAAATCCTTAACAGCGCCTTCAGCAGAATTTCCAGGTCGAAGGTGAGCGACTGGTGCTGGAGGTAGTAGTGATCGCAGCTCCTGGCCACTTCCGGTTCGTCCCCCACCCGGCGCAGCTGGGCCAGTCCCGTCATGCCGGGCTTGAAGAGCAGGCGGGGGTCCGGCTTATCGGCGGACACCATCTCGCCCCCCACGAAGCTCAGGTCGCCCTTGAAGATGTACCACAGCAGGGGCAGCCGCCGGATTCCCTCACCAGCCTTCCGCAGCCGCCGGACCCTTACCTGACCGCCATCCACCGTCCATGTAATATGGCGCTCCAGGCCGCATACAAGCAGCAGGAAAGGCCACACCGGCAACAGTAACAGCAACGATAAGGCTGAAGCCAGGATATCGAACAGGCGCTTGGACAGGAGATGAAAGCGCTGGTAGAGGGTAGCCTCCACGCTGACGAACGGCAGATCGCCGATATACTCGACATTGGCTTTGCCCAGCATCACCTCGTCCTCGTGGGGTACGATACGGAACAGGAACGGCAGGTCCCGGGTCTGCTCCAGGATGGCCATAAGTCGCTGGTTGGTAAAGCTCTCCCCGGTCACGATTACTTCCCGGATACGGTGCCGGTCGGCCAGGTCCCGCAGCTCGCCGGTCTGTCCCAGGTAGGGCAGCAGGAGATCGTTTTCTCCTGGAGGTGTGGTGGATCCGTCATCCACGAAGCCCAGGAGGTCGATTCCCGTATCCGGTCGCCGCAGGAGCAGACTGGCGATACGCTGGCCCTCCGCGCCGGCTCCCAGGATGACGGCCCTCCTGGAGAATATGGAAGGCCGATGGGCGCGGTAACTGTCCCCCATCCTGTGGGTAATCCGACGTAGATGCACCACCAGCCGCCAACCAGGCAGCAACGTCGCTACCAGCGCCGACGCCGATACCAGTACTATCCGGGAGTAGGCCACCTCCCGGTACAGGTAGGTCAGGGTGGCGATGACCAGAAACCCCACCAGGGAAGCGATGAGCGCCCGGCTGTAGCTGAGCACGTACCGCCCGTAAATCTGGAATAGCCCCCCGATGCCCAGCCACAACACTGCGTACACCGCCACTACCGGGGCGTAGAGGACCAGCATCTCCCGGGTGCGGAAGTGGGCATCGGGCAGGAACCGGACACAGATCATAGTGAAAAAAGCGGCCCCGATGACCAGGGTGTCGAAAATAAGTGAGGAGAAAGTGGCCAGGGAGCTGCGGAAGTAGGCCAGCCAGATGCGCAGGCGAATAGTAATACGCAGCAACAGGGGACCAATCAGTCCCCCCGAGAAGGCGTTGTGTTTGCGGGCGAAAGCCGCCAGGGCCTCGTGGAAGATACGGAGGTTGTAAAGCGGATCGGTCCTGACGCTTTCGCCCTTGTAGTGCACAATCTTCGTCGCCGGGTGGTATACTACTTTGTATCCTGACTGCCAGATGCGATAGCAGTAGTCGGTGTCCTCCCAGAACATGAAAAAGGCCTCGTCCAGGAGCCCTACTTCATCAATCACCCGGCGGGGCAGGCACATACATGACCCGCTAACCGCATCCACCTCATGTGTCTCGGAAGGATCCAGGTAGGCAAAGTTATACCGCCCGAACAAACGGCTTCCGGGAAAGAGGCGGCCCAGCCCTGCCAGGTGTGTGAACGCCACCCATGGTCCGGGAAAACTCCGCCGGGAAGCCAACTGGAAGCTGCCGTCACTGTTCAGGATTTTCGGCCCGACACACCCCACGTCGGGATGGTCTCGCAAGTAGTCCACCAGGACCTGAAGGGTCTGTTCCTCCAGGATGGTATCGGGATTAAGGAGCAGGACCATCTCTCCGCCGGAGGCGGCAATCCCCTGATTCGCGGCGGCGGCAAAACCCCGGTTCTCGCTGTTTTCGATCACCCGTACCTGGGGGAACCGTCGCCGGACCATCTCGACCGTGCCGTCATAGGAATTATTGTCCACCAGGACGGTCTCCACACTGCCGTCGAAACAGGCCCGGTTCAGCGAAGTCAGGCACTGCTTGACGAACTCACGGACGTTGTAGCTGACCACGACGACGGAGAGGGTCATGACTCGGTCTAGCCTTTGTCCTCCCTGGACCCAAACAATTTCCGGCGTATGGCTTTCACGATCCTGGACAATCTCAGGCGGGGGACCATCCAGACGGCCTCATAAATAATCCCCTTGGACATCTTGGATGCTCCTTCGGTGCGGTCTACAAAGACAATGGGGGATTCCATGATGCGATAGCCCCGGTAATAGGCCCGGTAAGTAGTCTCAATCTGAAAAGCGTACCCTTCGGATTTGATGGTCGGGATATCCAGGTTTGCCAGCACTTCCCGGCGCCAGCATTTATAGCCCCCCGTGAGGTCCCAAACCGGGACTCCGGTAATTACTTTGGCGTAGATGTTGGCTGACCAGCTCAGGATCAGGCGGCTCAGAGGCCAGTTGACCACGTTCACTCCCTTAATATACCGGCTGCCGACAACCAGGTCCCAATCCCGGAGCAGCTTGAGTAATTCCGGTATCTGCCCGGGGTCGTGTGATAGATCGGCGTCCATCTGGATGATGGCCTCATAATTCCTGTCTAGGGCCCAGTTGAAGCCGGTACAATAGGCGGTACCCAGCCCCAGCTTGTCAGGCCGCTGGATGAGATTTATCCAGCCGTTCTTCGCCGCCAGCTCTTTAACATAAGCGCCCGTACCGTCAGGGGAATTATCATCCACCACCAATACATGGGCTTCGGGAACTACATCGTGGATTCGAGCCAGAAGGGTTTCGATGTTCTCCCGCTCATTATAGGTCGGGGTGATAACCAGGCTCTTTATATGTTCCGGGGATCTGGGCATAGGTCAGCCGATGGGAAAGGCCTGGGACAGGGCCTCAGAGATATTCGCGTTTGTTACGTTCAACTCCATTTTTATCTTGCTGCAGATCAGGCCGCCCCTCAGCGGTCGCGGTGCCAGCTGATCCAGCTCTTTCGTAGTGATGGCGGCAATGCCTTCAACAGGCAGGTTGAAATGTCGGGCTATTTTCAAGGCGAAATCATAGCGGCTGGCGAATTCCAAACCTCCGTAATGGTATAGCCCCGCGGCTCCCTGTTCAAGAGCTTTCCCGATGGCCCCTGCCAGGTGAGTGGTAAGGGTTGGAGTGTTGATCTGGGAAAGCTCTTGAACAGGGA
>Ga0209976_10002573_pt1 | contig 10299 bp, 7 predicted proteins | sample SumtaG_FD_182806 | JGI IMG/M metagenome (GOLD analysis project Ga0209976, IMG submission 182806) | Deep subsurface microbial communities from Indian Ocean to uncover new lineages of life (NeLLi) - Sumatra_00157 metaG (SPAdes) (version 2) | ecosystem: Environmental > Aquatic > Marine > Oceanic >... | reverse complement strand
GATTCTGGTGGTACTGCCTCTGGCACCGGTTCCGATGCCGCTTCAGGAAAATCATATGAAGACGTCAGATCATCCACAGGATCTAATGGATCACCTGTATCATCATAATCATAAGCTGGATACTCCTCAGCATAATCTCCACCTCGCCTTTTCCATAACATATACAAAGTCCATGGAATCGCAAGTAACAAAAAGACAACCAGACAAATTCCAAGAATTATCAAAACACTATTTACGTTTGCTCCCTCTCCATCCTCTTCTGAAGAACTCTCTTCCTCTGCTGCAACAACTTCAAAGAACCATTGTTTGCTTGTTTTCTTACCCGCAGTATCCTGAAATTCCATATAAATTTTATGCCTGCCAACGCTCACCTCAAAATTAAATTGGCATGTTAGTTTGTTTTCAACTATCTCACATAACTCCGTAATGTCCTCATCATCCAGTTGCACTATTAAAGTATCTGGATCAATCTCTGATCCAGTCGAAGGCACAAGAGTCGCGCTTATTTCTTTGACCTCATTAAGTTGCTCGTCTTCGCCTGGACTTACCTCAACAATACTAGAAGAGTCTTCAATTATCTCTTCCTTGCTTGCAATTATTGAAAATTTCTCGGAGATTCCCTCGAAAGTAGCCCCACTAGCTTCCTTCACTATGATCTTTACAAAATAATCGTCAGATTCAATTGAAGCAACATCCCAAATATAGGAAATCCTATCAACTCCAACATCAGATATCTTTATCCAGTCCTCCCCTGTGCTTGAATAAACAAGAGAAATTACGCTCACATCATCAATATTATTTATCTGCCACTTGATTTCATTTGTTTTATCATCGCGAAAAACAGAATCTTTGGTAGGCGTTAGTATTTCTACATTGCTCAATTCTGGAGAAGGCTGTTCCACAACCCGAATCGTGAATTCTTGAGTTACAACTCCCCCTTGGCCATCGCTTACGGAAACAACCACCACAAATGAACCAAGCTGATCTAGAGTGCCTATTGTAGAAATCGCTCCTGTTGCATTATTGATCTGTAGAAAACTAGGCGCACTGCTCAGACTATATGTCAAAGTGTCCCCATCTGGATCAGTGGCATTCACATCATATCCAAAAGTTTGTCCTTGCAAAAGAAGCGTATTTGGTACTTGTGTAGTTATAACCGGATTCTGATTGACCTTCTCAGTAAGAACAAGAGGCCTTAGATCGCACACAGAATATTTATTGTTCGAAGGATCAAGCGCGTCATTGATCAAAGTCACACAAACCTTCAGGCAGTAATTTCCATTTGGAATACTTGCCTGATCCAAAATAGGTCCATCGCTGTTCCATGTCTTGGCATAAAAATTATCAGCTCCCTTGATGGTATGATCATTTGTCGCAATAGTTCCAAATTTCGTCAAACAATCCGGCTTATATAACCCAACTTCATATTCTGGGAATTCATTGTCATCGTCAAAAAGATAGAACCTGAAAGTACTCACACCAATAATTTTACTGCTGGCTCTTGGCTCATTGACAAAAAAGCTATCACTCACATCAGAAAGAGGTGCAGCTTGCACTTCCACCGGCATCAAAGCAAAGAGCGACACCAACGCAAAGACCGCGAGTAGCAGAAAAAAATTTTCCGTTAGTATTTTACTTTTCATGGTTTTTCTTTTCCTATTATACATTTTGATAGTAAAAAGGCCCTATGTCAAGGAGAGCTTCAAAGTCTTCCTTGCCCCCCCACAGTACCTGTAACCTCTGTTTGCGCGCCATCTGCGTCCAATTCGTTACTTAACCACTGCGCAAATGTCTCTTTCACCTGCGCACCATCAACCATATTCCAGGTCTTGGCAGTACTGATCTCATTCAAATACACAGATAGATTCTCATCATTTTCCAATTCTACTTTCATACCAACTCTTGGATAAATCTGTCCATATGCTCTTGACTGACTATTGTGCTCAAACTCAAGCCGAAGCTGATCAGGCTGAGTCGCGAAATTCAAAAAATCCCATGCCACTTTATAATTTTGCGAATCAATCGACACTCCCTGTGCCCAATAAGTAACCCATCCGACTTTTTCTGATTCAAGACTTGATAATTGCGGAACAGCAGCAATCCCATAATCAATCCCCAGATCATATGTCTCATTATAGGCAATAATATCTAAAAGACGCCATGAAGGAGCCATCAGCATAGCTAATTCCCCATCCAAAAATAAAGCAACGTCTGTCTTGAGTGACTCGTCCCATATCCCCTCTGATTCAAAGCTTTTAAAATAATCCACTGCCTCGACCGTAGCAGCATCATCCGCAAATATTGCAGCATCTTCCGTAGTATTGAGCATTTGCACATCTGACTGCATCAAAAGCAAATTGAATACATCAAACCACGCCTCACTCGCGTCACTTGCCCCAAGAGACATACCAGATGTAGTATATTTGCCATCTGTTTCTTTGGTAAGATTTTTCGCCTGCTCAAATAACTCTGCCCAATCGTTAGAAGGAGTTGTGTAGCCTTTTGCGCTAAAAAGGTCCTTATTGTATATCAATGCAATCGAATCTACTCCAAGAGAGATCGCCCTTGGAACTCCATCCATTATGAGATTGGAATTAATCACAGAATAAAAACTACTTTCATATGTCGCTGCGTCGATTACCTCGCCTGGAGCAGCAATCAAATAGCTCTCATATCTACCAACCCATGTATTATGAATAGTAAAAATATCTGGAGTAGTGGCAGGCTGGCCGTCTGTTAGAACCTTGTCTAAATTTACCTGATAGTCCTCGATAGATTTCTCTGAATACTCGATTGTCACATTTGGATGAATTGCTTGATAGGCATCAATCAAAGGCTGCACATTTTCCTGAGATTCAAATAAATTCCACCAAATAAGAGTGATCTGCTGATCGCTTGGGACTACACTTGTAGTTCCAACAGGGGTTTCCTCATCATCATTATGCATACACCCAACAAGAAGAAAAGGCATGCTCACAAGTAGCAATATGCTTATTATTGTCGTAATTTTTTTCTTCATGCTCATTTATTAATGAATTTAGATACTAGATTTCATTTCCATCCACATATAAATCCGTGATTTTGCGGGAACCTACCTGAATCGCATTTGAGACCCAGATTTGCCCTCGATTGAATTCTATTTCTTGCTCCTCCCCATCAAAATATTTTGTTCTATCCTCTTTTGCAGCCTTTTTCCACGTTCCTTGAATCATCTTTCCATCGCGGAAAATAAATGCTTCGCCTTCTCCTGTCATATCAATTATTATTCGTGAGTGTCCATCCATAGCGTCACGATAATTATGGTATTCAACTACTACGTTTTTTGGAGCAACTTGCTCGCCTGTGAGCGCATCCATATCTTTCTCCCCTCCAATATAACGCAAATAAGTATTTGTTGCAGGATCAAATTCAAATTTTGCAGAATAAGTGTTGGTCGACAAACTTGTGAATTTTATCTCAATTTCGGAAATTTCGCCCCTTGTCTCCTCAGGCTCATCAAATTTGAATTTCAATGGCTCAATACTAGATGATGCCCGCCAGCCCAATCTATCAATTTCCGGATTTATCAAATCAAACCCTGTCATTAAAGAATGAACATACCCTGCTGTTCTAATTCTATCCGGATCCCTGTAGCGAGAAGCTGCAGTCTGCATACTCTCTATATTCCATTCCCAAAGATGCCTCAACGTATTTATCGATGGAACAGGAGTCTCATGCGAAGGATAACTAGCCTGTCCCTCATGAACAAATACCGGGTCATCAAATCCCAAAAAATTCTCCAACATATAACTTCTCGCACTCCTGATTGGCCCTATTTTCTCAATTGTTTGATCTTGATAATAATATGCATTGTATCTAGTGATTCCTCCCTCGGCTAAAACTTCAAAAACATAGTCAGCCTTACTCAAACCAAATTGCGGCCTTGCATCAGAGTGATTATTCAAAGACACAACCACCAATTTTCTAGACTGCATTTCATCTAGTTCATCGCGCGTTACCAATACACCATTGACTGGATTCTCCTGGTCTCTAAGCTGTGGCACTTCAGGTACATCGCTTGCGTATGTTTGAGCTGAGGCATCCTGGACAAATTCAAGCAAAAAAAATGACGCATCTATTTTCTCAAATTTTTCTTTATCTGCAAGTCCCATTACAAAAAGAGACAGAACAAAAGTAACAACAAGTAAAATAACAGAGTAGAGGACCCTCTTCTGATCTTTTGAAAGATTCAGACTGGGCAATCTTCGCTCTCCTTCCCCGTCTTCATTGACAATCACATTCTCAACTGGATCCGGATTATGTTTTTTCCTTTGCCTTAAATTAAGCCTTTTTCTCATATAAACATCTTAAACAGTTTACAAAGCTTTGACAAATAATTACAATGACTTAGTCAGATTATAAAAATATATAAAATGTCTAAGCTTTCTAGAACAACAAAAAAATTTAGAAGATACGTTATCTATTTTCTTGTTTTCGCAATTGTAGTCATAATTATTCAGAGTATTTACAGATATATAACTTCTGACCAAGATATAGGTGGACCAAATTCTTCACAATACGCCTATGTAAATGAACTTTTTGGAGAAATCTCTTATCCTAGTATTTCAAGCATGTCTGTTTCTGATGAATCAACACCTTCTTTTTCTATCTCTGGCCAATTTTCAGAGTCAGCTGGAAGCGTAAACGTCTATAAAGTAAATAAACCAAGAGAAACCCTAGGCAACAGCAAAAAGGCCCAAGAGATCGCGGACAACCTCAATCTTGGGACTAGCTACGAACTTAATGGAATTATCCTCACCTGGCGCAGTCCAAATAAAGAACTTCTCGAATACAATAAGCTCACAAACGATGTCAGATTTGTTAACGAAGGAATAAATATTGCAACTTTAAGAAAAAACAAACCAAATTTTCTAGATATTGAGAAAATAAACAACGAAGTTAGTAGCATTGTAAGAGACCTAAGCCAAATCAATTTCGGTTCGCAGCAAGATGCAAGGATGAGTTACCTGTTATCTGCAGGAGGTGGGTATCAGACAACAGAAATTCCAGAGAACGCAGATTTTATTCGAACAGACTTTTATATTTACAAAGAAATTGTCTCAACAAGAGCGTTGACAAGAGCGCAAGAACAAGACCCAACAACCATTAGAACCGAATCCATAAGCGCTAGATTATACTTGGACAATCCAACTCAAGGCACTACAAATATTATTACTTCAAATCAGGAGCTATCCCAATTTAGAAATGACGAATCCAACGATCAGATCAGAGAATTCAACGAACTTGGAATAGACATTTCAGAAGAAGTAGCAACGTATAGTCTGCGCACATTCGAACAAGCATGGGAAGACGTCCAAGATGGCAAAGCATTTCTTAAGTATCTTGTAAAACAAGGCGAAGACCCTCTAGATCCATATGAGCCAACAAATGTAAAGAGATTCATCGTAGATCCGGAAAAAAGCAAACTTGGGTTTTTTACGACCCAAGAATGGACTGTATACATATTTCCGATTTACGTATTTGAAGGAATTGCTGAACTTCAAGACGGCACCACCGCAGAGTTCATCTTCTATGCAAAAGCTATTGAAACTGTAGAATAGGAACTGGCAGTGTCCCAGAAGAGGCCCCCTTGGAAAATCCGAAATCATGTCTAGACCTTGGCGATAAATTCATCCTATGGTAACGTCCCCGATCGGGTATGTTGTCTTAGTGTACTTCTATAGGCAACCCCCACGTATCTCAATTGATTTATATGGTGTTTTTCGAGATTCGTTGGAGGTACCAGCACTAATTTAGAAGCAATTTTCTGTTGAGAGATTATTTAGCTATTTTATCTCAAGAATCTCGTATTCCATAGGTCCGGCTGGAGTATCCACCTCAACCATTTCTCCTGTCCTTTTGTTCAAGAGTCCACTTCCAAGAGGAGAGGAAACTGAGATGTCTCCATTTGAAGAATCTACTGCAAAATCACGGACCAAAGACACTTCAAAATCGGTCGTACCTTTTCGAAGCACCACACTTGTGCCAACATCGATACGATTGAGTGTCTTGGATTTTGCGGGACTTAAGTTTATTTCCGTCAATTCTCGCAATTTGTTCATCAACTTATCCCTTTGTTGGGTCAAGTCAGATAGCCTAACTAGTGATTCTTCATCTTTTTCTTTTTGTAATCTAGCCAGTTCATCAATAATTTTTTGAATTCGGATCTTTACTTTCGTAATCAAAGCAGAGCGTTTAATTCTATCCATATCATAAAATTTCGTTTGGACAGATTGTCGTGCTGTTATTTTCATAACGTTATAAATAAAAAATAAAGACAATATATTTAAACATATGTTAATAAAACTAAAGTAACAATTATGTATGGAATATATCGACGTATCGGCTTTTTGACAATTTTCTGGTAAAATCCAAAATACCCTAAATTTGCCACACAAAAAAGATGAAAGTTGCAGTCATAGAAGATTCAAAAAAAATTGGATACATCATTTATAAAACGCTTGAGCGAGAAAATATTGATGTGAAAATTTTTGAGAAACTAAAAGAGGCCAAATCCATAAAAACTAATAGGTTTGCTGCTTATATTGTGGATTACAACCTCAAAGACGGGACGGGCGTAGAGTTTATTAGGTTTGTTAGAGCCAGAAAGGATATGACTCCAATTTTGATGTTGACAGTTAGAGATGCTTTGGAAGACAAACTGGAGAGCTTTGACGCTGGCGCTGATGACTACCTTACAAAACCATTTGAGCTTGCAGAACTTGTTGCAAGAATCAAGGCACTGATGAAAAGAAGCAGCAAAAGTGCTACAAACAAAATCATACGAATTGGTGAACTAGAATTTGATCTTGAAAAAATGCAAGTCCAATACAAAAATAAAAAAATCCCTTTTTCTAAGAAAGAGTACCAATTAATCGCCTATCTTATACACAACAGAGGACAGGTACTTAATAAAGATAAAATAATAGACAGCGTATGGATGGATGCTGATGAGAAGGCCTTGAATATTGTCAATGTTTACATAAATCGAATAAGGCAAAAACTCAAGGCTGTCGGTGCACCGGACTTTATCACAACCATTCGCGGCTTTGGATATACTATCAAATAATCCAGATAGTCCCCCATTACATAAATTGGTATAATAACTCCTATTAATTAGCTGATAAAATCATGCTCAGTTCAAATGATATTCGAAAACGTTTTTTGGATTTCTGGCAGACAAGAGATCATAAAATAATCCCAAATGTATCTCTAGTCCCGCAAAATGACCCAACACTTCTGTTTGTTAATTCTGGTATGTTTCCCTTGGTGCCATATTTATCCGGTGAAAAACATCCAATGGGCTCGAGACTTGCAAATATCCAAAGGTGCATCAGGACCGAAGATATTGATGAGGTTGCAGACAACAGACACCACACCATGTTTGAGATGCTTGGGAATTGGTCGCTTGGAGATTATTTCAAAAAGGAACAAATTCCAAATAGTTTGAAGCTTTTTGTTGAGGCTTTCGGACTCGACCCAAAACGCCTTTATGTAACTGTATTTTCCGGAAATGACAAAGTTCCGCTTGATAAAGAAAGTATAGAGCTATGGAAGAAAGCATTTGCAGAGTATGGAATTACTGCAAAATTTTCAGATGATAAAAATGTATTTAAGAAACAAGGCGAGATAAAAGATCCAGATCTAAGAATCTTTGCATATGACAAAGACAATTGGTGGCAAAGAGGGGAAGCTCCTGGAGAACTTGGGGGGCCAAGTAGTGAAATCTTCTATGACCTTGGAAGTCCAATGTTTGAAATCGATGAGGACGAGCACATAAATTCAGAATCAGGCAGGTTTACCGAGATCGGAAACAGCGTCTTCTTGCAATACAAACTTGATGGGAATTTGGACTGGCAGGAACTACCTCAAAAGAACGTTGATTTTGGTGGAGGATTTGAAAGAATTGTGGCAATTGTTCAGGGCGTGCAGGATAACTATGAGACAGATTTATTCAAGCCAATTATCAAAAAACTCGAAGAAATCTCAGGAAAAAAGTTTATAAAAGAAGAAGTAAAGACACACTTTCGAATTATTGCTGATCATATTCGCGCATCAACGTTTCTCTTGGGTGACGAAATTGCACCATCAAACAAAGACCAGGGATACATCCTAAGGCGACTCATTCGAAGGGCAATCAGACACGGCAGATTCCTAGACATCGATCAAAATTTCATGCGCGAACTGGCCAAAGTGGTCATAAGTACGTATGCGCAGGCTTATCCACATTTACTCGAGAATCAAGATATAATTTTCAACGAAATTGACAAGGAAGAAATCAAATTCCGAAGAACGCTTGAGAGGGGTTTGAAAGAACTTGGGAAAATGGTGGGCAGAGGAGAGGAGATTGATGGGCAAAAAGCTTTCTGGATTTATGAGACCTTTGGATTTCCTTTGGAGATGATCTTAGAAGAAATGGGAGGACTAACAGATTCGCAGATTGAAAAATTAAAAAATGACTTTGAGACAGCTCAAAAAGACCATCAAGAAAAAAGTAGAGCAGGTGCAGGTCAAAAATTCACAGGCGGACTTGCTGATCATTCAGATGAGACAACCAGACTTCACACAGCGCACCATCTACTACTGGCGGCACTTCAGAAGGTGCTTGGGCAACATGTTCATCAAAGAGGTAGTAATATCACAAATGCAAGACTTCGAATCGATTTTGAGCATGCTGACAAGATGACACCTGAAGAAATTGCTGAAGTTGAAAAAATAGTGAATGAAAAAATTTCAGAAAGTTGGATTGTGGAAAAAAAGATCATGCCAAAAGCTGAAGCCGAAGAACTTGGAGCAGAAATGGAATTTGGAGCGAGCTATGGAGATCTAGTTACCGTTTACATGATCAAGCATCCAGATTCTGCTGAAATTTTCAGTACGGAATTTTGCGGAGGCCCTCATGTAGAAAATACGGCGGAACTAGCCAAATCTGGTCAGTTTAAGATAATAAAAGAGCAAAGTTCGTCTGCTGGAATTAGAAGAGTTAAAGCAGTTTTAGAAAAAAAATTAGAAAAATGAAGTTAAAAGAACTCGAACAAAAACTAAAATCACTAGGTATCGAATACAAGCTTGATGAACCATTGGCAGGATATACAACTTTCAAGATTGGTGGTCCTGCAGACATATTGGCCTTTGCAAAAACCAAAAAAGACCTCATCAACGCCATCGAGTCAGCAAAAAAGAATGATGTGCCATATACAATACTTGGAGGCGGAAGCAATATTTTGATTTCTGATAAAGGAATACGCGGGCTAGTGATTCGAAATCATGCTTCTGAAATGAAAATTCACAAAGAGGTGAAGGAAAAAAAGGCACTAGGAGGAAGAAAAGAGAAAATTAAGGCTCGCTTGGACGAACTCAAACCAAAAGAGTACTACACTTTCAAAGATCTAGATTATGAAGAAAGTGACGCACCCGTAGTCAAAGTGACAATCGAATCGGGCGCACCTCTTGCAAATACAATTATGAGGCTGATTCGAGAAGGAGTAACTGGACTTCAGTGGTTTGGAGGGATTCCAGGAACAATAGGCGGCGCTGTTTATAATAATATACATGGAGGAACTCATTTCTTGTCAGAATACATTGATAAAGTGAGGATACTGGATACAGAAACTATGGAAGAAAAAGTTTTGGAGGCATCAGAATGCGATTTTGCCTATGATTATTCCAGATTCCATGGATCAGGCGAAATAATCTTGAGTGTCGATCTAAACCTGCTTAAGGGCGACACCAAAAAGGCAAAATACGTCTATATCGAGTGGACCAGACGAAAAAAACTCCAGCCGCAAAAATCAGCAGGGTGTGTATGGCAAAATATTTCACAAAAGCAACAAAAAGAATTAAATCTGGAATCAAATAGTTGGGGATATATCATTGACCAAGTCTTGCAACTCAAGGGCACAAAAATTGGAGGCGCGCAAATTTCAAAAACCCACGCAGCATTTATTGAAAATGTTGACAATGCAAAAGCAGAAGATGTCATTGCTCTTATGGAACTTATCAAAAAACAAGCCCAGAAAAAAATTGGAATAACACCAAAGAGTGAAGTTTTCTTAGTAGGAGAAGAGTAGAAAAGTCAGCAACCATTCAACCACCGCTCTCAAAATCGTTGCCTCGAAGGTGTTTCATAAAATCAAACCGTGAAACTATTATTACAGCAGAAAACGGAACAGGGAGGCTAACTAGACAGGTCTAAAAACAAACTAAGCAAAAATTCCAAAATAGAACACACTTGGAATTTTGCGAACAATAAAAATTACA
>Ga0209976_10002572_pt1 | contig 10299 bp, 4 predicted proteins | sample SumtaG_FD_182806 | JGI IMG/M metagenome (GOLD analysis project Ga0209976, IMG submission 182806) | Deep subsurface microbial communities from Indian Ocean to uncover new lineages of life (NeLLi) - Sumatra_00157 metaG (SPAdes) (version 2) | ecosystem: Environmental > Aquatic > Marine > Oceanic >... | reverse complement strand
CCCAAACTTTTCAACGATAATTGCCGAGATTCTACAAAAACTGCAAGGAGCCTGAACGGTTACTCCGACAGGCTCCTAGTTACCAGATCGCGAATTTCTACTGGCTCCTGAGTACTGGCTCCTGCGTTTCCGCCCTCCGCCCTGTTTTTTCTCCCCCTCCCCCTCTCGCCCACTCTCCCCCTCAAAATGCTTTTCCCCGCCCTTCGCCCTTCGCCCTTCGCCCTACCTTTGCACTTTACACTGCTCTTAATACACTCTCCTCCACTCCCTGCTGGTGAGCATTATGGTGTTCTGTCCGCCGGGTACGCCCGGGGGGAGATAGTTTTTGAGGTTGGGGACCTGGTAAATATCCGGCACCTGGGCATAGTTCACCAGTCCGGCGATGACGGTACCGGCGAACTTGGACTGCTTGTTGAAGTTCACCTGCCCTTCCGCGAAAAAGAACCCCGCGTGGGTATCCGAGTTACTACCTTCAAAGGTGACATCGTTGGGAGTTACCACCCCGAGGCTGTTAACATCGTTTGTTCCCGGAGGGGGAGTGAAATCAGTTCCCTTCAGGTAGCCCGTGTCGGGATAGAACTCGCCGGTTGCCGTAAAATTCCCGCCCACGTACAAAGTGGCCCCATCCGCCGGGTCGGACCCCAATCCCGTGTCGGGTCCGGAGGCGTTGTAGTTGAGACCTTCGAGCTTGTTGTCCCCGAAAATGAAGTCGCCGGTGATAACCACTGTCCCCTGAACGGTGATCTCCCCCATGCCGGGGTCGTTGGCGGCCCCCGGTTTCTGGGTGAAGTAGATCCCGTTGCCGTTGCCGTCCGGACCCGCGAGCCACCCGGAGGGTGTGTCTTTATCAAGTTCGATATCCCCGTCGAACACCGCCCCTGTCCCGGTATGGCTGGCCATGCATCCGAGCCCTTCAGCCCAGTCGGCGTAAATTGATGTGGCAATGGCGGCGTCGTTGGCCCCGGACTTGGTGAGGATACAGGCATCGAGATCCTCACCGGCATTATCAAAGACCTCTCTCAACCCGTCAAAAATACTTGGTAGAGGAACACTGGGAACCTCGTTGGTGTGCTCGTCATAGTAGTGGGTGCCAACTGTGTCTATGTTGGTTGCGCCGTCAACGTAGATCCCGGCGATGGAGTTATTAGAGCCCGCATAGCCTACCTGCGTCGATGCGGCGCCGACAGTGAGGTCACCGCCGTTTACACGGATCTTGGTGTCCAGGTCGCCCACGTAATCGACGATGGAACTCAAGGTGGGGTTGTCGGCCCACGCCTTACCCGCTCTGTCATCATCGTAATTGTTGTTGATATGGACGTTGGAGCCCAGGTCAAGGTTTCCTTTAGAGTAGATGGAACCTGCCACGTTGACGCTGCCCTGGAAGTTTCCCGCGATCCCCGCCCCGGTGAAGATGGCGTTGTTGAAGGCGGACAAATCGTCCATGGCCAGATGGTACTCGATGGCCGCCATCCCGCCGTTGCCGTAGGCGTGGGACATCACGTAGATCTCGCTCGTATTAACCGTATCCACTCTGTAAAGATATAGGTCGAAGGTGAGGTTGTTAACGGTGTGCCCCCCGCTTAAGGTGAGTTCTTTCAGGTTACCATCGGAGCTCGAGATGTACATGTCCAGAGAACGGATATCGGGGTCGAAGGTGGTGCCTCCGGTTACGGCCGTCTCGGTCACTGTCTCCGTCCAGCCAGGGTAGGTGGAGTTGGCCCAGGCCGTCCCGCCTTCGGTCTCGAAATCATCGATGAACAAAAGGAGGCCCCTCTCCAGCCCCGCTTCCGCCGCGTAAAACACCTGGGAGGAGATCTTCTGGTTCTGGGCCATCTTGATCTCCACGATGGAGGTGTTCAGCACCATGGTGCCCAGGACGGTCAGCACCGTGATGAGGAACAGTGACAGCACCAGGGCGGTGCCCCGCTGACCGCGGGGCGGCTCATGAGAGTTTGGTTTCATTATCGAATCCATCGTTCTTTCCCCTTTATATAACCCTACTACAGGTTTTCCCTCCAGCCGCTCCAGGGATCCCAGTCAAGATTTCCCAGCCAGTCGTCGCCCCAGTAGGCAGACGGGTGCCTGAACTGGACCATGAACCAGTCGGCACTGGAAATATCGGCAGGGGGCGTAAAGGTGAACGCACCCAACGAATCTGTGGCGGTGCTGTACTGGGTCCACATCCAGCCGAACATGGGATCGGTCCAGCCCAACTCCATGATAAGAGATTCTCCCACCGCCGGGTGTCCGCTGTTGAAGATTAGGTTCCCCGCCACGGTGAGGGTGTTTGCCGGCGGAATGGACGGAACCAGGTCGTATGTCAGGTTCGTCACCAGACGTTCCTGGTTGAACGGCTCGAACTCCGCGTGCCAGGGAGGATACTGGCCATAGGAATCGTATGGCTGCGGATTGAACAGGAAGAGGGGGTGGGAGACCGCGTAGATATCCCCTGTCACCGGATCGTCGAACACCAGGGCCGCCATATGGGTGCTCTCGTAGGTCCAGGCCCCCTGCGGGGCGGCGATGGGCCCGAAGTCACCCGAAACGGTGGTCGTTATGGTGTAGTGCGTCGGAACTTCCCAGTTGTAGACCATGCCGAAGGGATCCCAGGTCATGCGGTAGAACTCAAGACCTACGTCAAGACCGTTCACCGGGCCGTTGCAGTCCTCTATGGCTCCCTCACCGATCAGTTCATACTTATCTTTGGGGGTGGGCGGTACCTCAACGAAGTAGGCGACAGAGTTAGTATCGAGAGAGTCGGTTCCGGTCGGCGGGACAAGATAATTGAAGTTCTCGATCACGAACCTGTTGGTCCCCATGATCGGAGATACGTTCCCCGCCCAGTCGGTGGCGTAGGCGTGGACATCATAGGCGCCGGGGGACAGGGAGCAGGTATCCAGGGTGTAGGACTTGGAGTAGAACCTCTGATTGTCGTTAACGGGGAAGCTGTATTTAACACTGTGCACAACGTTGGTGGGGGTACCGGCGGTGCCCGGGTTATCTCCCGCCTGGACGAAACGGTGCTCGACCTCCTTGAGGAACCCGCTCCAGTCGTTGGCCTCCAGGTTCACGTTGATACGGCCATGCACCAGCGGCACCCACCACCCGGAGATGGGCTCAACGGTGGAGAACATCGAATTGATCCAAGGCGCCGTGATCCAGGGAGAACTGTTGTCAAGGTACAGGACCTTGGAGGGCGAACTGCCGTTGGAGTTGCCCGCCGCGTCCACGACGCCCGCCGCCAACAGATAGATCCCGTCGGAATAGGACAGGGTCGGCCACAGATCGTTGAAGGCGCCCGACGATGCGTCCTGGTAGTTCTCAAGAGGCACGTACTGTGTACCGTCGGGAGGACCGGCCATCGTGTACGGGTCGTTGTAGTACCATGCGGCGAATGTCCCCGTCGCCGGGTAGGCGTCGGTGACCGTGGCCTGGAGTGTAACGTCACCCTTGATGAATCCGTCGAAGGTGCGGGTACCCATGGTGAAGGACTGGTTGACCATGGGGATCACGGAAATGGTATCCACCGTGGGCTTTTTCGTATCGATCCTGGTGCTGAATGCCCTGGACGCTAAGTTCGCGGGGCTGGCTACATCGCCGGCGTCAACCGTGATGGTGAGGATGTCTTCCACGTTGTCGCACGAAGAAAGGGGCCAGGAAAGGGTATAGGTGTCGCTTCCGGCTGGATTCTCGGACATGCTGAGAGACCCTGACGAGCAGCCCCCGGAGAAGGCTGCACTAACGGTCGTGTCGTCCACATCGTTGGGATCCGCCGGGGCGAATTTGAAGTCGGTGATCGTTGCCTGAACGTTGAGCGGGAACTCGGCCCTGTTTATCCACGGAAGATCGAAGGGCGAACCGACGTTGATGACAGGGGGGGTCCGGTCCACGATGAAATCAAGGGCCGTAGTCTGGTATTCGTTGGTCCCGATGTCCCTTATGATAGCTATGAGGTCGGCCGTGCCTTCCGGGAGAAAGGTCGTATCCACCGTATGGTTGAAGATCCCGGGTCCGGTTACGGTAAAGGTTGCCGCTGGAGACCCGGACCCGTTCACGAACAGGAGCAGTTCGTGGGTACCGCTCTCGGCGGCCAGGTTGCCCGCCTGGATCTCGACATCTACATCCTGGCTCCAGATGGAGTTGTAGGCCGGCGTATTGAACCAGATGGGGCTCAGGTTGTTTGCCACAGTCACACCCACGGGGCCGCTTGTCGCCTCGTTGAGGCTGATGTCGTAGGCCTTTGCCGTGAGTACGTGGCTGCCGTCGAGCCAATACGCCGTAGCGCCAATGGCGGTTGTCCATGTGAAGGTGTTTCCGCCGCTCAGGTCCGGGCCCACAATAGTCTGGAGGAGCCGTCCGTTGACGTAAAGCTCTACCCTGCTGATACCGCCTCCGGGGTTGGCCACATCGCTCACGTCCACCTCCACAGTCACCAGGCCGGACACCGTAGCGCCGTCTAAGGGCAAGTTGATGACGACCTGCGGCGGGTCGTAGTCCTTCATGAAGAAGGAGAGGGTCATGGCGTAGCTTCCGGCCACGTTGTACTCCAGGGTGACGTAACGCGGCGTGGTGGGTGTGGCGAGTATATCATCATCGTCCGAAAGGTCGTTCTGAGCCACCGAGAAGTGCTTGCCGGCGTAAAGGGCGTCGTCAGGCATCATGATGCCGGTATCCCCGACTTCCTTCAGTACCAGGATGTCGGTATCCGATCCCGAATCCACAGTTATCCAGACAGTGTCGGTGTCGATGCTGCCGTCTCCCGCCAGGAAGGGCAGAGAGAGTTTGGGACGCAGCTTGTCGCCGTAGGCCACGGCTGCCTGGGTGGGACCGGGGTTTATAAGCTCCGTCTCACCGGGGTCATCCCAGCGGTATATCTTGAAGAAGTCTGCCCCCGGCGTGTTGATGCTGAAGTTTTCGAAATCGGCCGGGTTGTCCTTGTCCACGTAGGACATGGTGATGGTGTCTCCATCCCTCACCAGTAGAGTCCCGTCATTTTTTTGAACGGTCGTGGCCACAGCGGAGTAGAAGGTGGTTGGCAAAGGCATTATGAAGTTGGGGGAATTCTTGCTCAGCACCTCCGTAAGACCCACGACCTCTTCATCCAGCGTGAGTGTGCTCGTGACGGTCACCTCCACGTCATAAGGAGGGGCGAAGGAGTCCTGGGCATTGGGGTCCTCGTTCTCGTCAAAGTCATAAATTCTCAGGTAAAGGGTATCACCCGGGTCGAAGATCGTTATGGCCTGGCCCGAACCGATCTCGGTGGTGTAGAGGTTGTCCTGGTAGAACCCACTGTCGTTCTGGGGGTGGTTCGTTTCCTTGAGGCCCAACGCAATGCTGCCCGAAAAGTTTGCCCCTTCGACATCGACATCGGCCGTCACGGTGAGGGAGTCGTCCCAGTCCGCCGTACCGGAGTAAACGTTCACGTCAGCAACACCCGAGACGTCCGTGGCTACCGATTCGCTGATGTCACTGAAAGGCGAGGAGGCGCTGAACGAACCGTTTCCGCCGGTGTCGCCGGTAAGGTTGAAATTCATAGTAAAGGGCTGCATGGAGCCGGCCAGCAGGTTCGTGCAGTACTCCTTGACCGGGTCGTACTGCTGGAGTGTTGCCTGGACGGTAACGAAGTCGCCCGTGTTGCCCGCCTGGAGGTCCTTACCTATGGGGTTCACGTCCATGGTGACGAAGGGCCCTGAAACGGGGTCGGATGATCTTGTGGTCAGCATGTCGAAGGAGACCGTTTCGATCTGGGTCGATGGGTTGGCGATGGCCGATGTGCTGATGGTGATCGTCTCGCCCAGCTGTTCCAAGCCGCAGCCGATATCCGATTCCCAGTTAAAGCTGTGGGTGCCGTCCCCGTTGTGGTCTATGCTCGACACGCCGCCTTTGGAGGCGTCGTGGTTGAAACTCGGGATCTCGAAAACCCAATTGCCGCAGGCATCCTCCAGGTGGAAGGTGACCTTGACCTCCTGGCCGTCGATCCGTTCGATGGTGAAGTCGCCACCGGAGCTGCCGCCTAATTGAGTCGCGCGGGGAACGACGTTGGAAGCGAACTGGAAGATCCCCGCCTGGGTGACGTCCACAATGGCATCGATGACGATGTCGTGGGGCTCGGCCGCGATGAGGGTCACATTTACCGTGGGGTTGTACGGCCCCCACTGGGCGCTGAGAGTACCCGTGTACTCGGGCGCCACACCGGGCAAGGTGTCCGGGGGTACCCAGGTGGCGTTGTAAATGCCTCCACTATCGCCAATACTCAGGAAGGTTCCCCCAACAGCCCCGGCACTCCAGGCGACGATCTCCCCGGAGATGGAATTCTGACAGTCGTCCATGAGCTGCGCTCCCAGAAAGATCCGCTCGTTGCCCACGGAAGAGCACATGGCCACCTTGTTCGGTGTGGCGAGTGAAATAGACGAGCCGCCGTTGTCTACGTAATCAATAGAAAGCCCACCGTTCACGAAGGGGACGCCGCTGTAGAAATAGGATGCCGGGTTTGGGGCGATAATGATCGGCGTGCCACCCTCGTAGCTCACCTGGGTGCACACGCCGTCCGAATAGGCGAACTGAAGTTCGACCTGTGTACCCGTAGCCACGGTGGACAGCTCCCGGGCGGAGAGGTATCGGGTCTCCCCGTTGGCTATCGTGTTGTTCACGATAGTGGGGTCGGAGGAATCGTACATATTGTAGGGCGTCCCGTCGTCGGCCACAGCGTACACATAAGTAACCTGATCGGGGCTTGTGTTCAGGTTGCCATCCATATCGAATGCCTGGATGGTAACGTAGGGGTTGTCGTCGAAGGTGTTGTTGGCCGGGTCGGGCCGAAAGTTGGTCTTGTAGTATTCCCGGTCGGCACAGGCCGCATAGGGAGTGGGGATGGTTATGGTATGTTCCAGGCGACCGCACGAGCCTACGACGATCTCACCACCCTGGAGGGTCACATCCTCAGCATTTCTTGCTCTCAGGTCCAGGACCGCCTTGCGCTTGCGGTAGTTGGGGTTGGACCCGCCTTCGGGATCGGTATACATCCAGTCGGGCTTGGTGGTCCTTGCCGTAATCCTGGCCTTGACCCGCTGAACCATCAGAAGGGATGAGTCGTCATCGGGGGTGCCCGGGTTGCACAACACATTGGCTAAAGGTGTAAGTTGGTCGGCGCAAAGAGGATCAGAGGTGCTGGTGAATACAACGCCGTTGCGGACGTTGTAATAGGAAAAACTCACGGCCTCGATGTCGGATGCCATCATGGTCAATGAATTAGCAAGGGCCGACATATTGGCGCCGGCAGCCCGCCATATGGTGTTCGTGGAGGGGTTGAACTGGTACCTCACGAACTGGATCGTCGTCCCCGAGTTGGGGATGTTGGCCTGGAATATGATTTCCATCGGAGACGCCTTGATCACGGCGATGCCGGGAACCTGATAACCGAGCCAGGAAAGCTCCTGGTTGATGTACTCCACGGTGGCCCGAAGGTTCTCCTGCATGGCTGAAATCTGCTGCTGGTTCCTGAAGAACCTGTCCTGGGAGCTGAAAACCTTGTAAACCACCGACATGATCAACCCCATGATCAGTAGGGTTACCATAAGTTCAACGAGAGTGAACCCCCTCTGACAATGTGAGCTTCTTCGGGGAGAGCCTTTGCGGGAACCTTCCCGGGAACGGTTAAGTTTATTCGGCAGCATCTTAAAAACCTCCATCAACAAGAGAGCATCAAGTCACGCTCCAGTTTGTCTTACTGGAAAAAGGTCATATCCTTAATACCGATCTGGGTCTCCATGTCCACGTACTTCTCACGGCCATGGGAATTCCAGCTGACCCGAACCCGGATCGTCTTGAACCCGGCGATGGGAAAGTCGTGGACCACGTTCCAGGATCTGGTGAATATCTTCCCTCCGGAACCGGAATCCTCGCTCTCGTTAAAGGGGCCTTCTGTGAAATCGGGGCTGGACCAGTTGGCCAGGTCGTTGGTGGTGTCGGTGTCGTTCAGACCGGCGATGGCGCCCTCCTGGATGGAGTAGGCCCCAATCCTTTTAATCTCTTCCAACTTGGAGCGGGCCAGGTTCACGGCGGCGCTGTTGTGCCTTGACGCCGCGTTTCCGAAACCGGCCTGCATCTGGAGTTTCATGATTCCCAGCATACCGATGGCAAGAATGGTCATGGCGATGAGAAGCTCCAGGAGGCCGAAGCCACCCTGCGTTTTCGGGACCAGCCCTCCGATAGTACATCGATACAGCCGGCGAAAAATATTATTACGCTTGTCGAAATTGACTTCCTGAAAAGCCATCATTGCCACACCCCATCGCTCCATCGATATACCTTCACTCGACCCGTTATCTGTACAGATACCGCATACCCCTGACCCAGAGTGTTCGTCAGGTAGATGACGGCGATATTTGTTGTGGTCATGTTGCTCTGCAGGTTTGTGACCGGGACACCGGTGGGCCTGTAGCCGAAGTATCCGCCCTTGGTGCCCGTATCATACGTCCCGATCCCGTAGGTGGTAATGAAGTTACCGGCGCCGGGAAAAGCAGTGCCTTCCGGTCCCGTTCCGGAGGAAAAACCGTCAGGGAAGCCGAAGCTGATAGTCGGCGGCAGTTTGAAACCGGGGATCGAACCTATGGTGTCGGGAAAGTCCAGACGGGCCGCGTCATAGTCGGCCGGGTTGTCCGCGGTATTGTAGGGCGCTTCGTCAACAAAGCCCGTGAAATAGTGGTTGTCCGCCGTGTCGTAGTTGACGTCAAGCCAGGCCAATCTGTTGGTGGTCACAGCCCTTATCTTAAGGTACTGAAGGGTGGCTGCGACCTTGTGGGCGCTGCTTCTGAGACGGTATTTGGGAAGTTCCCCCAACAGGTTGTAGACTGTGAGGGAGGTTATGATAATGGTAATGGTAACAGCCATCATCAACTCAACCAGTGTAAATCCCTTTTCGCCTTTGCTTAACCGGGCATTCATAGTTCCTCCGTGAGATGTACAGAGCAAAAGCCGTACCATGGATAAACCCCCTTTAACAAAGGGTTTTTCGCCAGGTAAAATTTTGATGACGCATTTTTTTCATAGCAATAAGGAAAAAATATAAATATTTTTTCCTTATCCAATGACCAATGTCTAACGTCCAACGACCAATGTCCAACGTCCAATAACCAATGCTTCTCACCGCTTTTCCTCCTGAGTACTGGCTACTGGGTACTGTTACTTCGGTACTTCGATCTCGTAATCCTTTATCTTGTACAGCAAAGCCCTGTGGCTGATCTCCAGGAGGCGGGCCGCCTGGCTCCTGTTGTACTGGGTCTTTTTCAGGGCCTTTACAATGAGCCTCTTTTCCATGTGACGGGAGGCGGATTTAATGGACAGCTCGTCCGGTGACAGGTTCTCCTCCTCCCCGACATCCATATCGGCCAACAGCGGCAGAATATCCTCGAGCTGAAGGGTGGCCGTATCGGCCAGAATCGACGCCCGTTCAAACAGATTCTCCATTTCGCGGACGTTTCCTGGCCAGGGATACTTGAGCAGAGCCTTCATCCCCTCCGGTGACAGGGACCTCTGCCCACCGCCCAGGCGCATGGATATTCGATAGAGCAGGTGCTCGGCCAGCGGGTAGATGTCCTCGGGGCGCTGCCGCAGGGGGGGTATCCGGATCGGCACCACGTTAAGGCGGTAGAAAAGGTCCTCCCGGAACCGGCCCTCACGGACCGCCTTGGCCAGGTCCACCGCGGTTGCAGCGATGATCCTCACGTCTACCTCGACAGCCGCGTTATCCCCCACTCTCCTCACTTCTCCCTCCTGGATGGCGCGGAGGAACTTGACCTGCATCTCCATGGGCAGGTCGCCGATCTCGTCTAAAAACAGGGTACCTCCGCTGGCCTCCTCGAAGAGGCCGGCCTTGTCCGTAACGGCGTCAGTGAAGGCTCCCCTGACGTGCCCGAAGAACTCGCTCTCCATGAGGGTGGCGGGGACGGCGCCGCAGTTGACGGCGACGAAGGGATCATCCTTCCATGGGCTCAGGTTGTGAACAGCCCTGGCAAGGACCTCCTTGCCGGTCCCACTCTCTCCCGTTATCAGCACGTGGCTCCTGTACCCGGCGACTTTACGCACGGACTCCATGATCTTCACCATGGAGGGGCTGCGGGCCACTATCCCCTCAAGACTGAACCGCTCACCCACCTCCTCTTTAAGGCGAATGTTCTCCCTTCGAAGCCCTTCTCGCTCCTGGGCCTTCCGGAGAGCGAGAAGTATCTCATCCGGCTTGAACGGCTTGCTGATGTAATCGTAGGCGCCCCTTTTCATGGCCTCCACCGCCAGGTCAACCGT
>Ga0209976_10002571_pt1 | contig 10299 bp, 7 predicted proteins | sample SumtaG_FD_182806 | JGI IMG/M metagenome (GOLD analysis project Ga0209976, IMG submission 182806) | Deep subsurface microbial communities from Indian Ocean to uncover new lineages of life (NeLLi) - Sumatra_00157 metaG (SPAdes) (version 2) | ecosystem: Environmental > Aquatic > Marine > Oceanic >... | reverse complement strand
ACAAGATGGCATTGGTTGTTCATGATGAGAAGGCGAAGATGGGGATGAACCACTGCGATGTTGGGGCGCAGATATGCCGGAAGTGGAATTTTTCGCCGATTATACAGGAGGGGGTTTTGAGGCATCATACGCCGCTTGTTGATAATGACTTAAGCACACCCGGTGCAATAATATTCATTTCACATTTTCTGTCGGCGAGCGACCCGAGCGGTGACATTCTTTCGACGCTGTCGGGCGCTGAGATTGTGGGGAAACTGAAGATAAGCGAGGCCGACTTTGACAAGGCAAGAGGGATATACAGAGCACGCACGCATGGCAGGAATTAATGATGAAGGAGGTTAAGGCACTTTTTTTAATAGTTCTTTTGTTGGGGATGGTGGGCTGCGGGGGCGGCAATTTGGCCGGTGTGGATGAATTGGCTGAGGTGGAGGAGTTGCCGGATGTATTTATGATGAATGACGGCAGGCGGGTGGCAACGAAGGAGGATTGGCTCAGGCGGAGAGAGGAGATTAAAGCGGAGATGTCCTACTATCAGTATGGTCATATGCCGCCTGCACCAAAAAAAGTTAGTGCGAAGGAATTATCAAGCGAGACAGTTTACAACGGTGGGGCGGTGAAGAAACATATAGTGCTTTCGACGGGGCCTAAAGGAGAAGTGAAAATCAATGTTGGTATGATAATACCGAATGGGGAGGGGCCTTTTGCGGTTATATTGAAGAATGACAGGAAGATTTTCAATGTGCCGATAGCAGAGGAGATAGTCGGGCGAGGGTACATTGTAGCTGATTATGTTCGGACGGACCTTGACCCGGACAGGAGAGACGCCGTCGGGTCAGCGCAGGCGGCATATCCGGAGTATGACTGGGGGACGCTTAGTGTGTGGGCGTGGGGCGGTATGCGTGTTGTCGATTATCTGATGACGCTGGATGTGGTTGATAAGGACAGGATTGCATTTACGGGTCAATCACGAGGTGGCAAGACAGCGCTATTGGCGGGAGCATTCGATGAGAGATTAACGCTGGTAGCACCGAACGGCTCGGGCTGCGGGGGAGCGGGGTGCTACCGGTTCGAAGGTGAAGGGGCAGAGACAATAGCGGATATAACGGCGCCGGACAGATTCTGCTACTGGTTTGTCCCGAGGTTTCGGGAGTTTGCAGGAAAGGAGACTAAGCTGCCATTCGACCAGCATTTTTTGAAGGCACTGGTAGCACCGCGTGCGCTGATATCGATTGATGCGTTGGGTGATTTGTGGGCTAATCCATACGGGACGCAGCAATCCCACCGGGGAGCTGAGCCGGTATTTGAATTTTTAGGTGCAGGTGAGAAACTCGGTATATATTTTCGAGAGGGGGGACATGCGCAAAGTGAAGATGACTGGCGGACGCTGGTTGACTTTGCAGATAAGGTATTTTTCGGGAAGGAGCCGGTCAGCGGGAAGCGGTTCGACCAGCTGCCGTTTCCGGATGCGGCGAAGCCATTTTCGTGGACGGCACCAGGAGAGAAGTGAAAAGTTAAAAGGAAAAAGACAAGAACGGGGGGTTAGAAGGTGTAGCGGAGGGCGGTGTAGATATTGGTGTTGTTCTGGAACTGGCCGAAGAAGGTGTTTTGGTAATCGCCGAAGAAGATGTTGGCGCCGAGCTCGACGGCTAAGTCATCGGTTACTTTGTAATTTACGTTCGGGCGGAAGTAAGCATCTTTATCCGAGGGGGAAAAGTAGGTAAAGAGGGAGCAGCGGAGGTTCTGATTCATCAGGAGCTTTGTCAGGCGTAAGGTCAAGAGGTGGCGATTTTCATCGCGGGCGAGGCCGAAGGGGGAGCTGTCTTTGTGCCGGCTGTAGTCCAACATACGCTCAAGATAGTACTGGACTGATGCGGTGAAGTCCTTTCCAATTTCCTGTGTGTAGCCAGCTAAGAAGCGGAGCTCGGAGTTGTAGATATTGCCGTCTTTACCACTATGGTCGTCATCAGATTCGTAATAGCCAAACTCGAGGTTGGCGATACCTTTGGCGAGGTTTCCACGGATGCTTGCGCCGTAGACATTCAGGTCAGGGAAGATTGCCTGGGAGGCGTTTGCAGTCTGTCCTGAGGGGCTTTTCCAGTAGCCTCGATAGCCGTAAAAGGCAAACTCGTAATTATTGATATTTTTGTATAGTCTGAGGGCGAGCTCATCATCGCGGAACCAGGAATTTGGCTTGTCGGTGTGCTGGACTGCATCGCTGCCGGCAAGACGGTTCAGGTTCGAATTGAAGTATGAGATACGGCGGCCTGATATGAAGCGGTCGTGGTCGAACCGGGGGGTATAGACGATGTCGAGATTGAAGGCCTTGGTAAATAGACTTGCCTTGATAGCATCGGAGGGGGCTTTTAGATATTCGGGGTCACGGCCTATGAAGAAGGACTGCCAGTCTTTCGGGAACAAGTCATTGATAAAGACGAGGTCGCCGGTGCCCCAAGTGAGGATTTGCCTTCCGGCTTTTACATCAATAAAGCCGACGGGCATTGTAAAAATGTATGCTTCACGGAGGTCGAAGTCGGCTTGTTCAGTAACAAGGTCGCCGATGATATCAGCTTTGCACTTGAGGTCGGCCCAATCGAGATAGGAGGCGAGGTCGAGCTGGAGGCGGGATTCCATAAGGGACATATCTTTTTGGTATTTATCTTTTCTTGTTCGGTAGCCTGCTCTTATTTCGTAAAAGCCGTGGACTTCTATCGGCGGGAGTTTAAAGAATTGGTCGGTGTCATTTTGGTCATTGGCTTTGGCGAGCGGTGAAAAAGAAAACGCAGCAGCAAGACCGATTGTAACAAGTATGGTTATCGTTTTTGAATGTATCATCTGATTGCCTCTCGAGGTGGTCTGCGGAGGTACCGTTCTGTGAATATATCCTTAAGAGCGATATCGTATTTGACGCCAGTGAACTGCATTTCAGTTTTACTGCCTGTTCTGAGGTCCGAAACGACTGCTTTAAGGACCGTTGGAAAGCCCTGGATTTGGTCAATTTCCACAGATTCGATAATACGGTAGAGATTATTTTGCTTATCGTAATATTCCATTTTGACGGGGACGAAATTTTCGTGGTCTATTGAGACGTTGTAGTAGCTAAACTCGACGGTATCGGGTTGCTTGGGGACATTTTTGACTATGAACAACTTTTCTGTGGTTTCTATAAGTTCGTGAGTATCCTCGTGTAGGCTACGGCCTGAGATATCCTCGTATAAGAAGCCAGAACCGACGAAGCTGGTACGTTTGTCGGAGGCGGCGATTCGCTTTACAAGGTCAAGTCCCGGCAGATAGAGCCATCTGTCATCGTCTTTGTCGGTATGTTTATGAACTATATAGACCATTTTGCGGACGTCGGCCGGCTTTAGAAAATAAACATAGTATTTTTGGTCGCCGCCATCTTCGATATCCTTTCTGAGGATGATGAATTCGCGATGTCTTTTTTGTCCCTGCCTGTTTGTTATAGTCATATTGACTTTTGCCTTGCCGTCGTTGGCCTGGTAGTAGGCGACGAAATTAGCCTTGGTGATTATGGTATCAACGTCGGGGGTTTCTTCTTCGGGTTGTTCGGTTTTGGTCGGCTGGTTTGGTTCAGCCGAATTCGTTTCAACAGCGGCAAAAAGCAACAATGAGAAGATGAGAGTGAATATCAATATATACATTAATTTCATTTTCGTACCTTTTTAGTTTTGTATGTAAATTTATTTTTCGTTGAGTCTTCTGCAGGTCTGTCTTCGCGACATTACGCCGCAGAAAAACGCCATTACAGGTATAGCTATTATACTAAAGAAGGCGAGTTTGCTCCAGCCGATGACGGCATACTGGTGTGCATTTATGGCGATGAGCAATACGGTTGCGAGTGAGATAATTAAGCAGAAGCCGCAATTGCAGGCTGGGGTCTGCGGCTGGACGGTAGATTTAAACAATCTTTTTTCAGCAAGTTTTAAGATAGCGGGCAATGCCAACAATGTAACAACGCCGGAGAAGGCCATTATTGCGCAGAGGAAGATTCCAACGGTTTTGTAAGGTATCAGTGGCGCTGCGAGCAGGGGCAGGAAGCCGATAGCAATGACGAGGACGTTTCTACTAATTGCTCTTGCGGGTTCTCCGAACATATCCGCGGCTGCAGCTTTCCAGGAGGCGGTTAGAGCAAAAGCTGCTCTTGCGCGCTGGAGGAAATGGATGGCAAAATCGACGGCCATTCCGAGCGTCAGGGCGGTGAGCACTGCAACAGGCATATCGTAATCCTTGCCGACAAGACCAATTATGCCGTAGATGACAACGATGGTAATTGTCAAAGGCACCATACATACGACAGCCCATAGGGGAGAGCGAAAGAGTATTGCCATCATAATAAAAACGATGAGGAAACTACCGAGAAAGGCCTGTAGCATACCCGAGACCATTTTATCCTGCCAGACGATGTTTATGTAAGTAAGACCTGCCCAATTATATTTAAGTGGCACCGGCGGTGGGTTTGTACCGAAGAACACATCGACTGCTTTGACAACCTTTTCCATATCTTTGTTGTCGCCGGATGTTAGCTGCAGCCAGATGTTGGCGTGCATATAATCGAAAGTGACGAGATGCCAGAGGTCATCAGGGTTGTGACTGCTCTGGAACTGCAGCAGACATTGAGCGACGGCACCGAGTGAGTTTGGGATAATATAATTTTCGGGTTTTCCGTCGATGAGTTCCTGGTGGACTTTTTTGACGACATCGGCGACGGAGTTGCTTTTACCGACAAGGCCGGACCGCTGGAGATGAGCCTGGAGTCGGCTGATATATCGAAGGACCTGGGGCTGTTTGAAGATTTTGAGGCTTTCTTTTTCCAAATCGAAAAAGGCTACAAGCTCATACCAAACATCGATGTCTTTATCGTCAATGGTATCGAGTTTTTCTTCGGCAAAGGCAGATAAGGCCGCAAGCAGGTCTTCTCTGGTTTTGGCAGCTGTGGCGAGCTGTGAAAGGGACTTTTGCAGTTCAGGGATGGTATTAGTTGAGTCAGGGAACTGTTCTTTTAGTTCGAGGGCTTTTTTGACAATGCGAGCGAGAAGGTCAGTGATATATTTAGTTGAAGGGGCCTTGTCCTCTGCACTATCGAGGACAAGATATGCCATATAAGTTCCGCCGAAATGTTTATTTAACTCGATATCCGCCTGGCGGATTGGGTGTCTTTTTGAGAACCACTTTACGGGATTGTCGTTTATCTGGATTCGTGAGATGCCATAAACAGCGACTGCTATTATTATCAATGCAACTATCAAGATGGGTTTTGCCTTGTTGTAGGTGAACAGTCCGCTTGAATGGAGCAATTTTGTGAGTGGGGTTTTCTTTTGCTGGGGTGCGGCTTTTAGGCCAAAATTAGCCAGAGAGCTTTCTTTGAGCATCATTGTATAGGCAGGGATGAAAGTTACGGTGCAGACCCAGGCGAGCATAATGCCGATGGCGACGAAGACACCGAAGACCTGGACAGGCGGGATGGGAGTAAGGGCCAGAGATGCAAAGCCGGCAGCTGATGTGAGTGAAGTATAAAGCATTGGAGTAAAGAGAGAGTCCATCGCCTCGATTACAGTTTTTTTACGGCCCTTTTCCTTGGTGTAAAGGTCGAAGAATTCAGAAAGGATGTGGACGGAATCAACAACGGCAATTGGCATAAGGAAAATGGGTATCATTGAACTCATAATATGGACGGGGTATCCGAGGCCGATTAAAAGGCCCATTGTTGAGATTACTGAAACCATTGCCACTATCATGGGTGAGATAATGAGAGTCAGCTTTCGGAAAAATATGAACATCAGCACAAAGATGGTTAGCATTGCCAGTGGTGCGGATATTGCCATCTGGATAAACATTTCATAGCCGAAGGTATCTTCGGCGACGGGCAGGCCGGTGATATGGTATTTTTCATCGCCGGTAAATGTAGCAATTTTGTTTTTTAGCTGTTTATAGACCCTGTGGCTTAAATCTTTGCTAGTCAGGGGCAAGTACAGGCATATTGCTTTACCGTTTTCAGAGATAAGTGTCCCCTTTAGGAGAGGATTGGACATAGCCTTGTCTCTAATTTGCAGGGCTTCGGTGGTTGTAGCAGGGGGTTTATGCATGAGCCATTCGAACTTTACCTCGCCGGGGCCACCTTGTCCGATGTGGTCAACGGTGGAGGGAGCGAGGAGGTCGACTTCAACGACGCCGATTTGCCGGCTCGGTTTTTTTTCATCAGGCCAGCGAAGAGTTTTTGCAAATTCGGTCAGCTCATAGATTTTAGCTAAGGAGGAGGGATTAAAAACGCCATGTGGGTCTTTATCATTAATAATACCTACAACAACAATGTCGTTTAATGCGAACTGCTTTTTGGTCTGATTGTGGAAGAGTCTAGCAGCTTCGGTTTCTGAGAGCATATTTTCGGGGTCGGTGTCGACTTTTATAAGAGGTATTAAGGCACCGAGGGTCAACGTGAAGATGACCATTACAACTGTGACTAATTTGTAGTGCTTGAGAGGGAAGTTTATAATTTTCTGCTTGAACTCCATTATTGTCTGCCCTTGTGGCTTAACTAAGCCTTAAGTAAACTCAGCGATTATATTGTAGATTTATGTGGGGAGATTGCAACGAGTTTTGGGTATGGAGAATAGTGCACTAAGTATTTAATGCGAAATATATCGAGTTGGGGTTAATCGGTTGTGGTGGGGTGAGTGGGTTTTTTGAGGATGGCGAAAGCGAGGACGGCCAAGAGAGCGACGGCGGAGGCGTATTTGACGGGCTGCGGGAGCATCCAGCTTGTGCCGGTAAGGACTTCGACGTCAACGCCAACGGTGATATAATCGAGCAAAATGCCACATAGGAGGGCACAGGCCGCTACGGTGGCGAGATAGGTGATGGCAGTTTTTCTGCCGAGGATTTTCCAGATGGTGATGAACGATGCAGCGTTGGTGGCAGGGCCTGTCATAAGAAAGACGAGGGCCGCGCCGGGAGTCAGGCCTTTTAATATAAGGGCGGCGGCAACGGGTACTGAGGCGGTGGCGCAGACGTAAACGGGGATTCCCAAGAACATCATCACAACCATTGGGAGGATGCCGATTCCGAGTTTATCAGCGAAGTAGCCCTCAGGCACAAGAGCAGAAATGAAGGCAGCAACAACGAGTCCTGCAAGCATTGCTTTTCCAATATCGCGGGGCAGGGTGACAAAGCCATATTTTAGGCCTCTGGCGATTTTTTTATTATGCTTTTCGGTGGTGCAACACTCATCTTCACGTTTTTGTGTTTGTTGGCCATTATCTTTTGCGGTTTTTTCAAATACATCAACGAGAGAGCCGCCGACAACGCCGGTTACAAGTGCTGCCAAGGGCCTGAAGACGGCGAAGATGGGGCCGAGAAGACTTAAAGTGACGAAGATACTGTCAACGCCGGTTTGAGGGGTAGAGAGCAGGAATGCGACGGTCGAACCTTTACTTGCACCGTGCTTGTGTAGTGACATTGATACGGGGATAACACCACAGGAACACAAAGGCAATGGGACTCCGAAGGCCGATGCCTTTAACAAGGGCCAGATTCCGCGACCGCCGAGATGCGTTTCCACGAAGCGCTGCGATATGAGTACCGAAAGGAGGCCGGCGACGAAGAAGCCAAATAACAAGTAGGGCGACATCTCGGCTACTGTGGCCCAGAAATCCACGAATATAGATTCGACAAAATCAGCCATTAACATTTCACCGTTTCAGTCTTACATACATTGCCCTGTAAATCAATTGTAACATCTTCAAAGGCGATTGTTGTGCCGCTCTGGGCGATGGCCTGGCGAGCGATGTTGGTCAGGCCAAAACAGCAGGGTACTTCCATATGAATTACCGTAAGGGAATTTAGTTTATTGGCTTTTAGTATTGCTGCGAACTTTTCAGTGTAGAAGTCTGGGTCATCGAGTTTGGGGCAGCCGACAACAATACTGTGCTCGGTTAAGAAGCGGTTGTGAAAATCACCCATCGCAAATGGTACACAATCGGCAACGAGCAGCAAATCGGCATTGGCGAAATATGGGGCATTCGACGAGACCAGTTTCAACTGGACAGGCCAGTGGGTCAGCCGTGACGGGACTTGCGCTGTTTTAGATTTAGTTTTTTTGCCTTTTTTTCTTAGATTTTTGGCCATCATACCGGGGCAGACAAAATCAGCGTGTTCTTTATGTAGCTGGATTTCGGCGAGGTGCTTTTTAGTCGCCTTTTCATCGAATTCATCAGCCTCTCTTTTTTCAACGGTTATGGCGTCTTCGGGGCACTGTCCGATACAGGCACCGAGACCATCACAGTAGATTTCACTTACGAGCTTTGCCTTGCCATTGACTAATTTTATGGCACCTTCGGCGCAGGCATCGACACACTGGCCACAGCCGTTACACTTTTGTTCATCTATTTTTACAATATTTCGGATAACCATACGTATAGTCTTTCATCAATTACTTTAGGATTTCGGCCAAATCCTCATCGACATTGCCAACGGGGGCGATATTGAACTTTTCAACGAGCACGTTTAAGACATTCGGACTGACAAAGGCTGGCAGGGAAGGCCCAAGCTTTATGTTCTTTATTCCCAAATGCAGCAAAGTCAGCAGAATGGCCACTGCCTTTTGCTCGTACCAAGATACTATAAGCGAAAGCGGCAGCTCATTGACACTGCAATTGAAGGCATCGGCAAGTGCCAAGGCGATTTTAATTGTGCTATAGCAGTCGTTGCACTGGCCTGTATCAATCAGTCGCGGGATACCGTCGATATCACCATAGTTTTTATCGTTTAATCGATACTTGCCGCAGGCGGCAGTTAATATTATGCAGTCTTCGGGGACTTTTTCAGCAAACTCTGTATAGTAGTTACGGCCAGGTTTGGCGCCGTCGCAGCCGCCGATGAAGAAGAAATGGCGGATTTTGCCAGCTTTTACAGCCTCGATGATTTTATCTGCCAGGCCGAGCACTGCCGTATAATGAAAACCGGTACTTAGCGTTCCCTGTGGATTATCAGGAAGCGGCGGCTGGGAGAGGGCTTTTTCAACAACAGTGGTGAAGTCTCTATTTTCGATGTGCTTTACGCCTGCTACACCGGCTATTCCGCAGGTAAAGAGCCTGTCTTTGTAGGAGTCTTTCGGGAGCATAATGCAATTAGTTGTTGCCAAAATCGCGCCACTGAAATCATCAAACTCTTTCTTTTGATTTTGCCAGGCGGTGCCGTAATTACCGACGAGGTGTTTGAACTTTCTAAGCTCGGGATAGCCGTGGGCTGGGAGCATCTCGCCGTGGGTGTAAACGTTAACGCCTTTGCCTTCGGTCTGTTTCAGGAGTTCATAAAGGTCGAGCAAGTCATGGCCTGTGACGACAATTCCGGGGCCTGTCTTTGTGCCTCTTGGCACTGTCGCGGGGGCTGGATTGCCGAATTTTGATGTGTGGGCGTTATTGAGCATCTCCATAGTGCGAAGATTCATCTCGCCGGCTTTCAGCACAAGCTGCAGGTGACGGTCCAAATCGAAATCGACGTTTGTCAAGGTTGCGAACAAGGCCTCATCCATAAAGGCGTCGACCTGTTCATCGCGCTGTCCGAGCTGGCGGGCGTGATAGGCATAGGCAGCTATACCTTTCAGGCCGAAGATAAGGATGTCCTGGAGGCTTTGAATGTCTTCATCCTTGCCGCAGACGCCCACTTTAGTACAGGCAGTACCTTTCGCAGTTTGTTCACATTGATAGCAAAACATAATTAGTCCTTTCACTTATTAATCGGTTCTGGTTTTTATAAACGATTCTACAGCTATTTGACGACCCTTACAGGTTTTAAATGTCTTATCGATAATCTGCTGGAGCTTTTCCTCATCGGCACCGGTAATATCTTCGGGGATATTAACGAGTGAGTCAGCGTCCCAGACAATTCTGAATTCGATTGTATCAATATCTTTTGCACTGTGATGATTTGCAATGATTTTGCATATATGGTCGGTCGTTTCATCACTCAAATCATAATTTTGTAAGATGGCTCTGGCAATTGGCGGGCCTTCAATTTCCTGGTACTTGCCAGAAGACGAGCCGTGTTTGGTTTCTGCGGCGTGGATACCGATATCGTGCAAGATTGCGGCGGCCTTGACAACGAGAGGGTCGCCGCCCTCGACGATCTGTAGCTTCTCGGCATAGTCAAGGACGGCAAGCGCGTGGTTGATTCGCTTTTGGTCTGCGCCAAAGACCTTTTTCATCTGGTCTATGAGCTTGTCGCGGATGATATTCAGGCTCTTTAAGCTTGCGACGCCGAGGCACTGCTGAGCGTACTGGCACCACT